>Ga0187885_10000222_pt1 | contig 70393 bp, 68 predicted proteins | sample June2016WEW_20_1_3_FD_132970 | JGI IMG/M metagenome (GOLD analysis project Ga0187885, IMG submission 132970) | Peatland microbial communities from SPRUCE experiment site at the Marcell Experimental Forest, Minnesota, USA - June2016WEW_20_100 | ecosystem: Environmental > Terrestrial > Soil >...
AATAAAGACTTTAATTTACGTATGTTTTACCCTCCTTCGCTTCGAAGGAGGGTGGCAGCGTTAGCTGCCGGGTGGATGGGCTTATGTTAGGTTGGGCATAAGTTACACTTTTAGTCGCACCCAACCATAATATAAATGAAGGTATGTCTTGTTGAAATTAGCAAAGCGTAGTGCTAACTTAAGCCATATCAAGTTATAGGAGTAAGGTATGCCTACCACGATACAGCCACAATCTGCTGCTGTTATAAAAAATCTTCGTGAGAATTTTAATAAATATATTAAATTTATAGCGGATAGAACCTATCTTTTACCTTTTCCAAGTAAAGCTAAAATAAATTATGGAGATGATGTTGCTAATAGAACATTTTCAAATTTATTATTCAAAACAGATTATGTTGTAACCTTACAATCGTTAAATGAAAGAAGTAGAATTATACATGGGCTTACGCATGCATGTAGAGTTGCTGTATATGTTGTTGTTTTACATAACTTTCAAAAAATTGTAATCCATAGTGCCGCAGAGAATTCTTTTCCTGTAAAAGCAATGCGTTTTTTTACTGAAAAATTTGGTATAGCTGAAGATACTATATTAATTTTAACTAAAATAGCTGCTTTTTTTCATGATTCGGCTAGAGAATCTGACGCAACAGAAGATTATTGGGATGCTCGTAGTGCTGAAAATTATTATGACTTTTTAGTTAATATAGGTGTTACGGAACAATTAGCAAGATTTTTTGCTAATTCAATAAAATATAAAGATGCTCAACAATTAAGCTGTAATATAATAGAAAAATATTATAGAGAACTTTTTGAAAATTTAAGCGAAGAAGAAGTTGCTTATTGTCATTATATTCGTAATTTAATTAATGCCGCCGATACTGTTGATGTTATGCGATGCGCACCTGAATTTTATGGGTTTTATTTAGATCATTTTTTTGGAATTGGTATAACACCTGCTTGTCAAGATAAAATAGCACAATTATTTATTAATATTTATAATTGCATAAATGCCCAGCATAATATATTTACCGAAGAACCATGTAAAATTATACTAAAAAAACCAGATTCTAGTGAATGTTATATTATACCAAATAGCGATATGGTGTTAAATAAATTTAAATCTATTCAAGGAGTCATGTTTCATACTGTTGTTGGGTTTGCTATAGATCCTTATGGGTTTATATTAGGCAATATACAAAAAAATCAACAATTAAGTCAGTTTTTACTTGAAGAAACATCTTTGGCGTCATCATCTTTGATGGCAGTTTCTTTAGTACCAACGTTGTCGTTGCAATCTTCATCGCAATCATCAGTATTATCGACAATTAACCCATTAGCAATAGATGATACAGCTGGATTGGCTACAGCAATTTATTTTGAAGGAAAATTAGATCGCGTATTAATTCCTATACAAAGAACAATTCGTGCTCGCAAAAGATTAATCGAACATGAAGCAATTTTTAAATGTAAACCACAAAATTTTAGCTATATACCAAAATGTAACAAAATGTTATTAGATAGAATTTTAAATCAAACAACAAAATTATCACCAATTTCAGAAATAAAACATCTATCAGATGCAGTATTTCTTAAATCAATTTTAGATGGGGCTTTATATGGTAGAGAAACTCTAACTAAACACAGAATAGCTTTTTCACCATCTAATTTATCACCAGAAGATGAAGTTAATGGTGATAGTAATGTAATTTGTTTTGGAATAGACAAATTAGATTCTACTGCTATGGGTGTTGGTGATCCTAGTATAGTTCCCAAAAAACAACGTGTAATTTTATTAAATGTAAAATGTGAAGAAACAACTAATCCATGTAGATTTGTTAAAGATCACGATCTTGGATGGAATAGACCAGATCCACTTAAAACTCCTTATGATGAATATGCTAGTAGCGGGTATAGAAAACTTGTTACTTGCGGTAGATTAAAATTTTCTTTATTTAGAAACAATTCTATATTTCTTGTGCATTATAAAAATATCAATATTACTATGGGTGGATATTTAGCGTTAATGCAATTAAACAAAAAAGCAAATCAAAGCGAACTGGGTTGGCTAGCTAAAAACGTCAGTATACCTAAATTCAATAGTCCTCACCATAACCATAGATTATTTTATGGAAATAATATTAAACAATTTTTTATTATGCAATTTTTTAGATATATTGATCAATTTGACAAAATTAGTTCGATGCCAAACCAACCAATCAATACAACTAATTATGCTGATTTATATAAAGAAGTTATGCTCAATCTTAATGGCGATCAAGAAATTACTACTGAAGAATTTTTTAGAATTGCCTCAGAATTTAAAAATGTTTTATATCAAGAATTAGACAGAGTAACTAATGAACAATTATCTGAGTTTTTAGAAACTATATTTAAAGTTATGTCTGAAGGAGCAGAATATAATTTTTATGGTTCTTATAAAATTCCAATAGAAAATTTAAAAAGTATTTTTGCTCAAAAATTAAATTATTGGGATGATTTACAATCTTTATTACAAGAAAGAATAAACTTACAACGTGCGAAAAAAAAGATAACTGATTATGAATTATGTTTAGGTGCTATTAAAACTAACGATTTTAAACAACTTCAAAAACTTAGAAGTAGGATCCCTGCTATCTATTTTAATGGATATTGCACAACTGTTATTGAAAAAAAATTAAGCCATTGCCGTATACCTGGATATCAAACAAATAAAGCAGCCGAAGAAGTATGTATTATATTACAACAAGCCTATAAAAGCACATATAGAGATTGGTATGTTATTATTAATATAGAGGATATTAAATCAGCTGTTAAATATAATAACGTACTAGCATTAAAGAGCTTTATGGAAATGATTCCTGAATTATTTAATTCATACAGATTTTTAAGATATTTATTATGTTCGGTTAAAGGCAATTCTGACACTACTGCTTTGTTAGAAGCATCGTTACGAAAAGCTATGCATGGTAACGATTTAAATCGTCTTGGTTATATAACAGATCGCTTTAGTAAAGCTCTTAGTACAGAAGTTGAATTTAGCCGTAAAGATCCAAAGCTATTATTTAGCACTGCTGTTACTACAAAGCAATCTTGTAATAGTGCTGGCGTTGGTTCTACTGTTACATCATCATTACGTCATAATACTAAAAAACATCACGGTAAAAACATCCATAAAAAACGATATTAAATTACAGGCTAGACAAAAACCAAAAGAAAACTAACTGACACAGGTTAACAAAAAAATCATACCATTAGTTGGAATATTATTTTGTAGTCTAATTATTTCTGGCAAGCATTCTATAATTTTAAAATTAAATTTTTCAGCTAATTGTTCTATATAGTTTTTATTGTGAGCATATCTGCCAGTTTGTTGTAATTCAAATTGAGAGTTTTCTGTTAACTCTATATTGAATAAAAATTTATTTTTTATATTTTTTAGCATGATTTTTATGTTTAAAAACAAATTTTCTAGTTCGCCAATGTAGGGTATAACGTCGGCTGCTATAATTAAATCAAAATAATTATCCTGAAAAACATTAGATTTTTGTATATTAGCTTGAATTAATAAATCGTAAGCCTCTAAACTTCGTGCTTGATGTAACATATTTTTAGAAAGATCTATGCCAATTAAATTAACAGTTGCATCACGAAAATATATGCCACACAACCCGGTACCACAACCTAAATCTAAAGTATTTTGTACAGTAGAGGTTTGATAATTTTTAGTATATAAACTTCTAAATTGTTCTGGTAATTTATATTGTAATGTTTCTCTTAAATGCTTGTTATAATACCCTGCATATTGATCAAATAAATCAGCAATATATTCTGGTGGTGGTTGTGTAGTAGTTTGTTTAGATAGCGCAGCCAACATATGTTTAGCAGTTTGATTGTTTTTATTAAGTTCTAAAGCAATTTTAAAATGATGTTTAGCTTGTTTATAGTCATTAGAACGCAAATATAATATTGCTAAATTATGTTGTAGCGATTCTTTATTTGGGTTTAAATTAATTGCTTGTTGTAAAAGTTCGGTAGCTTTAGGTATGTTTCCTGTTTTTAGATAACAGTTTGATAAATGTTCGATAAATTCTACATTAGATTGGGTTTCTTTATTAACAAGGTAGGCTTTTTCTAAATATGGTAAAGCCTCAGCAAAATTTTCGGAATCTACTAATACCATTCCTAAATTTTGGATAGCATTTATATTGTCTGGTTGTAACTCAATAGAGAATTTATAATGACTAATAGCATCTGGTATAAAATTTTTTTTAACATAGCAATTAGCTAAATTATAATGAGCTTGCCAGTTGTTTGGGTTCAAATGCAAAGTTCTTTGGTAATTATATATTGCCTCTTCAATTCGATTAATACGATAATATAAACAAGCTAAATTATTATATAAATCTGGATCGTGTGGATTAATACGTAATTCTTGGTTAAAATTAGTTATTGCTAGGTCAATATTGTTTAAATTAGTATTTTTTTGCATAATTAAATTATGAACGATATCTTACAAGCTTGTCTACTTGGTTTAGTCCAAGGATTTACTGAATTTTTACCAGTGTCTAGTTCTGCGCATTTAATTTTATTACCTAAGTTAATGGGATGGCAAGATTTTGGCTTGCCTTTCGATATAGCTATTCATATTGGTAGTTTATTTGCAATAGTTGGGTATTTTTTTAAAGATCGGGTATTTAAGTTAAATTATAGAAATTTATTATTGGTTATTATTGCAACTATTCCGGTTGGGTTAAGTGGATTATTATTTAAAAAAATTATTGCACATAATGCTCGTTCTATAACTTTAATTTCGGTAACTACAATAGTATTTGGTATTTTATTAGGAATTAGTTATTGGTGGAATAAATATAAAAACAAAAATTTTAGTATCGAGCATTTATCAATAAAAACTGCGATTTTAATTGGCTGTGCTCAAGCAATTGCTATTATTCCTGGAGTTTCAAGGTCGGGAATTACTTTAACGGCTGGATTGTTTTTGGGTTTTACGAGCACATTTGCTGCTAGATTTTCGTTTTTGTTAGCAATACCAGTAATTTTTTTAGCTGGTGGTTTACAGCTACTAGAGTTAATAATGGATCATAGTAGTATTAATATGCAGTTTATTCCAATATTAATTAGCGGGTTTTTAAGCTCGATGATTAGTAGTTTGGTGTTTGTATGGTTATTTTTAAAGTTCATTAAGCAAATTGGTATGTGGCCATTTGTAATTTATAGAACATTGCTTGGCAGTTTATTGTGGGCAAGTTCTTCTTGGTGAAAAACCTTTAAGCCGATAGCAAACAACAGCATGGCGGTAAAAAAGTGCCAAGAAATAATTTCACGGAAAAATATAAATGCAAACAACGAGGCAAACATTGGGGTAACGAGTCCTGCAAACGACAAAAAGGTTGCGCTAAACCGTTTTAATAATGCTCCATATAAATTGTAGCAAATTATATTAGAGATTATACAAATTATTATGGTATTTATTAAAAATGATCCTAAATTATTAACAGGTATTGGAGCCCAATGTTCGCCAGTAAAGAAAGAATGTCCTAACGCTAATATTCCACCAAACAGCATACTTATTCCATTAGCAAAAACCGGAGAATAGTTATGATCTTTTAAAACTTTTTTTAGAACGATCCAACCGTATACATTACATAAAACCCCAAATAGCATAGCTATTTCGGCAAAAGAAAATATTAATATTTTGCCAGATCTAAATTCGTCTTGAGTGTGCAAAAATAAAATAGGTAATATACCGATAAAACCAATAGCTAAACCAAGCCATTTTTTAGGAGACAAGGTTTCTTTTAGTACCATAAAAGCAATTAATGCTGCTATAAATGGCGATATGCTATAGATTAAACAAGTTTTAGCGGATCCCATATATTTGATCCCCCAAATTTCGCAAATATTAGTAATATATATATTTAATAAAGTTAATAATATTAAATGCTTTATGTGAGTTAATTTAATTTTAGTAGTTTGGTTGGTAAATATTGCATAGCTAAGTAATAATATGCCGGCTAAACTCATTCTAAATCCTACGGAAAAAAATGGAGCAGAAAAGTTTAAAACTTCTTTTTGTAATGCAAAAGTGCTAGCAAATAAAGCATATAATAAAATAACTAAATACATGGTATTCCTTAAGAAATATAATTTAAAATTTCTGTTACAGAGATAATTTTTAATTCAGTATTAATCCTAGATTTATACTCTACTTGATTAGTTATTAATAATTTTTCGTTAATAACTATTCTATGTGGAATGCCTATTAATTCATGGTCTTTAAACATTACTCCAGGTCTTTCGTCACGGTCGTCTAATAATATTTCGTTAGTTAAAGTAGTATTGGTTTGTAGTTGATTATATAAATTTATACTAAATTCTCTAATTTTTTCTGATTGATGAAAGCCAATAGGAACAATAACAACTTTAAAAGGAGCAATAACATCTGGCCAAATTATGCCGTTTTCATCATGTTTTTGTTCAATACAAGCAGCGACTAATCTAGATACTCCAATACCATAACAGCCCATTAGCAGGACTTGCTCTGTACCATGCTGATCTAAAACTTTAGCCCCCATAACTTTGCTATACCGATCTCCAAGTTGAAAAATATGGCCAACTTCGATGCCCCTGGCAGTTTTTAAAGTAGAGTCGTGTTCTAGTGGAGTGCCTTTTAAGTTAGATACTTCTACATTAGCTGCATAATCGCTATTTTCGCTATAGACTATTTGGTCTTCGCCAGATTGAGCGATTACTTGGAATTCGTGAGAGGCATTGCCACCCATATCGCCATTATCCGCAATTACCGCTCTAAATTTTAATTGAAGTTTATTTAGAATGTTAGTGTATGCTGAAAACATTTGATTGTAGGTATTATTTAAACATTCTGCACTTAAGTGAAAAGAATAAGCATCTTTCATTAAAAATTCTCTAGCTCGCATTACGCCAAATCTAGGACGAATTTCGTCTCTGAATTTAGTTTGAATTTGATATAAGCAAACAGGTAACTGTTTGTAGCTAGTTATGGAGTTACGTATTAAATCAGTAACTACTTCTTCGTGAGTTGGCCCAAAACAAAAATGGCGTTTATGACGATCTTGCATTTTTAGTAACATATCGCCATATTTTTGCCATCTATCAGTTTCTTCCCATAAATTAGCTGGCTGAACAATGGGCATTAATATTTCTTGAGCGTTAATTTTTTGCATTTCTGTACGAATAATAGTTTCAATTTTTTTTAGGATTTTTAGTCCAAGTGGTAACCAGGTATATAAACCAGAAGCTAATTTACGCATTAATCCGGCTCTAAACATTAATTTATGACTGATTAATTCAGCATCGTTAGGTGCTTGTCTAAGTGTTGGAAAAAATAAGTTTGAGGTTTTCATGAGTTTATAATTTATTTTATTTATTAATATTAAGGTTAATTTTAATTATATTATTTTCTATTTTTACTGGGAAAATTTTTAAATTATCGCAGGTGTTTTCTGGTTGTACTTTAACTTCTCCGGTTGCTAAAGAAAAAACCGCTCCATGAAATGGACAAGTAATATTAAGATCTGTAACTGGCCCATCGGCTAAAGGTAAGTTTTGATGCGGACAACGATTTTCTATAGCAAAAAATTGATTATTAATATTAAAAATAGCAACTTCTAGATCTGTGTCTGGAATTTGAGTAATTTTATATTCCCCGTCAAGAATAGAGGTTGTAGATGCAATTTCTAGCCAAGCCATATTTATATAAATACCTTACTTCTTTAGTGCTGCCTCTAGCGTATGCCAAGCGAGCGTAGCACATTTTACTCTAGATGGATAATTTTTTACACTAATTAATGCTATTAATTTATCTGGTAATAGGTTTGAATTATTGTTATTAGGACTAACTATAATGTTAGTAAAATCAGTAACTAACTGGGTGGCTTGAGTTTTAGTTTTGCCTATTAAAGATTCGGTCATAATAGATGCTGATGCGGTAGAGATAGCGCAACCTTGACCCTGAAAAGTTGCTTGAGTAATTAGATCGTCTTTAATATCTAAGAATAAAATTACTTGATCTCCACATAACGGATTAAACCCTTCTTCTTGTACGGTAGCATTGACCAAAGATGAAAAATTTCTTGGGCAAGTACCATGATCTATAATTAATTCTTGATATAAATCGTTAAGATCCATATTTTTGGGTTCCTGCCTAATAAAAATGCTATAAAATTATATCTTAGTAACGGTTAAAATTGAATGGTTATAAAATTTTTGATATTGGTTATATAGTCATATATAATTAACTATAGTTATATTAGATATGGTTGTGTTTTTAGGAGGGTGGTTATGCAAGTTTCTGCAGCAGATTTTAAGGCTAATTGTTTAAAATACATGGAAATTGTAGCTAAAGAGCATGAAGAAATTATTATCACTAAACGTGGAAAGCATTTAGTTAAATTAGTGCCTCTAATTGACGAACCAAATATCGATATATTTGGTTCATTAAAAGGAACAGTAAAATTTAATGCAAATATTATAGAAGATCCTTTGGACGATATAGAGTGGGAAGCACAAAAATGATTTCTATAATTATTGATACGCATATATTTTTGTGGCTAATGGAAGGAAGTAAAGAATTACATTCTTCGGAGATAAAGTTAATAAATAAAGTAATAAATAATGGGCAAATACTTGTTTCTGCAATATCAATTTGGGAAATTGCAATGTTACAAAAATTAAAAAAAATTTCCTTATCTATACCTATAAAAGATTGGATAAGTAAAAGTGTTAGTCAAAAAGGAATTAAAATAGCTGAAATAGATATTGCTACATTAATAGAAAGTGTTCATTTACCTGGTAATTTTCATAAAGATCCAGCTGATCGTATAATTGTAGCAACATCTCGTACTAAAAAAGTACCATTGTTGACTCATGATGGAAGGATAATAAATTATGGAGAAGAAGGGCATTTACAATTAGCTACGGTGGCGTAAAACATATTTTAACAAAAAATTCAAGTGTGATTGGTATATTATTTTTTAAATATTTTTTTTGCTATTAATAAAGCATTGTATAGTTTATCAATTTCTTCATAAGTATTATAGATACTAAACGATGCCCTGCTAAGAGCAGGAATATTATAAAAATCCATAATTGGTAAGGTGCATAAATGTCCAACTCTAATAGCTATACCAAAAGTATTTAAAATAGTACCAATATCGTGCGGATGAATTTGATCTAAAGTAAAAGATAAGATACTAGTTTTATTGGTAGCATTGCCAATAATAGTTAATCCAGGAATAGTCTGTAATTTTTGAGTAGCATAAACTAAGAGCTGTTGTTCATGTTGTTGTAAAGCAACCCAATCTAATTGATTAATATAATCGATAGCAGCTCCTAAACCGATGACTTCAGCGATAGGTTGAGTACCAGCCTCGAATTTATACGGTAATTGATTATAAATAGTCTCTGCAAAACTTACTTTTAAAATCATTTGCCCACCGCCCTGGTAAGGCTGCATTTGGTTTAGATATTGTTCTTTACCGTACAATACGCCAATTCCAGTAGGGCCAAATATTTTATGTCCTGAAAACACATAAAAATCGCAGTTTAAATCTGTAACATTAATTGGTAGGTGGGCGATTGCTTGAGCACCATCTAATAATACTGGGATATTATGTTTATGAGCAATTTGAATAATTTGTTTTACTGGATTTATAGTACCTAGAGTATTAGATACATGCACTATACTAACTAATTTTGTTTTGGAGGTTACTAATTTATTAAAGCTAATTAGATCTAATTCGCCATTATTTAATATAGGAATAATTTTTAATTGAATGTTTTTTCGATCCTGTAATAATTGCCATGGTACAATATTGGAATGGTGTTCCATGGTAGATAGTATTATTTCATCACCTGGCTGTAAAAATGTTTCGCCAAAGCTCGTTGCAATTAAATTAATAGCCTCGGTAGTACTTTTAGTAAAAATACATTCTTTAATAGAGTTAGCATTAATAAATGCTCTAACTTTTTCTCTGGCAGCTTCGAAGGCAGAAGTTGCTAAGTCGCTTAAATAATGGGTGCCTCGGTTAATATTGGCATTATAGTTGGTATAATAATTAGTTATGGCGTTTATTACAGATAATGGTTTTTGTGAGGTTGCAGCATTATCTAAATAAACCAATGGCTGATTATTTACTATAGTTTTTAAAATGGGAAAATCCTTGCGGATTTTATTGATTAATTTGTGCATATTGTTTTTTCTGTTCATAAATTGTACCTAAATAAAATAGTAGCAAAAATAGCGATATCAAATAAAATTTAAATTCAGTTATTATTACATCTGGTAACATACACGAAATAACTTGGACATTCGCTTTAGGTATTCTAAAATTAAATGGCTGTAAACTCGCTTCGCTCAAACAAACAGCCATTTAATTTATAGAACACCTAAAACTCATTAATGTCCAAGTTATTTCGTGTATGTTCATTTACCGACAGAAATTTTAACAAAAGTAGATTTAACTTCATTAGAATTATATCCAGATTCTTTTGTGGAACAAGAACTACAAGAAAAAATTGCTGATTTAGTTTATAAAGTAAAAATTCAAGGAGAATATGGTTACATAACTTTATTGATGGAACACCAATTTTTATACGATCCTTTAATGGCTTTTAGATTATTAAAATATAGAGTATTACTTATGGAGCAACATCTAAAACAACAACTGGTTCAAAAACATATTAGAGATAAGAAATTTTTGCTAAATTTAACTGAAATTATAATTAACACATTAAATTTTAATTCGCACAACCAGTATCTGATTATAGATTATATTGAAAATACTCTATATTATATAATGAAGATAGCTAATATAGATGATATTGATTTATTTAATAGAACATTAGAAAATATTTCTATAATCAAGGAGCATAAAATTATGACAACTGTAGCTCAACAATTAGAACAACGTGGTATATAATAAAGGGTCGTGAACAAGTCGCTTATAAATTACTTAAAGCAGGACTTAGTCAAGATCTTATTATGCAAACTACTGATTTAACTAGAGAAGAATTAGAAAAATTATATAAAAATAGCAATATCAAATAAAACTCATATGCATGCAGTATATATTCCTAGATAATCAATAATCTCAGGATATTTAATTGTTTTTATAACTGGTTCGATAAACGCTTGTAATAACATTTCCTTAGCATTTTCTAGATCTATACCACGAGTTTGCATATAAAATAATGTATTTTGATCTAAATTACCAATGCTAGCTCCATGGGTACATACTAAATCATTATTATAAATATCTAATTCTGGGCAACTATTTATAATAGCTTGTTCCGATAAAAGTAAGCCTTTGCTTTGTAAATCAGCATAAGTTTTTTTTGCAGATTTGTGGACGATAACTCTTCCAATTAAATTGGCAGTAGCAGCATCTGTAGCGATGGAACGGGCAATAGTATAACTAGAGCCAGCCACGGTTAAGTGGTTAACTATGAAATTAATATCGTGTATAGCAGATTGTTTGGTGTTTTGTAAAATATTTAAATAAGCCATAGCATTTTTTTCGGTAAGATTAATTTCTAACTTTAGTTTATTATTATTTAATCCGACTGTTAATATTTTAGCTATAAATTTGCTATTAATAGCTTGCTGAACCTGTATTTTAGAATCGTCATTATTTTGAATTAAATAATAATCAATTTCAGAATAAGGCTGACAATTTATATTAGTAATATTATTTTGATGATTTTTATGGTCTATTAAAGTAAATTTACTGTTTTTTCCAGAATTTATAATTATATTTAAATTATTAGTTTTAGTATTTATTAAATAAATTGGTTTTTCCAAAATAGTATTATCTAAGATGTTTAATTGTAAATTTTGGTGATCTGGATTTAGAACTATATCAAAAAATTTAGATTTTTTAATTAATTTACTATTTAAATTAATTAAAAAACTATTATTTGAGTTAAAAATTTTTGTATTAATTTTATTCATACAGGGGGCGAGTGTAGCCAGCTATATCCTTGGGCTTCAAGCTTTTCTGCTAGAGTATGATCTCCAGATAGGCTAATTTTTTTATTAGTTAAAATATGCACTACATCTGGTTGAATATATTTTAAGATCCTTTGGTAGTGAGTAATTAACAATATGGCATTATGTGGTGTTTTAACAGATTTTATACTATTGGCTATTAATTTTAGCGCATCTATATCTAAACCAGAGTCTATTTCATCTAAAATAGCTAAAGTAGGTTGTAATAACATTAATTGTAAAATTTCGTTACGTTTTTTTTCTCCACCAGAAAAATCATCGTTAATAGAACGATATAAAAATTCTTCTGTAATATTTAAAGATTTTATTTTTTGTTTAATTAAATTTAGGAAATCTATTGCATCTAGGGCTTTTTCCCCTTTAAATTTTTTAATAGTATTTAAGGAAGTTTTTAAAAATTGCATGTTAGATACGCCCGGAATTGCTACTGGATTTTGAAAACTTAAGAACATACCTTGTTGGGCGCAAAGTTCTGGGGTATAGTTTACTAAATCTTCACCTAAATATTTTATATAGCCATTAATAATTTTATAGTCTGGATGTTTGGCCAATACATTAGCAAGAGTACTTTTGCCAGCCCCATTTGGCCCCATAATAACATGGGTTTCTCCAGAATTAATAATTAAATTTAGATCTTCTAAAATTGTTTTGCCAGATTTTTCTGGTTGAGAATTATTAATATACGTAACGGTTAGATCTTTAATTTCTAATAATGGCTGGTTGGTATGCTTTTTCATCCTACGCCACCTTCTAAACTAACTTCTAATAATTTTTGAGCTTCCACTGCAAATTCTAGTGGTAATTTTTTAAATACTTGTTTACAAAATCCATTTACTATTAAAGAAATAGCATCTTCGAAATTAATGCCGCGTTGAGAACAATAAAATAATTGTTCCTCGCTAATTTTACTAGTAGTAGCTTCGTGTTCAATATTAGCGGTATTATTTTTGATTTCTATTTTTGGGAAAGTATGAGCACTACAGGTATCGCTAAGTAGTAGCGAGTCGCATTGAGTGCGATTTTTAGCATTATGAGCATTTGGTGCAACGTACACTTGCCCACGATAGGTATTTTTGCCGTAACTAGTCGAGATCCCTTTAGAAATTATTACACTGGAGGTGTTTTTACCAAAATGTAACATCTTCGTACCAGTATCCGCTTGTTGGTGTAGATTAGTTAATGCAACAGAATAAAATTCTCCACTAGAATAGTCACCTTGTAAAACTACACTTGGGTATTTCCAGGTAATTGATGAACCAGTTTCAATTTGAGTCCAAGAAATTTTTGAATGTTTACCAAGACATAACCCTCTTTTAGTAACAAAATTATAAATACCGCCGATGCCATTTTGATCGCCTGGGTACCAATTTTGTACAGTAGAGTATTTTATTTGGGCGTTATCTAAAGCTATTAATTCTACGACTGCTGCATGTAATTGATTTTCGTCTCGCATAGGAGCAGTGCAACCTTCTAAATAACTAACATGGCTATCTGGTTCTGCTATTATTAAAGTTCTTTCAAATTGGCCGGTAGCTAGCGCATTAATACGAAAGTAAGTAGATAGTTCCATTGGGCATCTTACCCCTTTAGGTATATAGCAAAACGATCCGTCGGTAAACACTGCAGCATTTAAACAAGCAAAAAAATTATCCGAATAAGGTACTACGCGACCTAAATATTTTTTTATTAATTCAGGATAATTTTGTACAGCTTCCGAAAAAGAGCAAAAAATTACTCCATGTTCTTTTAATTTTTCTTTAAAAGTAGTAGCGACCGATATACTATCGAATACCGCATCGATTGCTATGCCAGACAGTGCTGCTCGTTCATGTAAAGGGATCCCTAATTTTTCGTAAGTTTCTAGTAATTTAGGATCTATTTCACTTAAATTTTTAGCTTGGTTAGTTTTTGGAGCAGAAAAATAGATAATATCTTGGTAATTAATAGATGGATAAGAAATATTTGCCCAGGCAGGTTCTTTCATGGTTAACCAATGCCTATAAGCTTTTAGTCTGAATTGCAACATAAAATCTGGTTCGTTTTTCTTTTGAGATATTAATTTAATAATATCTTCGTTTAGGCCTTTAGGGACTTGTTCAGACTCGATTTCTGTTATAAAACCAGCAGTATATTGCTTGTTAATTAATTTTTTTAAATCCATAAATTATATTTTAAACTGTTTAAGTATTTAAAGCTTGCATTTTGTTTCAGAAGTAATTATTGTATTAAAAATGTTTAATGTAGTAAATTATTTTTATTATTTTAATAAATTATTAATGTTATGGAGTGATTTTATGAAAAAGTTAGTTAATTTTTTGAAAAAGCCAGTTATAGCTGCTGGGGTTTTTGGTTTAGCTGTTGCTAGTAGTGGCGTTGCTAGTGCGGATTATTTTGACAATGTTAAGTTTTATGTTGGTGGTGGCTTAGACTACAATAATTACGGAAAGAGTCAAAGTGTTAAAGATGCCTTTAATACCTCTAACAAGACTAATGGTATGGGGTTATTGGTTCCTGTATTAGGAGTAAAATTTAATGAAAATATTGGTCTAGAAGCTGGATATAGCTTTAATAAAAAATTTAAGTTTAGTGGCAGCTCAGACGATTTAATTGCGGCTGTTGGTCCTCTGGCTGTTAACACAAAAGTTAATGTCTCATATAACGTTAAAGTTAGAAATGCCTACTTAGATTTAATGGGGTATATGCCTATAGTAGATCAAGTTGAATTGATTGGTGGAATAGGTTTAGGCCGATTAATGTTAAAAGGGAATACATTAAATGTATCTTTAGCTAATATTGGTTCAGGAACTGCGGCAGTAAATGTTAAAAATAAATTTGGATGGCGTGCTAAACTTGGTGCTCAATACAATATTACTAATAATTTTGGAGCACGGGTAATGGCTACTTACCAAAACGTTGCCAGTAAAATAACTATACCTGCTATAGGAGAAAGTGGTAAGATTGTTAAGAATATTAAGACTATTGGCTTAGCAGCTCTTTACACATTCTAATTTAATTAGAAAGTTAATAACATGTAGTACTAATATCCGTCATTGATATTTGTTATCAATGACGGGTGGGTACTTTCAAAGATATCATACGATCCTGCCTGTTAATAATAAATTCCAACAAATATATCCCTTGATTTCTAACAAAAAATATTTCATGATAGTTAAAATTATTTTGTTTATGCGGTAATTTTAATGGGGATTTATTATGAAAAAAATTTCAAATAATACTAAAAAAAGTTTTATAGCAACTAGTTTAGTAGGTTTAATTATATCATTTAGTAATAATGCTAACGCAAATGTTTCTGAAATGGTAGATGGAGCTCGTTTTTATGTTGGAGCTGGTGTTGGTTATAACCATTATGGGATCCATGGAGATTTCAAGAAAGTAATAGAAAACAGTACTAATAGAGCTTCGGTAAAAGTTAATTCTGCCGATTTTTTAATTCCTCTTTTAGGAGTTAAATTTAAAGATTATTTTGGGTTAGAATTTGGCTATGCTTTTCATAATAAACTTAAAGTTTCTGGTACTAATAGTGGTAGCTTAAAAATAAGAAATGCTTTTGTTGATATAATGGGATATATGCCGTTAGACTCTTCTCCAGTAGATTTACTTGGTGGGATAGGTATTGGTCGTATGGCTATGTCTGGCAAAGGTTCCGCAGTGCAGTCAGCCGTAGGTGGCGACTATAATAAATTTGGGGTACGTGCTAAATTTGGTGCTCAATATAATGTTGATAATAATTGGGGTGTACGCGGTTTAATTGGTTATCAACAAATTGGCCATAAAGATAGCCACCATGCTCTTAAAAACTCACAATTTGCTAATGTAGATGTTGTATATTTAATTTAGTTCTGATCGCCCGGTAACTAATAACCGGGCAAATTTTTATCTTGAAAACAAAAAAAAACAATAATAATTATAATTCTAAATCTATAGAAGTTTTAACTGGCTTAGAGCCGGTTAAGAAACGTCCTGGCATGTATACGGATTTATCTAGACCTAATCATTTAGCGCAAGAAGTAATAGACAATAGTGTTGATGAAGCAATAGCAGGTTTTGCCGATCAAATTAAAGTAATTATAGAAAAAGATAATGCTGTTACTGTTATAGATAATGGTAGAGGCATGCCTGTAGATTTGCATCCGGAATATAAAATACCAGGGGTAGAGTTAATTTTAACTACTTTACATTCTGGTGCTAAATTTTCTAATCAGGAATATAAATTTTCTGGTGGATTGCATGGTGTAGGGGTATCTGTTGTAAATGCTTTATCTAAAAATTTAGAAGTAACGGTTGTTAGGGAAGGCTTTTGTTATTACATGGAGTTTTCTCATGGAGAGAAAATTACTAGTTTAAAAAAAAGCAAATTAAATGCTAAGCAAGATATTAATTTTGGTTTTGAATTTACACAAGGAACCATGATTAAATTTTGGGCAGAACCTAAATATTTTGAGACTCCTAAAATTAATATTGAGAAATTAAAGCATTTATTACAAGCTAAAGCAGTTTTATGTCCTGGACTACAAGTTGAATTTATAGATCAGCATACCAATGAGCAACACAAATGGCAGTATCAAAATGGATTAGTTGAATATTTGTTAGAAAACATAGAACAGACAGCTGAGGGGTTTATTCCAGAACAACCATTTTGTGGGGCCATGAAAGCAACTAGAGAAGAAGTAAGTTGGGGTATTGTTTGGATTAATAATTGTAAAAATAATTTTCAAGAGAGTTATGTTAATTTGGTACCAACTGTTCAAGGCGGTACTCATGTTAATGGATTTAGGACTGGATTATTAGAAGCATTACGAGAATTTTGTGAAATTCAAACTTTGTTACCCAAAGGTCTTAAATTGACAACTGAAGATTTATGGGAATGTGCTAATTTTGTTTTGTCAGTGAAATTAATGGAAACCCAATTTTCTGGGCAAACCAAAGAGAAATTATCTTCCAGGGAATGTGCAACATTTGTATCTTTAGTATTAAAAGATAATTTTAGTTTATGGCTAAATCAAAATGTTATTCAAGCTAAACAAATTGCCAATTTAATTATAGAATCTGCGAAAAAGAGATCTTTGCAGAGTAAACAAATAACTAGGAAAAAAGTTTTATCGGTAGGTACTGCATTACCTGGTAAATTAATTGATTGTAGTTGTCAGGATTTTAAACAGACGGAATTATTTTTAGTAGAAGGTGATTCGGCTGGTGGTTCTGCTAAACAGGCTAGGAATAAAGAATATCAGGCAGTTATGCCGCTTCGAGGAAAAATTTTAAACACTTGGGAAGTGCTGGCTTCGCAAATTTTATCTTCCCAAGAAATTCATGATATTTCTATAGCTATTGGAGTAGATCCTAATAGTGATTCTTTGGAAAATTTACGTTACGGTAAGATTTGTATTTTGGCTGATGCTGATTCTGATGGGCATCATATTGCAACATTGTTATGTGCATTATTTGTACGTCATTTTAGAAAATTAGTAACTGCTGGCCATATTTTTGTAGCGATGCCGCCATTATTTAGAATAGACTGTGGTAAACAAATATATTATGCATTAGATGAAGCAGAGCGCTCGGCTATTTTAGATAGAATTAATTCAAAAGAAAAATCTGCTAAAATTAATATTCAGCGATTTAAAGGGTTAGGTGAAATGAACCCAATGCAATTAAGAGAAACTACTATGGATCCAGATACTAGAAGATTAGTGCAACTTAATATTGATTCGGATCAAGAAGTTAATAATATGTTAGATATGCTATTAGCTAAAAAAAGATCACCAGATCGACGTGAGTGGTTAGAACAAAAAGGTAATTTAGCGGAAATTTAAATCATGCAGCAAGATTTTACAGAGCGTAAAAAAATCCAAAATTTTGTGGAAGAATCTTACCTAGATTATGCAATGTATGTAATTTTAGATAGAGCGTTGCCGCATATAGCCGATGGGTTAAAACCAGTACAGCGACGTATTTTGTATGCGATGTCAGAATTACATTTGAGTCACTTAGCAAAACACAAAAAATCGGCGCGTACAGTGGGGGATGTTTTAGGTAAATTTCACCCGCATGGAGAAATGGCTTGTTACGATGCTATGGTATTAATGGCCCAACCATTTTCTTATCGGTATCCTTTTATAGAAGGCCAAGGCAATTTTGGTTCAGCAGACGATCCAAAATCTTTTGCTGCTATGCGTTATACCGAGGCTAGATTATCTAAATATGCTGATTTATTATTGCAAGAGTTAGATCAAGGTGCAGTTAATTGGAACGAAAATTTTGATGGTACCTTAAAAGAACCAAAAACTTTACCAGCTGCATTGCCAATGGTGTTATTAAATGGTACGACCGGAATAGCTGTTGGTATGGCAACAGATATTATTCCACATAATTTATACGAAGTTGCTAGTGCTTGTATACATATTTTAAATCACCCACATCCGGACAGAATTACGGTTGAGGAAATATGCGAGCATATTCTTGGGCCAGATTTTCCAACAGCCGCTGATCTTGTTACTACTAAAACAGAATTATTAGAGCTTTATAAAACAGGATATGGCAGTGTTAAAGCTAGGGCAGTTTATTGTTTAGAGAAAGGTTATATAGTAATAACCGCTTTACCATATATGGTATCTGGTGCTAAAGTTTTAAAACAAATCGCTGATCAGATCCATAGTAAAAATTTAAATTTTATAGCAGATCTAAGAGATGAATCTGATCATGAAAATCCTACAAGATTAGTATTGGTTTTAAAATCTAATCGAGTAGATACAGATGCTATTATGGCGCATTTGTTTGCAACTACCGAGTTAGAAAAAACTTATCGAGTTAATTTTAACATGATAGGGATGGATGGTAAGCCGCGAGTAAAAAATTTATTAGAAATTTTACAAGAATGGTTAGAATTTAGGCTAGAATTAGTAAAAAAACGGTTAGAATATAATTTAGAAAAACTTAATGATAGATTGCATATTTTAGAAGGCTTATTAAAAGTTTATTTAAATTTAGATGAAATTATTAATATAATTAGAACTGAAGATGAACCAAAAATTGTTTTAATAAATAAATTTGATTTAACAGATCTTCAAGCATCTGCAATTTTAGATTTAAAATTAAAAAATTTAGCAAAATTAGAAGAAATCAAAATTAAAGAAGAGTTAAAAAAATTAACTTTAGAACAAAAACAAACCATAGAGATCTTGTCTTCTAAAGCAAAATTAAAATCTTTAGTGCGTAAAGAAATACAAAATATAGCAATTAATTTAAAAGATCCTAGGCGTTCTCAATTTGCGACTAAAATTATAACTAAAGATACAGCAAAAAGTATTAATAATAATTTTTTAACTAAAATATCTGATGAACAAGTAACGGTTGTATTATCTGATAAAGGATGGGTACGTTGTGGTAAAGGTACAGATTTGGATTTGGCTGCGTTAAATTATAAATCTGGAGAACAATATAAATCGCACGCTCAAGGTAGCTCTAATAGTGAGGTAATATTTTTAGATTCTAGCGGTAAATCTTATTCTTTATCTGTTCAAAGTTTACCAAGTATGCGAGGTTACGGTGAGCCATTAACTAGTAAATTATCTCCAGAACCTGGAGTGGTTTTTGAAGTGGTTATTATGGGTGAGGCTAATCAAAAGATTTTATTGTGTCAGAACCATGGGTTTGGTTTTATAACAAATATAGCTAATTTGTATGCTAAAACTAAGAATGGTAAGAATATTATTAATTTATTTGGAGGGGTATTGTTGCCGCCAATTAAATTAGAAGAAAACAGTAAATATTGTGCAGTTATATCTTCTGATTTTAAAATGTTAGTGTTTCATGTTGACTCTATTCCTGAATTAAATAAAGGTAAAGGGAAAAAATTACTTGCTGTATCTAAGCAAAATAAATTGGCAGCAGTTATATTATTAAACGATAAAAATGATTTAATTATTAATATTAATACTGGTAACAAAAATAAAAATTTGGTATTAACTATTACTGCTAAAGAATTATTGAATTATGTTGGGATCGTTGGAAAGGCTGGTATAAAATTGCCGAAGTTGCCGAGTTTATCAAAATTAAATAATGCTACTATAACTCTTTCTACAGTTCGTTAATATTAGGTTTTGCTGGAGTGGACTTTTTAGGTTTAAATGGTATTTTAGTGGCAAAACACTTAAAATTATTATTAGAACTTAATAGTTCTTTTAGTTCAGTTTCAAAAAATTCTTTATGATAATACGAATATATTCTAACTTTTTTACCGACATCAAATTGTAATATTGGGGTAATTACGTTAAAAGTTGTTTGGGAAGTATTATCTTTTAATAGTAAGGATCTTTGAAAAAAGCCAGCGGTATTATCTTTTAGTGATTGTATTGCGGCAGCCATAGCAAAAGGTGCTAATATTTGTAAACCAGCAGTAAGTTTATTTTGACGATTATGTTTTAACCAACGTACTGTGCCTATATTCCAGTGAGATTCGTCTAAGTCTGTATCACCAAGAGAGATAGTCATAGCAACTATTTCTCCTGGTTGGATTGGTGGGAATGAAATATCTTGAAAAGTTATTCCGGCACCTTCTCCATGAATATTAATTAGATTACATTTATATAGAAAAGTATCTGCTTTAAATTCTGATTTATTAACTGTAGCGGCGTCGTCTAAAACAGCCTCTGCTCCTAATTGTAATTCTTGCATGTTGCTTTCTTCGCTTTCGTCACCATCTACATTATCTGGTTTAAAAAGTTTTCTTTGGTTGATGTGATAGTGGGTAGCTAAAGAACCGAAAGCAGCTGATACTTGTCCCATAATGCTGAAGCGTTCTAAATTTCTTTTTTGTCCTGCAATTAAATAAGCAATTAATTTTTGTAAACTATATATTGCAGCTTCCGTTTCTGTTGCAGGAATATTTTTAGGGTTTTCGTAGGTTTTTTTTAAATAATCAATTAAATTAGATAAATCTAGAACAAATCCGGTATCGTCAGCAGGAGCTTTTTTTTCTATAGTTATAGGGAAAGGCCCAAAATCTTCGCTTACAGGAATAAAAAATATACTGTTGTTAGTACGATCTTTAGCTTTTAAATTTCTTATAGTAATAAATTCGTCCCATAAACCAGCGTACTTAGACAGTATATCTTGTTCAGATTGTCGCCATTGATATGGATGGGCCGCTGATAAAAATAATGCAAGTTTATATGGTGTGATAACGGTAGGGTTTTTGTTGTTTTCGCTAATGTCTAAATTAACAGGAGTTGCTGTTATATTATAGTTTTCTGCGCATTGATATAATATATGCATTTCTTTCCAGATGTTTTCTGGTTGTTGGGTATATAATTGGTAATAGCTATATAATATATTATTAAAGTGGTTAAATGCTCTATATATAGCATTTGGTAACGTTTCATTTTTTGCATTGGTATTAGATTCGTTAGTAATGTTATCAATAATTATTTTATAACCATTTAACATTTCAGTTTGTAATGTTCTAGATAACTCTATGGTAGTCAGTTTAGTTGGAGATAATGGTTGGGTTCTATTAACATAATGTTTTTTAAGTAATTGGTTTATTACTTGGGTTATGGGTCTTAACAGTTCTAAAAGTTGAAATCTATGGTTTGGTGCGATTACAGTAGAATTTAGTTCTTGTAGCATTTTAAAAATACTTTGAGTGGTTTCATCAGTATCTGCGGTTTTTAACTGGGAACGCCAGGTTTCTATTGCCGCTACTGATATGTCACTTTTTGGTTTGCTATTAATTTGTTCGGGGATGGTTAATCCTAATTTATTTGTTTGCATATAATAAATTTAGTACATAAATAGTATAAAAAATGGTTTTTAGAGTTTATTTATTGATTTTTTATAGAATGCGTGTAATTACGTTAAATAGTTTTAGTATAACCAAATAAAGTTGTTGAATTTTAAGTAATTTAAATTTAGGATGTAGCCTTTTAAAGGATATGTGGAAGCAAAGGATTGTTAAAGTATAATGATTTGCTATTTTTAGGGAGAATTAATTATGAATGGTGGTCGTAGCTGGGGTGGTGGAGCCTCTAATTTTACTGGAAGTTTTTTTAATTTAAATGTGCCGTCGTCTAGCTCTTCTAGACCTTCTTTTAACAATAATCCTGGGCCTTTATTAAGAAATTTTAGTGCTAATACTCATTCTGGTGGTTTTATATCACCATCGATTCAGTCACCTTTTAGAGCTCCTTCGATTGCTCCTGTATTTACAGCGCCGCCTCGTGTAGCTCCGGCTATAGTAACGCCAATAGTTACACAGCAGCAGCCGCCCGTTGTTGTCCCACAACAGCCAGTAGTTACAGTAAAAACTAAACCACCAGCAGCACAACAACCAGCTTCATCACCGCCACTTAAGACGAATTCTGATAAGGCTACTGCTAGTTGTGGTAATGTTACGGCAATTGTTTCTTCAAAAGGAGAAACACTTGAGGTTATTGTAAATGGTTCAGTTACTCAACATGATATAGATACGGCTATTTCTAGGGCTAATGCTATTGCTGCTAAATCACCAGTAGCTAACAATATTATTGCTACAACACAATCAGTTAATACTATGGATAATCCAGTAGGTTCTTATTCAAGTTCAAATGTTGATTTTTCTGATGTTCCAAATAAAATTAAATTAGGAGTTGCTAAAGGAGCTCTATTAAATGGTCTGCCAGGGGCTGTAGCACATGGTGTTGTTGAAGGGGTGGCAGCTACTTTTGATGCTGTTGATAAAGCAGTGATTAGTAACAAGCAAAAACGTGCTTTCGATAAAATGGAACAATCATATAAAGAAGATCCGCATACAGACAGTAATAAATTGTCTGCAGCTGCTTTGGTAGGTGGTATGACAGGTGGAATTGCGGGGGCTGGCGTGCAAGTTCTTAAAAAGGCAGCATCAAATTCTGTTTATTATACAGCTAATTCTATTGCTGATGCGGTAACTAATTTTAGCAGTTCTAGCGATACCTGTAAGCTAAATCTAATAACGGTTGGAAAAAATGTATTGGGAACTACTGGCGCTTTTGCAGTTACAGGATTTCCTAATCCGGTAACTATGATTGAGAACGGTATAGTTGGCGTTGGTTTTGGTACTATTACAGGTTTATATGAAGCTCATAAGGAACAACAATTATGTTTAAAAAAATTAGAAGAGCAAAATCAAAGTACATCTTCAGAAACATTATCTTCATCATCGGCACCAAGATTTAACTTATAATGGTAACTTTATTAAAATCTAAAATTAAGATATTTCCATGCTTGTTTTTAGGTGTTTTTTTGATATTTTTACATTTTATTTCTGTCAATAAAGATGAAAAGAAGTTTAAAAATGTTTTTAAAGAAGCGCAGCATGGTGATCCGGTAATGCAAAACAATGTTGGTGTTATGTATTACAATGGCGAAGGAGTTACTAAAAATTATTCTAAATCTTTAGAATGGTATCAAAAATCTGCCAACCAAGATTATGTTATTGCTCAATATAATCTTGGTGTTGTTTATAAAGATGTGTATCAAGATTATCCTAAAGCTTTTGAATGGTTTCAAAAAGCAGCTAATCAAAATTTCTCACACGCTCAAAATCATCTTGGGAATATGTATATGTTTGGGTATGGCGTTACTCAAGATTATTTAAAGGCTTTTAAATGGTATACAAAATCTGCAGAGCAAAATAATGCTGAAGCACAAAGTAATCTGGGAATGATGTATTACAATGGTGATGGAATTGTTAAAGATTATAATAAAGCTTTTGAATTAATTGAGAAAGCTGCTAATCAAGGTTGTGCATATGGTCAATTCAATCTAGGTTTGGCATATCTTACAGGTCATGGTGTTCAAGAAAATAAAATTGAAGCGTTAAAATGGTTTGAAAAAGCTGCTAGTCAAGATTGTACTGTTTGCCAATATAATCTTGGTGTAATGTATGAATCAGGAGAAGGAGTTGATAAAAATATGTTAAAGGCTAAAAAATTGTACAAGAAAGCTGCTAAGCAAGGGTATGAAGATGCCAAGCATAGGCTTGAGTTATTAAAAAATAATAAATAGATAATCTATTTAAAATATTTTATTTAAGATCCTGTAAATTCCATCTTGGTAAAGCAACTATATCTAAATTTTGATCTACATAATTATTATTTTGTTTTAAACGTAATAGAGCAGCAATAGCAATCATCGCGGCGTTATCGGTACAAAATTCTAATTTTGGGAAAAATATTTTGGTGTTATTTAAATTATTACTTAAATTTAATAACTGATTTCTTAAATAAGAATTAGCACTAACGCCACCAGCTATGACTAGTTGATTTAATTTAGTGGTTTTTAATGCTAATTTACATTTTGCAATTAAGTGATCCATAACTGCTTTTTGAAAAGCGTAGGCAAGATTAGCTTTAGTTTGTTCGGTCCAATTAGCAGGATCTTCTGAGAGTTTTTTTATTTTAAGCATTGCTGCAGTTTTAAGTCCACTGAAGCTAAAATTTAAATAGGTTTTATTGGTTAGTGGTAATGGAAATTTAAAATGTTGATGATTTGTGCTTAGATCGGCTAATTTAGATAGTTCTTTACCGTTTGGTGGATTAAGTCCTAGTAGTTTAGCGGTTTTATCTAGTGCTTCGCCGGCCGCATCATCTAGCGTTTCTCCTAGAATTTGGTAACTACCTAGAGAAGTTGCATTAATTAGCATAGTGTGCCCACCGGATATTAGTAAGGCTAAAAAAGGAAAGTTTGGTTTATTGGTTTGGGCAGGGTTAAGTTGTTCAGTTATCATGCAAGCTAACAAATGTCCTTCCAAGTGGTTAACCCCAATAACAGGGATATTTAGCCCAACACTAAGCGCCTTAGCAAATGCTATACCAGTTAGTAGTGATCCTATTAAACCAGGACCTTTAGTGTATGCAATAAAATTTATGTCGGCTAATTTAAGGTTAATTTTAGTTAATAATTGTAATAATAGTGGAGTTAAATATTGTACATGATAACGCGCAGCAACTTCTGGAATTACGCCACCATATTTAATTAATTGAGCAGTTTGACTATGTAGGATATGGCCTAATAGCCCATTTTGTTCATCGTAAATTGCAAAAGCGGTTTCGTCACAAGAAGTTTCTATGGCTAGGATAATCATATAATATAAATATTTATTTTTGCCTAAATAACAAATATTCTATAAAATAATGCTATAAAATGCTATAAAAAAATAGATAAGGCTATTTGTATATGAAGCAACAATACATTCCATTAGAAGTAGAAAGTCAGGCACAAGAATATTGGCAGACAAATAAGACTTTTGCATGCAAAGAGGAGACTACTAAAGAAAAATTTTATTGCCTTAGTATGTTTATGTATCCGAGTGGTAATATGCATGTAGGGCATGTTCGTAATTTTACTATTGGGGATGTAGTATCTAGGTTTCAGAAAATGTTAGGAAAAAATGTATTGCAGCCAGTTGGTTGGGATGCGTTTGGATTACCAGCGGAAAATGCTGCTATACAAAATAATACCTTGCCAGCTAGTTGGACTTACGAAAATATTAGTCGTATGCGTGAGCAACTTAAAAGTTTAGGTTTTGGTTACGATTGGCAAAGAGAATTTGCAACTTGTGATCCTAACTATTATCGTTGGGAACAATTGTTTTTTATTAAATTATACGAAAAAGGACTAGCATATAAAAAAAATTCTGTAGTAAATTGGGATCCAGTAGATGAAACAGTATTAGCTAACGAGCAGGTTATTGATGGGCGTGGTTGGCGATCTGGGGCTGTGGTTGAGCGAAAAGAAATTTCTCAATGGTTTTTAAAAATTACTGCTTATGCTGAAGAATTATTAACTGGCTTAGATCAATTATATGGTTGGCCAGAACAAGTTAAAACCATGCAACGTAATTGGATCGGTAAATCAGTAGGAATTAATATTTGTTTTAAAACTAAGTTGCAAGTTCAAGATTTAAAATTACAAGAGTTGCATGTATATACTACTCGTCCAGATACTTTAATGGGCGTAACTTTTTTAGCAGTGGCAGCGTTACATCCAATAGCTGTTTTTGCTGCACAACATAACAGTAATTTGCAAGAATTTTTAGTTGCTTGTAATAAAACAGCTACTTCAGAAGCCGTAACAGCGACCATTGATAAACAAGGTATGGATACTAGTTTAATGGCTATTCATCCTTTAACTGGAGAAGAAATACCAATTTGGGTTACTAATTACGCATTAATGGATTATGGAACTGGAGCATTAATGGCGGTTCCTGCACATGATCAACGTGATTTTGAATTTGCTAAAAAATATAATTTATTAATTAAACAAGTTATAAGAACTAACGATGATTTTGATTTAAATTTAAAAGCTTTTACTGAAAAAAATATTTTAGTTAATTCTGGTAAATATAATGGTTTAAACTTTGAGCAAGCATTTGCTACTATTTTAAGCGATTTAGAACAAGCTAATTTGGGTAGTAAACAAGTTAATTATCGATTACGTGATTGGGGGGTATCTAGGCAACGTTATTGGGGAGCGCCGATCCCAATAATATATTGTGATGAGTGTGGAATTGTGCCGGTTGATATATCTGATTTACCTGTTCAATTACCAGAGCAAGTAGCATTTGGTAAGAGCTCACCATTAAAAACAGATCCGAATTTTTATCAAACTGTTTGTCCAAAATGCCAAGCACCAGCTATTAGAGAAACAGATACTTTTGATACGTTTTTAGAATCTTCTTGGTATTATGCTAGATTTGCTTGTTGGGATCAAAATAATAAAATGGTAGATGAGCGAGCAGATTTTTGGACGCCGGTAGATCAGTATATTGGTGGAATAGAGCATGCGATTTTACATTTGTTATATGCTAGGTTTTTTCATAAAGCTATGCGAGATTTACATTTAGTAAAATCTGATGAACCGTTTACTAATTTATTTACTCAGGGCATGGTGGTAAAAGATGGTGCTAAAATGTCTAAATCTAAGGGTAATACAGTTGATCCGGAAAATTTAATAAAACAATATGGAGCAGATACGGTTAGATTATTTATAATGTTTGCAGCTCCTGCTGAACAATCATTAGAATGGAGTGATGCTGGTGTCGAAGGAGCATTTAAATTTTTAAAGAAATTATGGAATATAGTTTATAAACAGGTTGAATATGGTGTAGTAAAAGTAAATTTTACTAATTTTAAAAATTTAAATGTTGAGCAAACAAATTTAAGAAAAAAATTACACGAAACTATTAAAAAAGTAACAGATGATCTGGCTCGTCGTTATTCTTTTAATACAGCAATTGCAGCAATTATGGAATTAATGAATCAATTAAGCAAACTTGATGTTGCAACGAGTATAGATCAAGAAATTCGTCAGGAAGTTATACAAAATATTTTGTTAATGTTATCGCCGATTGTGCCGCATGTTACTCATAGTTTATGGCAAGCATTAGGTTTTAAAGAGGCTATAGTTAATGTGTTGTGGCCAGAAGTTGATAGTTCGGCACTGGTAAGCCAGTCAATTAATGTAACAATACAAGTAAATAGCAGAGTACGTGGGCATTTATCGGTAGCCAACGATTGTTCTAATGCAGAAATAGAAAAATTAGCAGTTGAATTACCAGGTGTTCAAAAATATTTAGTTAATAATAAAATAAAAAAAATTATTAACATTAAAAATAAATTAATTAATATTGTAGTTTAAACAGGAATATATATGGGGATATTTAAATTAATAATAAAAAAAATTAATATTTTTTTATTAATGTTGGTAATTACTGGTTGTGGTTTTCATTTACAAGGTAAGCATGAATTTTCTCCTGCTATACAAAATTTAGCAATTTCTTCTAGAGATAGTTACGATCCGTTTCAAAGATTGTTAAAGAACAGTTTGCAACAAAATGGAATAAATATTAAGGCTAGAGTAGCTGATGATAAAATTTCAGTATTAGAAGTAAGTAGCCCGGTAATTAGTGAGCAGATTCATAGTTACGATTCTAAAGGTCAGGTTAGTCAATATCGTTTAGTAGCTACTTGCAAGTATAAATTGTTTGCAGCTGATGGAAAAACATTAAGAGAAAATATAATTACTCGCTCAAGAACTTATTCGGTATCTCCTAATCGATTATTAAGTAATGCTAATGAACAGCAAATTATTAGCGAAGAACTTGGTGTGGAAATTGTTAATGAATTATTAAGACAATTGTCGTTATGTTGTTAAATTTAGCATCCACCCGGCGCTTTGCGCCGACCTCCTTCGGAGCGAAGGAGGTAATTTTATATAATAATTTTACTAATAACTTAACTATTGCTATGCAATATAATATTAAAATGGTAACTAGTATAATCATTGTAAATCTGTTAGGAAAAGCACCTCCTTCGCTTCGAAGGAGGTCGGCGCAAAGCGCCGGGTGGATGCTAATCGAACTTAATGGGGATCAAAAGTGTTAAATGCCCCAGTTAATATTGGTGCCATTCCCGCTAAACCAATTTATTTAATTTATGGTGGAGAAATTTGGCAATCTAATGATACTATAGAAAAAATTAATAAAATTTATGCTCATTTAACCAATCTAAAAAAATATTATTTTACTAATTTTTTACAATTTGAACAATTTAAAGATAATAATAATGCTGAGATTTTAAATTTAGATTTGTTTTGCGATCAAAAAATTAATAAACTAATAAAAATTAATATTGGTAATGCTAAATTTAACAAACAACAGCAAGAAGAATTAATTAATTTAATTAATAATTTAGATCAAAATAATTTTATTATAGTATTAATTGCCGATAGATTAGAAAAAGCAATATTTAATACTGTTTGGTTTGCAGCAATAAATAAAGCAGGGGTAGTAATTGTAACTAAACAATTATCTAAAATTAGCATGCAAAAATGGGTGGTTGATCAATTTAAGCAAGTTGGTTTAACTATTGCTAATAACGCATTAGTTAAATTTGTGTCTATGTATCAAAATAATTTACTTGAAGCTGCCCAAAGCATTTATAAATTAAGTTTAGTTTTTAAAGACATGCCAGAAATAGTTCAAGAAATAAATTTAGAAAAATTAGAAAGTTTTATGTCGGATGAAGCACAATTTTCTGTTTTTGATTTACAAAATGCCTTAGCAAGCAAAAATGTAGAACAAATTATTTATTTATTAAATAGTTTAAAGAAACATGGTGAAGAAGCAATATTAATCTTATGGGCAATTATTAAAGAAATTAGAAATATGTTGTATAAAGCTAGTGATTTTAAAATTAAAAAACAGCTGGGTAACTTGTTGCAAAAAGCAGCAGAGATAGACTTAGCTATTAAAAATCTTGATACTACAAATAAGATTAATAGTAGTAATAATAGAGAGTATACATGGGCATTAATTCTTGAATTATGTCTAGAATTTAGGTCTTAAAAATAGCTGTAACTGCACGCCTCCTAATTTAAATTAAAAAATTCCTATTTGTCTCGTGTTGTAAACTATACTTAAGTTTGTAGATAGGTTTTTTTATTAAAAATAAAAGGAGGCTATGGATATGCCAAGTTCTAAGTTATCGAAAAAACGGTTAGCATCAGAAATAACAGAAGAAGTAAAAGAAGATATAAAACCTCGAAAAAAGTTTAAAACTATTCAGTTTTCTAAACTTAATAAAAGCGTTAAACAACTTGATAATATAAAGATAATTTCTGATACTGGCATTCCATTTACTCAAGAACAAATAAAAAAAATTAAAGAATATTTTGTAAAGCATAAAAATGAGGTTAAGCTCCCAAGGACTAGAAATAGAGATGACAGTTTGAGAGGGATGTCTAGAGTTAAACAATCATATTATGAGGCAATAGAAACAGAATTAGGGTTTGCATTAGATTTTTCCATAGTAAAAATAGATAATAATAAATTAGTGATTATTTATGCTGGTAAAGCTTCTATTCCTGATTCAAAAGCGGCAACTTTTTTAGGTGAAGGTAGTTTTGGGAAAGTTAAATTAGCTCAAAGTTTAGAAAGTGGTAAAATATTAGCGGCTAAAATATCAAGTGATGATTTAGAAAATTTAGAATCTGAAGAAAATACAATAAAGATAGTACAGCAGTATTTTGGTTCATTAAATCGTCATATTGCTACTAGTAAACCTGATCATAAGTATTATTTAGTTTCTGATTTTGTTGAAGGAGTTAGTTTAAAATCTTTTTTGTCAAAACCAGAAATTAGTTATTTAGAAAAAGTAGAAGCAGTATTAAAGGCATTTGAATCAACCAAAAAACTGCATGAAGATTTTAAAATTATTCATGGTGATTTAAGTTTTAATAATATTTTATATGATCCAGTTACTAAAAAAGCAACCATAATTGATTTTGGTTTTGCTAAAGAAGCTAATAAAGCAGGTAAAATTAAATTACCGTTCAAAATAGATTTTGAACCAACAAAGGTAGATCATTATCATGGACCAGAATGTGCAACAGGCTTTGCTAGCTATTCATCGGACATATATAGCTTGGGTAAATGGCTTGAAATTAGCAAAGAGATTACTAAAAACCATGTATTGCAAAAGTTATCTAGGAGAATGACCATTAAAGATCCAGAAAACAGACCAACAATAGATGAATGTATAAAAATATGTCAAGATTTAATAAAAAATTCTAACCAATATCTTGCAAGGAGAAGATAAAATTTTAACTAATTATTTTGGGCACGTGCTTAACGATTTTTTGTCCAACTAAGATTATAATAATTGCATGTTAAATTTGATAAATTTAAAAGATCATGCTCAAGAATATCGTTTATATATTAATAGGGTTGTTAGCGCAGTAATAATTGTTGGATGTTGTTTTTCGGTGTTATTAATTCGGTTAATATATTTACAGGTTGTACAGCACGATAAATTTTTGACTTTAGCTAATAATAATCAAATGCGAGTAGTGCCAATAGATCCTCCTAGAGGTTTAATTTTTGATAGAAATGGAGTGCTGCTAGCTGAGAATACGCCAATTTATAGTTTAGAAATAATTCCTGCTAATGTTAAAAATTTAAAGGATACTTTAGATAAAGCCCAGAAAATTTTAAATTTGTCTGATCAAGAAATTCAAAATTTTCGTAAATTATTTAAGTTTAAATATCGTTTAGAAAGTATACCTTTAAAATCAAGATTATCGGAGGAGGAAGTAGCAAAGTTTTCGGTCGATAAGCATTTATTCGAGGATGTGGAAATTGTTGCTAGATTATCTAGAAATTATTTGTTCGATTATGCTTTGGCTCATTTATTGGGGTTTACTGGTCAAATTAGTGAACAAGATTTAAAAAATAATATAGAGGTTAATAAGTATCGTGGTATACATCAAATTGGTAAAAGTGGTATAGAAAAAACTGCTGAAGAAATATTACGCGGTAGTCCTGGTTTTAAAAAAATTGAAACAGATGCTAGAGGAAACATTATTAGAGAATTGGATGTAAAGTTACCAGAGTCTGGCGGAGATTTGTATCTAACAATTGATGTTAGTTTGCAAAATAAAGCAGCAGAATTATTACAAGATAGTCAAGGAGCGGTAGTTGCTATAGAACCAGCTACCGGTGAAATTTTATCTTTATTTAGTAATCCTAGTTTTAGTGCAAATTTATTTGCGAAAGGTATGGATCAACAAACTTATCAAAATTTACAAAATTCTCCGGAACAACCGTTGTTTAATCGGGCAATTAGTGGTCAATATCCTCCTGGCTCGATTATCAAGCCTTTAATTGCATTACAGGCGTTAGAGCATAATGTAATAACTCCAAGTTATACCATTTATGATCCTGGGTACTATAAACTAAAAAATGATGAACGTTTGTATAGGGGTTGGAAAAGGGAAGGGCATGGGTATATAGATTTGGAAAATGCTATTGCAGAGAGTTGTGGTACTTATTTTTATCATGTTGCAGATAGATTAGGTATAGATAGAATGCACGACATATTAAGTAATTTTGGATTTGGTAAACCAGTTGGTATTAATATTGAGGGAGAAAATTCTGGGATTGCGCCTTCTCGTAGTTGGAAATACAAAGTTAAACAACAAGCTTGGTTTCCTGGAGAAACTTTAATTACTGGCCTTGGTCAAGGATATACTTTAGCAACGCCACTTCAAATTGCTCAAGTAGCAGCAATAATTGCTAATCGTGGTAAAAAAATACCATTATCTACTATTAGTAAATATAAATTAGGAAACACAGAGTTTAAGTTTCATGAACCAAACTCAAACTATTCGGAAATAAAAAAAATAAAAATTAATAACGAAAAAAATTGGGATGTTATAATAAAAGCAATGCAGAAAGTAATTACTAGCGAGCATGGAACTGCGCATTGGATATATCAACCTAATTTAGATATTGCAGGTAAAACTGGTACAGCTCAAATTTTTGGGCTAAAGCAAGATGAAAAATATTATGAAAGTAAAGTTAAAAAGAAATTACGAGATCATACTTGGTTTATGGCCTTTGCTCCAGTTGAATCTCCTAAAATAGCTATTGCGGTTATTTTAGAGAACGAAAAAGGTAGTTATAAAATTGCTAGTAAGTTAATAAATTTTTATTTAAAAAAAATTAATAATACAGAGGTTAATATCAATAGTGAAAGGAACTAATCAAAAATTTTTATTAATACCTCAACAAGTTAGTATGCATATGTCGTCATATAAAAGGCATACTTTTGTTAATAAATTACATATTGACGTACCAATGTTAATTGGTATTTTATTATTGTTTACAATTAGTTTGTTGGCTTTATACAGTGCTAAATCAGATATAATGTTATTGCAAAGACAAGCCGTGCGCATGTTTATATCTTTAGTGTTTATGATTTTAGTTGCGTATATTTCTCCAAGGGTTTTAAAAAACTGGACGGTTTTTTTATATTTATTTGGATTGTTAATCTTAATTTTAGTTTTTGGGATTGGCATTACTAGTAAAGGTGCTAAAAGATGGATAGAGTTAGGGTTAATAAGATTTCAACCTGCAGAGTTAATGAAGCTAGCTGTTCCTATGATGGTAGCTAAAACTTTACATGAACATATCTTGCCGCCATCATTAAAAAACTTATTTATGGCTGGCATTTATATTATGTTACCGGTTATTTTAATAGCGTTGCAACCAGATTTAGGAACTGCAATTTTGGTTATGAGCAGTGGTTGTTTAGTAATATTTTTTTCTGGAATTAAATGGCGACAAGTAATATGTTTATTAAGTGCAAGTTTTGTAACGATGCCATTGCTTTGGATGTTGTTAAAAGATTATCAAAAAGGACGAATTTTAACATTATTACATCCAGAAAACGATCCGTTAGGCAAAGGTTATCAAATTATTCAATCTAAAATAGCCATTGGATCTGGTGGAATATATGGTAAGGGTTGGTTAAATGGTACGCAATCTCATTTAGAATATTTACCAGAACGTGCCACAGATTTTGTTTTTGCTGTCTTTAGTGAAGAATTTGGCTTAATAGGAATAATAGTATTATTATCGATCTATAGTTTTATTATAATTCGTGGTTTATATATAGGTACTAAAGCGCAAGATACTTATAATAGATTATTGGCGGGTAGCATTGCCATGGTACTGTTTGTTTATGTGTTCGTAAATATTGGTATGGTGTCTGGTATTTTGCCAGTAGTAGGCGTACCATTACCGCTAATTAGTTATGGCGGTACTTCGTTAATGATTATTATGATTAGTTATGGAATTTTAATGTCTATTCAATCACATCGTATTTTGGTGAAAAAATGAAAAAAATTTATTGTTTAATTTTGTTTGTATTTATAAATAGCTCTTTTGCTAAAAGCTTTGATACAAGACCAGAGGTACAACAATTTATTGTTACTATGGTTAAAAAACATAATTTTGAAAAGAATCAATTAGAGTTATTATTTAATAAATACGATACTAATCAAGAAGTATTACAAAAAATTGCTAACCCTACAGAAAAGCTTTCTTGGGGTCAGTATAAAAAACTATTAATTTCTAACGAAAGAATTAATAAAGGTAAAGTTTTTTTAAAAGAGCATAATAAAGCCTTACTCAAGGCAGAGAAGCAATTTGGAGTACCAAAAGAATTAATTACTGCTATTTTAGGAGTAGAAAGTTTTTATGGTGAGGTTGTAGGTCGGTTTTCTGTGTTACAGGCATTAGCTACTTTGGCTTTTGATTATCCTCCACGAGAAAAATTTTTTAGAAGCGAATTAGAGAATTTTTTGTTATTAATTAAAGAAGAAAAATTAAATCCACATACTATTACTGGTTCGTATGCTGGAGCTATGAGTCCAGCTCAGTTTATATCCAGTAGTTATAGGGCATATGCGATAGATTTTGCTAATGCAGGGACTAAAGATCTAAATAATATGCACAATGCTATAGGTAGTATTGCAAACTATTTTCATAAACATGGTTGGCAAAGCCAAGGTAAAATTGCTGTTAAAACAAAGCAAAATAATCCTATAAATTTACCTAAACAAACAGCATTATTAGAATTTGTTGGGGAAAATAATAATAAAGAATATTGGTTAGGGTTTAATAATTTTACTGTTATCACTAAATATAATAATAGCAATAATTATGCTATGGCGGTTTATCAATTAGCTCAAGAGTTGGGGTTAGAGGGGTGAATTCGCGCACGGTCAGGATGTATATAAACAGGTACATATAAGCAGTAAAAAAATTAATTATTGACCAGGTGATGTAACAAGTGCTACACTACCATAAAAAGTGGATCTTTATATATGACAACTAAAAATCCTAGAGTTAATGTTACTCTTGATCAAAATATCGTTAATGTTTTAGCAAGTCTTGCTAAAAAAAGACATCGATCTATTTCGCACCTTATAGGGAACATTATCATGGAAACTTTAGAGCGCCATGAAGACAAGTATTTTTCTGCTCTTGCTGAAGAATTAGATGTTGAGGGTGTGAAACCAATATCTCATGACAAAGCCTGGAAATAAGTCATATACAGTTCAGTATTTACCGGTTGTGGTTAAAGAACACATCCCTCTGCTTAGCTCAACCGCAAAAATTAGGATCAAAAAAGCTATAGAAGAGCGATTAACTGTTGATCCACTTGGTTTTGGTAAACCATTGCGCTATTCCTTCAAAGGTCATAGGCGACTTAGAGTAGGTGATTATAGGGTAATTTATCGTGTTGAACCTAAAATTTATTTGGTTTTAGTTGTTGCCATCAAACTGCGCCGAGATTCTTATGAAGAACTTTGAAATTAGTATGTGCAAGCTATGTGATTCACTTCAGTACACATATTTTTTAAAAACAATCTGTTTTTCTTCGTTAAGATCGGCAATAATTTGATCCCCAGCTATAAATTTACCAGCTAATAATTCTTGGGCTAAAGCATTTTCTATTAATTGGGAAATAGCTCGTTTTAATGGCCTAGCTCCATAAAGCGGATCGAACCCAACGGAGACTATTTGGTCTTTACATGGCTCTGTTAAAGATAGAGTAATATCTAAATTTTTTAAACGAAATTTTAATTTTTCTAATTGTAAATCAACAATTTTACGTAATTGAGTTAAATCTAACGGATCGAAAATAGTTATTTCGTCTATTCTATTAATAAATTCTGGTTTAAAAAATTGATCAACAATAGACATAACAGTTTGCTTAAGCTTAGTTTTATTATTTTTTTCTGCCATATCATGAATCGCAGTTGATCCTAAATTAGAGGTCATGATAATTACAGTGTTTTTAAAATCTACAGTATTACCTAAATTGTCAGTAAGTCTACCATCGTCTAATACTTGTAATAAAATATTAAATACATCAGGGTGGGCTTTTTCTACTTCATCAAATAAAACTACACTGTAAGGCTTTCTACGTACTTTTTCGGTTAAATAACCTCCTTCTTCGTACCCAATATATCCTGGTGGAGCACCAATTAATCTAGATACGCTGTGTTTTTCCATAAATTCTGTCATGTCTATACGGATGATGGCATCTTCTCGATCAAATAGAAATTCTGCTAGTGCTTTAGAAATTTCAGTTTTACCAACGCCAGTTGGGCCTAAAAATAAAAATGATCCGATTGGTCGATTAGCTTCTGCCAAACCAGATCTAGAGCGACGAATAGCGTTGGCAATTGCAGAAATTGCGGATGGTTGTCCAACTACTCTTTTAGCTAGAATATCTTCCATATTTAATAATTTATCGCGTTCGCCAAGCAGCATTTTGCCAACTGGAATTCCGGTGGCTTTTGATAATACATTAGCTATTTCTTGTTCGGTTACTTTATTTCTAAGTAATTTTAAGTTTTTTAAATCAGTGTTACTGGCTGCTGCTAATTTTTTTTCTATTTCTGGGATGGAACCATATTGAATTTCAGACATTTTAGCGTAATCATTTTTTCGTTGCGCTAAACTAAGTTCTTGTCGTAATTGTTCTAATTGTTCGTGTAAAGTATGACTGCCTTCTAGGGCGGCCTTTTCTTGTAGCCAAACAGTTTCTAATTCTTTATAACTTTTTTCGGTGTCTTTAATGTTTTTTTCTAATATATCTAGACGTTTTTTAGAAGCTTCATCAGTTTCTTTTTTAAGGGCTTCAAATTCGATTTTATATTGAATTAAACGACGTTCTAGCTTATCTAGTTCTATTGGTTTAGAGTCTACTTCAACTCGAATTTGACTAGCAGCTTCGTCGATTAAATCTATGGCTTTATCTGGTAATTGTCTATCGGTTATATATCTATGGGATAAGGTACTTGCTGCAACTATAGCTGGATCGGTAATTGTTACGCTATGATGTAATTCGTAACGTTTACGTAGACCTCGTAAAATTGCAATAGTATCTTCGACAGTTGGCTCAGTAATTAAAACTTTTTGAAATCTTCTTTCTAATGCTGCATCTTTTTCGATGTTTTCACGATATTCGTTTAAAGTAGTTGCTCCTACGCAATGTAGATCTCCTCGAGCAAGAGCAGGTTTTAACATATTGCCAGCATCTAAAGCCCCTTCTGCTTTGCCAGCCCCTACTAGAGTATGTAATTCATCTATAAATAAAATAATTTCACCTTCTTGTTTAGCAAGAGCTTTTAATACGGCTTTTAATCTTTCTTCGAAATCACCACGAAATTTAGCCCCAGCAATTAAAGCGCCTAAATCTAGCGATAGAACTCTTTTTCTTTTTAAACCTTCTGGTACTTCACCATTAATTATTCTTTGAGCCAATCCTTCTACAATAGCAGTTTTACCAACTCCTGGAGCTCCTATTAATACAGGATTATTTTTAGTGCGGCGTTGTAAAACTTGAATAATGCGACGAATTTCATCGTCTCGGCCAATAACAGGATCTAATTTTTGAGCTTCAGCTTTTTTAGTTAAATCTATAGTGTATTTTTCTAAGGCATTCCTGTTAGCTTCGTCGTTAGGATCCATAATCTTTTCCCCAGCTCTATGCTGTTCTATTAATGGTTCTAGCTGTTGTTTATTAATTTTATAATCACGTAATATATTTCCTAGAGTACCCTGATCATCTAAAGCCGCTAATAAAAATAGTTCGGTTGCAATGTATTGATCTTTTTTTTGTTGAGCTAGAAAATCAGCGGTGTTTAAAATACGAGATAAGTTTTGAGAAACACTAATGTCTGGTTGACCACTAACAATTTGTGGCAATAGTTCTATAGCCTGATTAAGAGCGGTTTTTAATGCGGTAATATTAACATTTATTTTGGATAAAAGCTCTGCCGTACTGCTTTGTGGTTGTTCTAATAAAGCTCTCATGACATGGATTGGCTCGATAGTAGGATGTTTTTTACCTACCGCCATAGATTGTGCTGCAGCTAGTGCTTCCTGTAATTGAGAAGTAAATTTAGGTACACCCATATCGTATCCATAATATTAATTAAACTATTATTTATTATATATATGGGCAGAGATTAAGTAGTCAACCTATTTTTAGTGCATTTAGTATATATTATTACGGTATAAAATACGGAAATGCTTGTCCAGGAATTAATTTGAGCAAAAAATTATTAATTGGTGTACATAAAATATTATTAATCATTATGGTTTCTTGACCACCATGTAATAATATTACAAAACTTTCTGGATAATCTTTTTTAAATTCTTGCAGTCCTTTTAGATCTCTAGATTGAATATTTTAATCGTTCTGGTTTAGCTCGGTATTGTCTATATAAGTTTGGTTCTAGTAGGTCAATCATGACAGCGTGTGTATATACACTTTTTACCAGGGTAGATTTTCCAGTACCCCTTGGTCCAAATAAAAATAAACTTTGAGTTGTTGGTCGGAAAAATCGAGTTGCTATTTCCATAAATCCTTCCTTTTTTTGATTAGTAATTCATTAAAGGATACTTTATTTTAAATAACAAATTATTAGTTAAAACATTAAAAACTTATATTTATTAATATGCATTAGTTTGATTTTGCACCCCTAATGGGATACAATTAATTTAAAACATTGAATTTGAGGAGATTTAAATATGAGGAGTTCGCGAGTAGCTAAAACAGATTATATTAGAGCTAGAGTTGAACCTACGCTAAAGCAAGAAGTAGAGAATGTATTTGATAGTTTGGGTATTACTACAACGCAAGCGATTACTATGTTTTATAAACAAGTACAAGCAAAACATGGGTTACCTTTTGAATGGAAACCTAACCGCGAAACTTTACGTGCAATGAAAGAAGCTAAACAAGGTAAAGGCTTAGTTAGATGTAAGAATGCAGAGGATTTATTTGATCAATTAGGTATATAAATGTTAGAACCTGTTTATAAAAATAAATTTAAGCAAGATATAGAGCGCATGAAAAAGCGTGGCAAGCAGTTAAAAAAATTACACGAGATAATATTTATTTTAATTAATCAACAAATATTGCCATTTAAATGTCGGGATCATGCTTTAAGAGGACAATACAGTGATTACCGAGAATGTCATATTGAACCAGACTGGTTGATGATATATTTTTTAGAAGAGAATAATATAGTATTTGTTCGTACTGGCTCTCATGCAGATCTTTTTGGTTAAAACTTAGTTTATCCAAATTACGCTAAACATCCTATTGGAACAAGACGGCTCTCTTCTATAAGAATAAAATAATTCAGCTTGCGAGTAAGTACAATAATTTTCTGAAAAAATTTGATTACTATTAATATTAAATTGAGCTAAAGCTATTTGAGCTATTTTATAAATATTAGCTAGATATTTATTAGTAGTATTATTTTTATTAGTATTACTAATTTTATTAAAAGCGTTTTTATATAAATCCGTATTTAAAATTTTAAATTGTTCTAACACATCTTCACCAACTTCAAATACTAGTGGACCAATAGCTGGGCCTAACCAAAATAATAAATCTTGATGATTTAAATTAAGCATTTTAGTTTGAGTAAAAAAATTTGCTATAATTCCTTTAGCTAGACTTCGCCAACCAGCATGAATGGCAGAGACAAAACTACCTTGTTTATTAGTAACTAAAATAGGTAAGCAGTCTGCGGTTTTAACAACACATGCAAGATTTTTTTGTTGAGTAAAACTACCATCAGCTTTGGGAGTTAAATTAAGGTTGTTAGCTGGTAAAATATTAATTCCATGTTCTTGTTTAAGTTCAAAAACTATATTTTTTTTAGTATTTATAAATTCAGATAAATTAGCATTTCTTAACGTGGTAAAAGCTTGAATATTATTTGGCTTTGGCCAAGTAGGGTTAAGTATATTCATAATTTTGTTAATAAATTTTGTAAATCTAAAGGCAAACTTGTAGTAAAACATAAATCTTGGTTAGTTATTGGATGTTTAAAAGACAATTCTTTAGCATGAAGAGCTTGTCTGGGGAAAGTGCTAGAAAACTTAGAGTATAATCGATCGCCAACTATAGGGTGGTTAATATGTTGCATGTGTACTCTAATTTGATGGGTCCTACCAGTTTCTAGCTGTAATTTAATATGAGTATGATTTTTAAATTTTTTTAAAATACGATAATGAGTTATAGCTGGCTTGCCATTGTCTATTACATCCATTTTTAATCTATTACGTGGATGTCGGCCTATAGGTGCATTAATTGTACCACCAGCTATTAATGTGCCAAATACTACAGCTTCGTAAATTTTAGTAATTTCATGATTTTTTTGTTGTAAGATTAATTGGTTATAAGATAATAAGTTTTTTGCAACAATAACTAATCCAGTAGTATCTTGATCTAAACGATGGATAATTCCAGCTCTTGGTAACAGGTTTAGCTCCGTATTATAATTTAATAAAGCATTTAAGATTGTTCCTTGCCAGTTACCAGCAGCAGGGTGCATTATTATATTGCTAGGTTTATTTAATATTAAAATATCTTGATCTTCGTAAATTATATTTAGAGGCAAATTTTCTGGTTGCCAATTTTGGTTTTGTATAGTTAGTTTAGTTGAGATATTTACTATTTCTCCACCTTTTACTTTTATTTTAGGCGATAATATTTTATTATTGACTTGGCAGTCTCCTTTGATGATCCATTGTTTTAAGTTTTCTCTAGAATATTCGGGGAATAAAATAGCTAATGCTTGATCTAAACGTTTATCTTTAGCATTTAGTGGTATAGTTCCTGATAATTCAATGAGTTGTACGATTGCCATTTACTACAGTATAAATTAGTATTATTTAAATTATTTAAAATTTTTATTAAAGATAAGTTAAGATAAATTATGCACAATTACAATAATTTTAAAAAAAGACCTATAAATTTAGTTTATACAAAGTTAGTTAGAGTATGTTTAATTATAATTAGTCTCATTAGCCTAACAGCATTAGTTGGTTGCTCTTCTAAAAATATTGATGCTTATGTAGGGCTTTCGGCTAAGCAAATTTATAGCCAAGGTAAAGAACACGCTGAGGAAGGTAATTTTTCTGTAGCAATAAAGGATTTTGAGGCATTAGAGTCTAATTATCCATACGGGGATTATTCAGATAAAGCTAAATTAGCATTAATTCATGCATATTATGGTAAAAAAGAATATTTACAAGCTAAAGCTGCAGCCGATCGTTTTATACGCATGTATCCAAATCATCCTAATGTAGATTATGCGCATTTTATGCAGGGTTTAGCTGGATACGATCAATATTACACTACTATGTATAAAATGTTTAGAATAGATCGTAGTAGAAGAGAACCTACTTTTGCGGTGCAATCATTTGATGATTTTAAAATATTATTAGAAAAGTTTCCAACCTCTAAATATGCACAAGATACTAGGCAACGCATGATACATTTACGTAATCAACTAGCATTATATAATTTATATATAGCGGAATATTATTTAGCTAAAAAAGCCTATATAGCGTCTGCAAATAGAGCTAATTTAATTGTGTCTGATTTCGATGGAACAGTTGCACTAGAAAGCGCTTTAAAAATAATGATTCAAGCATATAGGTCGTTGGGTATGCCAGAATTAGAAAAAAATAGTATTAATTTGCTAAATGTAAATTTTGGTTCTATTAGTTCTAATAGTGCAACAGAATAATAAAATTTGGGCCATATCAGTCGTTAGCTTTTGCTGGTCTTTTGCAAGCTTAATGGCAGCGTCGGTATTACCGTTTTTTTTAACAGACGTTTTACATATTAGCTATGCTAAAATTGGTTATATTGAGGGAGTAGCAATTTTTTTAGCATTTGTAGCTAAGATTTTTTCTGGTGTTTTTAGTGATTGGTTGCAAAAGCGTTATATATTAATTTTATTTGGCAGTATTATTAGCGTAATTACCAAACCAATGTTAGCTCTTTCTACCTCGTATCAAATGATTTGTTTTGCAAGATCTACCGATCGTATTGCCAAAGGAATTAGATCGGCTCCAACTGATGCGTTAATTGCAGATTCAAATTCTAATAATTTAAGTTATGCGTTTGGACTTAGACAAGCATTATATGTTTTAGGAGAAGTTTTTGGTGCTGCTTTTGCTATATTAATGATGTTTTTTGTTGGCCTTAAATATGAAATTATTTTTTATGTAGCAGCAATACCAGCAATTATTGCAGTTATAGTATTGTTATTGTTTATTAAAGATCCGCCTTGGTCGGCTAGTAGTAAACAATCTTTTGGGCATGTTTATGATTTAAAAAAATTCTCTGGTTATTATTGGGGGATCTTATTTATAACGTTTTTCTTAATGATTGCTAGGTTTAGTGAATCATTTTTATCGTTAAAAGTTAAAAATTTTGGTTGGTCTGTGCGTTGGTCGCCATTAATTTTTATTATTTTAAATTTAAGTCATACTTATTTTGCCTTTATAAGTCGTAAATTTTTTACCAAAGCTGCCACAGAAAAATTATTGTTAATTGGTTTGATGGTGTTGATTTTAGCTAATATTATGTGGTTCTTGGCAGATACTAATTTAACGTTAATTATTAGTTTAATTTTAACTGGTATGCATTTAGGGTTTACTCAGGGAGTATTGCGTACATTAGTTGCGACTAGCGTTTCGGATTTATATGGCTCGGCATTTGCTTTATTTTATTTAGTTAGTGGTTGCGGAGTTTTTATAGGAAATTCTTTAGCAGGATTATTAGCAGAGACTTTTGATTTATCAACTATTTTTATTGGTGGGATGGTAGCTAGTAGCGTAGCGTTGTTATTATTATTAGGCTTAAAGTTTTATCGTAATAGACTTAATAATGGGTTAGCAGAAGAATTGCCATTAAATTAGGCAAGCACGAAAGAACCTTAACGTTGGTATTAGTTCGAAAAAGTCAAAAACGAAAATAAGGGTGATGGCTATTTGCATGGGCGAAAATAACAAATCGCCTTATTATCGAATTTAGCATAAAACGAAAATAACAATTTTATGCTTTTGCTAAAAGTTTAAACTTAGTGGGCAAATTTACTGACTAACCATATAAATTAATACTTAATTTTTTTAAATTTTTGATATACAATTAAAAAATTAATTAATTAATTAATTTTTTATAAATTTAGGATGGATTTAATATGAAAAAAATATCTTTACAGAAGAAGTTAAATGCAAGCGCATTTGCATTTGTTGTTGCATTATCTGCCACCTCTTATTCTCATGCTCATGGTAATGTAGCAGGGGAATCTTATGTTGGTTTAGATGCTGTTTATAACTTTATGGGTTTTAAATCTGGTTATGGTGATAACATGTTTAAAAAAAGTGCACCAGGATTAAATTTATTTGTTGGCCATATGTTCCACGAGAATTTTGGGGCAGAAGCTGGGTTTGAATATGATAAGAATGTGAAGAGATCTAATACAGCTGGTCCAGGATCAAGGGTTTGTGGTGCATCAATATCAGGCAATACTATATCTTATGATTCTAAACTTAAGCAAAGTAATCCTTATGTGGGATTAGTTGGTAAGTACAATGTATTTGATAATACATCGGTTGCTTTAATGGTAGGTGGATCGTTATCTCATGTAAATGCTAAGTATACTATTACTAGCAATACATTAAATATTGCTGGTGTTAATGGTACAGCTACAACGTTTTCAAAAACTAGGTTGCTTCCAGTAGTAAGAGGTTCTGTTGAGCATAAAGTAACTGATCGGTTTGGGTTAAGAGCTTTAGTTACTTGGAGAAATACTTCAGCGATAAAAATGACTGCCAAAGAAACAAATCTTCAACAAGTTAAATTGAAGGATACTTTTAGCTTGGGAATTGGTGCTTTATACTATTTCTAAATAATATCTTTTAATACATGCTCCCATCATTTTTTGTGTAAAATAAAAAATATGGGAGTTGTGTTATCCAGAATGTGATCTACATATACAATAAATAAATTTTGGGGATTATAGTAATTAAAATTATTTCATTAAGTACTTCCACCTTTCTTTAGAAGAAAGATGGAAGACATAATAATAATAAGTAGAAATATTGTTGTTACCTTAGTCCAGTTGATTTAAGCCAATAGGCACCAAGGTTAGGGTTAGATTTAACTTCTTTGTCCGTTAATAAAGATTTGGAAAGTTCTTCACTTTTTGCATCTATAATAGCGAAGGCATGTTGACGTTGAGTTTCTTTAGATAAAGCACCACCAACATTATTCTTATAATGATGTAATATAGCGGTTTTTTCTGGAACCTTTATTTCTACAGTAGCAACAACAGGTAGAGCTTCCTTCTTTTCTTCTGCTCTCATGTTTTGGAAAGCATAAGCTAAGTATTGAAGTCTAGCTTCTGTATGGCTGCAGGTATTAGCTGGTTCTTTAACAATTTCTGGTTCAGCTAATGTTTCTAAAGTATTTTCTTCTGAAGGGATATTATTAACAGTTTTTGGGTAGGCTGTTACTTCTTCTAAACTACTGTCTTCTTCGTTTTCATCAAAGCAAATAGTATCGTTATCTTCTTCATCAGTAATATCAGTAGTGATAACAACCTCATCATCAATTGATTTAGCTTTTTTAGTTGCTTCAACTTTATTCAAATAATCTTGGTGAACAAGGTTGTCTGCAGTTACTTCAGCTAATTTAGTTTCGTTAGCTTTATTAGAAATTTGATAAGCAAGATAGCCAGCGGATGCTACCATTATTGTTCCGGAAATAGCTAAAGTTGCTATTGGGTGAGCGACTGCGGCTGCAGCGACGGTTGTTGCGGCAGTTCTTGTAGTTACCATTGCAGCTTGTACGGCATGGCTATTGCCAATAGCTTGGATAGTTTGTTGGGCATGTCCGATAGCTTGAGCAGCTCTAGCAGTTACAGCTTGAACAGCATTACCAGCAAAATTATTTACAGTGCTGCTAGCGTATGTAAAAGCATTATGCAAAGCTTTTCCAGCATTTGCAGATCTTACTGGTGAAGTATATCTATCGCCCAGTAATAAGCCTCTTTTAAATTTACCTAAAGCTCTGCCAGCTGCAGCAAATCTTCCTAATCCACCAGGAAATCCGCCTGCACCACGAGCAGCTCCTGAAAAACCACGAAGGAAAAGGCTGCCGGCAGTAGTAGCTGGTTGAAAACCGTTCCAAATGGCTGCGACTCCTCCTAATGTATAAAGGTTAAGATATCCCTTTGACTCTGAGCTCGAAGCATTAGTATTATAAAGATTTAGATTATTGCTGTCGGACATGTTTATATCTCCTAATTTTTTATTTTTTTATTATTTGTAAGTAAACCAATTGGCTTACCTACAGTTAAACAGGAGTATAAATTTTAGTTTTTTAAATTGCAATAGTGAACTACACGCAAATTCATAAACATCTAGGTGATTTTGGCAATCCAGAGATTTCGCAAGCTTGAAGAATCCCATCTGGAAATAATTCATGAAACATTATGCTATCTAAACATAAATCTGGAGCTTTATTTTTAGCATAATTTATTAATGCTCTAGTAGATGGTGTGATATTGTATTCTTGATAAAAATTTTTTAATAATTCAATTACTAATAAATGATTAGCAGTTAAATTAATAGGTGATGCTTTTGTCATGGTTTAAAACTAAATTTACCGAATTTACTACCATAGTATAACTTAAATAGTCTAGGAAGAACTATAGCCTAATTTAATTGAGCGTCATTAATTAAAAATGGAGAAAATTAAAATGAGCATGCACAAACCGTTACACCATAAAAAAATTATTTCTCTTATAGCAGAACAAGAAGACATAGAAGAATAGAAGGCTAGAATTGCTAATCAACAAGAGACGTTTCCATTAGAGGTGGTGGAAAAACTTTCTAGTGGTGAACATCCAATTAAAGTTTTTCGTGAGTATAGAGGGTTATCGCAGTCTTTATTGGCAGCCAAAGTTGATATTTCTCAAATCGAAAAGTTTGAAAGACAAGGTACGGCAAAAATTTTAAAAGCTATAGCTAATGCACTAAAAGTTGATTTAGAAGATTTATTAGACAAGTAATTCCGCTCAAGTTAATATCGTTGTGATTACGAGAAATTTTTGTAACTCAACCATTATATTTTTCGTAAAATTACAGTCCGTATGGCTTCAAAATTAAGTTTAATTTTTAATTAGAGTCGTTTAAATCTCCCCCGCCTACGCTACGCTGCGGCGGACCCTCTTTACAAAAGAGGGTATTATTTGAAAGACTTACTAGCTAGTAACATTTTCTTTTTTAATACAGTATTATTAATTTTTACATAAGACAAATTATTTGCGTCAAATAGCGCCCTCTTTAGTAAAGAGGGCCGCCGAGCTTTGCTCGGCGGGGAGATTTAAAACTCTATTGACATGTTTATGTATATTAAATTAATAGGTGATGCTTTTGTCATGGTTTAAAACTAGTTCTACAAATTCGTTGTAATCAATTAATTTAATATTATCTGGGTAAGAGTTAATTAATCCTCTAGAGATAACATCTTGTTGTATTGCATAAATATTAATATTTTCTTTTAAGTGTAAACCGAAATAAACGCCGTCTTGAATAAGCAACAGGGTATGCAGTTGTAACATATTAGAGATTTTTGTGAATAATTCATGGTGGCTTAAACCATGGCTAAAAATATTTAATACCATAAGATTATATCATGTTTATTATATAAATCGGTTAAATTGTTTAGAGAAAATTTAGTAATATTAATATTAGTATTAATTAATAGATTTAAGTTTTTTAATTTTATTAACATGCTATCTTCTATATAAATATTTTTAAGCGCAAAAAGTTCAAAGGCTTGTATAGTCTGTGCCAGTAGATCACGGTTAATTAGTTCATATTGAGATTGCTCTAATAATTGAAAGGCTGCGTTTTGTAAAAATAATATTGAGATGGGTTGCTCTAAACTAGCAATGCTTAATATAAACTCTAAACTTTCTTCGGCATTAAAGCCGTCGGTTGGGCTATAAGTATTAATTATTAAATATTTTTTGTGCATTACAGAGAAGCCTTGGATTTTAGACAATTATTTAATATAATCCATTGCTATGCATAAGTATAGAACGCACAATTGTGGTCAGTTAAATAAATTCCATATTGGTGAAACAGTAAAACTTTCTGGTTGGGTCCATAGAAGACGTGATCATGGTAGTATTTGTTTTGTGGATTTAAGAGATCATTTTGGCTTTACCCAGGTTGTAGCCGCAGAATCAGAGATATGTACAAACCTTAGCAAATTAAGCTTCGAAACCGTAATAACTATAATTGGTACCGTAGTTGCTAGATCGCCGGATACGGTTAATGTTAATCTACCGACTGGAGAGATTGAAGTTAAATTAAAAGAATTATACGTCGAATCAGCAGCGGAATTATTACCAATTAATGTAAATAGCGATTTGCAATTCCCCGAAGATTTACGACTAAAATATCGTTTTTTAGATTTAAGAAGAGAAAAAATTCATAGTAATATTATTTTAAGAAATAATGTTATTACTTATATTAGAAATTTCATGCAAAAATTAGGGTTTATGGAATTTCAAACCCCAATTTTAACGGCTAGTTCTCCAGAAGGAGCTAGAGATTTTTTAGTACCTAGTAGATTACATCCTGGTAAATTTTATGCTTTACCTCAAGCTCCACAGCAATTTAAGCAGTTGTTAATGATGTCTGGTTTCGATAAGTATTTTCAAATTGCTCCATGTTTCAGGGACGAAGATGCTAGGGCTGATAGAGCTCCTGGGGAGTTTTATCAATTAGATATAGAAATGTCTTTTGTAACTCAAGATGATGTTTTTGCTGCGATAGAACCAGTGTTATTTGATGTTTTTGAAAAATTTTCTAACTTTACAGCAACAACCCCGCCGTTTCCTAGAATTACTTATTTTGATGCTATGTTAAAATATGGATCAGATAAACCGGATTTAAGAAATCCATTAACTATATTTGATGTAACAGAAGTTTTTAGAAATTCTGGGTTTACGATTTTTAAATCAGCAATTAATAATAAAAATTGTGTAGTGCGAGCGATTCCCGCGCCAACAGCCGCTAAACTGCCAAGAAGTTTTTTTGATAAATTAACAGATTTTGCTATAACAGAATTATTAGCTAAAGGCTTAGCTTATATTTGTTTTGAAGCAGATGGTAGTTGTAAAGGGCCAGTTGCAAAATTTTTAACTGTCGATGAGTTGCAGCAAATAAAATCTATAACTAATTTACAAAACAATGATGCAGTATTTTTTATTTGTGAATTACCAGACTTAGCAGCCAAAATGGCCGGTAAAATTCGTACTAGGCTGGGAGAAAGTTTAAATTTAATCGAAAAAGATACTTATAAATTTTGTTGGATTGTTGATTTTCCTTTTTACGAATGGAATGCAGATGAGAAAAAAATTGATTTTTCGCATAATCCATTTTCGATGCCTCAGGGTGGTTTAGATGCATTATTAACAGCAGATACCGTAGAAAAACAATTGGCACTAAAAGCATTTCAGTATGATATTGTAGTAAATGGGATTGAGTTGTCGAGTGGAGCGATCCGTAATCATAAGCCAGAAATAATGTATAAAGCATTTGCTATAGCAGGGTTTAGTAAAGAAATGGTTGATGATAAATTTGGTGGCTTGATTAATGCATTAAAATTTGGAGCACCACCACACGGAGGATTAGCTCCAGGTATAGATCGTATGGTAATGTTACTTGCTAATGAGCCAAATATTCGTGAAGTTATTTGTTTTCCGTTAAATCAAAGCGCGCAAGATTTATTAATGAATGCACCAAATAATGTAACACCTAAGCAACTTAAGGAGTTGCATATATCAGTTTTAAGAGAACAATAAGCTTATAGGGGTTCTAGCTGGATCTTCTTGTGATGCTGCATTGTCATTAGTATTTAATGTTAAATTTTCTAGATATTGTTGGCATAAGTTCGTGATATTGTCGATGGAAGGTCTTTTATCATGGCATAGTTGATTGCAAGTTTTATCGAATAAGTAAGATAAGACCCTATCTTGTTTTTTTACACAACAATCTATACACCATATTAAGGTATATAGATCTGAAGAAGCAGTATGAAACCCATAACCTTTATTAGCCCACGTATAAATGCTGTTGTGGTTATCCGAACCAATGCTAGATATTATTAAGTGAGGTGATATTTTATAGTCACATTCTGGCGGAGTGTAACTATGTGTAGAAAATTCAAATTCTTGAACTAGAAATATTCTGATCCCTTCTTGCAAGATACCAGCTAAGCCAAAATCGATTATATTTACTTCTATTTCTCCGTCAGGTTTTTTGTTAATTAAAATTTTATTAAAACTTAAGTCACCATGAGTTATATTTTGCTTGTGTAATATTTTTACTTGTTCTAATATTTTTAATATAATTTCTAGAGTATGTATTATAGTAGAATTATTAGATAAAAAATATTCTTTTAACGATACCCCTTCAAAAAAAACCCTAATAATATAGGATTTAATTACTAGCGCTACAGTGGTGTTGGTTGATTTATGCAATTTTATTGTTCTACCACGAAGTTGATCTAATTGATCTAGTATTTGTATTTCTTGGTTGAATTCTTTATTAAAATCCTTAGATAAATCTGCTGCATCTAATTCTAACAATTGTATTTTAATAGCAACTAATTCTTGGGTGTTTATATTTTTGCCAAGTTTTATTGTGCTAGTTATTCCCTTGTTTAAAATAGTTTTAGATATAGCAAAAATGTTTGAAGTGTGTTCGTTAGTTGTTTTTATAAAAGAAAGTGGTAATTTGGATTCTTTTCTGGAATATTTAATAGCTTGTTGATGATTTTCAAAATGTTCTGTTGTATTTTGAAAATGTTCTTGAATATCATCAAAGTCGGAAATTATTGGCATAAAAATTTATTGTTGTGGAAAAATTTCGATTAATTTACCAAAAGTCGTGACTACAACATAATCATTTTTAGTTAAATAAAAATTATATAATATTATTTGATAAAACCATATACCTATAATAATATAAAAAAATATTATAGATTTTATAAGTTTTTTATAAAAATTACGTAGATATAAGATGTCCAAAGATTTTTTTATTATATATGCTTTAGGCATATAATTATTCTCTCCACCACGGTTTAGCTAGTTTTAATGGTCCAGCTATGGTAACCCTTAACCATCTGCAAAATACTGGAATAGTAAATTTAAAACGTTCTAAAATAGCAAAAAATATCATACATCCTATTGCTGTTAAGAATGTCCATAATTTAATATGTAGAAACATTATTAAAATTGGAAACGCTGCATAAGCGTCAACAAAGAAAAATCTAGCTTGTCTAGCGCTATCGCGCCAATGAGTATCATCGGATGGTTCCATATGCTTACCTCTTATAACCCCACATCTTTATCTAATATTTCTGATTGGTTCATTATAAGTTTATACTCTCGTTCTGGCAAAATGCCTTCTTTAAATTTTTTAGTTGCATCAACTAACATTGGCTGGCCAAATTGTTTTAATAGTTTTCTGGTGGTTTGAGCTAATAGGTTAATATCTGTAGTTATTAGAGCATCCCTAATTTTATCGTCAAACACTAAAAATTCTCGTAATGCTACTCTTTTTCCATCTGTACTTGGCGATAATTTTTGCCAAACTATTAATCTCATGGTTTCTAAAATGTCTAACGCTCGACTATGGCGTTCATCGGCAGGGAAAGTCGTAATCATACGTCTTACAGCATCTGCCACACCGTTACTATGCACAGTAGTATAAACTGGGTGGCCAGTAAGGGCAGCTTCTATTACTGCAGCAATAGTTTCTTGATCTCTTGATTCACCGACTAAAATTAATCGTGGTTTACGGCGCAAAGCGTTTCTTACCCCAGCTGCAAAAGATGGTAAATGTTTTGGTATTTCAGATTGACTTATTAAGGAAGATGGTGTTTCAACTGTATCGTAAACAAATTCTATTGGTGCTTCGTAGGTTAGCATTTTGCGGTTGCCATCAGTTTCTTCTAATAAACTTTTGATAATGGAAGCAAGTAGGGTGCTTTTCCCAGAACCAGTTGAACCAGTAATAACTACAGTTCCTTGGTATGGTGCCATATTAGCAATAATTTCTGGCTCTAAATTGAGACTTAGAAGATCGGGTGGGCTAGTTGGTATAGTACGAAGAGTAATTTGAATCCCATCATGACCTTCTACTTGGCAGCCAGTGGCATTCACCCTAAAACGACATCTTCTGGTACGAGAAGGACGAATTTCGTATTGAGTGTCTATGTCGTGTCCACTATAAATTTGAGTGGTTCCATTAGCTCCGTAAATTATATTTAATAAATCGCCAACTTCTGTATTAGTGACTTTTCTTTTAGTAACTTTATATAATTTACCGTGAACTTCACTAATAATGTAAGAGTTAGATTGAAAAGTAATATCTGATGCTTCTAAATCTACGCAATGTAATAATAATCGATCTAATGCTTCAGCAGTAAAACGAATTGGTTCATCTAATAATAAGAAATCAGTCATGCGTTTTGATCTCTGTTTTCCATTGGGATCCGTCGGTTTGTAAACTAGGAAAAGCTGTAATTTTTAAAATTCTATCATTTACCGTTAAATTATTACGATCTCCTGTAATACCTAATTCTATGCTAGAGACAAAAGGAGGGGTAACCATTTGTTGAGCTAATAATTTACGATATAAAATCATACCGTTAAAATCTCTAGTTAAAATATTTAAATTTTCTTTAAAAATAAGATCAGCTTGTTTTACCCCTTCTGTCCAACCTTGATCTATATATTTATTCCAAATGTCTTGTTCAACTTTATTTTTGGGTAATAGGCTTTTATCTGGCATTTCTGGTTGTTCAAATATCTTCCAGAGATATTCGCGCCAATTAGGTGGACTAGTAACAAATTTTGCTTGGTGAATAATTTTGTAATTACGATCGGCAATACGAATTAAATCTGTACCATTGATAGTTAAGGCATTACGAGCTTCTATTAATACTGGTGGCAGCACACTTTCTTCAACTAATAGTACATAAAAATTAAAGATTCGATCTAGATTTTTTTCATAATTTGACAATATTGTGTGGATTTTTTTAGTGCGCCACGATAATCCTCCTCTTGCTCCTATAGATAAAGCAGTATCTCGTAATGCCTGGGCTCTTAAAGAGTTGATAGAAAAAGCCTTATTAGCCTTGGGAATAGTTTTTAGAGAAGATTGCTCTTGGCTCATTTTATTATTTGAGCAATTACACAGTGTACTTGGTATAATTATTAAAATTATTTTAAATATTAAATTAAATTTAATATACTGAACACACATGAATTTTCGGTATTCTAAAATTAAAAAGCTGTAAACTCGCCCTATGGGCTCAGACAAACAGCCTTTTAATTTGTAGAACACCGAAAACTCAAATGCATTCAGTATATTATTGTTACCCATTATTTTTTACTCGGATTGGTAGAAGGCCCTAATTGAGCAAATCGATAACGTAATTCAATAATTTTACTAGCAGGAAAAACTACTATGTTAGTGCGCTTCCCCGCTTGCAGACAAGCATTTTTTAAGATATCTGCAATAATTGCCTTTTCTTGGGTAACGGACACTATAATTGGTATGGAAGGGGTGCTACCCATAATTTTTAAAGTATAATCGGTCATATTGGCGAGTTTTTCTAATAATGGCTCTAATGGGCCAGTCCAATCTATATCAGCAGTTCCCCCCATTCCACCTTCTTGGGTAATTAGGGGTATAGTGTTTAATACGGGGATATTATTTATTTCTTGGCTAGCTGCTAAAATTGCTAGAGATTTTTCTATAGACCTAGCAGAGGATACTAGTTGAGACCCTATATCGGTATCAACATTGTTTTTAGTATTGTTAATACTGTTTTTTTGCTTATTAGCCTTGTTTTTAAGTTTAGAGCAACCACAGTTAATAAAACTAGCGATAATAACGGCTGTTAGTATAAATGTATTAAATATTTTTTTCATATTGATTTTAAGTTATTTTAAGTTATTTTATTATATATGAATAGTAATAGTGATATAAAAGAAAGACAAGAGCAGCAAGATTTAATAATTAATAAAATAATGGCTATCGCTAAAGCTATGAATTGTAAGTTTACAGTTAAAAATGAAGAAATCTCTATTGAGAAAGCCTTTAGTGCTGCCGGTCTGTTACCGGCAATTATGCGTCGAGCAGATCAATTATGTTCTTTTTGTATGGGGTATGGTTTAGGGGTAACTTTTGATAGAGCAGATAACTCTATATTAGGAGTTTCTGTTCAGTTTGATAACAAAATACCTATTTCTTTAAGATTATTATGTTTTACTGACGTTATTTTAGAAATTGTACATACCTCTAGTTCTAGTCAATTAGTACCGCTAGATAGTTTGACAGAGGAATAATCAATGAGCTGGGGGAGGTAATATGGCTGGTGGTGGTGGCGGCGCGCCTCAACAAGGTGATGACAATTCAATGAATATTTTGTGGGGCATGGTAGGTATTTTCTTGGTTGGCCTCGCAATATGGTTAGCATTTGAAGATCAATTAAGAAACTGTTTTCTTAAAATTAGGGTCGGCGAATTAATTGTTATTAATTTTATAATTCAATTATTACCATTAGAAATGGTTAATTTGGGTTATTTAAAAGAAGAGGTGGCTAAGGCATTATCTTTAGCTACATCAATAGATCCTCAAGATTTAACAATGAGTATTGCGGAATATTTAAGTATAGAGGCAGGAATTTATTTACGTTATCCAATTATGATATGTTTAGCAGTCTTTTCTTATCTTAGTTTTTATAAAAATATTTCTAATAGATATAAAAAGCGTTACGACATGCATAAACTTGCAAGACAAGAAAGTGTCGAATGGCCACAAATTAATCCAGTAATTGGATTAGATTTAGTGAACGAGCCATTAAATACTGGTCCTTGGGCCATGGGAAAGTCACCATTAGATTTTTGTAAACAACATCAATTAATAGAAATATCGGTAGAGAAACATGAGGGGTTTAAGCACGGTAATCCATATGTTTTTAAGATCCATTTAGATCATGATAAAGCGGAATTAGTTTTTACTAAACAGTTAGGTAGACTATGGCGTATGCCAGAATATTTACCAATTCATCAACGGGCATTGTTTGCCATATTTTTGGCTAGAGGTTGTCGAGATAGTAAAGTTGCAACAGGACTTTTAAAACAAATCAACCAATCTGCTGATAGTAAGAAGCCAGGAGTATTAGATTTTTCTAATGTAGATGATATTTGGCGTAAGTATTATAATCAGAGAATTATTCAGGACATAGTACATACACATGCTTATGAATTTACCGTATTTATAGATTTATTATTGTTGGCAAGAAATGATGGGGTGTTGGCAACGGCTGATTTTTTATGGTTAAAGCCAATTGATCGTTTGTTTTGGTATGTCTTAAATAGTACAGGTAGGCAAACACATTTTGTTGAAGCAGCAGGAGCACACGCACATTTTCTAGTAGAAAAATCTTTAGGTCGTGGTTTGAGCGTACCATACATAAAAGAAGCAGTTAAAGCATTACAGTTAGCACTAGATGACATTCTTTATATTCCAACAGAAGATGAAAAACAGCAATTATTAGCCCAGAAAGATGAAAAAGTAGAAAATAGTGCAATGTAGTAACAGCTGATAGATCACGAGCGATATCGGGTATATACCTAGCAATAATACTATAATAAAAGTTATGGTTATTCGCGGTTTAGAAGAAAAACATGAACATGGTGCACAACAAGTTGCACGTGATACTCGGCCGTTAGGAACAAGATTTGCTGAGTTTTTATTAAATCCAGTTACTTCAATGTCATTGAATATAACTGGAATTGCTGCATTATTTATGTATGCAGAATTTTCTGATTTAATTTTTCTAGTATTATCATTATTGTTTTGGTTTATAATGTCTAGTGAAAGAAAATTACCATTTAGATTACCTCGTTCTTCTAAATCTTTGGATTATAATGATGTAATTCCAGGAACCACTAAACCAAATAAAGCAGATGGTATTTCTTTTTTTGGTAACGATAGAACCAATGGACAAGAATTATGGTTTACTAACAGTGATTTACGTACTCACGTGTTAATTTTTGGATCAACTGGTAGTGGTAAAACAGAAGCATTGGTTTCCATTGCATTTAATTCATTAGTACAAGCTAGTGGATTTATTTATGTTGATGGAAAAGGTGATAATAGTTTATTTGCTAAAATCTTTTCTATAGTGCGCGCCATGGGGCGTGATGATGATATATTATTAATAAATTTTATGACTGGAGCAAGAGATGTTCTAGGTCCGCAATCTAATCGTTTATCTAATACTATGAATCCATTTTCACATGGTTCTTCTAGTATGTTATCGCAGCTAGTAACAAGTTTGATGGATTCTGGTGGTGGTGGAGATAGTGGTGGTGACATGTGGAAAGGTCGAGCCATCAATTTTGTTGAAAGTTTAATGAAAATTTTAACGGCGATGCGAGATGCTGGCCATATTTTACTGGATGCTAACACAATAAGAGACTATTTTATGTTGGAAAAATTAGAGTCTATTGTGGTTGATAAACAATTTCCTATAGGGGATGATAATTTTAAAATTCCACTTAATGAATTACCTTCAGCAGTTTTAGAGCCATTAAAAAATTATGTAAATAATCTGCCTGGGTATAATCCTAAAAATAAATTTAATCAAGCTGGTGAAGTGCGTGAACAACATGGATTTATTACTATGCAGTTAACCAGAGTATTTGGTTCGTTGGCAGATACTTATGGGCATATAATTCGTACTAATTTAGCTGAAGTAGATTTAAAAGATGTAGTTTTAAATCGTCGAATTTTAGTAGTATTATTGCCGGCATTAGAAAAGTCTCCAGATGAATTAGCGAATTTAGGTAAAGTAATTATTGCATCCTTAAAAGCTATGATGGCAGCAGGGTTAGGAGATAAAGTAGAAGGAGATTATCGAGATGTTATTTTAAGTAAACCTACTAATTCACCATCGCCGTACGTGTGTATTATGGATGAATATGGTTATTATGCAGTAAAAGGTTTTGCAGTAGTTCCAGCTCAAGCTAGAAGCTTGGGGTTTTCAGCAATTTTTGCAGGGCAAGATTTACCGGCATTTCAAAAAGCTTCTAAAGAAGAAGCAGCATCTATTGGTGCAAACTGTAATATAAAAATTTGTATGAAACTAGAAGATCCTATGGAAACTTGGGATTTCTTTAATAAAACGGCCGGAGAAACTTATGTAACTAATGTAAGTGGTTTTCAGATGGATGCTGGTAGTGTTTCAGTAAATTATTTAGATACTAAGAATGCTTCTGTTGATAGACGGCAAAGAATAGAGTTACTGGATTTAAAAGATCAACGTGAAGGAGAAGCTCATGTATTTTTTAAATCTAAAATAGTACGAGCGGAAATGTTTTATGCTAACCCAAAACCAGTTAAAACCCTTCGTATTAATCAATTATTAAAAGTTGATATCCCAAATACTCAAGAATTAATACAATTAGAAAAACGTACAGAGCTGTTTAAAAATATTTTGTTTAAAAATGAATTTCAAGAGCCAAAAATATTAGATAATAGTGATATTTCTGTATTACAGGCAAGTATAGCAGAAACAGTAACTATGAAGCCATTAGAACGAGCTATAGCAGGATTAATAGCTATATTAGAACATGAAATTGCTAAACAAAAGAAATTAAATGCTGTACATGAAGAAACCTCTAAAGAAGCGTCAAAAGAAAAATCAGGAGTAGAAACTGCTCAATCAACGGTTGCAGCATCAGGTGCGATAACAGATCTTATTGCCTCCATTTTCACTGGTATACCTATGTCATCATTGGTTACCGAAATAGTAGATCCTGCTGATCAAGAATTATTTAAATTACCTTTATTAAGACATGGTAGCTTAAGCGAAGAACTTATACATATAGAAAGGTTATCCGGTAAAGAACAGGCTCAAGCAGTAGCTAGTTCTGAACAATTATCAACTAATTTATTAAAACTCACCACCTTTCCATCTCAACCAGTAAAAAAAGTAGATTTGGTTAATTATTTAGCGGATGTAAATCAATTAATTCAAATGATGGGTGGTACTGTTGTTAGTGACGATGCTAGTGTAGAAAGTAATGTAGTTGATAGTATCGATGATGATCTTAATGAAATAATTCCGGATTTACCTATTTATCCAGAATTACCAGAGCTACCAGATTTAGCTGAATTAGATGCATTAGACGATGACGATGATGATGATCTAGATGATTAGTATATATCCGTGCTTGTTTCCATATATATTGCGCTTGTTTTAATTTTTTTCCTCAGTTTCTTTAAATTTATTATTATTATGTTTAAAAGGACCTGGTTTTTTATTAGGTTGTTCGCTTCGATTAGAGAAATTATTATTTTTTTCGTTTTTATTATATCTGTTTTTATTGTGTTGTTTGTGGTAATAATTTCTATGTTTTTTTAATGGTCTTTCGCGACTCGGAGTAATAGTAGTAGTATCAAGGTTAGTATCGATTGTATCGTTACCTTTAATAACATGCCATAAACGTTTAATTAGGCTAACAAAGGTATTATAATGCATTTGTTTAATTGGTGTACCATTTATTCCATCTAGGTTAACAGGAATTGGTGCTGGAGTAGTATTAGTATTAACTACTGCTGGTGCTAATTTTGGTAGAATGTGCGCGACATTAGTTATTTTGGAAGGATCATATTCAACTGAGTCTTTTTTATTAACTAAAGTATAACTAATATCTTGATATTTAGGCAGATCTTCTTTTTTGATAATTTTTATTTCATAATTTGGAGCATTAATATATTTATTAGGTACAATAATTATTTTTATATGTTGTTTTTTTTCTATGTTAGTAATGGCTGAACGTTTTTCGTTCATCAAGAAAGAAGCAATTTCTATTGGTAGTTCAGTAATAATTGCGCCAACATTATCTTCTATTGCACGTTCTTCTATTATACGAACAATATTGATGGCCATAGTGGCAATACTTCTAATTGTGCCTTTGCCATTACAGCGTGGACAAGAGATTTCTATTGATTCACTAAGAGCAGAGCGTAATCTTTGTCTAGACATTTCTAAAAGGCCAAATCTTGAAATTTTGCTAATTTGTACTTTAGCGCGATCCATAGCCATAGAGTGACGTAGTCTTTGTTCTACTTCTCGTTGATTACGAGAAGTAGACATATCGATAAAATCTATTACAATTAACCCGCCTAAGTCTCGTAATCTTAATTGTCTGGCAATTTCTTCCGCTGCTTCTAAATTTGTTTGTAAAGCAGTTTCTTCTATATCGGAACCTTTAGTTGCTCTAGCTGAATTTATGTCGATTGAAATTAATGCTTCGGTGTGATCTATAACTAAAGATCCGCCAGATTTTAATTTTACTTCGCGTTGATATGCTGATTCTATTTGGCTTTCTATTTGAAATCTGCTAAATAAAGGCACTGCATCATTATAGAGTTTAATACGACTTAAAAAGTCTGGTCGCATAAGTCGCATATGTTCGTATACCATATCGAATATTTTTGGATCGTCAATTAAGATTTCTTCAATATCAGGACGTAAATGATCTCTAATGCAACGTATTACTAGGTTGCTTTCTTGATAAATTAAAAATGGTGCTGGTTTAGAATTGGCAGCGTCTTTTATGGCTTGCCATTGAGTTAATAAAACGTCTAAATCCCATTGTAATTCTTCTAAATTACGTCCAATTCCAGCAGTTCTAACTATTACTCCCATACCTTCTGGAATTTTTAAACCATTAAGCATTTCTTTGAGTTCGCTACGGTCTTCACCTTCGATTCGTTTAGAGATCCCGCCGGCGTTTGGATTATTAGGCATTAATACCAGATAACAACCAGCTAAACTAATAAAAGTAGTTAATGCGGCGCCTTTATTACTACGTTGCTCTTTTTCGACTTGAACAATAAGTTCTTGCCCTTCTGTTATTAAATCTTGTACAGATAAATGGTGGTTAATTTTTTCTGGAACTTTTTCTGCTAACTCAGCTGTTGTTTCGGAATCAAGGTTAACGGCATTGTCTTGGTTCTCTGTATGACTTTCTGGAGTCTTATTATGTTCATGTGGCTGTTCTATTACAGTTGTTGTAATAGGCTTTTTAAAATATTCAGCAGCAATTTCTCGTCCAGATAGAAAACCATGCCTTTCAGCTCCAAAATCAGCAAACACTGCCCCTAGACTGCGTTCAATACGAGTAACTTTAGCTTTATAGATATTGGACTTTTGTAGTTCTTTACTAGTGTTTTCTATATCTAAATTATATAAATGTTGCCCATTTACTAGGGCTACACGTAATTCTTCCGCTTGAGTAGCGTTTATTAACATTCTTTTTATTGATTCTGTCATACATAATAAACCTAAATAAAAATTAATTTTTAAATTTTTTGAAACTATTATATTTGAATATAAATATTTTTTTTGATAGTAACAAATTATTTTAGACTTAACTAGGGGATATGGCTATAAATCACGTGTATTTACAATGATAGTCAAATAACTAAAAATCAAGAGGTTTTGCTATAGGGGATCTAAGTTCAGCATCTTCTTCTATATATAGTTGTAAAAGAAAATCAACACATTGTTCTTCTATGTATTCTAGAGATGGTCTTTCGTACGGATTTTGTTTGTGTATTTTTTCGAATAAATTACTTAAAAATTTATGATTATCTTCATTTAAGTCTCTAATATTGCAACCCAAACTATATACATCAGAATAAGGAGAACAAAAACCTAACCCATCTTTTAAAGCCCATGTCTTAATATCATTGTGAAGATACCCCGGTATGTTTGCTATAATAGTCGAATTAGTTAATAATGTTTTTTTTATAAAGTTAACATTACTTTCTGGAGCAAAATATCCATTACCAGCTTCAAAAGCATTAGTGAAGCTAGGTACATTTTTAGTCGCTGCTATTTTGTTTTCGTTAAGGACGGCAGCGCAACCAAAATCAATTATTTCTATTGTTATTTCTCCGGTAGCGTTATTTTGTCCAATTAAGATATTATTGGGACTTAAATCATTATGTACAATGTTTTTTGCATGGATTATTTTTAAAGCTTGAATAATTTTTAATATTATAGTTATCTTGGTTGGCAAATCTAAAGTATAATAATTTGTTTTTAAATATTCTCTTAATGATTGTTTACCTTCAATTAATTTAATAATTAAACCAACTTTTTTAGTGTATGTTGTAGGAAATACTTTAGGATCTTTGATTTTTTTTTTCCAGTAAGGTAGTAATGTAGGTTTTGTAAGTATAAATTCTGATGGTATGGTTGGATTTAATATAGAGGAAGAACAACTTGGTTCATTAAAAGTTAGCTTTTTTTTTAACGCAACAGCAATGCTAGTATTAGAAGAAGTAGAAGCGCCGGGGTATGTTTCTTCTATGTAATCAAATAATAAATTTAATCGTTCTAAAATATCTTTTTCTAAAGCCCAATTATGATTAATATTGTTTGTTACTGCCATTATTTTAAGTGCGAATTTTTGTCTAGAATCGATATCGTCTATTAATCTTACGTAACCATAAGTACCAGTTCCTATTCTGTGGTGTATGGCATATATTTTGTTTAATCTTGTTTTTATAAAAGAACACCCTAATCCATTTATTTTGCGAGAATATTTATTATTTTCTGGATGTGCTTCAAAATATTCTTTAATTTGAGTTTTAGTTGTGTCTGAGAAGGAGTAATTAGTATAATTATCTTGAAAATTACTGCTGGTTGATTTGTTTAATAATGGTTCCTTTTTAGGGGTTTTAGGAGGAGATTGCTCATTAGGACTTTCTAAGAGCTTTCTCTTTGGTGGAGTTAGTGGATTAGGGGTTGTTTTTAGCATGTTCGTTATTTCCTTATAACTTGCATAGTTTTTATTAGTAAAATATTAGCTTAATTTTAATAAATATGTTTGTTCCATAAGTAATTCATTACATTGTTTGTTAACTTCTTCGAGAGTTAATCGTTCGAATGGATTGCTTTTACACATTAGTGTGCATAAATTAGTAATATCTGGATCTTGAGGATATGGATTAATATATCTATTAATATTGTACCCTAAGCTATATACATCTGATGAGGTGTGATAAAAACCATAATCTTCTTCTTTAATCCATTGACTAATATTTTTGTGAATATTAATTAACATAATGTTTGACGTATAAAAAGGAGAACTTTCTATTTCTGTTAATATTTCTTCTGCCTTCCAAGGGTCACGTTCTGGGGCTAGCCATAATAGCTTTCCTTCTACTTCATCGAAACCAGTATCTTTTCTGGTGAATTTTGCTATTTTATTAGTGTTTAATTCATAAGAATATCCAAAGTCAATTATTTTTATTTTTTCATCATTGTTAATTAGAATATTATTAAGATTTAGATCACCATGTACAATATTTTTCTCGTGGATTAGTTCTAGTTGTTCTATTATTTTTAGTATTATTTTTAATTTGTTTGTTTTTGATAAATTTGGATTTTCTTTAAGATGTTTTTTTAAAGTTTGGCTATTAGAAAAAAAATCAGACAAAATATAGGATTTAAAAGTATTTTCTCTAGTTAAAGTACCATGAAGCTGTCCTAGTTCTTTTAAAAAACTTGCTTCTGAATGCCAATAATGTTGATCTGTTTCATTAGGTACTTTAATTTTAATAGCAACCTTTTTTTTAGTGATAACATCGTATCCAAGTTTTACTTTGCCTTGGCTCCCTTTACCGATTGTCTGACGAGAAATAGCTATTATTTTTGTGTTGTGATTGGGGGTGGTTATTTTTAAGAAAGAATATAATAATTGTGAGTTTTTGCGAGAGAGTTTTGTTTGAGTGGGATTTTCACTAAAAAATTGAATGGCAGCTTCTGTTGCTAAAAATTGAGTGTCTATAGTAGGCGTATTTTCTTCGGTGCTTAATGAGGGTTCAAATAGTTGGGACGATATTGTTGCTATTAACGCTTTAGGACGGAATTTTGTGTAATGCATTTTATTTTCCTTAATTTTTAATAATATTTAATATTTTGTTATAGAATTCTATAGATATTAAATTTTGAAATAGTACTAATAGCTAAATATGAAATAGTTTGCTTTTTGACATCCAACTAAATTTATATTTGTTTTGACATATTATTATAAAATCTATTATATTAAGTATAATAAATAATTAACAAAAAAAATGTCATTCACTAAAGTACAACACTTAAAGATTAACGAAGAAAATTACGATCAACGTATAGATAATTTCTTATATATACTATTTAACAAACAAGTTGCTCGGGCTTTAATCTATAGTTTAATTAGAACAGGCCAAGTTAGAGTAAATAGCGGTAGAATTAAGCCTGGGTATCGTTTAAAGATTAACGATGATGTGCGGGTACCTCCGATTAAGTTGATTCCAGAACAAATTATTAATGAATCCATTAGAAAGCCAAACAAAAAATTTTTAGAGTTGTGGCAAGAAAAAATTAGTAAAGCAATTATTTTTGAGGATCAAAATTTATTAATTATTAATAAACCTACCAAACTTGCAGTGCATGGTGGTAGTAAAGTTACTATAGGTTTAATTGAAATATTGCGTAATTTGCGTCCAAACGAACATTTTTTAGAGTTGGTTCATCGTATAGATCAAGATACCTCTGGTTGTTTAATGATCGCTAAAAAAAGATCTTATTTAAAAAAACTACATACTTTATTAAGAGAGCAAAAAATAACTAAAACTTATTCAGCGTTAGTGTGGGGGGCTTTTAGAGGGAAAAAAATCATTGAATTGCCATTAAAAAAAATAATTAAAAGCTCTAAAGAACACTTCGTAATACCATCTGCCCATGGTGCCTATGCTAAAACCGAATTTATTTCTGAGCAAGTTTTTAGAATTCCTAGTCTTGGTAACAAAAGCTTTAGTTTAGTAACTGCCAAACCAACAACTGGTAAAACCCATCAAATTCGGGTACATTTAACTCATATGGGCTTTCCGATCGTTAATGATGATAAGTATGGCCATAGAGAGTTTGATTCACAAATAAAGCATTTGAGGATAGATAGAATGTTTTTACATGCTAAAAGTTTAAAATTTGTTTGCCCACAAACAAATAATATTATAAATGTTACAGCTGAATACGACTCAGATTTAATTAAATTTTTGTCAAAATTGGAGCAAATAAGTGGATAATCAAGATCAAAATAGTTGGGAAAAACACACCATACAACAATTGTTATTTAGTAATTTAAAAGAACAACGCACCAAAAGAAAATGGGGTGTTGTATTTAAGATATTAGGGTTTGGTTATGTTTTTTTTATAACCGCATTATTAATATTTGGTAACAATAAGATTACCTCTAATAAAGAATACAAAGGGCCTCATACTGCTTTAATAGAAATTGAAGGCGAAATTAGTAGAAATCAACCTGCTAATGCCGATGATATTAATCAAAGCTTAAAAAATGCTTTTAAGCATAAACAAACTAAAGGGATTATTTTAAAAATAAATAGCCCAGGCGGAAGTCCAGTGCAAGCTAGACAAATCTATAATAATATCTTACGACTACGTAAAGAATATAAAGACATTAAAGTATATGCAGCGATTGAGGATATGGGGACTTCGGCAGCTTATTTGATAGCTAGCGCAGCTGATCAAATTTATGCTGATGAAACTAGTCTAGTTGGTTCTATCGGGGTAATAATAGATAGTTTTGGTTTTGTTGATGCGTTGCAAAAATTAGGTGTAGAAAGAAGGTTGTATATTGCTGGGAAAAATAAAGCTATGTTAGATCCGTTTTCTCCTAGAAATAAAGAGCAAGAAGAATTTATTGGCCAACAATTGGATTTGGTGCATAAAATATTTATTAAAAATATTGTAGATAAACGTTCTGCTTCAATTAAAAAGCTAGATGACCAAGATATTTTTTCTGGAAAGTTTTGGGTTGGTCAATCTGCCCTTGATTTAGGGTTAATAGATGGGTTTGGTGATTGTCAATATATTGCAACGGAAATTATTCAAGCTGGTGAGATAAGAGACTTTACTTTGCAACCTAGCCTTGTAGAACGACTAACTGCTAAATTTAAGTTGATGCTTAAGAGCATAATATTTAAACTATATTGAAGTGAAACAATTGGGAGAGTTAAATAAATGGCTGTACAGAAGAGTCGCAGGACTAAATCTACAAGAGGTATGCGTCGTAATCATGATAAATTAGTTGCGCCAACGGTAGCTACTGATCAAGAAACTGGTGAATTGCATTTACGCCATCACATAACCCCGAAAGGTTACTATAATGGTCGACAAGTTATTGTAAAAAAAGTTGATAGTAAAAAAATAGATAATGTAGATGAAGGATAATCGCGACAATAATCCCGGTGTTTATATCGCGATTGATATGATGGGGGGTGATTTCGGGTTAGAGATCACTATACCAGCTGTATTTATGGCATTATCTGTTGACGATAGATTACATTTAATTTTAGTTGGTAACCAAGTACTAATAGAGCAAAAATTAACGGCTCAAAAATTAGCAATAAACTATGAACGGATTAGTATTGTTAATTGTAGTCAGACAGTTGATATGGATGATTTACCATCGGTTGCTTTACGAAAAAAACCAGATTCTTCTATGCGGGTCGCATTAAATTTAGTAAAAGTTGGTAAAGCAGAAGCTTGTGTTAGTGCGGGAAATACTGGTGCTTTAATGGCAATGGCTAGATTTGTACTTAAAACTTTGCCAGGAGTTTATCGTCCGGCAATTTTATATTCTATGCCTTCTAAAGATCGATTAGTTAGTATTTTGGATTTAGGAGCTAATGTAGATTGTTCCGCAGAACAATTATTTCAATTTGCGGTTATGGGATCAGCTTTAGTTAGTGCATTGGGCAAAGAGCATCCCAGCATTGGTTTATTAAATATTGGTTCAGAAGCAATCAAGGGTACCGAAGCCGTTAAAGCTGCGGCTATATTAATATCTAATGTACCAGAACTTAATTATTTTGGATTTGTAGAAGGTGACGATCTTTATAAAGGTACAGTAGACTTAATAGTCTGCGATGGTTTTGTTGGTAATGTTGCTTTAAAAGTAACTGAAGGGTTCGCAAAGCTAATTTTATGCTATCTTAAGCAAGGGTTTACGGAAAATTTTTATTCTAAATTAATAGGATATTTGGCTAAGCCAATTTTAAATAAAATATTTCACAAATTTAATCCTAATCAATATAATGGAGCAAGTTTATTGGGTTTAAATGGCATAGTTATTAAAAGCCACGGTAGTGCAGATGCCAAAGCATTTTGTAATGCAATTTTGGTTGCTGCGCTAGAAGCTGAAAAAAATGTACCAAGCTTAATTAGGGAAAAAGTAGCAGTTCAGCTAGCTGGTGGTGTTAAGGTAATTTAATTTATTTTGGAGAATTATAGTTTTGGATAACTTGAAAGATAAAGTAGCGTTAGTAATTGGAGCTAGCCGTGGTATAGGTAAATCTATTGCTGAATATTTAGCAGTAGCTGGTATTACTGTAGTAGGAACTGCCACTAGTGAACATGGTGCAGAAGTTATTAATTCTAATTTACAAACTTTGGGTAACCATAAAAGTAAAGGGGTAATGCTAGATGTAGCTGAGCCAAACTCTATAGAAAAAGCTATGCATCAAATTAATGAAGCTATTGGTTCACCAGCTATTTTAATTAATAATGCTGGAATTACTAAAGATAATTTATTCTTACGCATGAGTGAAGAAGAATGGTTTAAGGTTATTAATACTAATCTTTCTGGCGTATTTCGCTTGACTAAAGCATGTATTAAATTTATGTTGAAGTTACGTTGGGGTAGAGTTATAAACATTAGTTCTGTTATAGCATTTTCTGGTAATGCTGGTCAGACTAATTATGCGGCAGCAAAAGCAGGAATAATTGGTTTTACCAAGTCTCTGGCTCAAGAAGTAGCTAGTAGGGGGATAACCGTCAATGCAATTGCCCCGGGTTTTATTGATACCGACATGACTAAATCTTTGCCTATAGAATTTAAAGATCAATTATTAGGTAAAATTCCTATGGGTAGGTTTGGTACTGCTGATGAAGTAGCAAAAGCAGTAATGTTTTTAGTTAGTGAAAATTCTAGCTATATAACTGGTAATACTATTCATGTAAATGGTGGAATGTTAATGAATTAATTAAATTTTTTTTTATATATAACTGGAGGCTGTTATTATGGGTACTGTGGAAGAAAAAGTAAAAAAAATTAGACAAGTTATTGTCGAGGAATTAGGAGTAGATGAATCAAAAGTAGTACCGGAAGCATCGTTTGTAGAAGATTTAGGTGCTGATTCTTTAGATCACGTACAGTTAGTTATGGAATTAGAACATCAGTTCGGTATAGATATTCCTGATGAAGATGCACAAAAAATTTATAAAGTTCAAGATATCATTGATTATGTAACTTCTAAAGAAGAAGCATAATTGTTATGGCAACAACAAGTAGTAGAAGGGTTGTTGTTACTGGTTTAGGAATAATTTGTCCTTTAGGGAACGATATTCCAACTAGCTGGGATAATATTTTGCAAAGTAAAAGTGGTATTAGATTGATTGATTTTTTTGATACTACAGATTTTTCTACTAAATTTGCAGGAACAATTCAAAATTTTAAACCAGAAAATTATATTGCGGCTAAAGAAGTAAAAAAATGCGATCCTTTTATTCAATATGGCATTGCAGCAGGCGTGCAGGCCATTGTTGATACTGGACTAGATCTTAATTCTCATAATATTAATTTAGAAAGATTTGGGGTTATGGTTGGTTCTGGGATAGGAGGTATTGGTTCTATAGAGAATACTAGTTCTATTTTAGCTAAAGAAGGTTCGAGGCGAGTTAGTCCTTTTTTTATACCAGCATCTTTAGTTAATATGATTTCTGGGCATCTTTCTATTATGTATGGGTTAAAAGGACCAAATCTTGCAGTGGTTACTGCTTGTGCAACTAGTACTCATGCTATAGGTTTGTCGGCACGTATGATTAAATATGGTGATGCAGATTTAATGTTAACTGGTGGTGCCGAAAAGGCTTGTACTCCGCTGGGGATCTCTGGATTTAATGCATTACGCGCTTTATCGACTAGAAATGATGATCCTGCTGGTGCATCTAAACCGTGGGATAAAGATCGAGATGGTTTTGTATTAGGAGATGGTGCGGGAGTATTGGTTTTAGAAGAGTATGAACATGCCAAAAAACGAGGGGCTAAAATTTATGCGGAATTAATTGGTTTTGGTATGAGTGGAGATGCTTATCATATTACTAAACCAGCTCCTGGAGCTGTAGGTGCTAAATCAGCGATGAGATTAGCCTTAGAAGATGCAAAAATTACAGGCCAAGATATTGGATATATAAATGCGCATGCTACGTCGACCCCAGTTGGTGACGTAGAAGAAAGTTTAGCTATACAAGGCTTGTTTGGCGATTATGCTAAAAATATACCTATTAGCTCTACTAAATCTATGACTGGGCATTTACTGGGAGCAGCAGGTGCAGTAGAAGCAATTTTTTCAATATTAGCATTAAGAGACCAAGTTATTCCTGCTACTATAAATTTAGTTAATCCTGATGTGGATTGTAATTTGGATTATGTTCCTGGCAGCTCTAGGCAAGTAAATAATTTACAGATTAGCATGTCCAACTCTTTTGGTTTTGGTGGCACTAATGGGACTCTTATATTTAAAAAAATTTAAATTTAAAAGGATTTAAAAAATGGCTACTAGATTAATGGGCTTATCTAGGTTTAAATTTTTTTTATTAGTATTAATAGCTGTTATTTTTATTAGCTATCAATATTTAACATTACAATATGCTGTTCTTAATATTAATAATAATGGGTATATATTAGAGATTTTCCCTAAAGAAAATTTTAAATCAGTATTAGCTAAATTAACTAAAGATCAGATTTTATCAAAAACCACTCAATATACGTTATATGCTTTAAGCAAAGTAAACAAATATGATCGAAAAATAAAAGCAGGTGAATATTTAGTTCTTCCTGGAACTACAGCAGTACAATTATTGAAGCAATTATTAGAAGGCAAAGTATTGTTGCACAAGTTTACCATTGTAGAGGGATTAAGATTCGATCAAGTATTAGCTGCTTTACAACAGAACTCAAAAATTCAACAGACATTAACTAATGCTACCTGTCAAGAAGTATTAGGTGCTATTAATCGTTCCATAGTTGGTTCAGAAACAGAAGAATGTGAAGGATTGTTTTTACCAAACACGTATTTATTTGCTAAAAACACTAAAGATATAGCAGTTTTACAAGATGCTTATGATGCTATGGAAAATAAATTAAATATTTTATGGAATAGTAGTAGTACTAAGGGAGTATTAAAATCTAGGTATGAAGTATTAATTATGGCGTCTATTATAGAAAAAGAAACAGCAATTATTGAAGAAATGAATAAAGTGTCTGGGGTGTACCACAAAAGATTACAAACAGGTATGCCGCTGCAAGCAGATCCTACAGTAATTTATGGTTTGAAAGTTTTTGATCGTCCTTTAAATTATTCTGATCTTAAACAAACATCTGATTATAATACTTATCGTAATAAGGGGTTGCCACCGACACCAATTGCTATGCCAAGCATTTCTGCCATAGTTGCTGCATTAAATCCAACAGAAGATGATAATTTATATTTTGTAGCAGATGGTTCTGGTGGGCATGTGTTTTCTGCGTCACTCGAAGAGCATAATAAAGCTGTTTCGGAAATTAGAAGTAATAGAACGCATTGACAAGCTAATTATAAATAGAGTATCTTGTGCGAGATTTATACAAGGAGAGTGGGCATGTTTTTTACTGCAGAAGATTACCTGGCAATGGCTTTTTATGAAAATGCGCCAACATACGGAAAATATGCGAAGATAGCAGCTAAAAAACTGGGTGAGATTGGAAAAATAGTCATTAAAGGATTAAAAGATAATGCAGAGGACGAATGGCGTACTGCCCGATCGGAAGGTGGCGCTATTTTAGGGGAAACCGAGTGGGTAAAAAACTATTTAAAAAGCTTAGAAATAGATCCTGACAATAAATCCCTTAACCAAAATATACAAGCATTATTAAAATCCCAACCAAATGATGCCGCTCTAAGAATTTTTTATGCCACTTTAAAACACCCGGCTACTAAAGTTGCAGTGACTGTTGGCTCAGATCTTGCTAAAAAATATTCAACTAATTCTACCGAAGTACAACTTCGTGAATTATTAAAGAATGCATCAAAAGAAGAGCTTCATCAAGTTATTAGCGATCCTACATTTACACCGCAAGTTATTGCGTTTACTTCTGCAGAATTAACAGAAAGAAATGCTCAAGAAATTGTTAGATTAAAGGGGAGCTATAGTGAGCAACAAGTAAAAGAGCTGCGTGAGTCGATCGACGCAGAGATGAGAAGAAGAAAAGCTAATCAAAATTTTGATCCACAAAGTCCGTTTGAAATCCAAACATCAGATCCTGATTTGAGAGATAGTCTTAAAAATTTTAATGAATTTATGCAGAACTCAAAAAGAGAGAATGATAGAATAGCTTATTATAATTCATTCAACTTTTTGATTAACGTTGGCCAAGCTACTGGATGCCGCGAACTTGCTATGCTGGGGACGGTTGGTACAATGGGAATTCAGCTTCATGCAGCTATTACTACATTATCTGTATTACCAGCAGGTGCTTCGTTTGGGTTAATGTTATCTCCAATGACTGCTATAGCTAGTGTTGGTTTGGCATTGTTTGCTATGTTTCAAAAGTCGGAACCAGATCGCAGTTTGCAATTGATGCTGGAACAAATATCTAACCAATTGCAACAGATATCTGAGCAAATTCAAAATTTGCATATGGATATGCGAAAAAATTTTGAAGTAGTGTTTGGTTATCTTGATAATATTGTTAAGAGTTTAGAAAAACACCACTATGAACTCGTAAGTATTGCAAACCAAATCGAAACGCTAAGCATTAATGCGAGCAAATATAATGTCAATACAGAATATTTTTTAAAGGGTATTTATTTACAAAAATTTAAAAGTGCTTTATATCAAATAACTAGAGGCAACGAGCATTCTCAAGATAATAATAGTTTTCGTAATTTATTTAAGGACATCTTTGAAAGCTTAGAGGAATATAGTTTTGATCCTGGATGTAACGGCTACACAAGAGCTATCGAACCAAACGATCATCGTTCATTATCATTCCCTGCTAAACAAGTAAGGGAAGTGTTAGCTGCCCCATTAGAATATCGTCTTGGTTATTTGGCAGCGATTATTGGTTTCCCTAATGCAGAAAAAATGATGATCCCCTGCATGTTTTCCGATAGTATCAGTGGTCTTAATTTGCTCATTGAACGTTGGCTTCAATATCACGGAAATGTACCAATCGGTAATGTTGATCGATCGTTTAATCAATTAATTGATAATGTTATTGCTAAAGCTCTATTTACCGAGCAATTTATTAGTTTTTCAAGGACTCCAGCTGTAGTTGATAGAGCAGTCCAATCTTATCGGCAAAGCATCGTCAATCTTG
>Ga0187885_10000224_pt1 | contig 70231 bp, 66 predicted proteins | sample June2016WEW_20_1_3_FD_132970 | JGI IMG/M metagenome (GOLD analysis project Ga0187885, IMG submission 132970) | Peatland microbial communities from SPRUCE experiment site at the Marcell Experimental Forest, Minnesota, USA - June2016WEW_20_100 | ecosystem: Environmental > Terrestrial > Soil >...
AGGTGGGCGTCATACTCCGTTTTTTAAAGGATATCGTCCGCAGTTTTATTTTAGAACTACCGATGTAACAGGGGAAGTTATTTTAGGAGAAGGCGTAGAGATGATTATGCCTGGAGATAATACTAAGATGAGCGTACATTTAATTGCACCGATAGCTATGGAAGAAGGTGTGCGTTTTGCTATTAGAGAAGGTGGACGTACCGTTGGTGCTGGTGTTGTTACGAAGATTATAGAATAGATTTAGGCCAGTAGCTCAATTGGCAGAGTGGCGGTCTCCAAAACCGTAGGTTGGGGGTTCGATTCCCTCCTGGCCTGCCAAAGTTGCAAGGGTAAGGTGGTTTTTATTTTAAATAAGCTGGTGCTCTAATAAAAATTATGACTAAACATTTAATAAAAAATTTAAATCGCAATCGTAGTAGCGATAGTGTGGTTCCAAAAAAAAAATTTAATGTGGTTTTTTGGATAGTAGCATTATTGTTGGGAGTTTTTGCAATAATTAATCAACAATATGTTGTTTATCGTTCTATATTATTACAATTTTTAGTAACGGTTATATTTGGAATAATAGCAATATTTTTATTGATAAGAAAAACACAACAAGGCTTAAAGTTTAGCCAGTATTGGCAAGAATCTGTAGGAGAACTTAAAAAAGTATCTTGGCCAAGCAAAAAAGAAACTATGCAAACTACAGGAGCTGTGATAATTATGGTAGTAATTATGGGTCTGGTACTGTGGACAGTGGATTCTATTTTAATTAGATTAGTTGCATGGTTATTAAGAAGAGGTTATTAAAAATAGGTGGAGTATAAAATGAGTCAAGCGTTAAAGCGCTGGTATGTATTGCAAGTTGCTTCTGGTGATGAATTAAAAGTTAAAAAATCTTTAGAAGAAAAGATTAAATTAACCGGGAGTGAGGCACACTTTGGAGATATTTTGGTTCCTACCGAAGAGGTAGTAGAAATGCGTTCTGGTCATAAAAGAAAAACAGAACGTAAATTTTTTCCAGGATATGTGTTGATCCAAATGGAAATGAATGAAGATTTATGGTATTTAGTTAGAACTGTTCCTAAAGTTTTAGGTTTTGTTGGTGGAACTTCAGATCGCCCGGCATCAATTTCTGATAAAGAAGCTAATAAAATTTTATTTAGGATTGAAGAAGGCGCGGATAAACCAAAACCGAAGATATTATTTGAGCCAGGGGAAGTTATAAGAGTAATAGATGGGCCATTTGCTGAATTTAATGGGGTAGTTGAGGAAGTAAATTACGATAAGAATAGATTACGAGTAGCAGTTATGATTTTTAGTCGTTCTACGCCAGTAGATTTAGACTTTAGTCAGGTAGAGAAAAATTAAATATTCGCCCATTTTATTTATGTTTTTTTTATGGTAAGGTATGGATACTTTTAAGTGAGATTATAATTAAGTTGTCATTATTAAAGAATTTTATATAGAGGTTTAAAAGATGTCGGGGCCAGCCAAAGCAAAACCAGCAGCCGCTAAAGGCAAAAAAACAGTAGAGTCTAAGGTAAAATTACAAGTTAAAGCAGCTAGTGCTAATCCTAGTCCACCTCTTGGGCCAGCCTTAGGGCAACGTGGCGTTAATATAATGGAGTTCTGTAAGCAGTTTAATGCGGCAACAGAAAATTTACCTAATATAGACAAAGGTACGCCATTATCTGTGGAAATTTTAGTGTACGGTGATAAGAGTTTTAAATTTATTATTAAAGGTCCACCTGTTAGTGTTTTAATAAAGAAAGTTTTAGGTATAAGTAAAGGTAGTAGTGATCCTAATAAAAATAAAATTGCTACTATTACTAGAAAACAGTTAGAAGAGGTAGCTAAAATAAAAATGGCAGATCTTACAGCTGCGAATTTGGATGCTGCGGTTAATACTATTGCTGGTTCTGCCAAGAGTATGGGGATTGTTGTTGGGGGTTAATATGTCAAAAAAAGTTTCGAAACGAAGAAAAGCAATATTAGAAAAATTAACTCCTAATAAAGTATATCCGTTTAATGATGCGTTAGCCTTACTAGCTGGTTTACCGTTAGCAAAATTTAAAAAAAGTTCTGAAAGTGTAGATGTAAGTCTTAATTTAGGAGTTGATCCGCGTAATTCTGCTCAAGTGGTGCGTGGTTCTGTAGTGTTGCCAAATGGTACTGGTAAGACGGTGCGAGTTGCGGTATTTACCCAAGGTAATAACGTAGAAATAGCTAAACAAGCAGGTGCAGATTTAGTTGGCATGGAGGATTTAGCAGAGCTTATAAAAGCAGGAGAAATGAATTTTGATGTAGTAATAGCAACCCCAGATACTATGGGGATAGTAGGCAAATTAGGACCAATTTTAGGTCCGCGAGGGTTGATGCCTAATCCTAAAGTAGGCACAGTAACTCCTGATGTTGCAAAGGCGGTTAAAAACGCCAAAGGTGGACAGGTTATGTATAAAACTGACAAAGCAGGCATAGTGCATTGTACTTTTGGTAAAGTAAATTTTACAACGGAAGCCTTGAAGCAAAATTTAGAAGTATTATTAAATGAAATTAAGCGAGCAAAACCAAGCTCTTCCAAAGGAATTTATATGAAGAAGTTAACAGTTTCTACTACCATGGGGCCCGGTCTACAGATAGACTTGGCTTCAGTAAATGTTTAATTTGAGTAATCATTGAATAGTGAAATAAAAAAGTTTGAATTTTTTATATTTTAATATATAATCAAAAAATTTTTACTATAGGGTTTAATAATAAGGATTAAAAATAAAATGTCATTAGGGCTTAAGCAAAAGCAAACTGCAGTTGATAAATTAATGGAAGTAGCATCTAAATCTACCGCTGTTATAGCTGCTGATTACAAAGGTCTAAAATCTAGCGAAATGACTGAATTGCGCGCTAAAGTTCGTCAATTAGGTAGTGGCACTCATTTACAAGTAGTACGTAACACGTTAGCAAAGAGAGCTTTTGCTGGAACTAATTATGAACCTTTAACTAACAAGTTGAAGGGGCCAGTGTTATTAGCTTTTTCTAAAAACGAGACTAGTTCTATTGCTAGATTGTTGAGAGATTTTGCTAAAGAAAGAGAAAAATTGTCGGTTACAGCATTATTTGTAGATGGTACTTTATTTAATGGTAATCAATTAGAATTAGTGGCTAATTTGCCTACTAAGCCAGAAGCTATTACTAAACTAGTTATAGTTATGCAAGCACCTGTTGTTAAATTGGTTAGAACTTTAGCGGAGCCTCAGGCAAAGTTAGTTAGAACTATAATGGCAGTTTGTAATACAAAATAATATAAATTTTTACGTGACACTAAAAGATGGAGTATATAATTATGACGGCTATATCGAATGAACAAATACTAGATGCTATATCTCATAAGACTGTTATGGAAATAGTAGATCTTGTGAAATTAATGGAAGAAAAATTTAATGTGTCTGCAGCAGCAGTAACGATGGCTGCACCAGTGGCAGCAGGTGGTGCGGCAGCGGTTGCTGAAGAGCAAACAGAATTTTCTGTAGTGTTAACTAATTTTGGTGCTAATAAAGTAGGGGTTATTAAGGTTGTAAGAGAAGTTACCACTCTAGGGCTAAAAGAAGCTAAAGCATTAGTAGAAGAAGCTCCTTCAACCGTTAAAGAGGGCATTTCTAAGCAAGAAGCTGCTGATATTAAGAAAAAATTAGAAGAAGCTGGGGCTTCTGTTGAAATCAAGTAAGCAATAATAAAGTATAGTGTTTTAATAGGGAGCCCAAATGGCTAGCATATCTAATTTGCCTTTGTCGTATACTGAAAAAAAACGTATCCGTGCTTATTATGGAAAAATAGAAGAATCTTTAGCGATACCACCATTATTAACTATACAGCTAGATTCTTACAAAGAATTTTTACAGGCAGACGTATCACCGTCATCTAGAAAAAATATTGGGCTACAAGCTGCATTAACGTCTATTTTTCCTATTGTTAGTTATTCTGGTAATGCCATTATAAAATTTATTAGCTATCAAATTGGTAAGCCAGGGTTTGATGTTAATGAATGTAAAATTAGAGGATTAACTTTTGCGGCTCCTTTTAGAATTAAAGTACATTTAATTATTTACGATAAAGAAGCTTCTACTGCTGATAATAAAATTGTTAAAGATGTTAAAGAACAAGAAGTATACATGGGTGAAATCCCATTAATGACAACTAGCGGTACATTTGTAATTAATGGTACCGAAAGAGTAGTTGTATCGCAATTGCATCGTTCTCCTGGGGTATTTTTTGAGCACGATCGTGGCAGAACACATTCCTCTGGAAAATTATTATATATGGCTAGGGTTATTCCATATCGTGGTTCTTGGTTAGATATAGAATTTGATCCGAAAGATTGTATTTATGCACGAATAGATAGAAGACGTAAGTTGCCAGTTACAATTTTATTAAGAGCAATAGGGTTTTCTACAGAAGAAATTTTAAAAGAGTTTTTTGATGCAAGTACTTTTCGTTTTACTAAAGATAATAAAATTATTTTGGATTTGATCCCTAGTAGATTAAGAGGGGAAACGGCTTTATTTACTATAAAATTACCTGATGGTGAAGTATTACTAGAGATGGGTAAGCGGATTACCGCTAGACATATTAAGCAAATGGAAAAGGCTAATATTAGGGAATTAGAAGTTACAGAAGAATATTTGGCTGGTAAATGTTTAGCTCATGACATTATAGATCAAGAAAGCAAAGAAGTTTTAGTTGAAGCTAACACAGAAATTAATAGGGAAGTTTTGGCTATTATTAGAAAGCAATCTATTCCTAGTGTTAACGTTATTTATACTAATGATTTAGATAAAGGCGCATATATTTCAGATACGTTACGGGTTGATACTACTAAAAGCCAACAAGAAGCATTAGTTGAAATTTATAGGATGATGCGTCCTGGCGAGCCGCCAACTAAGGATGCAGCAGAGCAATTGTTTAAAGGGTTGTTTTTTACGGAAGAAAGGTATGATCTTTCTATTGTTGGTAGAATGAAATTTAATAGACGTGTGGGTCGTAAAGCGGTAGACGGTCCTGGGGTTTTAACTAAACAAGATATTTTAGATTTACTAAAAGAACTTATTAAAATTAAGAATGGTCAAGGTTATACTGATGATATAGATCACCTTGGTAATCGTCGCGTTAAAGTAGTTGGCGAGATGGTAGAAAATCAATTTAGATTAGGCTTAATTAGAGTAGAGCGAACTGCCAAAGAAAGATTGAGTTTTGCTGAATCGGAAGCATTAATGCCTCAAGATATTATTAATTCAAAACCAATATCGGCCACCATCAAAGAATTTTTTTGTTCTAGCCAATTATCTCAATTTATGGATCAAAATAATCCTTTATCGGAAATAACCCATAAGCGCCGGGTATCAGCGTTGGGTCCTGGTGGTTTGAGCAGAGATAGAGCTGGTTTTGAAGTGCGAGACGTTCATCCAACCCATTATGGACGTATGTGTCCTATTGAAACGCCAGAAGGACCAAATATTGGTCTTATTAATTCTTTAGCGGTATATGCTCGTATTAACGAATATGGTTTTTTAGAAAGTCCCTATAAAAAAATAAAAAACGGTAAAGTCACCAAAGAAATTGAATATTTATCTGCTATAGAAGAGGGCGATTTTATGATCGCTCAAGCAAATGCTACAGTGGATGCTAAGGGGATGTTAGTTGATAACTTAGTACATTGTCGTTATAAAAACGAATATACTTTTGCGAATATCGAACAAGTAGAATATATGGATGTATCGCCAAAGCAAATGGTGTCGGTTGCAGCAGCATTAATTCCATTTTTAGAAAATGATGATGCTAACCGAGCATTAATGGGCTCTAACATGCAGCGTCAAGCAGTACCAGTATTATGTGCGGAAAAACCATTGGTTGGTACTGGTATAGAACATTCTGTAGCTGTAGATTCTGGTGTTACTGTAACTGCTAAACGTAGTGGTTTAGTATATTCAGTGGATGCTTCTAGGATAGTTATTTGTGTTGATGATCAAGAAGCCGAAAGCGGTAAAGCTGGGGTTGATATTTATAATTTAATTAAATATGAACGCTCTAATCAAAACACCTGTATTAATCAAACCTCTTTAGTAAAATTAGGTGATCGTGTTAAAAAAGGAGATGTGTTAGCGGATGGTTTTTCTACTGATATGGGAGAGTTGGCATTAGGGCAAAATTTATTAGTAGCATTTATGCCATGGAATGGATATAACTTCGAAGATTCCATTATTATTTCTGAGCGAGTAGTTAAAGAAGATCGGTTTACGTCAATTCATATTGAAGAATTATCTTGTATAGCAAGAGATACTAAGTTAGGTCCAGAAGAAATTACTGCAGATATTCCTAACGTTAGCGAAGGAGCTTTATCTAAATTAGATAGCGTAGGGGTAGTGCACATTGGTGCAGAAGTAAATGCGGGAGATATTTTAGTTGGTAAAATCACCCCAAAAGGAGAAACTCAGTTAACTCCAGAAGAAAAGCTATTACGCGCTATTTTTGGTGAAAAAGCATCCAATGTTAAAGACTCCTCATTGCGCGTGCCAACTGGTATGAGTGGTACAGTTGTTGATATAAAGATTTTTACTAGAGACGGGGTTAAAAAAGATTCTAGAGCTTTAGAGATAGAAAAAGTCGAATTAGCCAAAGCTAAAAAAGATTTAGATGATGAATTAGCTATTTTGGAAAATGATGTTTATAGCAGAATAAGTAATTTAGTGTTTGGTAAATCAGCTATTAGTGGTCCAAATGGGTTTAAAACTGGATCTACTATTACTAAAGAATATTTAGATAAACTTAAAGAACACGATCAAACGTTAATATTTAAAATTCAGTTTAAAGATGAAGCTATATCTAAACAACTAGAGATAGCTGCAGAACAAATTAAAACGTTTCAAGAAGAATACGTGCAAAACCTAGAAGAAAAAACCAATAAGATTAAACAAGGTGATGATTTAGCTCCAGGCTTTTTAAAAGTCGTAAAAGTATTTCTTGCAGTAAAAAGATGTATACAGCCTGGAGATAAAGTAGCTGGACGTCACGGTAATAAAGGGGTGGTTTCTATAATTGTGCCTGTTGAAGACATGCCTTATATGGAAGACGGTACTCCAATAGATGTTATATTAAATCCTTTAGGTCTGCCATCGAGAATGAATGTTGGGCAGGTATTAGAAACTCATCTTGGATGGGCGGCTAAGGCGTTGGGTTTAAAAATAGGCAAGATGATAGTTCATGGTGCTAGTGGTAATGATTTTAGAAAATATTTAGATGAAATTTATAATTTGCAATACCATATGCAAAAAATTAATAAACCTCAAATTGATTTTAATCAATTCTCAGATCCTGAAATAAAAGAATTAGTTAGTAATTTGAAAGACGGCATACCGATGGCAACCCCGGTATTTGATGGTATTAAAGAAGATGAAATTAAAAAATTATTATCAATGGTTAATTTACCAGAAAATGGTCAAGTTGTATTATACGATGGAATAACTGGAGAAGCATTTGATCGTCCAATTACTGTTGGATATATGTATATCTTAAAACTTAATCATTTAGTTGATGAGAAAATGCATGCTAGATCTACTGGTTCTTATAGTTTAGTAACACAGCAACCATTAGGAGGTAAGGCTCAATTTGGTGGACAACGGTTTGGTGAAATGGAAATGTGGGCCTTAGAAGCTTATGGTGCAGCTTATACATTACAGGAAATGCTAACTGTAAAATCAGATGATATTAACGGTAGAACTAAGGTGTACAAAAATATTGTTGATGGCGATCATTCCATGGAAGCAGGTATTCCAGAATCATTTAATGTTTTAGTAAAAGAAATTAGATCTTTAGGAATTAACATGGAATTAGATTATGACGAATAGAGTAAACTGGAGGCATAATTGAAGGGCTTAATAAATCTTTTAAAGAAGAGAAAAGAATTTTTTCGTGTTACATTAGGATTAGCTTCCCCAGAATTAATATTAGCTAGATCTTATGGAGAAGTAAAAAAACCAGAAACTATTAATTATCGTACTTTAAGACCAGAGCGGCATGGTTTATTTTGTGCAGAAACATTTGGTCCTATGAAGGATGATGAGTGTTTATGTGGTAAATATAAACGGTTAAAGCATCGTGGAATTGTTTGTGAAAAGTGTGGGGTAGAGGTAACTTTAACTAAAGTTCGACGGGAGCGTATGGGGCATATTGAATTAGCCACTCCAGTTGCACACATATGGTTTTTAAAATCATTGCCGTCCCGTATTGGTTTATTACTAGACATTACTCTTCGTGATATAGAAAGAGTTTTATATTTTGAAGCATATATTGTAGTAGACGCAGGGATGACCCAACTAGAAAAGGGTCAGTTACTTACAGAAGAAGAATACGTAGAAGCTTTTGAAAAATATGGAGATGATTTTGTTGCGTTAATGGGTGGAGAGGCGTTTAAGCAACTATTAAGCCAAATTAATTTAGAAGAAGAAGCTAAAATAATCCGAGAAGAATTACCTAATTTTACTTCGGAAACTAAGATTAAAAAGTTTAGTAAAAAATTAAGACTAATAGAATCTTTAATTGAGTCTAAAAATCGTCCAGAATGGATGATTTTAACTGTATTACCGGTGTTGCCACCAGATTTAAGGCCTTTAGTACCATTAGATGGCGGTAGATTTGCTACATCTGATCTTAATGATTTATATCGTAGAGTGGTAAATAGAAATAATAGGCTAAAACGTTTATTAGAATTGAATGCGCCAGATATTATTGTACGTAACGAAAAACGAATGTTACAAGAGTCTGTAGATGCTTTAATAGATAATGGTAGACGAGGTCGTCCAATTACTGGTTCTAATAAACGACCATTAAAATCGTTAGCGGACATGATTAAAGGAAAACAAGGACGATTTAGACAAAATTTATTAGGTAAACGTGTAGATTATTCTGGACGTTCAGTTATTGTGGTTGGACCAAATCTTAAATTACACCAATGTGGTCTACCTAAAAAGATGGCATTAGAGCTATTTAAACCATTTGTATTTAGTAAATTAGAGTATCGTGGCTTAGCGACAACTATTAAAGCTGCAAAAAAAATGGTAGATCGTGAAGATCCAGAAGTATGGGATATTTTAGATGAAGTAATTAGAGAACATCCAGTATTACTCAATAGAGCGCCTACTTTGCATAGATTAGGTCTTCAAGCATTTGAGCCTATGTTAGTAGAAGGTAAAGCAATTCATTTACACCCTTTGGTGTGCGAAGCGTTTAATGCGGATTTTGATGGTGATCAAATGGCGGTGCATGTGCCATTAACTATTGAAGCCCAGTTAGAGGCTAGAGTATTGATGATGTCTACTAATAACATTTTATCTCCATCAAATGGTAATCCAGTTATATCTCCCTCTAAGGATGTGGTATTAGGTTTATACTACTTAACTCGTAGAAAAATTAATGCTAAAGGAGAAGGTATAGTATTTGCTAGTATTGCTGAGGCTAAACGGGCTTATGAGAACGATACAGTTAGTCTGCATGCACAAGCTAAAATAAGATTGAGTCCAAGTTCAGGATTAATAGACACAACGGTTGGTAGGATCTTATTGGCTGAAATTTTGCCAGAAAAGTTAGATTTTTCGTTAATTAATAAAGTAATGAATAAAAAATTAATAGCTGAAGCAATTAATCTTTGTTATAGAAAAGTAGGATTAAAAGAAACAGTTATTTTTGCCGATCGTTTAATGTACACGGGTTTTTATTATGCTACTAAATCAGGTATTTCAATTAGTATTGATGATTTAGTGATTCCTAAAAGTAAAGCAGAAATTATTGCTAAGTCCGAAGAAGAAGTTAAAGAAATTCAATCACAATTTGCGTCCGGTTTGTTAACTGATGGTGAACGTTATAATAAAGTTGTAGATATTTGGTCTAGAACTACTGATCAAGTGGCTAAAGCAATGATGGTTGGTTTAGCTGAAGAAGAAGTTATCGATAAAGATGGTAAAAAAACAAAACAAGAATCGTTTAATTCATTATATATGATGGCAGATTCTGGAGCGAGAGGTTCCCCTACTCAGATGCGGCAGTTAGCTGGTATGCGTGGGTTAATGGCGAGACCAGATAGTTCTATCATAGAAACAGCAATTACTGCTAATTTTAGAGAAGGGTTAAAAGTATCGCAATACTTTACTTCTACTCATGGTGCACGTAAAGGTTTAGCTGATACTGCATTAAAAACTGCTAATTCAGGTTATTTGACACGTCGTTTAGTAGATGTTGCGCAAGATGTAATAATAGTTGAGGATGATTGTGGTACAAAAAATGGTTTAACTATGACACCTTTAATAGAAGGTGGGGATGTAGTAGAACCATTAGGTGAGAGAGTATTGGGACGCGTATTATTAGAAGATGTAGTTAAACCTAATACTACAGAAATAATTATTCCAGCAGGGACAATGTTAGACGAAGGGTTAGTTGAAGCTTTAGAGAAGCGAGGAATAGATGAAGTAAAGGTACGTTCGGTTATTACTTGTGAAATACGGTATGGAGTATGTTCTAAATGTTATGGTCGAGATTTAGCTCGTGGGCATTTGGTAAATATTGGGGAAGCAGTAGGGGTAATTGCGGCGCAATCTATTGGTGAACCAGGTACGCAGTTAACTATGCGGACTTTCCATATTGGTGGTGCAGCATCTAGAGCTACTGCCCAAAATAGTATTCAAATTAAAAATGATGGCGTTATAAAATTAAACAATATAAAAATAGTTAAACATACTGGTGGTTATAGTGTTGCGGTGTCTAGATCTGGCGAACTAACAGTAATAGATTATGATGGTCGAGAAAAAGAGCGGTATAAATTACCTTATGGTGCTGTTTTAAATGTTGAGGATGGTCATAAAGCAACTGCTGGTGCAATTGTTGCTAATTGGGATCCACATAATCACCCTATTATTACTGAAGTTGCTGGTAAAGTGCAATTTTCGGATTTATATGAAGGTTTGACTATGAATCGTCAAACTGACGAGGTAACAGGGCTAAGTAGTATAGTAGTAACTGATACTAAACAGTTAGGGCTTAGCGGTAAAGATTTAAGGCCGATGGTTAAATTAGTTGATAATAATGGGGAAGATTTATGTTTACATGGCACTTCTTTCCCAGCACATTATTTCTTACCAGGTAATACTGTCATTAGTGTTAGCGATGGACAGGAAATAGGTATAGGCGATACTATTGCCCGGATCCCTAAAGAAACTTCTAAAACTAGGGATATTACTGGTGGTTTACCTAGAGTTGCAGATTTGTTTGAAGCGCGAAAGCCAAAAGATTCGGCCATTTTAGCAGAAATATCTGGAGTAGTTAGCTTTGGCAAAGAAACCAAAGGTAAGCGTAGATTGATTATTACCTCTGTAGAAGGTGGTATTCATGAAGATTTAATTCCAAAGTGGCGTCATATGAATGTATTTGAAGGTGAATATGTGCAACGAGGAGAGGTAATAGCTGATGGTGTACCAAATTCACATGAAATATTACGTTTGTTAGGTGTGGATGCTTTAGCTAATTATATAGGTAAAGAAATTCAAGATGTTTATAGATTACAGGGTGTAAAAATTAATGATAAACATATTGAAGTAATAGTTAGACAAATGTTGCGTAAAGTTGTAGTGCTATCTTCGGGAGACGCTAGGTATTTAGCTGGAGATCAAATAGAAATCACCACAGCACTGGAAGAAAATGATAAATTATTAGCAGAAAATAAAGCACCTATAAAATTTGAACGGGTATTATTAGGTATTACTAGAGCTTCTTTAGCGACGGAATCTTTCCTTTCTGCTGCATCCTTCCAAGAAACTACTCGAGTCTTAACAGAATCAGCAGTTAGTGGCAAATGTGATGATCTGAGAGGCTTAAAAGAAAATGTTATTGTAGGAAGATTAATTCCAGCAGGAACAGGATTTGAATACCATACTCAGTTAAAAGCAAAACGTTTACAACGTAAATTAGAGCAAGAAGCTAATGTTACAGCTACTCCTAATGTTATTAGTAGTAGTAATAACAAAACTCCAATTACTAAAGAGGAAGTAGAACAAGCTTTAGGTGAAGCATTAAATAGAACCGATGATTCATCGGGATTTGCATAAGAGAAAAAAGAAAGAGGGTTAAGTATATTCTAAATAACCCTTTTTTTATTTAGCTCTAGATACATATTCCCCAGTTCTAGTATCTATTTTAATTAAGTCACCAATTTGTATAAATAATGGTACTTTTATTACTGCCCCAGTTTCAACAGTTGCTGGTTTGCTACCGCCACCAGAGGTGTCGCCTTTTAAGCCAGGGTCAGTTTCGGTAACTTTTAAAACTATAAAATTAGGTGGGCTAACCATAATTACGGTATTATTCCACAAAGTGACTGTACAAGGATCTTGTTCTTTTAGCCATTTGGTAGTATCCATAATAATATTTTTATTAATTTCATATTGTTCATAGGTTTTAGGATCCATAAAATGCCAGGTAGTACCATCAGTATATAAATATTGTAATGCTAGCTCGATTACATCTGCAGATTCTAGTGTTTCTCCAGATTTACAGGTTTGATCTATGATTTTACCAGTTTTTAAATTACGAAATCTTACTCTATTAAAAGCTTGACCTTTTCCTGGTTTTACGAATTCATTTTCTACTATGACATAAGGCTCGTTATTTAAAATAACTTTTAATCCTGCTTTAAATTCATTAGTACTATATACTGCCATAAATTAGACTCCGGTATATTTTGGATAAAACAATTACATTATGGTACATCTTTTGTATAAACTGTTACAACAATTTATATTTTGGTCGAGGTTTTCTGCAGCAAGTCGTTGTTTAGCTAAGGATATTGCTTGTTTTCGTAAACACATATCTGGTAATTTATCTTTATAGTATTTAATAGCTTCTTTGTCTTTTGCTAAAACCAAAGATTTAAATAATCTTTTTATATTAGCCATTTCGTCAGGATCTTTACTAATCGTATAACAAACATCTTGCCGTAGATTGTTGGAGCCAACGCTTTCATAAAGCTCAGAGTAGCGGACATCAACCATAATATTAGCTGCAATATCGGCCTCAATACAGGCAGTAAATAAACAATTTGCATTAATTTTAGTCTTACTTAATTTATAACTACCATTTAATGTTTTTAGGATTGCTTGGTAAGTATTTTTGTCTTTAAACAAAATATGTATATCATTTTCAGCATACTCAAAGGAAGGTGCATTAGGGTTTAGGATATAGTAGTGTACAACAATTTTACTGGATAAAATTTTACTAATAGCTTTTAATTCTATTGGGCCAGCAAATACGGTATTGTTTTTCATTGTTTCGATATATTTGTCAGATATCTTTTTTAAAAAACAATCAATTTGTTCTTGTATGCTTGGTAAAGTTACGTCTATATTAGAAGAGTTTTTAGGCATTTGGCCACCGTTTTTTTATTATTGTTATAATAAATATAATGTAGTATAAAAACAAAAATTTAGTACAAATAATTTGAAATTAGATTAAAATTTTATTGGCTGCCCCAGGCTGTTCTACAACCAATCTAGGCAGCAAATAGCCTGGTACTTTGCTGGATAATTCAGAAAATATTTGTTTAGCTTTAGATAATTCCACTGCAAAATGTTGTGTTCCTATTACCGGATCTAGCATATGTAAATAATACGGTAATACTTTTATGGCAAATAATTTTTTGCTTAACTCAGCCAGAGTATTAGCATCGTCATTAATATTTTTTAACAATACTGATTGATTCAATAAAATTATTTTTGTGTTATGTAGATTTTTAAAACATTCTACTACTTCGTCGTTAATTTCATTAGGATGATTGCTGTGAATTGCTAATACTATGTTAAATCTAGAATTAAAGAAAATATTGATTAATTCAGGCTCTAATCTAGACGGCAATACTATTGGAACTCTAGAGTGAATCCTTAAAGTTAACACATGTGAGATCTTCTCTAGTTTATATATTAGTTTTGTAAAATAATTATTAGAAGCTATTAATGGATCGCCACCACTTAAGATGACCTCGTGTATACTTGAGTCGGCTGCAATATAGTTAATAATTTTTTCTAAGTTTTCTCCGCTCGCGATATTAGAAGTATAAGAAAATTCTTTGCGAATACAATAGCGACAGTTAACAAAGCAAGATTTAGCACTTAAAATTAACACCCTGCCGGCATATTTATGTAATAACCCAGGAATTTTATTAAATGTTTTTTCTTGTAACGGATCAGCCGAATAATTATTTTTAATAACATTTTCATGAGAACTAGGTAAAATTTGTTGTAATAACGGATCGTTAAAATCACCTTTATTCATGCGATTAATAAAACTTTTGGTGACTAATAATGGAAATTTATTATCTTTATTGATATTAATTAATTTTGGATCTAAATGTAATAATTTAAATAATTCCAAATAATCTGTTACTGAATTTTTTAATTCTAATTGCCATTTGTGCATAAGTTACGTCTAATTATTAATACTATAAAACATTTAAATTTAAACCGCTGCCTTGGTATTTAGTAATTTAATTACCATATAATATATAAAATTGGGATATTTACAATAAATATTATGGCCGCGTGCAATATAGCATTTTTTAAATTAGCTGACCATTGATAAAAAACTTAGACAATATTAAAATTACTATTTTTCAACTAGCTTAATGCTAGAGAGGTATGTAACATGAAGTTCCATATAATTATAATAAAAATAAAGAATTGGTTAAAACGCAAAATAACTTTCCGAAATATTAATAGATATATCTTACCCCTAACTACAGCGATAACAAATTTTAATTTAGTAAATTCTGTTAATCCGGCTATTAGCTCACCGATAATATGCAACTACTTCTATCGAGGGTACACCAAATGAACCTCACCGGTATGTATATAATAATATTAAAGCTATTTTTGCAGCCGCAAGCATTATTGTACCGTGGTTAATTCACAATGCATCTAATAAATTCTTTACTTTATCAGAAGATTTGTTAGATGATGCTCAAATAAAAATATTAAATATTATGTTCAGAATGAATAATACTTTAAGTCAAGATGAACAAGAACAACTAAAAGAAGAATTGGCAAATTTTTCAGACTCTTACAAGAAATATTTATTTGAATGCATTGAACTGGCAATAATTGAAGCAGAGAGAACTAGTAACAACACATCCAATATTCCCGGTTCGCTTCATTCTATCAATTATGCAGCTACCGAGATGAACATACCTAATATTGTTCCTAGTCAAGATCCCCTTGTTTTTTCTGGTTTTTTTTCTAACAATAATAACAGCAATTTTATAGGGCCTGTAATTGAAGAAACTATAACCTCTTCTCCACACGTCCGCATGCTACCAACATAAGATAATTTTATGATCACGGGTAGTTGTTACTGCAAAACTACTTACATCGTCAGCTAAATTAAAGTTATTATATAAGATCGATTTCATTTATTATATACCTCTTGATTTATGTTTTGCCAAATAACATGCTCAATTATATTTTAAAAACGTTAGTAGATTTTTTAAATTTTTGTAAAAAACATAAAGATTTACCAATAAAATAACCAGACACCATAAAGCTTATTATATGTTCCAAAATTAAATAATCTTGGATTGCTACTGGATTAGTGCTGCTTAAGAATCCAAAGACGTATTTAATAGTAAAAAATACCATAAGTAAAACTAGAGTTTGATAGGAACCAGGCAATAGTATGGACAGTTTGTCTTTATATATTTTTATAGATATTTGTGATGCCAGTTTGTATCCAGAAATATAACCGATCAGCAAACAAAAAATATAATTTATTTCCGTTATTAAATTAGCGTTAATAAAATGATTTATTTTAATACCAACAAGAACTATTGGCATAATAAACAATTTTGGTAACCAAACTATTCTTGTTTTGGTAGCATTAATTCCAATACATAACACGTAGCTGAGTATAAACCAAACCCAACAAGGTGTTGTTTTTAGTATATTTAAGATAGTACCCATAAAAATAGTTAAATCCTGTATTTTAAAATTGCCGCCTTTATTTAGTAATTTAATTACCATACAATATATAAAATTTGAATATTTAACAATAAATTAATTATGTTTAAGCTCCCTATTGACATTAGCTCGCAGTAGCATTACATTGCAACCCAATGAGTATCAATTACGAGTTGGCTCTGTCTTAGCACAAGATGGGGTGGGTTTAAGTAAGCCAAGGTTATTTAAAAATAAAAGCCAAGCAATTTAAGTGGGCACTAGTCGATTTTGATAATATTAGAAGATAATTATTTTCTAAAGTTTTAAATTTGTTTATAAATATTGATTTAGTTGTAAAACTAATAAATATTTTAGGATTAACTTAAAATTTAGAAGTTTTTAAAAGAATTTTTAAATGAAGAGTTTGATCCTGGCTCAGATTGAACGCTGGCGGCATGCCTAACACATGCAAGTCGAACGGCAGCGCGTTAGAGGGTAACCTTTAATGGCGGCGAGTGGCGTACGGGTGAGTAATGCGTAGGAATCTATAACAGAGTCGAGGATAACTTGTGGAAACACGGGCTAATACTGGATAATTCGGAAACGGTAAAGCCGGGGACCTTCGGGCCTGGCGCTTTGAGGTGAGCTTACGTTAGATTAGCTAGTTGGTAGGGTAAAGGCCTACCAAGGCAAAGATCTATAGCTGTTCTGAGAGGAAGGACAGCCACACTGGGACTGAGACACGGCCCAGACTCTTACGGGAGGCAGCAGTGGGGAATATTGGACAATGGGCGAAAGCCTGATCCAGCAATGCCGCGTGTGTGAAGAAGGCCTTCGGGTTGTAAAGCACTTTCGGTGGGGAGGAGGTTAACTTTATTTAATAGATAGAGTTGATGACGTTACCCACAGAAGAAGCACCGGCTAACTCTGTGCCAGCAGCCGCGGTAATACAGAGGGTGCAAGCGTTAATCGGAATTACTGGGCGTAAAGGGTGAGTAGGTGGTAGCTTAAGTTATGTGTGAAATTTTTGGGCTTAACTTGAAAACGGCACATAATACTGAATTACTAGAGTACTGTAGAGGGTGGTGGAATTTCCGGTGTAGCGGTGAAATGCGTAGATATCGGAAGGAACACCAGTGGCGAAGGCGACCACCTGGACAGATACTGACACTAATACACGAAAGCGTGGGTAGCGAACAGGATTAGATACCCTGGTAGTCCACGCTGTAAACGATGAGAACTTGCTGTTGGGCGCTGAATAAGTGTTTAGTAGCGAAGCTAACGCGTTAAGTTCTCCGCCTGGGGAGTACGGCCGCAAGGTTAAAACTCAAAGGAATTGACGGGGGCCCGCACAAGCGGTGGAGCATGTGGTTTAATTCGACGCAACGCGAAGAACCTTACCTACTCTTGAATCCTAAGAAGTTTGCAGAAATGCAGATGTGCCGCAAGGAACTTAGAGACAGGTGCTGCATGGCTGTCGTCAGCTCGTGTCGTGAGATGTTGGGTTAAGTCCTGTAACGAGCGCAACCCTAATTCTTAGTTACCAACAGGTAAAGCTGGGGACTCTAGGAAGACTGCCGGTGATAAGCCGGAGGAAGGTTAGGACGACGTCAAGTCATCATGGCCCTTACGAGTAGGGCTACACACGTGCTACAATGGGTGTTACAAAAGGAAGCTAAATCGCGAGATGGAGCAAATCTTATAAAAGCACTCGTAGTCCGGATTGGAGTCTGCAACTCGACTCCATGAAGCTGGAATCGCTAGTAATCGTGGATCAGAACGCCACGGTGAATACGTTCCCGGGCCTTGTACACACCGCCCGTCACGTCATGGGAGTGGGTTGCACCAGAAGTGGTTAGACTAACCGCAAGGGGGTCGATTACTACGGTGTGATTCATGACTGGGACGAAGTCGTAACAAGGTAGCCGTAGGGGAACCTGTGGCTGGATCACCTCCTTACAGAAATAGCTTTCAACCAACCGTATTTCTAACGAAAGACGGTTGGTTGAAGGTAAAGCGACTAGTGTTCACTTAAATTGCTTGGGGTTTGTAGCTCAGCTGGTTAGAGCGCACCCCTGATAAGGGTGAGGTCGGTGGTTCGAGTCCACCCAGACCCAGTGCTTTTTTATTTGATTTTTGGGGTCATAGCTCAGTTGGGAGAGCGCCTGCCTTGCACGCAGGGGGTCGTCGGTTCGAGGCCGGCTGGCTCCAGCAAAGCTTTAGAACGAAGCTTTGAGAAGTTTAAAGATATTTAAAATTTAGGAAAAAATTTGGTACATATGCGTATTTTTAGCAATAAAATATTTTGAGTTACATAGTCAAGAGAATAAGCGCATACGACGAATGCCTAGGCGGTAAGAGGCGAAGAAGGACGTGATAGACTGCGAAAAGCTTCGGTTAGCTGTCAATAAGCGTAACCGGAGATGTCCGAATGGGAAAACCCACCTACGAAGAGTAGGTATTGCGTAAGCAAGGCGAACTTGGGGAACTGAAACATCTAAGTACCCAAAGGAAAAGAAATCAAAAGAGAGCTTGTGAGTAGTGGCGAGCGAAAGCGAGTGAGCCTGTTGTAATATTTGTTATAAATCATAGTAGAATTAACTGGAAAGTTAAGCGAAACAAGGTGATAGCCCCGTATATTAAATGGTTTATAAAAGATAACAACGAAAAGTAGGGCGGGACACGAGAAATCCTGTCTGAAGATGGGGGGACCATCCTCCAAGGCTAAATACTACTTACCGACCGATAGTGAACAAGTACCGTGAGGGAAAGGCGAAAAGAACCCCGGGAGGGGAGTGAAATAGAACCTGAAATCGTATGCGTACAAGCAGTGGAAGCCTAATTTATTAGGTGACTGCGTACCTTTTGTATAATGGGTCAGCGAGTTATTTGCTGTAGCAAGCTTAACCTGATTGGGGGAGGCGAAGAGAAATCGAGTCTTAATAGGGCGATAAGTTGCAGTGAGTAGACCCGAAACCGGGCGATCTATCCATGTCCAGAGTGAAGGAGCGGTAAAACGCTGTGGAGGCTCGAACCCACTACTGTTGAAATAGTAGGGGATGAGGTGTGGATAGGAGTGAAAGGCTAATCAAGCTCGGAGATAGCTGGTACTCCTCGAAAGCTATTTAGGTAGCGCCTTACAGGGTTACCCTTTGAGGTAGAGCACTGTTTCGACTAGGGGGGCGTGACAGCCTTACCAAATCGAGGCAAACTACGAATACGAAGGAGTATACTGTAGGAGACACACTGCGGGTGATAAGGTCCGTGGTGGAAAGGGAAACAGCCCAGACCGTCAGCTAAGGTCCCAAAGTTATAGCTAAGTGTAAAACGAAGTGGGAAGGCATAGACAGCCAGGAGGTTGGCTTAGAAGCAGCCATCCTTTAAAGAAAGCGTAATAGCTCACTGGTCAAGTCAGCCTGCGCGGAAGATTTAACGGGGCTAAGCTATACACCGAAGCTGCGGGATTTAGATTTATCTAAATCGGTAGAGGAGCATTCTGTAAGCCGTTGAAGGTCAATTGAGAAGTTGGCTGGAGGTATCAGAAGTGCGAATGCTGACATGAGTAACGATAATGTGGGTAAAAATCCCACACGCCGAAAATCCAAGGATTCCTGCTCTACGTTGTTCGGAGCAGGGTTAGTCGGTCTCTAAGGCGAGGCTGAGAAGAGTAGTCGATGAGCAGCAGGTTAATATTCCTGCACTTGCTTATAATTCGATGCGGTGACGTAGAAGGCTAGGTTAGCTGTCTGATGGTTGACAGTTTAAGCATGTAGGGAGTTTTATGAGGAAAATCCTTGTGAGACATATCCTGAGGTGTGATGACGATTTTCCTGTTTACAGGAGAAGAAGTAACTAATGCCCTGCTACCAGGAAAAGCCGCTAAGGTTAGTTATAAGTAAACCGTACCGCAAACCGACACAGGTGGATAGGTAGAGAATACTAAGGCGTGGAGAGAACTCGGATGAAGGAACTCGGCAAAATAATACCGTAACTTCGGGAGAAGGTATGCCATTTAGGGTTAAGGCTATACGCCGTAAGCTCTGAATGGTCGAAGAAACCAGGTGGCTGCGACTGTTTATTAAAAACACAGCACTCTGCAAACACGAAAGTGGAAGTATAGGGTGTGACGCCTGCCCGGTGCCGGAAGGTTAATTGAAGGGGTCAACGCAAGTGAAGCTCTGGATCGAAGCCCCGGTAAACGGCGGCCGTAACTATAACGGTCCTAAGGTAGCGAAATTCCTTGTCGGGTAAGTTCCGACCTGCACGAATGGCGTAACGATAGCCACGCTGTCTCCATCCGAGACTCAGTGAAGTTGAATTTGCTGTTAAGATGCAGTGTACCCGCGGCAAGACGGAAAGACCCCGTGCACCTTTACTATAACTTTACATTGGACTTTGAGTATTTTTGTGTAGGATAGGTGGGAGGCTATGATATTTACTCGCTAGAGTGAAAGGAGCCAACCTTGAAATACCACCCTGGAATATCCGGGGTTCTAACGATACTATTGAAATAGTTCGGACATTGTATGGTGGGTAGTTTGACTGGGGCGGTCTCCTCCCAAAGAGTAACGGAGGAGCGCGAAGGTACCCTCGGTACGGTCGGAAATCGTACTATGAGTGTAAAAGCAAAAGGGTGCTTGACTGCAAGATAGACATATCGAGCAGGAACGAAAGTTGGTTTTAGTGACCCGGTGGTTCTGTATGGAAGGGCCATCGCTCAACGGATAAAAGGTACGCCGGGGATAACAGGCTGATACCCCCCAAGAGTTCACATCGACGGGGGTGTTTGGCACCTCGATGTCGGCTCATCACATCCTGGGGCTGTAGCAGGTCCCAAGGGTATGGCTGTTCGCCATTTAAAGTGGTACGCGAGCTGGGTTTAGAACGTCGTGAGACAGTTCGGTCCCTATCTGCCGTGGGTGTTGGATAATTGAGAGGATTTGCTCCTAGTACGAGAGGACCGGAGTGAACGTACCACTGGTGTTCTGGTTGTGATGCCAATTGCATCGCCAGGTAGCTACGTACGGACGGGATAACCGCTGAAAGCATCTAAGCGGGAAGCCCACCTCAAAACTAGTTATCCCTAAGGCTTTAAGCCTTCTAAAGGTTTGTTGTAGACTACAACGTAGATAGGCAGGGTGTGTAAGCTCCGTGAGGGGTTGAGCTAACCTGTACTAATTAACCGTGAGTCTTGACTATGTAACTTAAAGTGTTTTAAGATACAAATAAGTTTATGTACTTTTTTAAATAACGATTTTTTCCTGGTGATTATAGCGTATGGGTACCACCCGATCCCATCTCGAACTCGAGCGTGAATTCATACTGCGCTGATGATAGTAGGTTTTCCTGCTAAAGTAAGTTTCGCCAGGATTTTTATTTTTCCTAATTTTATAAGTTTCTATTCAATCCACATAATTAAGCCCTAGAAATACACCACACATCTATAATTATATTAGAATTTTTTGCAGAGATAGCTTTAGATAAGCTTTTTATAGTGCCACCAGTTGTTACTACATCGTCTAATATAGCAATGTGTTCATATGGCAATTTAGTTGCTGCAAATGCATGTTTAATATTAATATTTCTTTTAGCTTTTAATAAACTAGCTTGATTAATAGTGTTTTTGGTTCGTATACAAGCAGTATTATTAGTTTTTATTTTAGTAACTTTAGTAATATATTTGCTTAATTCGAATGCTTGATTAAAGCCTCTGGCCCGCAATCTATCTACATGTAGAGGTACGGGTATAATAATGTCAGGTAATGGATGATATTGGTACCAATTATCTATTACAAATTCAGCTAAAATTTTTCCTAAAAAATCCCCATAGACTAATTTTTGTTTAAATTTTAAATCTAGAATTAATTTTTTAATCGGATCTTGATAAGAAAAAACTGTAAAAATTTTATTAAAATTATTATCTTCTTGACAACTATAACAAAGTGATTGTTTATTTTGTTCTTCAAAAGTTAGTGCTTTTTGGCATTTAGCGCATCGATATTTGATCGATTTGATCCAGGGTAGAGTAGAATAGCAAAATTCACAAGCCCCAAATTTTACAGCAAGATCTATTTGGCAAAACAGACAATTACTATTTAATAGCATATAAATATTATGCTATTTGTTATTAATTAATCCCTCCTGAAATATATTAGTTTAAATAATTATAAATATTCTAATTCATATTTGTAAGAATCAACAAGATTTATATTATTATGTAAAAATGTTTTTATGTATTGTCCACAATTACTACCAATTTTATTTTCTTCCAGTTCACCGACACTTAAAATCACTTCGTATCCAGCTTGTTTGATAGTTAAAACTAATTCTTGAATTCCAGCAATAGATCCGTTGTTAATGTAACTGGCAAGATGATTTTTGGTTGCGGCTAAGGTTGGATTAATAGGGGTGATTTTTATTAAAAATTTGCTTGGGTCAAAATATTTTTTTAGAATATCTACTTCTAACGGAGAAGAATTTGCTAATGCAAAGTTTAATGTAATTTTTCTGTCTCCAGAAGAATAAAATTTTTCTCCATAGGAAGCTATTTTAGCAAAATCCCATTTTTTTATGGGAATAATACTATTTCTTACTATTACGTCAGTAGAATGTATAGAAAACTGTAGTTGAAATCTACCGTTGTTATACAAACTATTTTTTATAGCGATTAATCTTTCAAGAAAATATTTTGTTTTACTACAATTAGGTGCGACAGTAGAAATGGTTGGCATTAAACCGGGGATATTATAAAGATTTGGTAATGCGTCCAGTACATCTAAAACCGCTGGGTTAAGCGTTGGTTCTCCAACTCTAGCAAATTGTATTTTAAGCTTTGCTACTTGTATGTTCTGATCTGCAAATTCTTTACTTATCATATATTCAATTTGATTAAGAATTTCATGTTTGGTTAATATTCTTTTATAAGTACTTCCGGCATCACACATTTTACATTTTACCGGACAGCCAACCATAGACGAAACAATTAATACCCATTTGCTAGATCTTGGTAATGGTGGTTGCACAGATTCAACAAACTCTATTAAATCCCCATGGCTTTCCGCTAGGTATACGGTTGCTATGTTATTTTTGGCAGTTTGAGCAATAATTTTCAAAATAGGCACTCCTGTAATTGCATGGCTGCTAATATACCGTCGGCAACAGCAATAGCAACCTGTCGATAAATATTGTTTTTTACATCTCCAACAAGATATAATAATTTATTTTTAATCAGTATAGATTCAAGCAATCTAATATTATTAGAATAAAAATCTTTGTTAGCAATTCGCCCTATAGCGGCAATTATATAATCAAAGTCTAGCTCTAGGGAATCGTCTATATGCTGTAAAACCAAGCGTTGTTTTTTTGAGTTCGTAGAGTTAAGGTTTATTACTTTAGTATTATCATAATATTTTATGTGGTTACACAAATTTACTTGTTCTTGTAGGACCGATAAGGCATTAATATTAGTGCCACGATTAAAAATACTTACATTATTGGCTTTGGCCATGCTCAAGGCATAATCGAAAGCAGCATCTCCGGCCCCAATAATGGCTATGTCTTTGTCTGTTTTGGTAATGATTTTAGTTATTTCATAATAGATGTTATTATTAGTTAAGTCCATTTTTTTAGGATTGGTGCCTGATGCAATAATAACATATTTGGCATGATAAGTATTTTTACCGGCGGTAATTATAAACAGTTGTTCTGATTCTATAAAATCTAATGAATCAACATAGTTAAAAATTTGTTTAATATTATTATTTATTAATTGCGTATAAAATTTATGCCACAAATCAATTCCTGAAATTCCGTCTGGAAACCCTAAGTAATTTTCTGTCATTCTTGCATTAAGCAATAGGCTGGAATGTTCTTTCTTATCAAATAATAGTAATGATTTTATACCATATCTATTTAATTGTATGGCGGATGCAATCCCAGCAGGGCCGCTACCTATAATAGCGACATCAACAGTTTTATTGTTTAACATTTTCCCACTCTAAAATTTCAGTTGTTAAAACAGGAGTGGCGAACCCATAAGATAAATTTAATAAACTTGCCATATGAAAATTTTTATTGTTGGCGGCAGTTCCGTCGATAGTAAAAAAAACTTCGAAGCCTCTCATGAAAGCTGATCTTGCGGTGGATTCGCAACATAAATTAGCCATAACCCCAGCAATAACTATTTGGTTAACACCATGATTTTTTAATTGTTTATCCAAATCAGTATACAAAAATGCATCATACTGTGATTTATACAATACAGAAACGTTGTTATCAACTAAATCTGGAATTATATCAGACTCTGAGTTGTGGTGTTCTATTATGGATTGCCACCATTTTGCCATTAATCTGTTATTACTGTCAGTGTTTATATGTTTGGTTTGTAAAACCAATAAATTATTTTGCAAATAAAAAGTTTGTAATTTTTTAATGTTTGCAACTATTGCTGGCATGCTAGGAATAAAACTTTTAGCTGTGTGATTTAAAAAAAGCATTTGCATGTCTATAATTAATAATGCAGAATTTTTAGAGGTAAATTGATAATTATGTTTATCTCTAAGGGGCTTAATTTGTGTTAAAAATTTATTAGACTCTGATTTTATGTTTTTTGCGGTAAAATAAGCATGTTTTTTCATTTTGTTATTTTATAATAAAAATGTTTGCATCTGTAAATTTCTCATATTATGTTCTACGTTATGTATTCTTAAGTATTGAATTTTTTTACGTGCTAAGAATTCGGACACAACTGCCGTTTCGTGATCACGATTGGCTACATGGTGGTTAGTACATATATTTAAAAAAGATTTGCGGGAATGCCCAACTAACAATGGTAGATTTAAGGCGTTAAATTCATGAATACCATGTAATAATTGTAATGTTTGTATAGCATTTTTTCCAAAACCAATGCCAGGATCAAAAACAAGTTTGTCTGGGTTTATACCGGTTTGTAAAATTTGTATTTTTCGATCTGATGCCCAATTAAATATTTCTTGTATAGGGTCTTTTTCTGATGGTATTAAATTATCTATATTAGCTGGGATCCCTAAATTATGCATATAAACGGCGTGCACATCAGCTTCTATTATTACTCTACACATTTTTGGATCGGTAAGACCAGAAACATCGTTTATCCAGTCAGCCCCAAGGGAAATTGCGTTTTCTGCCACTTGGTAATGCCTAGTATCGATACTAATTTTTGGTTTCCAGGAATTGTTTTGCCAATAATTTATTATAGCTTTTATGATTGGATATAGGCGTTCCCATTCTAATTTTACAGAAATTTCTTCTGCGTTTGGTCTCGTTGATTCTGCTCCTATGTCAATAAAATCTGCTCCAGAATTAAATAAATGGATGGCATGTTCTAGTGCTTTTTCTGTACTTTGATTTTTACCACCATCAGAAAATGAATCCGGAGTAACATTTAAAATACCTAGTAATTGAGGGATATCGATTCGATGGGCAAGTTTATGAGTATTTAAAGGAGCTGTATTTGTATTGGTAAGCCTTGAACCCCATTGTTTTAAATTTTCTAAGATAGCATTAATTGTGTTTTGTTCTGCTATATAAGCCTGCCATTCTAAAATTAAATCCATAAATGGCCATAAAGCAAAAGGACGGTTATGCAGTTCTGGGTGAGGGATGGTTAATTCTGCGGTGGTTATTTTCTTATCGCGCCACGCAAGAATATCAATATCAATTATACGAGGAGCCCATCTTAAATTAAATTGGTTGCGCCCTATGTTAATTTCTATATTTTTTAAGATTTTAAGCAATTCTAGCGGCTCTAAAGTAGTTTTGCAGCTTACAGCAACATTTAAATAAAATTGATCCCAGTCTTTAGGAGTATTTTCTAAAAGCAATGCATTAGATTTATATAATGGGGAAACTTGAATAATTTTGATCTGATCTATTAACCCAAGGTGATATAAAGCTGTCCGTAGATTTTTAGTGCGATCTCCTTGATTGCTACCTAAACCTAAAATTACCATGCAATAACCTCAACATAGGAATATTCTTTGTGGGTTAATTTATCACGAATTTAGTTTATTTTATACTTTTTATAGTATTGTTTGGTAAATAAATATCGAATCTATTGGCTTTGCCTATTAAACTAAAATTTGGCTTAATGTTATCTAGATGTTCTGAAATTTTTGGCCTTTTTACCACGACACGTTTTTTAGCATAGTTTATACAAGTTTTTAATAAATTTAGATCGTTATATTCTGGATTTGGTTGTTCAGAATTAGCTAGTATGGATTGTAAAATTTGTATTTGTTTTTTGGATGCGGCGGTTCTTTTCTTGTTGGCTGAAAACATAGGATCCAAATAGATAACATCTGGATTATATTGATTTTTTTGGACAAGTTCAGGAATAATAGTCCTTGAGTCGCCAACTATTAGGGTAATATTTTTTACTAAAGGAGCTAAGAAATTATTATTTTGGGCTGCTAGTAGTCTATTTTGTAGTAATTTAGCAATAGTTGGGTTTCTTTCTATGGCATAAATATGACAGTTTAGACTAGCTAAGATTAAAGAGTCTGTGCCAAATCCAGCGGTAGCATCAATTACTTTAAGAGGCTCTTTACCGCTAACTTTTATTGCTTTAGCTATAGCCTGCTTCCCACCTCCACCGTGTTTTAATCGATAAATTAGAGATGGGGTAGCGAAATTAAAAAAATCTATAGAGTTAAGATTTAATTTAACAGAACCATTCACTTTGTATGGTGAGTGTGGTGGCTACTACTGTTGTTGTTATGGCTACAGGTAGATTTACAAGCGCGACAAGAGCAGTGGTTAACAACAAAATTATATATTAACGCTACTAAGACCCCAAAAATAAATCCATCAAATAATCCCCATAACAGACCTATAACGGCACCTTTAAAAGTACTATTAAAGCCAATATAAATAGAGCTTAATAGATCTAATAACGGTCCGCCCCAATCTCCACGGATATTACATAAACCTAATAAAAACATACCAAGTCCCCAAGTAAGACCAAATGCTACTCCAAGCGCACAGCCACTTAATTGAATGGTATTCTTATTCTTTTCCATATAATTTCTCCAATTTTTAATATATTTCAGTATATGTTTATTATTATATTACATAATCGCAAATTGCAGATATAAATTGTTTGGCATTAAAAATTTTTAAATCTGTAATTTGTTCACCTACTCCAACGTAGCGGATAGGGATTTTAATAGAATCAGCAATAGAAAATATTACTCCTCCTTTTGCGGTACCGTCTAATTTAGTAATGGTTAGGCCAGTAATTTTTATATGTTCATGAAAGCTTTTAGCTTGATTTAGACTGTTTTGCCCAATAGAAGCATCCATGACTAACATGATTTCGTGGGGAGCGTTAGGATCTAATTTTTTTAATACTTTAATAATTTTTTTTAGTTCTTCTGTTAAATTCTGTTTAGTATGTAGTCTACCTGCTGTGTCGGCGATTAAAATATCAAAACCTTTATTAACGGCAAAGTTAAAACTATCGAAAATTACGGATGCACTATCTGAACCAATAGATTGTTTAATAACTGGTATATCGATTTTATCACCCCAAGCAGCTAGTTGTTCTATGGCAGCAGCTCTAAAAGTATCGCCACAGGCTAAGACTACTTTTTTCCCCGAGCCTTTATATAAGTTGGCTAGTTTTCCAATAGTTGTGGTTTTGCCAGCCCCATTTACTCCTACCAATAAAATTACAAAAGGTTTAGTGTTTTCTGGGATTACTAGTGGTACTTCGCAAGGTTGCAGGATTTCTAGTAGGGATGTAAATAAAGTTTGATAAATTAAGGCTGGCTCGGTTAATTGTTGACGATTTAATTTTTGGGTAATTTCTAAAATAATTTTATCGCATGTTTTAGTTCCTAAATCTGCTTGTAATAAAATAGCTTCTAGGTCTTGCAGTAAATTAGGAGAAAGGGTTTTTTTCCCTAATAGCAAATTTTTTAAGCCTTCACTTAAAAAATTACGAGTTTTATGTAATTTGTTTTTTAATGTAGTTAACATAAATGTTATATTTATTTTAGTTGTTGCTCTAGGATAAAAAATATATATTGTTTAAATGGGAAATTATATAATATGTGTCATATAAAAAAAATATTAATTTTTTTATGTTTTATTATAAATATATCTAGCGTTAGTGCTCATGTAGAACAATTAAAGCAGTATACCTTAGATAATGGACTAAGAGTAATTCTTAAAGAAGATCGGTATAGCCCAATAGTGTTACTGCAATTATGGTATAAAGTAGGTTCCGGTTACGACGCCCCATCTAAAACAGGTAGCTCTTATTTACTTAAGCAAATATTATCACACTCTAGCAATAATCCTCATAATGAATTTCTTAAGAAATTCCTTTTTGAAAAAGGTGGCGAAAATAAAGCTGATTTATCTTTAGATTATACGGTATATAGCCAAATTATATCGTCGAAAGAATTAGAATTTGCCTTAGAGGTAGAATCTAGTCGCATGAATTATTTAATGTTTAATGAAGATATATTTTCTAGAGAAAAACAAAATATTGTAACAGCTAGGCAATTAGAAGAGGATGTTGATAAAAATGCAGTTGCTAAGGATAGGTTTTATACAATGGTTTATCCTAATAGTGGTTATAATTCCCCGCTTAAAGGATGGGTGAATGATTTAGAAGAATTGCAAATTGAAGATTTATATAAATGGTATAAAGATTGGTATACGCCGAATAATGTTATATTAACTTTGGCTGGCAATATTAATCTAACTAAGGCTTATAAGTTGGTGCAAAAATATTTTGGTAATATAGCTGTAACAAATACCAATGTAAATACTAATGTAAAAGCCCCGTCTTCTTTATTAGGATATCGCAGATTAGAGGTAAATTTACCTATTAAAGTTCCGCAGTTGTTGATGGGGTATAATGTTCCGTCATTAAATACAGCGAAATATAATTGGGAACCGTTTGCTATAGAGGTTTTAGTGGCTATATTAAACGAAAGAAATAATTGTAGGTTTTCTAAATATTTGCTAGAGCATGATGAGCCGTTAGCTTTTGCAGTTGATGCATCTTACGATCCATTTCATAAACATGCTACAGCTATAGTTTTTTCGGCTATTCCTGATTACAAGATTTATAAAAGCCATAAAAATCATAAAGAATCTTTAGCAAGGTTAGAAGAAGCAATTATATGGCAAATTGATGCCGTACAATCTAAATTAGTCTCTAATTTAGAATTAGCAAAAATTAAAAATAGAATGTTGACAAAAAATATGTATGAAAAAGAGTCTTTATTCAAACAAATGTATACAATAGGTAGTCTGGAAGTTGCTGGATATAATTTTGGTTTAATAGAGCAACGTTTAAAAGAAATCGAAGCTATAACTGCTAAACAGATCCAGGTGGTTGCTAAAAAATATTTAGTTAAAGATGGTTTAACTGTGGCATATTTAACGCCAGAGGATTAATAATTTATGTGGATTGATTGGGTTAATAGTCATAAATTTATTAAAATTATATTAACAATAATTTTAATTATATTATTGCCGGTAAGTATATTAATTCTTAATTCTTATAAGCATCATAAATTAGCTCAGCCTACCAATACTCAGGTTGCTAGTGGGGTAATACCTATTCATTTTTGGGAAACTTATAACGGGGTAAGGGTATATTTTGTACCTAAGGAACAAGGGGAATTAGTAGATATTCAGGTAACATTTGATGCTGGTTCTGCTAGGGATAATGGTAATTTAGGTTTGGCGTATTTAGTAGCTAAATCAATAGCTGATGGCACTAATACAAAAACTAAAGAGCAAATAGCAGAATATTTTGATAATGTTGGAGCATTATATTCTTCGCATCTTGATCTAGATCGAGCAATGTTTAAATTAAGATTATTTAACAACCGAAAAACATTAAAAGAGACGGTAGCTTTATTTGCAAAAATGTTAGCAGCTCCAGTTTTTTCTCTGCCAAATATAGATAGGTTAAAAAACAGAACATTAATTAGTTTAGAGCTAGCATCAGAAGATCCTAATAATATTCTTAAATTACAATTTTATAAATTATTATACGGGAAGCATCCATATGCTAATTCTGAATTTGGTGATGGTGATTTTGATAATATTGTATTAGAAGATTTAATTAAATTTCATAAAAATTATTATGTGGCTAACAATTGTGTGGTTACAATTGTTGGGAATATTCATCGTGATCAAGCCAGAAATTTATCTAATTTAATTACCATTTCTCTTACTAACGGCGACAAACCTGCGCCATTAGTAGATATTGAGACAATCCATACTAATGTAATAAAAAAAATACCATTTTCTAAAGAACAATCTAGTGTAATAATCGGACAAGTTGCAGCTACAGCTAATGATAGCGATTATTTTAATTTCATTATAGGTAATAGTATTTTGGGCAATAGTGTTTACTCTAGGTTAACAAAAGGTATCCAAGAAAAAGATGCCATAGCATATTCTATTAACAGTAAATTTATAACCTTAAATAAACCTGGTCCATTTTTTTTAAATTTTTACACTAAAAAAGCATTCACCGAAAAAGTTATAGATAATATAAATTTTATTTTAACAGATTTTATTAATAATGGTCCTACAGACGAGGAAGTAAGATTAGCCAAGCAGCATTTAATTAATTCTTGGCCTAGACAATTTATAGATAACGAAAATATTTTAGAGTGGGTTTCTTATGTAGGATTTTATAGATTACCGGTTGATTTTATTGATAATTATATTGAAAATATATCTTCGGTTACCAAAGAATCTATTATAAAAACATGGCAGCGGCGAATAAACCTAGATTTAATGACGACGGTGATAGTTGGATAAACTAAAATTATTACGTATTATCGCTGGTAAATTTCGTGGCCGTAAAATTTTTTTTAACGAGCAAAATTTAGAATTACGTCCTAGTTTAGATAGAGTACGAGAAACTGTGTTTAATTGGCTTGTTCCTTATATTGTGCGTGCTAATTGTTTAGATTTATTTGCTGGTAGTGGTATTTTTAGTTTCGAAGCAATATCTAGGGGAGCGAATTTCGCTTTGGCGGTTGAGTATAATTATGATACTTATAAGAATATTTTACAAAACAAACTTAAATTAAAACTGTCTGATCAAGAATTTAAAGTATTTAACCAAGATGTATTATTATTTTTAAATAGTCAGCCATTAGAACATAAAATTTTTGATATAGTATTTTTAGATCCGCCATATAAAGCAGATCAAAATTTGTTATTGGCTAGCTTACAGCTACTAGTTAATAATAAATTTTTGAAACAAGGCAGTAAGATTTATTTTGAAAGTGATAAAGAAGAACAAACTTTTAGAGAAAAACTAGTGCCTTTAAAATTACAATTAAATAAAATTAGTAAAGCTGGTAAAGTGTATTTTTATTTGGCAGAGTACAATAGTTAATTATGAACTTGGATAATTTAAAAATTTTTTTAGTAGGTGGCGCAGTAAGAGATGAATTATTAGGTGTGCCTTGTACTGAGCGAGATTGGGTAGTTATTGGCTCTAGTGAGAGTGAAATGCTGGCTTTAGGTTTTCGTAAAGTTGGTAAAGATTTTCCGGTATTTATTCATCCAGGTACTGGTGAAGAGTATGCTTTAGCGCGCACAGAACGTAAAACTGCTAAAGGATATTATGGTTTTCAATGTGATTTTTCTCCAAGCATTACTTTAGAAGATGATTTAATGCGGCGGGATTTAACTATTAACGCTATTGCTAAAGATTTAAATGGTAAAATTATTGATCCATTGGGTGGCCAAAAAGATTTACAAAACAAAGTTTTACGACATGTGTCTAGTGCGTTTGTAGAGGATCCTATCAGGGTGTTAAGGGTTGCTAGATTTGCAGCAAAGCTAGCAAATTTTGGGTTTAAAATAGCACCAGAAACTATTAAATTAATGCGTACAATTGTTGAGAATGAAGAGCTAGATTATTTAACGCCAGAGCGAGTATGGAAAGAGATAGAAAAATCTTTAATTACTAATGCCCCGCAAAATTTTTTTTTAGTATTAAGAGAATGCGATGCTTTGGTAAAAATTTTCCCAGAGTTAGATCGATTGTGGGGGGTTCCACAAAATCCCAAATGGCACCCAGAAATAGATACAGGGATCCATGTTATGTTAGCGTTACAGCAAGCAGTTAAGTTAAGTCAAGATCCTAAAATAAGGTTTGCGGTTTTATGTCACGATCTTGGTAAAGGCCTTACTAAACCGGATATATTACCTAGTCATCATGGGCACGAACAACAAGGAGTAGAGTTAATAAATAATTGGTGTGCTAAATATAAAATACCAAATAATTATAAAAATTTAGCGGTAAGAGTTGCTGCTTGGCATCTACATAGTCATACAGCATTACAATTAACGCCACAAAAAATTTTAAAGTTATTTGTAGCACTAGATGCTTTTCGTCAGCCAAATAATTTACAAGATTTTTTATTAGCGTGTACCGCAGATAGTTTAGGACGTAAAGATCAAGAAAATAATAAGTATTTACAAGCAGAATTTTTAAATAATATTTTTATAGAGATTAAAAAAATTACTGCAAAACAGTTTGTAGAGCAAGGTATTACTGGTAAAAAACTAGGTGATGCGATTCATTCAGCTCAAGTTAAATTGATTGCAAAATTAAAAAAAGATTTTGTATAACTTTAAACCTGTAGCTATTCAGCATTTATGGTTAGAGCTTAAAAAGCAACAATTTCGTCAACTCGCCGAGCGAGTGCTCGGCTCAAACAGGACTCATTGTTGTTTTCAAGCATCTAACCATAATTTAATGCTGAATAGCTGCTGTTGTTTTATATATTGAACTAGCTTGTTTTTAGTATTTTAGTTGTAATTTGTAAGATAAACTCCATATAATTTATTCGAAAAATTCTGTACCATTTTTGATCACAATGATATTGAAAGAGATCTAATAACAGGTCATGTTATTGCAGTAGTGAATACAACCATGGAAGGGTGTAAATAATGACGATGGGAATAATAAAGAGCTTAAAAAATTTAAAAAACTTGAGAAAGTTATTGGCAGTACAAAAAACTCGAGTGCAACAGTTAGAAGTCGAGCTGTCTCAAATAAAGCGCACTAAGGCGTGTTTAGAAGAAGATTTTTTCCATGCCATAGAACAGATCCAATCTATTAAAATTCAACAGCGATAAAATATTATCTTCCTGCTGCTCCAAAAACTGAGTTTATACTGAATGCATATGAGTTTTCGGTGTTCTAAAATTAAAAGGCTGCTGTTTGAGCCAAGTTTACTGAGCGAGTTTGCAGTTTTTTAATTTTAGAACACCGAAAATTCATGTGTGTTCAGTTGTGTGTTCAGTATAGTACAGGTTGACAATTTGCCATGAATTCCATATTTTACCGTCATGATTAAATCCAAACCTAAAAGAATTTTTGTTAGTATTAGTTTATTATTGTTGATAGTTATAATTGCATGTTTGGTAAAACCGACAATTATAATTAATCTATATAAATCACTGTATGTTAAATATGTAAGGATAGCTAAAAGTGATTTTACACGTCGTTTTAGTAAAGCCGAGCTAAATACTGCTATTTTCCATGCGGCTCAGCAAGAGTGGGTACAGAGCCAAATAGCTGCCGATTTAGCGCCATTTAAACATGGTATTAGTCATGCACAAATTGAATATTGGTTTAAAACTTTGCAGCATGATCCGCAAAACAAACTAGCTAAGTTTAAGGTTATAAATAACACAGTGCAGGTAGAGGTACCAAGCGAATTTACTAAATCTCGCCAGTATAAAACTGTCTACAGCATAATAAGTATGTTAGCCAGTAATCATCATATTCCTGACTGTGAATTTATAGTAGCGTTAAATGATTATTTATCTTATGTGCCACAAGGTACTACAGAACCAGCAGCAATTTTTAGTTTTGCTAAGCATACTCAGATCCCGGTAGAACGAACCACTATTTTGATCCCAGATTGGATGAATGTACGTTATTGGGATTTATTGCGTAGCAGAATTGATCTTGCAAGTCGTTTATATCCATGGAATAGTAAAAAAAACTTGATCCATTGGCGAGGTGGTTGCGCAGATAGTATGCAACATCGTACAAGATTAGTTAACCTAAAAAACAAGTTTGATTTTCTTGATGTAGGTATGACCGAAGGCCCAAATCGTGTGCCATATGTAGATCCAGAGTTTAGCGTTCAGTATAAATATCAGATTGCGCTAGATGGTGCGCGTTGTACTTGGGAGCGCATGGTATGGCAGATGTACTCCAACACGGTATTAATTAAACCACATTCACCACAAGTACAGTGGTTTCATCGTGGGCTAAAAGCCTATTACAATTACGTACCAATAGCAGATATTGATGAAAAAAAGATTTTGGCTGTATATAATTGGTTGCAACATAATGATCTTGCAGCGCAAAAAATTGCTCGTAATGCGAATCGTTTTGCAAAAGATAATTTTAAAACACAAGATTTTTTTGCATATTATGCGGTATTGCTACAAGAGTATGCAAAATTGATGAATAAATATACGGTGGTAGATGGGCATTAGGTATTCTAAAATTAAAAAGCTGTAAACTCGCCCCGTTGGGGCTCAAACAACAGCCATTTAATTTTAGAATACCTAATGCCCATCTGTATACAGTATATTTAGAATACATAGTGTTATTTTGTGTATGTTTTTTATTCAAAAATATTTTTTATGATGTAATTTGGGCGTTGTTTTACTTCGGTAAAAATTTTTGCAATATATTCACCTAGTATACCGATAGAAAATAATTGAATACCGCCAAAAAACATAATTGCTATCATTAAAGACGCATAGCCTGGTAAATCTACCCCATAGATTATAGTTTTAATAACTATAATTAATGCGTATAAAAAAGCTATGCTAGCGATACATAAACCAACTAAACCCCAGATGCGTAATGGAACATTAGAAAAAGAAGTGATCCCGGTTATAGCTAATTCGGTTAATTTTTTTAGGCTAAAAGTGCTTTTGCCTTTTTTTCTAGGGTTTACTTGAAATTCTATTCCAATACTTTTAAATCCTACCCAAGCATATAATCCTTTAGTAAAACGATTTTTTTCTTTACATTGCACTAAAGCTAATACAGTTTTTTGATCTAATAAACGAAAGTCTCCAGCATTGGCAGTAATATTTACTTGAGTGCTAGCATTTAGAATAGCGTAAAAACTTTTAGTAAATATTCTTTTGATCCAAGATTCATCATCTCTATTATTGCGGATCCCATATACCATATCGGCTCCATTAGCCCATTGTTCTAAAAAAGTTGGGATTAAATCTATTGGATGTTGAAAGTCTGCGTCTATTATTATAGTTACTGCAGATTGATTTATGTTGGCGGCATCTAGGCCTGCTAATAGAGCTGCTTCTTTACCGAAATTTTTGGAAAATTGGATTAATTTAATAGAAAAGTTTTTATATAACTCAGATAGTTTAAAGTTTAAAATTACTTGTAAAGTATCATCTATACTTCCATCATCTATAATAATTAATTTAAAGTTAGAAGTAATTTGTTGTAATTGATTAATTAATGCTATTAAAAAATCTTGTATTGCTTCAGATTCATTAAAACAAGGTATAACACAAGAAATTGGTATAGTTTTATTATGTAACGCGTAATTTTTTTGAGTGTTGTTCACAACCATCCACTGTTTTTTTTTGGAGTGTTTGAATTTTAGAAAAATCTGCTTTTAAACTATTAATTCTGGTAATTTGTTCTAGAGAAACTTCCCAGGTTAAACTATCTAATAAATGTAACAAATTTTTTCCATATAGGCCATTAAATATTACCAAATCGCATCCAGCTGTTAAGGCACGGTTAGCTAGTCTTAGATTAAGTTCTTTTGGTTCTAATGGTTCTGGTATAAATTTTTGTGCTGCTTTCATGGATAAACAATCGCTAATAATAGTGCCTTTAAATCCTAAAGTATTACGCAAAATATCTTGTAGCCATTTATTAGAAAATCCAGCTGGATTAGGATCTATTTGTTCGTAAACAACATGAGCTGGCATTACGGCTGGCAGGGCATTTTGGTCAATTAATAATTTAAAGATTAAAAGATCTTGTTCTGTAATTTCTTGATAGCTTCTATTATCTATTGCTATTTCTGTATGGGTATCGGCTTTAATTGCTCCATGTCCCGGAAAGTGTTTCCCTACGGCTTGCATACCTGCAGCTTGTTGGCCTTTAATAAATTGCTCGGCTAATAGCGCTACTATTTCTGGTTTAGCATGAAAAGCCCGATCGCCAATAACAGAAGATATTCCATTGTGATCTAAATCTAAAACTGGTGCCAGGTTTAAATCTATGCCACAAATTAATAAATCAGAGGCTATTTGTTTGCCAAAATTAAATGCGGTGTTTAGCGCTAATGATGGGTTAGTATCGTATAATTGTCCTAATGGTTGCATTGCTCCAGGATTAACAAATTCCTCATTTTTAAACCTCCAAACTCTGCCACCTTCGTGGTCGACCATTATTAGAATGTCAGGATTAATTTTTCTTATAGAATTTATTAATGTTGTTATTTGTTTTTTATTTTCGAAATTTCTGGTAAATAAAATTAATCCGCCAATATTTTTATGTGTTAAAACTAGTTGTTCTTGTTTAGTTAGCCGTGTGCTTTCTAGACTAATTATTATTGGACCTGGTGGCTGTAGTTCTAGTTTCTTCATGCATTAATTATAGCAAAGTTATATTTAGTTTAAAAAGTTTCTTTTGGATCTACGTCGACAGACCAACTTATAGATGAAGGAATTTTACTATTATCTAACAGATCTAAAATGTATTTATTTAAGGCTTGCAAGATGTTTCTATTAGTGTGTTGAAATAATAATCTAGCATGGAATTTGTTTTTACGTTTTTCCATTACTGCCGGGATCGGTCCAAAAATTTTGCAATTATTATTAGGGGTATTATTAAATTTTAATGCCCACTGTTTAATTTTTGTTAAAAATTTAATGCCTAATTCTATAGTTTTACTATCAACGCGCCATAATATTTGATGGCTAAATGGCGGTAACCCAGAAATTTTTCTTTCTTGTAATAATAAAGAGGCTAAGTTTTGGTAGTTATGACTAGCTAAGTTTTGGATTAAAGTATTTTGCGGATAATAAGTTTGTAACAGAACTTTGCCGGGGTTTTCTCGGCCAGCTCTTCCTGCTACTTGTAGAATTAGTTGCCCTAAATGTTCGGTAGAACGAAAATCGTTACTAAATAAAGCATGATCAGAGTCTACTATAACTACTAAGCTTAAATTAGGGAAATGGTGCCCTTTAGCAATCATTTGAGTACCAATTAAGAGATCTACTTTTTGTTCTAAAATATCAGTTAAAATTTTATTAAACTGTTCTTTTTTAGTGGTAGAATCTTGATCTATTCTAGCAATATTAACATTAGGAAATAATTCTTGAAATAATTGCTCTATCCGCTCTGTGCCTTGGCCAATGGGTATAAGCTTAGCTTGTTGGCATTTTGGACAAATAGGCGGTACGGTATCGGTTGCTTGGCAATGGTGGCAATGTAATTTGTTAGTATAAATATGAAAATTCATATTAGCGTCGCAATGCAAACATTTTTTGGTAAATTGGCAATTAAAGCATTTTAAAACAGGAGCAAATCCACGGCGGTTAATAAACAATAGAACTTGATTTTTTTGTGCTAAATATTGTTTTATTTCGGAAATAGTTTTATTGGCTAAGCCTGAGGATAGTCTTTTATGTCTAATATCTATAAGTTCAATAGTTGGTAGTTTGGTATTAACTCGGTTTGGTAATTTATAATGCTGATATTTGTATAGGTTAGCATTATGTAAAGTCTCTAGGCTTGGGGTGGCGGAACCTAATACTATTGGGCAATTGGCAAATTTAGCGCGTATAATTAACAAATCTCTAGCCATATAATGTACGGAATCTTGTTGTTTAAAAGATAAATCGTGTTCTTCATCAATAATAAACAATCCGGGATTTAATAATGATACAAAAGCTGCTGATCTAGTCCCTAAAATAATTTTAGCATGGCCATTTTTAGCGTTTAACCAGTTAATATAACGTTGTTTAGCTGTTAACTGAGAATGTAAAATAGCAATTGGAGTATTGGTGAACCGTTCGGTAAATTGTTGACAGGTTTGGGGGGTTAGACCAATTTCCGGCACTAAAATAAGTATTTGTTTATTTTGTTCTAATATAAATTTTGTTAACTGTAAATATACTTCAGTTTTGCCGCTACCTGTTACTCCTTCTAATAAATTTACGGTAAATTTATTGCTATGAAGTAAGATGTTTTTAATGGTGGCTTGTTGTTCAGTGTTTAAAAATATGGTTTTTGGGGTATTAATGGCTTTATTTAAGGTTGGCTTTAATTTTATGGTATTGTTTTTGGGTGCTTTATTTTCTTTAATATATTTTGGTAAAGCGCAATTTAACAAGGCACCAATAGAACTTTGATAATAATTAGCTGCCCATAATAGTGTTTGATACAATGATTTAGATAAAATTGGCTCTACATCGAGGATTTCTATAATAGATTTTAGTTTTTCTTCAGCAAATTCGGAATGGGTGGTTATGTCTACTATAAAACCTATTAAAATCTTGTTACCGAAGGGTATTTTTGCTCTTACCCCTACTATAGCTTGATTAATTATTGTATCTGGGATTTTATAATCAAATAATTTTCTCAAAGGGGAAAATAGCGTAATTTTAGCGAACATGGGACTATTGTAATACCATAAAAGTTTCAATGCCAACTTGTGGATAAGTTTGTGAATAAAATTTAATAATGGTTTAGCTGAATTACGCAGTTATAATTTTTTTTATTTTTACAGACTTATAATTTTTAAATAAAAGATTTTAAACCCACTAGACTTTTTTGTAACTCATTGATTTATATGGATTTTTTATTAATTTAATATTAAGTAAACATTTTTATTGCAATATTATTTTATTTCTATAAAATTTATGTTTTAAATAAAACAAGGATAGTTAGTAATTTTTTAATGTGTATAACTGTACAAACGCCTGTGGATAATTCTGTGGATATAAAATTATTAATGTTGTTGTAAAAATTTTACTATATCTGTGTGTCCAGCAAGGTTAGCATATTTTTCTGCAGTGCCATTTTGTAAATTTTTAATGGTTGGGTCAGCTTTATAATTTATTATTAGTAACTTTACTAATTCTAAATGTCCTTTCCAAGCGGCATACATTAAAGCGGTACTTCCAGTTCTATCTAGATAATTAACATCAATTTTTAATTTATCTAACAAATATTTAACAGTATCTAATTTATTTTCTAAACATGCCACATGTAATGCTGTGGTCATTTTAACTAAGTTTTCATTGTGAACTTTAGATTGAGTTTTATTTGGAGATTTAAAATTTATTGATTTATTTAAAACAATGTTTTTTAAATCATCATTACTAAAACCACATTGGTTTAGTAAGTTAATAACGTTCTTACCTGTTTCACCAGCAGATTCTTTATTGTAAACAATAATATAATTTCGTAAGATAAATTGAAAATTAGGTATAGTTAAAACATTTAAAATTTTTTTAGCTCTTTCTATATGTTTTTTTATACCGTTGCGGCATCTTTGAATTAAAATTGCTCCTATAGTAATAGCTTTAGAAAGTTTTCGTTCTGGTGAGGCACTATAAAAACTTGCTATTGCTTCGTCTAATGAATTGTCTTGATCCCATTCTGACCAACTTTTATAAAATGTATAAGCAGATTGTTCAGCTGTAGTTGCATCTTGCGGCTTATTAATATCAAACAACATATATATCATTGCTGGTATACTGGTTTCTACATTAGCAAACGAACAATTTCCAGCTATTTGACTTCTAGTTGGTAGAGCTTTAATTGGTAGTAATGATAGTTCTTGTTTGATTTCATAATTAATAAAATTATCAGTTTTTGGTTCGTATAATAATTTATAGAATAATTTATTATTTAATAGATATTTGTTGTTAACTTCATAAATTATTACTGTGTCAGTAATGTTATTTACTCCACGATCACATTTAGCTAAATAATTTTTATATTTGATAAAAGTTATGGCATGTCCAGAATAGGCGCTTGGGATTAGTAATAAAGGTTCTTGTAAAATTTGATCGATATTTTTAGTGAATAAAGTTTTATCTTTATGTTTAGCGAAACTAGCTAAAGTAGAAGCATTTTTTAAAGCTAATAATATTTTATGCAATTTACCATGTAGTTCTGTAAATGTTTGTCCAGGGATACTATTAATAAAGTTGTATAACGATCTAGCTATTAGTCCTACAGTGAATTCTAAATAAAACCCTTCGAAACTTATAGGAATGAATTTGTGTTCTGGGCTAATAAGATCTGTTTCGCCCGTTAGTTCGAATCTATGTCCAAGTAATTTAGCACTTATAAAATCTTGGGCAAATAAATGATCTGCCTTATAAGTTTTTAATAGTTCTACTAGCTCTAATTGTTCGCGTAAAATTGGATATACTAAAATTGGTTGGCCATCTAATGAATAATGATTAGGGTTAGCTTTATGTGCTAGTAAAATTTTACATAAATCTAAATTGGAACGTTCTGTTGCCCATTGTAAGGCGGTTTTGCCTAAAACATCTGCTTGTTCAACTTCTGCCCCTAGTTGTAATAAATAGCTTAAAACTTTTGGTTTATTACAAATTACAGCTTCTATTAATGGACGAAAACCAAAGCGATCTATTTCGTTTAAGTTAAAATTAATTTGATCTTTAACGGCATCCTGCAAAATTTTTACTATTTTATTTTCAGGATTATTAATGATTAATTCAGCTAGTTCTAGTGTCATTTAACTGCCAGGAGGTCTAAGTTTAGGAGGGGTATGTTTATAGTTAATTTTAGGTTGATATTTAGGTGCTTGTTTAGGTGCTGGACCAGGACCGCCAATTTTAAATTTATTTTGTAAACGATTAGCTAATTCTTTACGTTGTTTTTCTTGTTGTTTTTTACGTTTTTCGCTTATTTTAGTTTTTTGTTCTTGAGATAATAAGGATTCTGGAACAGCCTCTATGGCATTTTCTGGAAGCATAGGTTGATCCATTGCTTTACCACCCGTATATGGTAATTCTGGGTGTTGTTCTAGATCGGAGCTTTCGTTGCTAGCGTTATTATTGTTATATGAATTATCTGCGTCTGCATTATAATTTTGTTTTAATGGAGCTATTTTTTTTGTTGCAGTGACTTCGAAGCCTTGTTCTTGTAGTGATTTTCTTTCAAGATATTTAACAATGTCGTACAATTCGCTGTTTTCAGCCAATTCACCTTTAGAAATTTTTATAAAATTACTACTACTTTTGAAAGACATTTTTTCTCTAATCCCCACTTGTTATATATTAATTATAACACCTTACAGTGAGTTTCTTTTAACATAAATAGTGTAATTAAAGAGATAATTAAACAAACGGGTATACTCACTAAAGCAATTTGATAATTATTATAAGAAAAAACTTTTTCTCCTAAATTAGTTATTACAGCATTTGTTGCGGTTACATCTAATATTTTACCAATGATCCATTGTAATGCAGCCACGCTAAAAGTATTTATGGTATTAATAAATCCAATAGCAGTACCAGATAATTGATGATCATTACTTTCTTTAGCAACTACAAAAGCCAAAATAAATCCACTAGAACAAAATCCTAATAAAAACATTAATAATCCAATTTCATGAACAGACAAGTTTTTGGTATAAATTAGTACTATAGTAATTATTAAAGTAGTAATGTTAGCAAAATACATTAGCGGGTTACGTAAACCCAAATAATCAGAAATCCAACCGTACAGTGGTCCGCCAAAAACCCAACCAATAAATATCAATGATACTAAGCATCCTGCTAGATCTCTATTTAAACTATGGCCTTCTACTAAATAAGGGGTACCCCATAATCCACCAAAGGCTATAGTGGGTACAAACATTAAGCCAGCAAATATAGAGGCTATCCATATTTGTTTAGAAGCTATAATTTTTTTTAAACCTTTTAAAACTTTTATTTGTTTTAAAGGTAAATGGTTAGATAGATTTATAGCAGGAAAATCTTTTACTATTAGCCACATAAGAATACTTAATGATATGGCAGCGTAAGAGCTATAATACATAGCGTGTCGCCAATCTATAGCTTGAATAATATAATTTACTGTAGCTAAACCGGATGCTGAGCCAAACATTCCTACAGAAACCATTAATCCAGTTAATAAAGCAAATTTATTAGCAGGAAACCATACGACAGCAATTTTTGAACAACCGACAACAGCAAATGAAGCTCCAGTACCAATTAAAATTCTGCCAATTTGAGCCATTTCTAATACGTTAGCAGAAGCAAACAGAAAGCAGCCTATAGCACATAGTAAACTGGCAATGGCAAACAATTTTTTTGGGCCTACTTTATCCATTAATAAGCCTGCTGGAATTTGCATTAATCCGTATGGCCATAAATAGCAAGATGATAAAATCCCTAAATCTGCCCCTGATAAATTAAAAGTAGCGGATAGCTCTGGTTTCATCACTCCTGGAGATACTTGTAATAAATTATCAAAAAAATAAAATATTGCAGCTAAACACCAGATACTTATTCCGCGCACCAAAAATTTTATACCATTAGTTTTCATTTTGTTGTTCTACTCCATATTTTTCTCGGTAACGTTGTGCTAACAAAACAGCTTTATTTAGTGTTTCTGGTTCAAAATTTTTGGTTAATGTAGTTGTTAATTCTGGGATGGATTCGTATCCATTATCAAGAGCGACGCTTAACCAGCTATATGCTTTTATGGGATTAATTTTGGTGCCGGTTCCTTGTAAATACATTAATGCTACACTGTATTGGGCTGGCTTATACCCTCCTAGTGCGGCTTTTTTCATCCAAGCATATGCAATCGGAGGTTTATAATGTTCCATCTTTGGTAACAATAATGCAATGCTGTATTGGGCGTAATTATACCCAAGTTCCGCGGCCTCTTTGTACCATTGTAAAGCTAGTTTATAGTCTTTAGGAATTCCCAAGCCATTCATGTATAGATCAGCTAATTTTGTTTGTGCTTTAGCCATGCCTTGTTTAGCAGCGAGTAAGTACCAACGGGCTGCTTCATTATAATTTTTAGTAAAACCGAAACCAGTTTCATATGCTTTAGCAATATTAAATTTCGCAACTAATAAATCTTTTTTAGTTTCGGAAGTGTTATACCAATGTACACTACGTGGCAAATCTTGTTCTACCCCTAGGCCATTAGCATAAAAAATACTAAGCATTAGGCTAGAGTAGCTATCCCCTAATACAGCGGCTTTATTATACAGTTCTATTGCGGTATGGATATTAGCTTCTACGCCAGTTCCAGAGAAATATAAGTCTGCTAACCTTGCTAAAGATTTAGTAAAATTTTTATCAGCAGCTTTGGTATACCAAATGCTAGCAGTGGCAGCATCTTTATCTACGCCTAGGCCTTGCCGATATATTTCACCTAGGTGGTATTGTGAGACAACATTTCCCAATTCTGCAGCTCTAGTAAATAGTTGTATAGCTGTTTGATAATTTTTTTCTACGCCTTCTCCATGGAAATATAATAAACCTAATCTTAATAAAGCCGGAGCAAAATTTTGTTCAGAGGCTTTGGTATAGTAAGATAAAGCTAGTTCGGTATTTGGTTTATTCATATAATGATCCCCAAGACCAACCATAGCATCTAAATTGCCGTTATTTGCAGAATATTGTAGAGATTTTATTAAAGAAGAAATTTTTACGGCATATTTGTTATTATCTACTAGGTTATTAGTAATTAATCTAGCCATTTGATATTCTGCTTCTAAAGAACCCATGCCAGCGGCTTTTACGTACATTTCCATTGCTTTATTGTAATTAGGCGTCATACCATACCAACCACGGTATATTTCACCTAAATTCAACATGGCTTTAATATTGCCAGCTGCAGCTGCTTTTTCGTACCAAGAGACAGCTGTTTTTAAAGATGGTGGTGCTGTTATGCCGTCGCGATAAATATTACCAAGTTGTAACATAGCAACAGGCAAACCACTAGTTGCAGCTTTTTGAAACCAGCTTATAGCAATATTAGGATTTTTGGTTACCCCGATACCTTGTAAATGTATTTCACCTAACTTAAAGCCAGCATTGGGGTCACCTAACTTTGCTAGGCGTTCAATCATTTTTAGCGATGTAGTCTGTGTTTCAGGATTGGTTGAATTTTGGTAATTATTTTCTGCTTCTGCTAAAGGATTAGTATATGCAAAAGAGGCAGTATTCTTACTTGATTGTTTTTGGTGAAATTTTAGATTAATTTTTTTCCATATGGATATTAAGTTACTAGAGGGATTAAAATCTGATGTACAACTACATAATGATAAGCAGATTATATTTAATATAATTATTTTAAAAATATTATTCATAATTTATTTTAAGATCTTTTTTAAAAATATTAATTTTTTCATAAAAAAATAACTAAAATTCATTGATGTTGCGGTAGCTGCAATTAACGCTAATATCGGATACTGCCAACAAATTAATAGTTTATCAATTAATATAATATATACAGATAAATTAATAACAAAGCTTAATAAACTGCAAATAATATAATTTCCGTATTCTAGTAATAGGTTAAACTTAGGTGGATTAAAAGTATAATTGCGATGCAGCACCCAAGATATAGTTATAGAACAAATTGCTGATATAACTCTAGATATCTTTGGTGAACAGTTTAGCCCATATATACAAATATATAATATTGCAGCATCCAGGCAGAAAACAAAGCCACCGACTATACAAAACCTTACGAAACTAAATTGAGTTATTTTTTTAGTTGCAAAGCTATTAAACATGTTATCTAATTTATGTTTTTATTGATCTATTAAATTTAAATTATGAACAAAAACATAACATTATACCAAGAGCCCATAGAAGACAATGAATACTTTTGTAATATAGCCATGATTGGCGCTGGTTATGTTGGGTTGGTAACTGGAACATGTCTTGCTGGCCTTGGGCATACGGTTTATTGTTTTGATCTTGATGTAGATAAAATTAAAAAATTACAGCAAGGTGAAATTTATATTCATGAGCCAAACTTATCAGAATTAATTATTGAACAAATTAAGTTAAATAGGCTGATTTTTACTAATGATTTACAAGTAGCAGTTGAACATGCAGAAGCAATTTTTATAGCAGTTGGTACGCCACAAGAGTCTTCTGGTAAAGCTAACTTAAGTTTTGTTGAAACGGCTATGGTACAAATTGCAGCTTTACTTAGGATTAATGATTATAAATTAATTGTTATTAAATCTACAGTTCCAGTTGGTACTTGTAGACAAATGTACGTTAAAATATTACAAGTTAATCCATTAGCTTGTATTGAGATTGCTTCTAATCCAGAATTTTTAAGAGAAGGTTCTGGAGTATTCGATTTTATGAACCCAGAAAGAATTGTTATTGGTATTAATCAAAATAAACAAAATCAGGATCCTCTTAAAGCACAAATTATATTACGAAAAATTTATAAAAAATTTATAGATAACCATGTTTCGGTATTATTCAATGATCTAGAGAGTTCTGAATTAATTAAATATGCATCTAATTGCTTTTTATCGGTAAAAATTGCTTTTATAAATGAATTAGCAGATCTTTGTGAGGGACTAAATAAAGATCTAAATAATAATGTTGATATTTTAACGGTAACTAATGCTATGGGTTTAGATAGTCGTATTGGGGAAAAATTTTTACAACCAGGCCCTGGTTTTGGTGGTTCGTGTTTTCCTAAAGATACATTAGCTTTGAGTTATTGTGCAGAGCAACATAATATCAGTTTATCTATCCTAAATGCTGCTATTACAGCCAATAAAAAAAGAATTAAAAATTTATCTACTAAGATTATTAATATTTGTAAAAATACTAAAATAGGCACAGTTTCTAATAAAACTATAGCTATATTAGGGATCGCCTTTAAAGCTAATACTGATGATATTAGGGATAGCGTGGCTATTACAGTTATTAATGATTTATATACTAATGGCGCTATATTACAAATTTATGATCCGAAAGCATTAGAGCAAGGTAAGAATTTTTTTAAATCTTTAAACAATATTTTATGGGCTGATAATGTTTATGCAGCTATTGCTAATGCAGATGTTATTGTAATATTAACTGAATGGCTAGAATTTGTTAATTTAGATTTAGCTAGAGTAAAGGGTTTAATGAAAAACCAGCATTATGTAATCATAGATTTTAGAAATATTTTTCGTTTGGATAAAATGCAAAATGCTGGTTTTAGTTATTACGCCACAGGTCGCGGAAATTGGTAGCACCAAGTAGGATGTGAATTTATAGTGTGTGTATCTGTAGTATGATCTGAGTCTGAATCTGAAATCGCATTGGAGCTTTTACTAGAAGTTTCGTGTTCGCGTGCGCATACACCTGTACGAGCATAATTATTTATATTTTCCTGTATGGTTTTTTGTTTTAATTTTTGTGCCGGGGTAATTTCGTCTACTATAAGATCAACAGCAGAAAGAGGTTTTGGTAATTTTTTGATTTTCTGTTCGTGGATCTGTTGTATTTCTTTAGTAAATCTTTGTTTTTGTTGTTCCATCCAGCTTAATGTTATTAATTCTACACCTACACCACTTACATAAAAACTTCTTTCTTTTATTGGTTCTTTTGGTTGAGTACATTGAGTATATAATATCTTTTTAAACATAAGGATCACCTTTTATTATTTTTTTTATTTATTAAGTATTAGTATAAATGTAGTACAAATTTAAAACCGACCCCGACCCAACCGCAAAGCTGATGCGCAATTGGTCGGGGTCGGTCGTGTTTGAGATTCGTTTTTGATATACTTGATTAATTGGTTTATAGTGTTTAATATATTCAATTTGAGAGTAGTTTTAATTAATTAAAATTCTTTAAGGAGAAATTACGTGGCTAAAGAAACTAATAAAAAAGGCGGCGATAAAGGTAAAGGCGGTAAAGGTAAATAATAGGCTTTACTAAAGAAAAAAAGCAAGACTAAAGTCTTGCTTTTTTTTTAAATCAATTTTGTCTTTTGATAATAGCCACTATAATATCGTCTAATATGTTTAGTGTCGCTGAGTTTAAATTTAGTTTTTGTAGCAAAGTTGGTAATTGAGCATTTGATTCACAAATTAAAGTTAATAAATAATTGCTTCTATATTCAATATCTTCTTGAGGCATGAAAAATTTCATAATTCCATCGGAAAATAAAATTATTGAACTATTAGTTGAAATTGGTATAGAAAATTTTTCAAAGGTAGTGTTTGGCAGAATACCCAGCGGAAATCCTTTGCCAAATAAATATTTAGCATGATTATTATTATCTAATAATATAGGATTTGGATAATGTCCAGCTGTGCTATAATTAAAACAATTATTTTCTAAATCTAACACGCCATAAAATAAAGTTAAAAATTTGCCTAATTTTATAGTATAAATAGTTGAATTTAATTGTTGTATTAAAGATTCGGGATTTGAAGCAAATGATGTTTTTTGTTCAGAACAAGCTAATTTAATTATTAATTCTTGTACTTGGGTAACAGCTTCTATTGATAAATTACCTGTTCCTGCAACATCTATTAAATATAGGCCGTATTTAGATTCAGAAATTTTAAAAAAATCAATGGCATCATAACTACTATGCCTAGATGGAATAATATCGTAACTACATGTATAATTACCTACTACTTGTTGGGTAAATTGATGTTGTTGGATGCTCATAAATAAACTATAGGGAGTTTTTAATGTTTGGCAAGGAAAAAGCAATTCTATTGGTTTTATGGTTGTTAATTTTACCAGCGGTGCAAGCGGTTCCACATAAAGAATATAGAGATATTAAAACAGCCTTATTACATGGCGATTCATCATTAAATTTTCGGTTAAGGCAAGAATATGCTAAGCAAGAATCTTTAGCCTTTGCTAGAGCGTCTACTGTACAAAGTAAATTTGGTTATCAGAGTGCCGATTTTCATAAAAATTATTTATCTTTAGAAATAGTAAATGTGTCTAATTTTTTTGGACAACATTATAATCCGGCTGTAATTCCGTTCACAAAACAAAATTACACTGTTATTACTGATCCAAAGGGTACTGGGGTAGCTAACGCTAGTATTACTGCTCAATGGGTTCCTTGTACAGATCTTATTTTAGGTAGACAGTATATATCTTTAGATAATGAAAGGATGGTTGGACATAATCCTTTTAGACAATACCCTACTAGTTTTGATGCTGTAACGATTAAGAATGATTTTTTTCAAAATTTTGAGATTTTTTATAGTTTTGTAGGTCATATAAATACTTATAACAATAATATTGTTAATGTTTATGGTAGGCGTAAATTAAATACTAATTTAGCTAATATTACTTGGAAAAATTTTATTTATGGGCAAATAACAGCCTATGGGTATAGTAATAGTGATCCTGATCTTAGTTATAATTCGCAAAATACGGTTGGGTTACGTGCGATATCTGATAAGGATTTTAGGCAAGATTTTACATTTGGGTATGGGGTAGAGTTAGCATTGCAAAAAAGTAAATCCAATAATCCTAATAAATACTCAACAATGTATATAGCGGCTAGTATTGATAAAGATATTGCAGAATTATTTAATAGTTGGGTAATAACTAGCACATTAGGCTATGAATTATTAGGTGGACATAACGGAGGCGCGCCTGGGAGATCATTTAAATTTCCTTTGGGTTCATTGTATGGATTTAATGGGTTAGCAGAAGGGTACACCACTACACCAGATCGAGGATTGATAGATTATTATTATAATGTGGAATTGTGGTATTTGGATTCGTTTAGTTTTACGTGGGGCATACATTATTTTCAATTTGCTAAAGGTTCCGGACAAAAATTAGCTGGGCGAGAACTAGATTTCAGCATGGCATTTAAGTGTACACAAGATTTAAATGTTGAGCTAAGAGCTGCTCACTTAAATTCCAAAAACTATTCTACTCTATCTGTTAGAAGAATATCTGGACAGTTGAATTATTTAGCATTATGAACTAGTTAGCTCTATTCTGGTGGCTCATTAAGTAAAGTTTTATTGTTAGCATGGTAATTTTGATCGTTAATTGTGTAAGCGCGGTGTTGTAAATAAATATCTTTTAGGGATTTATATTCATCGACACCGATGTTATTTATAAATGACTCTGTTTCTTGTAGATTTGATCTAAAATCTATTAAGTAACCAAGTTCATAACGATTTCGCCATTTAGGTTTAAAGTAATAAGGTGCGGTTAAAAAAGTATTCGCAACAAAACCAATACCATCTCGCACGGTGCTTGGGCCAAATATAGGTAAAACCAGGTAGGTTGAATTTTTATAACCCCATACTGCTAAAGTTTTTCCAAAATCTTCATGCTTATGTTTTAAATTAGCTTTTGCTGCTACATCGAATAGACCACCGATCCCTAGAGTGGAATTAATTACTAAACGAGCAGTGCTATCTATTGCTTGGCTATATTTGGCTTGTAACAAGTTGTTAATAGTAGTAGGTATTTCTCCTATGTTGGTAAAAAAGTTGTGTATTAATTCTCTTAGGGCCTTAGGCAAAATTAATTCATAAGTGTTACTAACTGGTTTAATATATAGTTTATCTATAGTTTTATTAAATCTAGAGATCCCTCTATTTAGTGGTTCTAAAGGATCGTTAGGATCTTTAACATATCTATTAGCTGCGCAAGCATTTAATAAAATTAGGGAAGTTATTATAGTTTTTTTAAAGTTAGTTATTCTTTTTATTTCCATATATATAATATAAAGTTTTTTTGTGTTTTGTAAAGCTTACTAAGTTTAATTGTTGATAAATTAATAATCATTAGTCCGGATAGATAGTATGCCATTATCTTCTGGCAAACTAAATTCATAGGTTTTTAATTTACAGGCATTAGTAACAATAGTTGCTATATGTAAGTGTTTATTCTGATCCCAAAATAAATTATAGAATGGTAATCTGTCTGATAATTGTTGTTCGTAGCTATTAAATGGGATTTTAATTTTTTTGGCTAATAGTTGGTTGTTATTGTTAATTAATTTATAAATTTGTGGTTCTAAATATTCATATAAAAAGATTAAATGATTGGCACGTAGAAAAAATTTATTTGCGGTTGGTATAGATATTAACGTAGAGGTTAATATATTATTTTTATGGTCTGAAATTATTAATTTAATTAGATCTTGAAGATTATCCTGATCTTTACAACGTAAATATATAAAATAATTATTATTTATAGTTAAACTTGAACCAACGATATAATCTATAGCAGTTGTTTGAACGTTGTATAATAGTTGATTTTGTATGAAATCATATTTCCACAATAAATTTTTATCATCTAAAAAAAATATTTGATTGGCATTATTAGTACCAAATAAATCCATTATAGTAATGGAGTGGGCTATTTTAGGTAATATGGTTGGTTGTTGTATTAAATTATTATGTGGCTTGCCATTAACACGAATTCCAAAATATGCATATATCGTATTGTCTAAAATTATCTTATAAATATTAATACCGGTTTGACAACCAAGAGAAAGATCATCTGGTAAAAATCCGTAAACTTGAGATTTTTGAATTTCTTTATTATTTGGATTAATTATTTCTAATAACTTTGACCATAATTTTTTATGGCTAATATATGTCTGTTGTTCGTTAACAAAAATTTTTATATATATATAAGTTTGATCTAAACCTAATGAAATATTTAGTAATATTAATTTCATTAAAATTAGCACTATAAGTAAATTCATTATGGCTGACTGTTTCGTATTTCTACGCCGGTAGTAAATATTTGGGTTTTAGCATTGTTTTTAAATGAAAGATTAATTAATAAATATTTATTAATTATCCAACCTAAATTTGCTGCTAATTTTGGTTGTAGTTGTGGTTCTTCTAAAATTTGCACCCACAAATCTTCTATATGATCTAAAATAGCTTCGGCCCTATAGCTAGTGGTATAATAATCGTTTATGCCAGAAGAAAAGTCATCCATATATAAACTGTAGGTGTTAGATTTATAGCCGTCGTTTTTAGCAATATAAAAAGCTATATGTTTAGCGCGAAAGATTTCTGCTCCAGTTTGGAATTTTTTTATAAAATTTGAGGTGGTGTTATATGGTTTATCGTGAATTATATTGTTTTGATTAAAATCGGAAATAATAAATCGTTGAATATTTCTGTGGTCTGCTATAATCATTTGATCACCAATGTTCCAAGAGCTCCCTACAGATATAGCTTGTAATGGACTATCGTAGTTTGCCATTGGGTTTTGTAACATGGTTATTTGTTCTGGTATGTCGTAAGCTAATAAAATATTAGTATTTGGCTTTATTTTTTGTTCAATTATTTTATTTAAAATTTTTGCGGTAACAAAATCTTTACAATTGTTAACTGTTGCCATACATACGGCGATTGGTGCTTTAGGAACTATTTGGGTTTTTTGATCGAGATTTATACTGCTATGTTGAGGCAGTTGTATGGCACTAACATAACCTTTGTAACCGACGTTTTTTATGTTGGTTCTTAAGAAAAAATCTGCAATTATTTGATTATATAATATTAAAATTTGTTGTTCTATTACTAATAATTGTTTTTTAATTACGGTAGATGCTTGAAATAATATTAGCATTATTATGCTGCTTATTAATGTAGCAACTAACAGTTGTTCTAAGCTAGTGCCTTTATTTTTATTATTTAGGTAATTCGAAAAACTGTGCTTCGCAAAGTTGGTAATTGTTATATACAACATAACATGCTTCTAAATTTTTAGTTAAATAAAAATCTTTAGTTTGGGTTTTTGAACTTGCTAAATAATGTAGCATGGCTAGCAATAAGGAATTGATAGCTAAAATACAAAAACTTACTATTAATAACGATATAATTACTTCCAAGATAATAAATGCTTTAATAGTTTTATTTATTATAATCATTATGTTATTAATATAAAAAATTTTTTATCAGTGGTATATAGTAAATTTATTAGGGTTTATGAGTAGTAGATTTAGCAGGAGTAGCTTCAGTAGGAGCTTCAGGATCTTTAGCAGTAGGAGTTTCAGCAGGAGCAACAGGAACAGCAGGAGCCGGCCTTTTTTCTTTGCCAGATATTGGGTTTAATTTTTCTTGTTCTTTAACTAATTTATTAGAAGGTAATGCTGCTGGGTCGTCAACGTGAAATCTTTGTTGGAATTGTGATTTAAAATCATTAAATGCGTGGTCTCTAATTTTTACATCCATATCTGGATCCGGTCTAAATACAGGGGTTAAGCCAACGTATTTTGCCATCATGCATAATTTAGCTGTTTGTTCTAGATCTGAGCAAGGATAAACAATAAGAGTTTTACTATGCATTTTTTTAGCGGCCTTTAATGCGCTTTCTAATAAAATTATTAATGATTGATCACCAGAGTCGGTAGCGGCAATAAGTACTTTGTTTTCGTTTGGTTTAAAAGTAGCAGTAATAGTGTTTGCGTCTGATAAGGTTATTGTTAAATCATGCTCGTTTGGGTTGCCAACTTTAACGTTACCATGTACAGACTTGTGTTGGACTGCCTTAGAGAATTCTTGTTTTGCTGATTCATCATAACGTTCGTGACGATTTTGTGATCCTTTGTCTCTGGTTGTTTCGATATTCTTTTTTATGGAGTTGGCTATTTCGGCAAAAAGTTCTTTAGTTAAAGGTATAGTGCTATCTTTTTGTAATTCTTGGGTTGACCATTGTTGTTTTAATTTTTGTAAACGGACATATTGTTCGTCAGATTCTAGGTTTATGTTCTCAAGATCTATAGGGTTAGATGCACTATCATCAGGTCCACCAGGGCTGATAGTAACTTTTATGCCTTTATTATCTCTACCTTCGCTTACTTTTGTAGCATGGGATGCTGGTGTTGTTGAGCTAGACGGACGGTCATTTGGATTTTCTGGATCTATTGGGCTGATCTCATCTAATTCTACCATGCTAGGGTGCAAGGGATTGTCTTCTTCTGGCTCTACACTAATACCAGGTGTATCGTCGTCATCATCGTCGTATGGTGGCAATGGTTTATATTTGTTTCCACCAAACCATGAGCGTGGATTATACCATGGCATATATATCCTTATATTTTTATATATTAATAATAATTATTATATAAGAGTATAGTAACTATTGTATAATCAATTGAATATCATTAAAAATCCTGGTATTTTCTGATTTTTAAATGTTTTCAATATGAACAACCGATAATAACAGGAAATTTTATGCCAGGAACACCATACGAAACAACTAACCTAACCCCAGAAGAAATAACTAGACTTATTGCTGAGACGTTAGCTAATATGCTAGTAGCAGGAATAAGACAACAACAAATAGCTGATAGACAAAATAGAGAGAGCACAGCTAGTTCTTCTTATACATCTGCGTCTGAATGTAGTAGATGTTGCGCACAAAGGCCAGTTACAATTTTACGACCAATACCTGTAAGGCCACCCGCGCCAGTTGTAAGGCAAACTAATTCTGATGATGGAGAATTGTCTTTAGTAGAATCGTCTCCAGGCCCCTCGTCTTCTTTAGATGGACAATTTCTATATGAAGATGAAATACAAGACATAAATACATGGGTAGATGAAACAGGAGTAACAGAACATTTGAGATATGCTGATTTAGTGCGAACACGGGCAGGAATAGCTAACGTACCAAATAATTTAACTCAAAGACGAGCAGCAGTAGCTAACACACCAACTAATATAATGCAAATACGACGGATGCAAGCGGAAATAGGTAATAAAATAAAACATAGTAAATAAAATTAGAATTTATTTATTATTTATAATGTTCTGGATAACCTAATTTAGCAACTCCAGTTAGAATAGCTGCCTTGGCAATGGCTGGAGGCAGGGTTTCTAGTAATCTAGGATCTAATGGTTTTGGTACTAAGTAATCACGACCAAATTCTAAATGATTTAAATTATAAGCTTTTAACACTTCTGGTAGGACTGGTTCTTTGGCTAAATCTTTTATAGCGTGAACAGCAGCAATTTTCATTTCTATATTAATCCTACTAGCTCTTACATCTAAGGCCGCTCTAAAAATATATGGAAAACATAAAGTATTATTAACTTGATTTGGGAAATCGCTACGACCAGTTGCCATAATTAAATCTTTACGAGTATCTAAAGCTAGTTTGGGATGTATTTCTGGATCTGGGTTAGCCATAGCAAATACTATAGGATCTTTAGCCATGGTTTTTAACATATCGGCAGTTAATACGTTTGCTTTGGAGACACCAATAAATACATCTGCTCCAACCATAGCGTCTTTTAAAGAGCGTTTATTGGTTTGAATAGCAAAGGCTTGTTTATATTGGTTTAAGTCTTGCCGTTCTGTATGAATCACACCAACAGTGTCGACTAAACAAATATTTTCTTTTTTTAATCCCATAGCTATTAATAAGTTGATAGTAGCAATACCTGCTGCACCAGCCCCAACGCAAGTTAATTTTATTTGTTCTATAGTTTTATTTTGTAGTTCTAAAGCATTTAATAAAGCAGCGGCCACAACAACTGCGGTGCCGTGTTGATCATCATGAAATACTGGAATATTTAGTTTTTCGATTAGGGCTTTTTCTACTTCGAAACATTCTGGCGCTTTAATGTCTTCTAAATTAATACCGCCGAAAGAAGGAGAAATCCTAGTAACAGTATCTATAAGATCTTTTGGCTCTAAAGCATCTACTTCTATATCTAAGCCATCAATATTTGCAAAACGTTTAAATAGTACTGCTTTACCTTCCATTACTGGTTTGCCAGCTAAAGCACCAACATTACCTAAACCTAGTACGGCAGTACCATTACTAATTACCGCAACTAAATTACCTTTACTGGTATATTTATAAGCATCTTCAGGATTTTTAGCAATTGCTCTTACTGGTTCAGCAACCCCAGGGGTATAAGCTAAAGAAAGATCTTTTTGAGAATTAGTTGGTTTAGTGACAGTAATGCTAATTTTTCCTGCAGGGTAAGCCGCATGGTATTCTAGAGCTTCTTTATTTAAATCGGTGGATTTTTTTAGATCAGTAATGGAGCTAGTAGAATTATCTATAATGCTCATAAAAACATGTCCTATAAAATGATAATTATTTACGAGATTTTTTTTCTTTAGTAGGCTTATCTGTAGTAGTAGGTTTAACGATATTTTGTTTACGTTTTTGGAATTTATTATTAAAATTTTCTACCCTACCGGTCACGGTAGCAGCTTTTTGAGTACCAGTATAAAATGGATGGCATTCGTTACAAACTTCTATGTTGATAGACTCTACTTCTAAAGCAGCATAGAAATGAAACTCGTGGCCACAAACACACTTAGCTAGTACTAACTTATAATTGGGGTGAATATTAGATTTCATAGTAATATGTTCTCATAAGATAATAATTTAAATAATTTTTAATAAATTTATATAATTTATATAAATAATATATAAAATACAAAATAAACTCAATGGGTAATTTAATATTTAAGAAATTATGCTAAATAGATTTAAAATAGGTATTTTTGATAGCGGGATTGGTGGGTTAACGGTCGCTAAAGCGATTAGTAATTTATGCCCTAACGAAAATTTATTATATATAGGTGATACAGCACATATGCCATGGGGAGATAAGTCTAAATCCCATATTGTATATTATGCTACTAAGATTACTGAGTTTTTAATTAAAAATGGATGCAATATTATTGTAATTGCATGTAATACCGCTAGTGCTAATGCTTTAACAGAAATTTCTGAGCAATTTAATCAAATAAAATTATTTAATGTAATAGATCCAATAATTTTATTTTTACAAAAAATAAAACAAACTAAGATCGGTATTATTGGATCTAAACAAACTATTCATAGTGGGGTATATCAATATAGAGTAGGGCAATTAGTACCACCAAAAAGTATTAAAGCGTTAGCAACTCCAATATTAGTACCATTAATAGAAGAAGGTTTAATAGACAATCCAGCTACTAATTTAATTATCGAACAATACCTCTCCCAGCTTGATTTACCAGATCAATCAATGTTAATTTTAGGTTGTACCCATTATCCGTTAATAAAAAAAAATATAGAAAACTACTATATTAAAATAAATCGACAAGTTAAGGTAATAGATGGGGCAGATTTGGTAGCAAATGAATTAAGGGATTTTTTATTGCAAAATAAAGATCATAATAAAGATAAATTATTGAATATTAACGGTAATTCTAATATGACTCATAATTTTTATGTAACAGATGATAGTGAATTTTTTTTAAAAACGGCAAAGCAGTTTTTTGCGAATGTAAAATTGGAATTTTTGCCTCTTTGGGGATAATTTGGGGATAAGTAATATATGCGTGCTAAAATAATTGCTTTTGCTAATCAAAAAGGTGGGGTAGGGAAAACTACTAGCTGTGTTAATTTGGCAGCTTCTGTTGCTGCTATAAAACAAAAAGTTTTACTAATAGATTTAGATCCTCAAGGCAACGCTACTATGGGTAGTGGCTTTAATAAGTCTGATGCAAAGTTTACTTCTGGAGATGTATTACAAGAAAAAGCATCTTTGCTAGAATCTATTGTGTCAGCAAAAGGATTTAGTTTGTTGCCTAGTAATATAGATGTTACTGAAGCAGAAGTTAATTTAATGAAAAAAGCTGATCGTCAATATAAACTACATTTAGCTTTAAAAAATATAGCCGATCAATATGATTTTATTTTTATAGATTGTCCTCCGTCTCTAAATATACTTACGCTTAATGCATTAATAGCTGCAAATTCAGTTATTATCCCAATGCAGTGTGAATATTATGCATTAGAAGGATTATCTTCGTTAATTAACACTATTGAAGATATTAATTATTTAAATAAAACGCTGCATATTGAAGGTATAATTCGTACCATGCACGATTCACGCAATAAATTGTGTCAAGATGTTTCTATGCAATTAATAGAACATTTTGGTAAATTAGTATACAATACAGTAATTCCTAGAAATATTAGGTTAGCAGAAGCCCCTAGTTATGGTATGCCAATATTGCTGTACGATCAAAATTCTAAGGGAGCTAAAGCTTATTGTAAATTAGCTAAAGAATTTTTAAATAACCAGTCAAAGTTAAATAGTATTAAAAAATCGAGAAGCTATAAGAAGGAAAAAGAATTGGCATGAATATTAAAAAGAGAGGATTAAGTAGAGGATTAAATGCACTACTATCTAATAAAACAATGTTAGAAAAGATAGAACAAATAGGGCAAAATAATTTATTAGATCTTCCCAGTAATACCTCTAATTTAAAAAATCCAGTAAATAATTTAGCGATTAACAAATTAGTTCCGGGTAAGTTTCAGCCTAGGCATGAGATGCCACCAGAAGAATTAGCAGAATTAGCAGAATCTATAAAAACTCAAGGAATCTTGCAGCCATTAATAGTGCGGCAATTAACAACAGGAAATTATGAGATAATAGCAGGAGAAAGGCGTTGGCAAGCAGCTACAATTGCGGGATTACAAGAAGTTCCTGTAATAATTAAAAACGTTAACGATAAAGATGCTTTGACCATAGCACTAGTTGAAAATATTCAGCGTGAGGATCTTAATCCTGTAGATGAGGCTATCGCTTTAGATAGATTGTCTAAAGAATTTTCTTTAACACATAATGAAGTAGCTTTAGCCATAGGTAAATCAAGGGCATCGGTAAGTAATTTACTCAGAATTATAAATTTACCTAAAGAAATTAAAAATATGTTAGAAAAAAACCAATTAGATTTGGGCCATGCTAAGGTTCTGCTAGGGGCACCTAATAATTTACAATTAAAAATTGCCAACGAAATAATAAAAGAAAATTTATCGGTTAGGGCTACCGAACAATTATTAGTTAAAATTCTTAAGCCACAAACAAATTTTAATTCAACTGTCAGTTTAGATCCGGATGTTAAAAAGTTACAAAAAAAACTAAGTGATACTTTAGGTGCGAGAGTAACTATAATAAATAAAACTAAAGGTAGAGGTAAGCTTATTATAGAGTATAATAGCTTAGAAGAATTAGAAGGCATTTTAGAACATATAACAACTACTGAAGATTTATAAGTTGAATAGATATTTATTTTCAATATTTTTGGGGTTATTTTGTGGTTATTTACCTAGCATAATGTTCGATTTTATTATTGATAAAGTTATGCAAAGAAATATACTTTTTAAAATGTGTGTGGCGGAATTTGGCAAATTATTAAGCTTTATTTTAATTTTATCACTAATATTTAAATTTTTACCAATTGAGCCATTAATATTTATTATTAGTGTTATAGTATTTTTAATTATGAATTTTATTAAAAATTTATTAAGGTTAATAATGTGACAACATTAGTTACATCAACAGATTATATAAAAGAACATTTGACTAATTTATCTTATGGTTCTGGATTTTGGCAGATTAACATAGATACATTGATAGGATCTATAATTTTGGGAGGAAGTTTTTTAGCGGTATTTTATTTTGTAGCGAAACATGCTACTAGCGGGGTTCCTAGTAAATTACAGAGTTTTGTTGAATTAATTATAGAATTTATTAATACCCAAATTCATGATACTTACCATGGTAAAAATCAAATTATGGGCCCATTGGCATTAACTATTTTTGTATGGGTATTTTTGATGAATGCTATGGATCTATTGCCAGTAGATTTATTTCCAGTAATTTTAAGATTTTTTAATATAAATTTACATTTTAAAGTGGTCCCAACCACTGATCCAAATTTAACCCTGGGATTATCTATATCAGTATTTTTATTAGTAATTTTTTATGGTCTAACTATTAAGGGGGTTAAAAAAGCTAGTATTGAGTTTGTTGGCAGACCTTTTAGTATTTGGTTATTTCCAATGAATATTTTTTTTAAAACGGTAGAAGGGTTAGCCAAGCCTTTATCGTTAGGATTAAGGTTGTTTGGTAATTTGTATGCTGGGGAGTTAATTTTTATTTTAATTGCATTATTACCCTGGTGGGGCCAATGGATGTTAGGTGGTCCTTGGGTTATTTTTCATGTTTTGATTATAACTATTCAAGCATTTATATTTATGATTTTAACAATTATATATTTAGCTATGGCAGAAGAGACACATTAGATTAACAAAAATAATTGGGGGTAGATAGACAATGATAGATACAACATCAATGTTGCAGGTTGCAGCAATGGTTTCTAGTTTACAGCAGACTACTGCTTGGGCAGCGGCATTTTTAATTGGAATAGGTGCCTTTAGTACTGCGTTTGGCTTTGCTATTTTAGGAGGAAAGTTTTTAGAGGGGGCAGCCAGACAACCGGAAATTATGGGCCAATTGCAAGTAAAAATGTTTATTATTGCAGGTCTTTTAGATGCAGTGTCGATGATTGGAGTTGGTATGGCGTTATATTTTACTTTTGTTAACCCATTTATGCATAATTTAGAAATGTTTTTACCAAAGTAAAAAAATAATTATGAATATTAATGCAACTTTATTTGGACAAATGATCACGTTTGCCATATTTGTATGGTTTACTATGAAGTTTATTTGGCCATATTTAATAAAAGCGTTAGCAGAGCGAGAAAATAAAATAATACAGGGATTGCAAGCTGCTGAAAAAGGTCAGCAAAAATTAAATATGGCAGAAGATTTTGCTAAACGTAAAGAGGCAGAGACTAAACAGTATTGTATGCAATTGGTAGTAGAGGCTAAAAAGCAAGCCATACACATTATGGACTTAGCTGTTGCTCAGGCTAAAACTAAAAAAGAAGAAATAATTTCATCTGGACGTATTGAACTAGAAAGAGAGCAATTAAAATTAAAGCAAGATTTAAAAGAACATTTAGCTCAATTAATTGTTATAGGAGCTGAAAAAATATTAGAAAATCATTTGGACCAAACTAAACATCAAACTATTTTACTTGAAGTAAGTAATAAATTATATGGAACAAAATAATAGCAATATAATTAGAGGATACTCTAAAGCAATTTTTGCTATTGCTAATGAGTTTAATGCTGCTATTTCTAAAGAAAAGTTTTTATTTTTATTAGAATTTTTAAGTACAGTGGTTAAAGAACCAAGGATAATAAAATTAATTAATAATAGTGTATTAAGTGTAGAGAATAAAGTAGATTTTTTATTAACGTTAACTAATTCTATAATGATTTCGCCATTAATAGAGAATTTAATTAAATTATTAGTTAAAAATAAGCATTTGTTGTTAATACCAAAAATTTACGAATATTATGACAAATTATATTTACAAAGCGAAGATAAATTAAGGGTGAAAATCATTAGTGCAGTTCTTTTGGATGAAAATCAAAAGAAAAAATTATATAAAGATTTAACCGCATATTTTAAAAAAGAGGTTTTATTGGAATATACAGTAGATGGTTCGATTATTGCTGGAATAATAATTAAATATAATGATGAAGTAATTGATTATTCTTTTAAGAAAAAATTGCTAAATTTACAGCACGAATTATTGGAGTAAATATTAAATGTTAAACGCAAAAGAAATTAGCAGCCTAATCGAAAGTAAAATTAAAGATTCTAATTTTGCTAATATTAGAAGCCAAGAAGGTAAAATTATTGGCGTAGCAGATGGTATAGTTAAAATTTATGGTTTAGAAGATGCTAAATATGGTGAAAAATTAATTTTTGAAGATGGAACAATTGGTGTCGTATTAAATTTGGAACAAGATAGTATTGGAGCAATGGTCTTAGGAGATGTTAATAATATTGCTGAAGGACAAGTAGTTAAATTAAGCCGAGATGTTTTTAAAGTTCCAGTTGGACCAGAGTTGGTTGGTCGAGTAGTTAATGCTTTGGGAGAACCAATTGATGGCGGTGTAGCCTTAGATTGTAAAATATATTCTCCGATAGAAAAAGTAGCGCCAGGAGTTATATGGAGAAAATCTGTTTCTACGCCACTTCAAACAGGACTAAAATCTATTGATGCTATGGTACCAATTGGTCGAGGACAAAGAGAATTAATAATTGGTGATCGACAAACTGGTAAGACTGCATTAGTTATAGACACTATAATTAATCAAAAAGATCAAAATGTAGTATGTATTTATGTGGCAATTGGACAAAAAGCATCTTCTATTTCTAGTGTAGTACGTAAACTACAAGAATATGAAGCTATGAAACATACTATTGTGGTAGCGGCTACTGCTTCAGATGTAGCATCTATGCAATATATTGCTCCTTATACTGGATGTACTATGGGCGAGTATTTTAGAGATCGAGGCGAAGATGTTTTAATTATTTATGATGACTTAACTAAACATGCTTGGGCGTATCGACAAATATCTTTATTGTTAAGAAGACCACCTGGTAGAGAAGCATATCCTGGGGATGTTTTTTATTTACATTCTAGATTGTTAGAGCGTGCAGCTAGAGTTAATGAAGAATATGTAACTTTACAAAGTAATGGAGAAATAAAAGGCAAAACCGGATCTCTAACTGCTTTGCCAATTATTGAAACACAAGCCGGAGATGTTTCCGCATTTATACCTACTAATGTTATATCAATTACCGATGGCCAAATTTTTTTAGATACGGATTTATTTAATGCCGGTATTCGTCCAGCAATAAATGCTGGATTGTCGGTATCTAGGGTGGGTGGGGCTGCTCAAACACAAATTATCAAAAAACTAGGAATAGGGGTGCGGTTAGTATTGGCGCAATATCGAGAGTTAGCGTCTTTTGCTCAATTTGCTTCAGAATTAGATAGTGTTACTTTATCACAATTAGAGCGTGGTCAAAGAGTAACAGAACTAATTAAACAAAAACAATATTGCCCTATTTCTGTAGGGTTAATGGCGATTAGTTTGTTTGCGGTATCTAATGGGTATTTAGATGATGTTCCTTTGAAAAAAATAGGTGAGTTTGAACAAGAATTACATAACTATGTGGAAGTAGATTATCGAGATTTTCTAGATGATTTAAATATTAAAAAAGATTTTAATGATGAGGTTTCTAATAAAATTATAGAAATAATATTGAACTTTAAAAAACTAAAATGGGTAGTATAGTATTTTATGTCTAGATTAAATGAAATTAAAACGAAGATAAAAAACATAAAAAGCACTGAGAAAATTACTAGAGCTATGGAAATGATTTCTGCTAGCAAAATGCGGAAAGCACAAGATGTTATGCGATCTTCACGACCATTTTCTGCGGCAATTAGTGAATTAATTAATAATTTGTCTTTAGGTTGTTTAGAGAAACATTATTTTTTTGTTAAACGGCCAGAGATTAATATCGGGTTATTAATCATAGCTTCTGATAGAGGCTTGTGCGGTGGTTTAAATATTAATTTGTTTAGAAAATGTTATAGCAGTATAACGGCATGGCAAAATAATAATGTTAATGCCCAGATAAAACTTGCTACTATTGGGGAGAAGTCTAAAAAATTTTTTAATAATAAATTTGGAGAACAGGTGAATGTTATCGCAAGCCGAGAAAAAATTGGCAAAAAACCGAAGATGCAGGATCTAATTGGTATCACTCAAGTATTATTGCAAGAATATAAAGAACAAAGAATAGATAGTTTGTATATAGCGTATAATGAATTCGAAACTACTATGCAACAAAAACCAACTATTAAACAATTGTTGCCAATTGTAAATGGTTTGTTTAGTAATAATCAAGTGTTACAAACTGAATATATTTTCGAGCCAGACAGGGATAGTTTATTAGATTTATTATTAAAACGCTATGTGGAGTCTTTAGTATATCAAGGGGTGGTTGAAAATATTGCTTGTGAGCAGTCAGCACGAATGATCGCCATGAAAAGTGCTACAGATAATGCTAAGCAAATTATAGAAGGCTTACAGCTTAATTTTAATAAAGAACGTCAAGCAATAATTACTAAGGAAATTTCTGAAATTGTTGGTGGATCGGTTGGTATATGAAAAAGTTTAATGAACCCTCACCCAATCCCTCTCCCGCTGTGCGGGAGAGGGGTGTTTAGTATAATTAATAAATAAGATTGAGAAATAAAAATGAGCACTAAAGATAATACTGGTAAAATTCTCCAAGTTATTGGCGCAGTAATTGATGTTGAATTTAATATTAATGTAGTGCCTAAAATTTATGATGCATTAAAAGTAGTAGATAATGGTTTGATTCTAGAAGTACAACAGCAATTAGGTGATGGGGTAGTAAGAACTATTGCTATGGGTGTGTCGGAAGGTTTGCAACGAGGAATGTCGGTTATTAATACGGGTAATTCAATTTGTGTGCCTGTTGGGGAAGCAACTTTAGGTAGGATCATGAATGTACTTGGTGAAGCAATTGACGGTAAAGGAGAAATAGCTTCATCAATTAAATTACCTATTCATCGTAAACCTCCGACATTTCAAGAGCAAGCTATTAGCGAACAATTATTAGTAACTGGTATAAAAATTATTGATTTAATTTGTCCTTTTGCTAAAGGAGGAAAAATCGGATTGTTTGGTGGGGCAGGCGTAGGTAAAACTGTTAATATGATGGAACTTATTCGAAATATTGCCATAGAGCATAGCGGATATTCAGTATTTGCTGGGGTAGGGGAACGTACTAGAGAAGGGAATGATTTTTATAATGAAATGTTAGATAGTAAAGTATTAAATCAAGTTGCTTTAGTATATGGACAGATGAATGAGCCTCCTGGTAATAGGTTAAGAGTAGCACTTACTGCTCTTACCGTTGCAGAAAAGTTTCGTGATGATGGCAGAGAAGTATTATTGTTTATTGATAATATTTATCGGTACACTTTAGCTGGAGTGGAAGTTTCAGCTTTATTAGGTCGAATGCCATCTGCAGTTGGATATCAGCCAACATTAGCTGCTGAAATGGGTACTTTGCAGGAACGTATTACCTCAACTAACAAGGGTTCTATTACTTCTGTTCAGGCAATTTATGTTCCTGCAGATGATTTAACCGATCCGTCTCCGGCTACTACATTTGCACATTTAGATGCTACTGTTGTTTTGTCTAGACAAATTGCTGAAATAGGTATTTTCCCGGCGATTGATCCATTAGATTCAACTAGTAGACAATTGGATCCACAGATAGTAGGGGAAGAGCATTATCAAGTTGCTAGATCTGTTCAAAGTATTTTACAAAGATATAAAGAATTAAAAGATATTATAGCTATTTTAGGAATAGAAGAGCTCGCAGACGAGGACAAAATAATTGTTGCAAGAGCTAGAAAAATTCAAAAATTTTTATCGCAACCATTTTTCGTTGCTGAAGTATTTACCGGTAATGCTGGAAAGTTTGTTTCGTTAAAAGATACTATTAGAAGTTTTAAAGCTATTATTGATGGAGAATGTGATAGTTGGCCGGAACAAGCGTTTTACATGGTTGGAAGTATTGATGAAGTGAAATTAAAAGCAGAAGAGCTAATTCATAAAAGACTATGAAGCAATTTGAATTAAATATAGTAAGCCAAGAACAACAAGTTTATTGTGGGCTGGCTGTTAAATTATTTGTAACTTCTTTACATGGGGAGTTAGAGATTTTATATGGCCATACTAAGTTATTAGCACAATTAGCTCCAGCTCCTGTTTGGATTGAAAAATCAGACTTTAGTAAAGAAGCTTTAGTTATGTTCGGTGGAGTATTAGAAGTTCAGCCTAGTAAATGTATAATTTTAGCAGATACTGCAATGCGGGCTGCAGATCTGGATAAAGTAAAGGCATTAAAAGCCAAGCGTGATGCAGAGCAAATCTTGCTGCAAAAAGGTAGAGGAATTGATTATGAGGCTATTAGAGCAGAGATTGCATTTGCTAGTGCACAATTAAAAGTCATAAGGCATTTGTTGGGTAGATAAGAAATTTCATACGCCACTATTACCCGTATTACAGATCCCTAGTGGTGCTGAAGTTGTTGCTGGGGTGGTTTGAGATGGGTTGTTGCAAGCTGTAACGGTAGTACTACTAGAGCTTGTTGCAGATGGTATTTGAGTAGATAATGCGATGGTAGTATAAAGCCCAGATAGATTTTTCCAATTTACAGCAACCAACATAGTTACAGTTTGTGGGGTGGGCGATAGAGTAACGCCACTGGTTAAACAAGCACAACCTTTCCCGTTTGGTAACATAGTGGACAGGATATTTTGCCACTCTTCAACGGTAGATTTATAAAAAGTTTGGGTAGGACATCCACTAGCTGTATAACAACCTGCAACATCCGTAGTGCCAGAAATAGTTGGATTTGCCAAGTCTCCTATATTGTTTGGAGCATTTAACGCATAATTAGTAAGTTGGCTTATCATTTGATAGGCGGTTTCTTTTCGCCCAGCTTCAACAACCGTATATAGTGCTCGAGATTGAAGAGCTGCGACTCCGAGTAGACTAATAGATAATATTAAAGCGGAAATCATAACTTCTATTAGCCCGAAAGCTGATATTTTTATGTTGTTGATATACATAAAAATTATTATAGCTTATTTGTTCTTATTGTTGCACAAATGGATTTTATTAGAGTAACATATCTTATGAGTTATGGAATTATAATTTTAGCTGCTGGAAATGGCAGCAGAATGCAATCAAGCACACCAAAAGTATTACATAAATTAGCGGGTAAGCCTATGTTGTGCCATTTGGTTACAACCGGTCTAAGTTTGTCAAATATTAAACAAGTTATTGTGGTTGGTGGGGCAAATATTAATCAACTACAGGCGGCTTTACCGCAAGAAAAAATTGTTTGGGCGCATCAAACAAAACAATTAGGGACCGCAGATGCGGTGGCTATTGGGTTAACTGTATTAAATCCTGAGATTAAAAATGTATTAGTTTTGCCAGGAGATGCTCCATTAGTTTCTACAAAAACATTAACTAAATTAATTACTAATACCACATCAAATACTATAGGTATGCTAACTAGTAATGTAGAAGTGCCAACTGGTTATGGCAGAATTATTCGCGATGGCCATAAGAATTTTTTAAAAATAGTAGAAGAATCAGATGCAAACGATACGGAAAAACAAATAACAGAAGTAAACACTGGTATTTATTTATTTCCTAAGGATTTGTTAACGAAATTCTTATCTAAAATTAATAATAATAATATAAAACAAGAATATTATTTAACAGATTTTTTTAAAATTGCCATAGATAATGGGATCGCTATACATAGCGCACTTGCTACACATCCTTGGGAAATTAAAGGAGTTAATAATATAGTTCAATTGGTTGAATTAGAGAGAGAATTTCAATTACAACAAGCGATCGATTTTTTAGAAAAAGGCGTAATAATTTTAGATCCAAAAAGGTTTGATGTGCGAGGAGATGTAGAAATAGCTAATGATGTTGAAATTGATATTAATGTTATTTTGGTAGGAAAAGTAATTGTTGAGCGAGGAGTTAAAATAGGCGCTAATTGTTATATTAAAGATTCAACAATTGGTGCTAATACCATAATAGAGCCGAATAGCATGATAGATGGTGCTTATATTAATAAAAATGCTGTTATAGGCCCATTTGCTAGATTACGCCCAGGGGTAAATATTGGTTTAAAGTCTAAAATTGGTAATTTTGTAGAAATTAAAGCTACAGTAGTTGGTGAAAATAGTAAGATTAATCATCTTAGTTATGTTGGTGATGCTAAGATAGGAAATAATGTTAATATTGGGGCTGGAACTATTACATGTAATTATGATGGCGTTAATAAACATACTACTATTATAGAAGATGATGTGTTAGTAGGGTCGGATTGTCAATTAATTGCGCCGATTAAGATTAATAAACAAGCAACCATTGCTGCAGGTACTACATTAATCAGCGATGCTCCAGCAAACAAGCTTACTTTAAATAAAAAAGATCAACAAAGTAGAGAATGGCAAAGGCCCCCTCTTAAGGGTTTATAAATATGTGTGGAATTATTGCGACAATAGCTCAACGAAATGTAGTTCCAATTTTGCTGGAAGGTTTAATGAAACTGGAGTATAGAGGGTACGATTCTGCAGGGCTAGTAGTTATTGATAATAATAAATTTTTGTTAAATAAAACTAAAGGTAAAGTTAAAGTATTACAAACTTTAGTACAAGAAAGTGGTATAGAAGGGCAAATAGGGATAGCTCATACTAGGTGGGCAACACATGGAAAACCTAGCGAAATTAATGCTCATCCACATATTGTAAATAATACTATCGCATTAGTGCATAATGGAATAATTGAAAATTATGAATTGTTACAAAGTTCATTAAAGTTACAACAAAATTTTAATTTTAATTCGGAAACCGACAGTGAAATTATTGCTGCAAAGATATATTTTTATCGAGAACAAGGGATAGATTTTTTATCGGCAGTTATAAAAACTTGTAAAGAATTACGAGGGGCATATTCTATTTGTGTTATGGATATTAATAATCCACATAAGATAATTGCTGCTAGATTCGGTAGCCCTTTGGTTTTAGGAATAGGTGTTGGTGAATATTTTTTAGCGTCAGATAGTTTGGCTTTACAAAATTTAACGCAAAATTTAGTATATCTTAAAGATGGCGATATAGTAACCATTTCTCATGAAGGAGTGGAAATTTGCGATTTATTTGGTAAAAAAATTAAACGTAATAAATCTCAATTAACTATTGTTCAAGATATTGCTGAAAAGGGCCATTATCGGCATTTTATGCAAAAAGAAATTTTTGAACAACCGCAAGCCATAGCTGCCACAATAGAAGGTAGGGTTATAAATGATCATATAGCCGAAACTTTTTTAGGAGATAAGGCGAAAAATATTTTAGCTGCTTGTAAAAATATTCAGATTATAGCTTGCGGAACTAGTTATTATGCAGGGTTAATTGCTAAAGGTTGGTTTGAAGAATTTGCTGGGATTCATTGTCAGGTTGATGTAGCAAGTGAATTTAGATATCGTAACAAAGTAATTCTTGAAAATAGTTTGTTAATTACTATCTCTCAATCAGGAGAAACAGCAGATACTATCGCTGCCTTAAAAAACATTCTTGATTCAAAGAATCTAGAAGTAAAAAAATATTGTGGATTTTTAACTATTTGTAATGTACCAGAAAGTTCGTTAGTGCGTTATTCGGAGTTGGTTGCTTTAATGCAGGCTGGTCCTGAAATAGGAGTGGCATCTACTAAAGCATTTACCAGTCAATTAGCAATAATTCTGATGTTGTTAGCTATTTTTATCAAAAAAACTAATAATAATATTTTGGATAGCAAACAGATTGTAGAAGAACTTAATAATTTGCCAAAAATTTTGGAAAAATTTTTAAAGTTATCGGAACAAATTAAAATAATCGCTAAAAAATTTGAGCATAAAAAAAGCACATTGTTTTTAGGTAGAGGCTTATTATATCCATTAGCATTAGAAGGTGCTTTAAAATTAAAAGAGCTTTCTTATATTCATGCTGAAGCATTTCCTGCAGGAGAATTAAAGCATGGTCCATTAGCTTTAGTGGATGATTCCATGCCGGTAGTAGTTTTAATGTCAAATGATTCTTTGGTAGACAAATTAAAATCTAACATTCAAGAAGTATTGTCTAGAGGCGGTGAATTAATAATATTTGCTGATCAGGCTATTAAATGGAAACATAAACAAAACTTACATATAGTAGAATTACCTAGCATACCATATTGGTTAGCACCATTAGCTTATGCCATTCCTATGCAACTACTAGCCTATCATGTAGCAGTATTAAAAGGTACAGATGTAGATCAACCGAGAAATTTAGCTAAGTCTGTTACAGTGGAATAATTATTATGTGCGGAAGGTTTACTCTAACGGCCTCTCTTCCCCAAATTAAAGAACATTTTACCTTGCAACAAGCTGTCGCAGCGTTAATTCCTCGTTATAATATAGCACCTAGTCAGTTTGTAGTTATTATTAAAAATAATAGCCTCGAGTTTGCTACCTGGGGTTTTAAGATGGCTAATTCAATTAATAGTATAATAAATGCTAAAATAGAAACAGTTTTAGAAAAAAAATGTTTTAATATGGCTTTTAAAAAGCAGCGGTGTTTAATAGTTGCTAGTGGTTTTTTTGAATGGAAAACTATAGGTACAAAAAAGGCTCCTTTTTATGTACAAGTGAAAGAACAAGCTATTCTTGGGTTTGCTGGAATTTTTATTAAAGATAATTGCGCTATATTAACTACGAGCGTAGATCAGACTAAGTATAAAAATGCTATTCATAGTAGGATCCCGGTTATTATTAATAAATCAAATTATCATTTATGGTTAAACGAAAAAACTCCTGTAGATTTATTAACAAATTCTAATTTACAGATCAATCAAGAAGATTTTTTTATGTATCCGGTATCTTCTCAGGTTAATAATCCGAAGTTTGATAATGCGGTATGTATACTAAACACACATGAATTTAGTATATTAAATCATTAGATTGACAATCAGAGGAAGTTACTAGCATTTTTGTTAGGGTTTTTTTCAAAAAAACTAGCTATTGTAATTAAGTGTTTATAAAACAACATAATAATATTACAATTAAAGCTGACTACGATACGCCATATAAAGAGATCATAGATGTTTATTTTATGGACTTTTTAGAATGTTGTTGTCCCGACATTCATAAAAAAATAGACTGGTCAAAAAATTACGAAGTACTTGATAATGAATTAAAAAAAATTAGTAAAAATGCCAAAATTGGCAATCGCGCAGTAGATAAATTAATAAAAATTTATTTAAAAGATCGTAATGTAAATTCTGATGATAATTGGGTGCTAGCTCATATTGAAGTGCAAAGTGAGGGGAAAACTAATTTTGCTGAACGTATGTTTGATTATCGTTGTTGTTTACATAAAAAATACAAAAAAAGAGTGATAAGTTTATCGTTATTAATAGATCAAAATAAATTATGGCGACCAAACAATTATCGTGTAGAATTATTTGGAAGTTATTTAGAAGTACGTTTTATTGTTGTTAAAATAATTGATTATAAAAATAATATTATAGAATTAAAACAATCAAAAAATTATTTTGCTGTAATTATTTTAGCGCAGTTAATGGTGTACCAAAATGTAGAGCCTGAAATTAAACTACGAAACAAAATTGATTTAACTCTGCATTTGTATAATAAAGGGTGGAATAAGAAGGATATTTTAAATATTTATAAGTTTCTTGACTGGATCATGGTTTTACCGGAAGAATTTGAATTACAATATCAAATAGCAATAGAGCAATTTGAAGGGGAAAATAATATGGCTTATATTA
>Ga0187885_10000234_pt1 | contig 69080 bp, 58 predicted proteins | sample June2016WEW_20_1_3_FD_132970 | JGI IMG/M metagenome (GOLD analysis project Ga0187885, IMG submission 132970) | Peatland microbial communities from SPRUCE experiment site at the Marcell Experimental Forest, Minnesota, USA - June2016WEW_20_100 | ecosystem: Environmental > Terrestrial > Soil >...
AATAGCCTGCGGCCGCCTATACTGGGCCCCTGGTGGCTGCCTCGACCGAGCCGCGCCCCGGGCGCGGCGATTCTCTCGACCTGTTCAGCCCCGCGGTCGCCGAGTGGTTTCGCTCGGCCTTCGCGGCGCCCACGCCCGCCCAGGCCCGGGGCTGGGCGAGCATCGCGGCCGGGCGCCACACCCTGATCCACGCCCCGACCGGCAGCGGCAAGACCCTGGCCGCGTTTCTCTGGACCCTCGATCGGCTCGCCCGGGAGCCGCGGCCGCGAACGGCCGGCGCCGTCGGATCCGTGCGCGTCCTCTACGTCTCGCCGCTCAAGGCCCTGATCTACGACGTCGAGCGCAACCTGCGGGCCCCGCTGGCCGGCATCCGGCTGGCGGCCGAACGGCTGGGCGAGCCGGTGCCCCGGATCGAGGTCGGCGTGAGGACCGGCGACACGCCGGCCGAGGAACGGCGCCACCTCGTTCGCAACCCCCCGGACATCCTCATCACCACGCCGGAGTCGCTGTACCTGATCCTCACCAGCCAGGCGGCCGAGATCCTGCGAGGCGTGGAGCATGTCATCGTCGATGAGATCCACGCTCTGGCGGGAACCAAGCGCGGCGCACACCTCGCGCTGAGCCTGGAGAGGCTGGAGAAGCTGACCGCGCGGCCGCCGCAGCGGATCGGCCTGTCGGCGACGCAGCGACCGGTGGAGACGACCGCCCGCTTCCTCGGCGGCGTCGGACCCGGCAAGGCGGGCGAGTCGCGCGAGGTCGCCATCGTCGATGCCGGCTCGCGCAAGGCTCTGGAGCTGAGCGTCCGCGTTTCGGTCGAGGACATGAGCAAGCCCGGCGAGCTGCTGCCGGCCGACGGACCACCCGGCGGGCCGGTCGCCGGGCCGGAGGCGCGCAGCAGCATCTGGCCGGCGATCCACCCGCGGATCCTGGAGCTGATCCGCGAGCACCACTCCACGATCATCTTCTGCAACTCTCGCCGGCTCGCCGAACGGCTGGCCAACAAGCTCAACGAGCTGGCCGGCGAGGAGCTGGTGCGGGCCCACCACGGCTCGCTGGCGCGCGAACAGCGCGTCCAGATAGAGGAGGCGCTCAAGGCCGGACGGCTGCCGGCGATCGTCGCCACGAGCTCGCTCGAGCTCGGCATCGACATGGGCGCTGTCGACCTCGTCATCCAGGTGGAGAGCCCCGCCAGCGTGGCCAGCGGTCTGCAGCGTGTCGGCCGGTCGGGGCACCAGGTCGGCCAGCCGAGCCGCGGCGTCATCTTCCCCAAGCACCGCGGCGATCTCCTGGAGTGCGCGGTCGTGACGGCGCGAATGCACGAAGGCGCGATCGAAGAGACGAAGCTGCCGCGCAACCCGCTCGACGTGCTGGCCCAGCAGCTGGTCGCGATGACGGTCCGCGAGCCGTGGACCGCGGACGAGCTGTTCGAGACGGTGCGTCGGGCGGCGCCGTACGAGAGCCTCGGCCGCGACGCCTTCGAGACGGTCCTGGGGATGCTGGCCGGCGCCTATCCGTCCGACGAGTTCGCGCAGCTGAAGGCGAGGCTCGTGTGGGACCGGGCCACGGGACGGGTCGAGGGGCGGCGTGACGCGCGCACGGTGGCGATCACCAGCGGTGGCACGATCCCGGACCGGGGGCTCTATCCGGTCTTCATGGTCGGCGAGGCGGGCACTCCCGGTCGCCGGGTCGGCGAGCTGGACGAGGAGATGGTGTACGAGAGCCGGGTCGGCGAGCTGATCGCGCTCGGGGCCACGAGCTGGCGGGTGGAGGAGATCGAGCCCGATCGGGTGGTCGTGTCGCCAGCGCCGGGCGTGCCCGGCAAGATCCCCTTCTGGCACGGCGACGGCCTGGGCCGGCCGATCGAACTCGGGCGGGCGATGGGTGAGTTCGTGCGCCAGCTCGAAAGCGACCTGGCGGGCGGCCAGCGCGGGCGGGAGCGAGCCCGGCGGCGGCTCCTCGAGCACCACGACCTGGACGAGCTGGCGGCGGAGAACGTGCTGGGCTACCTCGCCGAGGAGCAGGAGGTCGCGGGCTGGCTGCCCACGGATCGGCGAATCGTCGTGGAGCGGTTCCGGGACGAGCTGGGCGACTGGCGAGTGGTCGTGCTGACGCCCTTCGGCGGGCGAGTGCACGCGCCCTGGGCGCTGGCGATCGAAGCGCGGCTCGAAGAGCGCCTTGGCCAGGGCGCCCAGACGATCTGGTCGGACGACGGCATCGCCATCCGCCTGCCGGAGGGCGATGCCGCGGGGGGCGGGTGGGGCCTCGGCAAGGATGCGGCGGTTGCTCGCGAAGGCTCGATCCAGGACCTGCTGTTTCCATCGGCCGAGGAGGTCGAGGACCTGGTCGTGGGCCGGCTGGGGAGCTCCGCGATGTTCGCGGCGCGTTTCCGCGAGAACGCGGCCCGGGCGCTGTTGCTGCCGCGGCGCCGGCCGGGCTCGCGGACTCCTCTCTGGCAGCAGCGGCAGCGTTCGGCGGGATTGCTCGCCGTCGCGAGCCGGTACGGCTCGTTCCCGATCATCGTCGAGACGTACCGCGAGTGCCTGGCCGACCTGTTCGACCTTCCGGCGCTGAGGGAAGTCCTGGGTGGAGTGGCGCGGCGCGAGATCGAGGTTCGCGACGTGGAGACGGTCGCGGCCTCGCCCTTCGCCGGATCGCTGCTGTTCGACTACCTGGCGGCGTACATGTACGAGGGCGACGCCCCGCTGGCGGAGCGGCGCGCCGGGGCCCTGGCCCTGGACCGCGAGCTGCTGCGCGAGCTGCTCGGCCAGGAGGAGTTGCGCGACCTGATCGACCCGGCGGCGCTGGCGGACCTGGAGCTGGCGCTCCAGGCGCTCGTCCCCGAGCGGGCGGCCCGTTCCGCGGACGCGCTGCACGACCTCTTGAGGCGCCTGGGCGACATGTCCGAGGAGGAGGTTGCGGCGCGGATCGCGGAGCCTGCCGCCATCGCTGCCTGGCTGGCGGCGCTGGAGGGCTCGCGGCGCGCCATCGCCCTGCGCATCGCCGGTGAGCGGCGCTGGATAGCCATCGAGGACGCGGCCCGGTACCGCGACGCGCTGGGAGTGGCGCTGCCGGTGGGAGTGCCGGCAGCCTTCCTCGCCCCGGTGGAAGACGCTCTCGGCGGACTGGTGGCGCGGTGGGCTCGCGGGCACGGGCCGTTCCTCACCCCGGAGCCGGCGCGGCGATGGGCGGTGCCGGGGGCACGGGTCGAGGAGGTGCTGGAGCGGCTGCTGGAAGCCGGATCGATCCTGCGAGGCGAGTTCCGGCCGCGCGGCACGGAGCGCGAATGGTGCGACCCCGACGTGCTGCGGCAGCTGCGGCGACGCTCTCTGGCGCGCCTGCGGCGCGAGGTGGAACCGGCCGAGCAGGTGGTCCTGGCGCGCTTCCTGCCGGCCTGGCAGGGAGTCCGACCGATCGCCGATGCCGGCGCCCGCACCCTCCGCTCGGAGGAGGCGCTCGAACGGCTGGCGGAGGTCGTCGAGCAGCTGGCGGGCGTGCCGATTCCGGCCTCGGTCCTGGAGCGTGATGTGCTGCCTGTCCGAATCCCCGGCTACCAGCCGCGCCTGCTGGACGAGCTCGGCGCCCTGGGCGAGGTGAGCTGGGTCGGGCGAGGCAGCCTGGGCCGCGACGACGGCCGGATCGTGCTCTACCGCCCGGGTCGAGAGGCGCTGCGCGACCTCGCCGCCGGCGATGCGGAGCCGCCCGATGCCGAGCTGCACGAGCGGCTGCGGCGGCGGTTGCGCGACCGCGGTGCCTCCTTCTACAGAGAGCTGGCGGCCGCGGCCGGCCCCGTCTCCGAGCGGCAGGTCCTGGATGCGTTGTGGGACCTGGTCTGGGCCGGCGAGATCACGAACGACACGTTCGCGCCGCTGCGCGCGCTGCGCTGGCGGCGCCCGACGGGGGAGCGGCGGCCGAGGCCCGGCCGGCTGCAGCTTGGCCCGCCGGAGGCCGCCGGGCGGTGGTCGCTCGTGGAGCCGCCTGGTGGCGGCGGCACGGCCACAATCCGGCTGCATTCGCTCGCGACTGTCCTGCTCGATCGCCACGGCGTGCTCACTCGCGAGGCCGTCGCCGCGGAGGAGGTGGCGGGCGGCTTCAGCGCCCTGTACCCGGTTTTGCGGGCGATGGAGGAGTCGGGGCAGATCCGCCGTGGCTACTTCGTCGATGGGCTGGGCGCCGCCCAGTTCGCGCTCCCCGGGGCCGTGGACCGGCTGCGGTCCATGCGCGAGGCTTCCGCCGCGCCGGCCGCTGTGGCCGGGGCCACGGCCTCTTCCGGCCCGGCGGTCTATCTGCTGGCCGCCGCGGATCCGGCGAACCCGTACGGTGCGGCGCTCGCCTGGGCTCGCCGCGGCGAGGCCGACCGGCATCCCCTGGCGCGAGCGGCCGGCGCGTACGTGGTCCTGGTGGACGGCGCCGCGGCGCTCTACCTGGAACGAGGCGGGCACTCTCTGCAGACGCTGCCTGCGGCCGGCGACCGGGACACGGCGCGGGCCGCCCTGGCGGCCCTGCGCGAACTCGTTGAGGGTGGGCGCTTCCGCGAGCTGGCGATCACCCGCGTCGACGGCGAGCCGGTCGGCTCGTCCGGCTGGCGGCCGCTCCTGGTGGAGTCCGGGTTCGCGGCGGGGTACCGCGGCTTGGTACTGCGGCCCTCCGGCCGGCGGGTGGTGGCTGCGGGACGGGGCCTGCCTCCGGAGACGGCCGTCGAAGGCAACTACTGGCGCCGCCCTTCCGACGCCCACCGCCCCGGGCCGCGCCGCTAGCCGGGCGCGAGACCAGGCCGTGGGTGTATGGTCGGGCCGGCAGGCCCGGCCGCCGCTGCGCAAGGGCTTCGCAGGAGGCGCCAACGATGAGCGAGATCGCGGTCGAATGCTCGCGGGTCGACGGCGGCTGGGTCGCCTGCGTCACCGTCACCGATCACGGTTCGAGCCGCGACTTCGAGGTGGGCGTGACCGAGGCTGAGCTGGCAAGGTTCGCCCCCGGCGCGATTGACCCGACGGACCTCGTCCGGCAATCCTTCGAGTTCCTGCTGGCGCGCGAGCCCAAGGAATCGATCCTGCGTTCCTTCGGCCTGTCGACGATCATCCGCTATTTCCCCGAGTACGAGCACGAGATCGCCCGCCGCTGATCACGTGGTCATCGCGTCGAAGGCGCGGAGCGGCCGGAACGTGTTGCCGATGAGGCTCAGGCGCCCCGCAGGCCCAGGAACGTTCGAACGCGAGCCGTCATGACCCGTCGCAGGGTCTCGGTGGTCCGCTCCGGGCTGCGTCGCCAGTGCAGACGCCAGACACCGACCGCCGAGACGGTCGTGCGGGCGATCCCCGGCCACTGCGACGGCAGGAGCCAGCGGAAGGCGTCGGGGTGGCCCCAGGCCCAGGGCACGATGGCCCACACGAAGACGAAGTAGTCGATGCGCGCGGGCCTCGCGAAACCGAAGAGGACCTGGAGCTGGACCAGCGTCTCCGGCAGGGTCACCGCAGTGAGCAGCACGGCCAGGATCAGCCAGATGATCCCCCACAGCCGGCCGCGAGGCGTGAGGATGGGCCAGAAGACGACCGGCAGCCATTTCAGCGTGGTGGCGACCATCCAGAACAGACCGGCCGCCACCGGCCCGCAGAACTGGGCGCCGAAGAGAAGCAGCGCCAGCGGCAGGTTGATGTTGCCGGTGTCCAGGTTTGCCGCGATCGGGAACGCGAGCAGGATGAGGAGCACGGTGGTCGTCATCGGCCGGCGCCTGTAGGCCCAGTGCACCGACCACAGCAGCGCCAGGACAGTCGCGCCGCGCCAGACGAACCAGGCCACGTCCCATGGCAGCAGCGACCAGGGCACGAAGAGCGGCAGCATCCACGGCGCGTAGACGTAGGGCATGAAGGGGCCGGTCGGGTGGTACGGGTCGCCGCCAGCCAGCCACAGCCGGCCTGCGGCCCAGTAGGCTCGCGCGTCGGCGCCCGCGGCTTCGCCCCGGGCGATCAGGCCGGCCAGGATGACTCCGGCCAGGATGCCGAGCAGGATGGCCAGTCCGAGCCGTCGGGGATCGCGCAGGCGAGTGAACTCGCGCCGCAGCGCGCGGCGGAAGACCCCGGCCCGACGCCGGGTGGGCATGTCGATCAGGTTTGAGGTGGCCGGCAGCGAGAAGACCCGGTCCGCGAGGGTGTTCGGCCGGCCCTTTCCGGCGCCGATCGCCGCCTGCTCGGCGGGTCGTCCGTCGGCTGCGGCGGCACGGTCGCTCATGGCCGGAGCCCGGGCCGCGATACGCGCGACTCTGTGCGGGGTGCCCGGCCGGCTGCGGGTCTCGCGGCGGAGAGGCATGCGCCGAGCTGCTCGGCAGCGGACACCTCCAAGGTGCTTCTCCAGTGCGTGAAATCGATCATGCGAGGCCTCGAGCCGTAACGCAAGTGGCGACCGGCCGGGATCGCCGCGGCTCGTTGCGCGCTAGCCCATTCTGCGCCCTGCGTTCCGCCCGGCGGAATGCCAGGCGCGGGTTCGGCGAACCGCGGCGCTCGATCCGAGGATCCGGGCTGGGCACCCAAACCGAACCGGTGGCAAGGGCGATTGTGAGCGCGGCGAGCCACCGGCGGCCTTGAGTATAGACCCGTCGCTCGGGCACCAGCCGTTGGCGCCCGGCTCGCTGAGGGCCGGTCGCCGCACCCATGCCGCCCTCGTCCTTTGACCTTCCCGTGTCGGGAGATCTGGGTAGGCAGGATGCGACGGCGCCGCTAGGCTATCGGCCAATGAATCGCTCCATCGTGTCCATGCTCATCGGCACCTTCGTGTTGCGCGTGAGCACGAGCATCACGGGCGGCATGCTGGTCTTCCTGATCGATGACCTGACGCACGGAACCAGGACGGGTCCGGCGGCGATCTCGCTTCTCACCGGCGGGTTCTACGCCACGGAGCTCACCGGCGCGATCGTCTTCGGCGTGCTGGCCGATCGCTACGGCCGCAAGGTGATCATGTTGTTGGGGCCGATCTTCGGCGGTATCGCGGTCTTCTTGACCGGCCTCACCACCCACCTGCCCCTGCTCTGGGTCACGCGCCTGCTGGAGGGCGGTTCCACGGCCGCCTCGATCCCGTCCACGCTCGGCTTCATCGCCGCCGAGACGTCTCACGACGAGCAGCTGCGAGGCCGCGTCGTCTCGCTCTTCGAGCTCGTCTCGCTGGGGGGCATGCTGGCCGTGGGGCCGGCGCTGTCCGGGCTGCTGTGGGACGCATACGGCCGGCCGGCCTTCTTCCTCAACTGCGGCTTCTACATGCTGGCTCTGTGCCTGTACGCCTACGGCGTGTCGGAGGTTCCTCACGACCGGGCGGCCAACCTTGCCGGTAGGGGACCCGGGCCGGCGGGCGAGCATGCCGGCTCGGAGCTGGGCCACTACTGGCGCATGGCGACCAGCCACAAGGTGCTGCTCTTCGCTCCGACGTGGCTGGCCATCAACGCCATCCTGGGGATGTGGGCTGCGCAGGCGCCGCTCCTGCTCAAGGGCAACGAGCACGACCCGAGCCAGTTCCTGATGCGTGGCGTCTCGGCCACGACGATCGGCGTTGGCGAAGCCGTCTTCGCCGTCTTCTTCGGCCTGGGCCTGCTGTTTTGGGGGGCCGTGTACGCTCGCTTCCGGCGTACCACGTTGCTCCTGCTGGGCGTGGGCGCCTTCGCCGTCATTGCCGTTGACGTCGTGCTGATCAACCATTTGGGTGGCACGCTGATCAACCACCTGGATGCCACGTCGTTAGGGCTGCTGTTGGGCCTGGCGGGCCTTGGTCTGGTCGCGCTCTTCGTCCTGTCCGGAGCGACTCCCGCCGCGTTGGGCCTTTTGGCGGACGTCAGCGAGGGGTTTGACGAAGACCGCAGCGCGATCATGGGCCTGTACTCGGTCTTCCTCGGTCTGGGTCAGGTGATGGGCGCCCTGATCGGCGGCGCCGCGGCCACGTGGCGCGGCATCGACGGCCTGGTGGTCGCGACCGGCATCCTGTTGGTCATCGGCATCACCGCGCTCGTGCGCCTGCGAGGGGCGGAACTGGGACTGGAGCTGGCAAACGCGAGCGCCGGCGCTCATGCTGAGGTCGGTCCAACCACCATCGCGCGCATCGCCCTGGCAAACGGCACCGGCACGGGGCCGGATCATCCGCAGCGGCATTGAAGGAGGAACGATGACCGTCGCCATCGTTACCGATTCCGGATCGGACCTGACCCGGGAAGAGTTGATCGAGGCCGGGATCCGCCAGGTGCCGCTCACCGTCTCCTTCGGCGAGAAGAGCTACCTCTCTCCCGACGAACTGTCGCCCGAGGAATTCTGGCGCCAGGCGACCGCTCCCGGAAGTCCGTTCGCCCGCACGGCCGCATCGAGCGCAGGCCAGTTCAAGCAAGCCTTCGAGCGGGCCTTCGAGGATGGAGCGGACGGCGTCGTGTGCGTCTGCATTAGCGAGACGCTTTCGGCCACGGTCCGTAGCGCCAGGATGGCGCGGGAGATGCTGCCCGACCAGGCGATCGAAGTCGTCGATTCGCGGTCCGCGTCGATGGCCATCGGGACGCTGGCGCTGCACGGTGCGGCAATGGCGGCCGAAGGCGCGTCCGCGACGGAGATCGCCGAAGCGCTGACCCGCCGGCGCGACCGGTCGCTCTTCTACGTGGCTCTCGAGACGCTCGAGTACCTGCGCAGGGGTGGTCGAATCAGCGGTACCAGGGCCGCCATCGGCGGGCTCCTGTCGGTCAAACCGATCATGACGATCGAGAACGCTCTGGTCGTCCCCGCGGACCGGCCACGCACCCGCGCCAGGGCTCGCGAACGGCTCATCGAGTTCATGTCGAAGCGGCCGCTCGAGGAATTGCACGTCATGTACTCGCCTCCGATCGACCCGGCCGGCTTTCGCGACGAGTTGCTGGCGCGCCTGCCGGGGCCTGCTCCCAGGCTGGTAACCGCGCACCTGATCGGGCCTGTGATCGGCGCCCACGTCGGTCCGGCCGCATACGGCGGGGTACTCGTTCTGGCCGAATGATCGGCCGGCTCCGACGGCCCGGCGTTCCATCCCGCGGCCCGTGAGCGCCTCGGAGGACTGACCGGGGCGTAAGGGCGACCGCGGACTTGACCCTCCGATAGTTCGGCAGGAATGCCTTGTGAATGCCACAACGTTAGGACTTTGGGCCCTTATGCCAACGGTCCCTCCAGACTGGGCGGTTTTCCCGGCGAGGTCTATACTCGCTGCCAGGTGGAACCTGCGGTGCCGCTTTCCGGGTAAAGCGGAAGGCCGCCGCGACGTTGTCGGGGACGTTCGAGGAAGCAGGCCGAGCCACTCGATCGGTTGCTTCCACCGCCCGTCCCGGCACTGGAGGGTTTCGAGAATATGGCGACCGAGCAGATCGCGAGCGCGATCAACGCATGGGACGTCGCCCAGCGGCAGTTCGACCTGGCAGCCGAGCACCTCAACCTTTCTCCCGGACTCCGCAGGGTTCTGCGCGAACCCAAGCGCGAGCTGACGGTCCATTTCCCGGTGAAGATGGACGACGGCTCGGTCCAGGTCTTCACGGGCTATCGGGTTCAGCACAACCTCGGCCGAGGCCCGGCCAAAGGCGGCATCCGCTATCACCAGAACGTGACTCTCGACGAAGTCAAGGCGCTGGCGATGTGGATGACCTGGAAGTGCGCCGTCGTGGGCATCCCCTTCGGTGGGGGCAAAGGCGGCGTCGTCGTCGATCCGAAGAAGCTGAGCCAGCGCGAGCTGGAGGGCCTTACCAGGCGTTTCGCGACCGAGATCAGCATCCTCATCGGCCCGGAGAAGGACATCCCGGCGCCTGACGTGAACACCAACTCCCAGACCATGGCCTGGATCATGGACACGTACTCGATGCACGTGGGATACACCTCTCCGGCCGTGGTCACCGGCAAGCCGATCCCTCTGGGCGGGTCCGAGGGTCGCAACGAGGCGACCGCTCAGGGTGCCGTCTACACCATAGTCGCGGCGGCTCGCCACCTGGGCATGGACGTGCGCAAGTGCAGCGTCGCGGTCCAGGGCTTCGGCAACGCCGGAGCAATCGCCGCGCAGCTCATGGCCGCGGAAGGCTCCAAGATCATCGCCGTCAGCGACTCGACGGGCGCGATCTACAAGGCCGACGGGTTCGATCCCAATTCGGTCATCGCCTGGAAGCAGGAGCACCACACCGTCGTGGGCTTCCCGGGCACCAAGGAAATAAGCAACGCCGAGCTGCTCGAGCTCGACTGCGACATCCTCATTCCGGCCGCCCTGGAGAACCAGATCACGGCCGCGAACGCGGGCAGGATCAAGGCCCGGATCATCGCCGAGGCGGCCAACGGACCGACGACGCCCGAGGCGGACGAGATCCTCTACAAGAACGCCAAGTTCGTCATCCCGGATATTCTCTGCAACGCCGGCGGCGTGACCGTCAGCTACTTCGAATGGGTCCAGGATCTCGACCGCGACTTCTGGACCATCGACCATGTCAACGAGAAGCTTCGGGCAATCATGATGAAAGCCTTCGACAGCACGCTCGACATGAGCCTCAAAGAGCGAGTCAACATGCGGACCGCCGCATATATGCTGGCCGTCCAACGGGTCGCGGACGCGACCTCGCTGCGGGGCCTGTACCCGTAGGATTCGACCGGGCAATTCTCTGCGCGGCCCCGACGTTCCCCCTCGCGTCGGGGCCGCTTCTCCGTCGCGCCCGAGCCGCAGGCCGAAGCGGTCGCGGCGAGCGCTGCTGCGCCCCACGCTCCGCCGGCTCGACCCGGTGCTACGATCCCACGGCTGACGACTGCGCGGTCCGGCCGAACGGCCACGTACCGCCGATCCGGCGCCGGCCGGGACTAGGAGCACCGATGCTCGACCACGAAGAGAAATTCCTGTTCAAGGAGGAGACCCTCCAGCTGGCCAACGCCCTCTCCGAACCGGGCGTGCTGGACAACGTCGAGGACCTCCTGACCGACGTGATCACCAGCCCTCGCTTCGACTCCGAGGTCTTCACGCTGGAGCGATCTCTGCAGGTGATGCTGGGCGCACGCGCCGGCGCCACACTGGTCGGCCTGCTCACCGTGACTCCCGAGGTCTTCGACGAGACGGCCGAGGTGCGGATCCCGCCCGAGGTCCAGGAGCGCCTGATCGCCTGGCGGGCCCGCTTCGGCCTGGCCATCGACAACGCCCTCAACTACCTCAACAACCCCGACGGGATCCAGGGCCACAACTTCTCCACTCAGATCGCCCACGTCGATGAGCGGCGAGTGCTCCAGGGCCGCCTGACGCTGGTCCGCTACAACAACGAGCCGCAGTTCTTCCTGGCCGACGCGAGCGTCTTCTTCGGCCTGGTCGTCGACATCCTGGAGCGGCTGGGCCCCCATATCGACCACGAGACGATCGATGCCGAGACGGTGAGCCGATTGCGCGAGGTCGTCGCGCTCGTCGATCGCAAGACGGTCAGCCGAGGCTGACCCCGCCGCGACTACGCCCCGGCCACCGCGCTGTGCCGCCGGCGTGCGACCCGCCGCAGGACCCACAGGATCCCCAGCAGGAGCGCCAGCCCGAGCACGATCGGCAGGCCGACGATGACTGCCCACACACCGATGGTGACCAGCCCCTGGCCGACGCGGATGAGGGCCGCCGCGGCCTGATCCACCTGGGCGCCGAGATCCCAGTCCTGGGTCGCCTGGGTCGTCACGGTCACGGTCGGAAGCGAGAAGGTCACGTTCAAGGTGCTCATCGCGGCCTGATTCTTGAGCTCGTCACGCTGGGCGGTCAGCTCCTCGATCTGGCCCTGGGTGGTGCTGAGCTGCTGCTCGACCGCGAGGACGTCGGCGGTCGTCGTGGCTCTGGCCATGATCGACTGCAGGGCGGCTTCGGTGACCTGCAGGTTGGCCAGCCGAGCGTCGTAGTCGACGACCTGGGAGGTGACGTCCGTCGAGTTGGTCTGCTCGGACACGACCCGGCCGGCGAGGCCACGCATCGCGGCGATGGCGGCGTCGAACTTAGCCGCCGGAACACGGTAAGTCACGCTGGCCGTGGCGGACTCCTTGTCGCCCGATTGCGATGACTGACTGACGTCGCCGCCCATGCCGACGATGGCGGACTTCGCCTGGGCGACCGCCTTGTCGATGTCCGACACCTCGAGCGACATGGAGCCGGTCTTGACGATCTGGGTCGTTTCGAGAGTGGCGGTGTTGGGAACCACGGTCGAGGTCTGGTTGGTGCCGACCGTGTCCGAGGACGTCCCCGAGGACTCGAAACCGCCGGCGCCCGTCGCCGGCGACGCGGCCGGCAGCGCGCCCTTCAGGCTGGCATCGCCCGGCGCCAGTGCAGCACGGGCGGGGCTCGGTCCGGGTGTGCCCGAGTTCGGGCTGCCGACGACGTAAGCGGCGCCGAGCAGCGCCACGACGGCGAGCGCAGCGATGAGTCGGCTGAGAGGCATGCGGCCGACATGGGCCTTCGCTATTTGGCGAGCGACGGAGCCCACGACGTTTGTGGGTGCTGCGGGCGGTGCTGGTGGTGTGGCGTCTGGGTGGTTCGCCTGGCCGGGTTCGTGGGCTTGGGTAGTCATCGGATCGCCCTCAATGCTCTGCTCGGGAGGCCGCGGCTCGAGCGGCTGTCGGAAGGAGGACGCCCGGAGGGCGGGCGCGGTTCCAGAAGCCGGCCGAACGGGCACCGGCGAGTGGCGCCGGGGAGTGGCGCCGGGGAGTGGCGCCGCCTAGGGCAGGGGTTCGTTGTCGATGAGGCGGACCGCGCCAAAGCGCACGGCCATGGACAGGAGCGTCGGCCCGTCGACGCGTTCCAGCTCGCGCAGGGTGGCCGAATCGGCGCAGCTCACGTATTCCGGCGCGGCCAGAGGCTCGGCTGCCAGGGTCATCCGCATCGCGGCCCTGAGGATCTCCGCGTCTCTCTCGCCGGCATCGTACCGGGCGCGGGCGGCCGACAGCGCCCTTCGCAGAACCGGGGCGGCCGCCCGCTGCTGGGGAGTGAGCCGGACGTTCCGTGAGCTCAGCGCCAGGCCGTCCGGCTCGCGCACGATCGGGCAGGCGACGATCTCCGTGGCCACTCCCAGGTCCGCGGCCATCCGCCGGATCACGAGCAGCTGCTGGGCGTCCTTCTGGCCGAAGTAGGCGCGATCCGCCCCGGCCAACCCAAGGAGGATCGCCACGACCGTCGTCACGCCCTCGAAATGGCCGGGCCTGGCCGCGCCTTCGAGTGGCTGCGTCAGCGCCCCGACCCGGACGCTCGTCTCGAATCCGGGATGGTAGATCTCTTCGACGGGCGGGATCAAGAGCAGGTCGGCGCCGGCCGCGCCACAGACCCGCACGTCCGCCGCCTCGTCGCGCGGGTATGCCTCGAAGTCGGAGGTCTCGTTGAACTGGAGCGGGTTGACGAAGATCGTCACCAGGACAGTGGCGTTCTCGGCATGAGCCCGGCGGATCAGCGAGGCGTGGCCCTCGTGCAGGGCGCCCATCGTCGGTACCAGGCCCACGGGCCGGCGTGCCCCGGCCAGCGCCTCGCGCAGATCGGCCCGTGTGCGGACTACATGGGGAAGCGCGACCGGCCGAACCACGGCCTCAGAGGTCCCGGTCGAGCGGAATGCCGGGCCCCATCTCGATGCCTTCGGCCCGATCGAGAACGCTCCTGCCAAGGACCTCGTCCAGGATCGTTTCCTCCATCCGCGTACTCTGCTCGGGGCCGGGGAAAACGCCGGCGCGAACGTCTTCGCGGTATGCCTCGGCGGCGGATCGGATCACCGAGTAGAGCTCGGCATAGTGAGTGGCATGGCGCGGCGTGAAGTCGGGGTTGAGGCCCAGCAGATCCGTGATGACCTGGACCTGGCCGGAACAGCCCGCGCCGGCGCCGATGCCGATCGTCGGAATGCGCAGCCGCTCGGTGATGGCGGCGGCCAGCTGCTCGGGCACGAGCTCCAGGACGACCGCGAACGCGCCGGCCTGCTGGACCGCCAGGGCGTCGTGAAGGAGCTGGCGACCGGCCTCGCGGGTCTTGCCCTGGACTCGATGGCCGCCCAGCTGATGTATCGACTGAGGCGTGAGGCCGATGTGGGCCATGACCGGGATGCCGGCCCGAACGATCGACTCGATGGTGCGGGCGCTGCGCTCGCCGCCTTCGAGCTTGACCGCCCCGGCCCCGCCTTCGCGCATCAATTCGCCCGCATTCTCCAGGCTGGCCTGCGGCGTCACGCCGTAGGAGAGAAACGGCATATCGACCACTACAAGGGCCCGCTTGGTGCCTCGCACGACGGCCTTGGTGTGGTGGAGCATCTCCGCCATGGTGACGCGGACGGTGCTGTCGTAACCGAGCATCACCTGTCCCAGGGAGTCGCCCACGAGCAGCATCGGAATGCCGGCCTCGTCGAGGATGCGGGCCGTGGGGTAGTCGTAGGCGGTGAGCATGGCGATCCGCTCACCTTCGGCGTAAAGCCTGGCGATGGATGCTATCGTCAGCCTGCCGGCCTGCTGGGGCGAGGGCGCCTGGCTCATGAGGCCGCCTCCGGCCTCGAGGCGGCGGCCGGCCTGGCTCCCTGCTCGGTCTCGGCCACCGGCGAAGGCTCGGTCGAATTCTCGGTGGCCTCCCGGGCCGCGCCTCGAGAGTCGAGGCGGATCAGGATGCGATCGAGCAGAAGCTCGGCGACCTCTCGCTTGGTGAGCATCGGCAGCTGTTCCGGCGCGCCTTCCGGATAGTAGATGGTCACCCGGTTCGTGTCGGTGCCGAAGCCTGAGCCCGGCTCGGTCACGTCGTTGGCCACGAGCATGTCCACGCCCTTGGCCCGCACCTTGTCCGCGGCGCGATCGGTGGCACCGGTTTCGGCCGCGAAACCGACCAGGATCGGGCGCAGCGCTCCCGAGGCCCGAACACCGGTACGAACACGCTCAGAGGCTTCGGCCAGCAGATCCGGCGTGGCGTCCAGCTCGAGATTCATGCCGGCGGCCCGGCCCAGCTTCTTGTCGGACGCGGTCTTGGGGCGGAAATCGGCGACGGCCGCGGCCATGACCAGGACGTCGAAAACGGGGCCCTCGGGCGGAGTCAGGGCGCGGAGGGCGGCCTGCATCTCCGCGGCGGTTTCGACGCGAGCGACGTGAGCGCCGTTCGGCGGATCGACGTTAACATGGCCGAGGATGAGGGTCACCGCCGCGCCGCGGTCGAGGGCGTCCTCGGCGATGGCGATCCCCATCTTGCCCGTGGACCGATTGCCGACAAAGCGGACCGGGTCGATGGGCTCGGCGGTGCCACCCGCGGTGATGACGATGTGGCGACCGGCGAAGTCGATGTGGGGTGGGCGGACCGGCGTGGCCGGGGCCGCCGCAGGCTCGGCCACAGCCGGTTCGGCCGAAGCTTCGGGCTGGGCCGTAGGTTCCGGCTGGGCCGCGGGTTCGGCCGCCGCAGGTTCCGGCTGGGCCGCGGCTTCGGCCGCCGCAGGTTCAACGTTCGCGATCGCGACGCTCGGGGAGGGTGAGATGCCGCTCAGCGCCTCCACGGTCGCCTCGACGATGCGTTCCAGGGCGGCCAGCCGCCCCAGGCCATCCATCCCGGAGGCGAGCGGCCCCCGCTCGGGCTCGACGATCCGGTAGCCGAACTGGCGCAGCCGGACGAGGTTCCCCTGAGTGGCCGGGTGGGCGTACATGCCGCCGTCCATCGCCGGTGCCACGACCACGGGAACGGAGGTGGCCAGGCAGGCAGCCGTGATCGCATCGCCGGCTAGGCCATTGGCCATGGCGCCCAGCCAGTGGGCCGTGGCGGGGGCGACCACGATCGCCTCGACGTCGTTCGCGGCGCTGATGTGCCCGATCCGCCCGTCTGGCTGGAGTGCCAGGACATCGCTGTCGACCGGGTGGTGGCTCAGCGTCTCGAGAGTGAGCGGCCCCACGAACGCCGTGGCGGAAGGCGTCATGAGAACCCGTACGTCGGCGCCTTCGGCCTGGAGCAGGCGCAACAGCTCCACGGACTTGTATGCGGCAATCGAACCGGTGACGCCGAGGGCGATCCGACGCCCGGCCAGGCGGCCGCTGCCTTTCTTCATCGGGCGTCCTCCGAGATGATGTGGATGGAGCCGGCGGCGCTGCCCGTCCAACCGGCGGTGGTCTCGCCTGGAACCGCGGGCGAGCCGTTGGCCACGGCCCACAGGATGGCCAGCCCCTTGAGGGTGAGTTCCGGGTCGATGGCGTCCACGCCTGGCAGGTTGCGAACCCATGGCGCGCCGGACAGGCCACCGGTCAGGACGACCTGGATGGATCCTTCCTCGACCTTCTGGGACCGTGCCAGCTCCGATCGAATGCGCTCGAGCAGCCCGAGCGTCAGGGCCTGGTAGCCGAGGACGGCGCCCGACTGCATGGCCGACACGGTGTCCGTGCCGATCGCTCTCTTCGGCTCAGCCAGCTCGATCCGGGGCAGGCGGGCCGTCCGCGACGCGAGCGCCTCGAGCCCGATCTCCAAACCGGGAGTGATGGCGCCGCCGACATACCCGCCGTCGCGGGCCACGCAGTCGAATGTGGTCGCGGTCCCGAAATCTACGACGATCGCCGGGGCTCCATACAGCCGCCCCACGGCCAGGGCGTTCACCAGGCGGTCGGCGCCCACCTCGGCCGGCCGCTCGGTTCGAACGGGGATCGGCATGATCGCGGCCGTGGCCGAGAGCAGTGGCAGGCCTCGCTGCTCGGCCACCGTCTCGGCGGCGCTCGTGAGGGCCGGCACGACGGACGCAAGGCAGATCGCGGTGACGTCCGTAAGGGTGGCGCCGTCCAGGCGGAGCAGCCCGTCGACGAGCATCTCCAGCTCGTCCGGAGTAGCCGAGGGGTGTGTCGCCGCCCGCCGACTGGCCACGATCGCCTCGTCCTGGACCAGCCCCAGGGTGATGTTGGTGTTGCCGATGTCAAGCGCCAGAAGCATGCTCCGATGATACTGCCCCGCGGCGAGCCTCAGCCGCGTGTGTCCTTCTCTTGAGATGTCGTTCCGGCAGAGGATGCTATTCCGGACGCCGGTGCTGCCGAACTCCGGCTGAGCGGGCCTTATCGTCTTGTCCGGAGGGGCCCCCTGCGGTACGATCCAACGGTCGGTCACCGGCGCTTCAACCCGTCACCCCCGCTGCCCCAGGAGGAGTGGTGTCGTCCGTGCCGCCAGCGAAGTTCTTCGTGAATCGCGGCATCGTCTCGAGCCGGATCGACCTTCTCAATGTCCTCCGTCCCCTGGAGAAGCAGACCGTGGCTTACCGGCATTACCGCGGCCACGAGCTGGTTCAGCATGGGATGGGCTGGGTGGAGCGGATCGTTGCCGAGGAGCCGGAGACGTCGACGTTCTTCACCCCGCTCTCGATCTGCCTGAACGTGGATTCGTTCGAGCATCTCGAGTTCGAGACCCGTCCCGACCAGCTGCTCACGTATCGACTGGTGCAGGGGGACGAAGCCATCGTGATCGATTTCGCGCCCGGCGGCGTTGCGGCCGCCGGCCCGTTCGAGCCCCGTCAGCTCGAATTCGACACTTCGGGCTACGTCCAGATGGAGTTGCTCGGCCCCGACACCGCCGAAGGTGAGTAAGGGGACCCCAGACCAGCCGCTTCGGGAACCCCCGGCAACGGATGGATCTCGACCGTCAGGAGCGCAGTGGGCCGCGCCAGCGCGCGGTCGGCAGGAGAGACGCGCCGCCCGGGTCTGGGAACCTCCGGGTGGTCAGCGATCGGTTGGAACGACCAGCAGACAGCCGGAGGAGAAACCGTTGGATGCAGTCACGGGCCCGATAGCCCGCTACTTCAAGTTCGCCGAACGCGGCACGAACTTCCTGACCGAGTCCCGGGCCGGCCTGACCACGTTCATGGTGATGTGCTACATCATCTTCTTGAACGGCAGCATCATCGCCGGGCCACTTCATCTCGACCCGATCGCCGTTGCTGCGGGAACCTGCCTGTGCGCAGGCGTGTTGACGATTGCCATGGGCCTCGTGGCGAACTACCCATTCGCTCTTGCCGCGGGCCTCGGCATCAACGCCATCGTCGCTTACACCCTCGTGGCGCCGAAGGCCAACGGAGGCCTGGGCATGACGCCGGGGGCCGCGATGGGCGTCATCGTGGCCGAGGGCGTGATCATCACGATCCTGGTCGTCCTGGGTCTCCGGGAGGCCATCATGCGGGCGGTCCCGCTCGCGCTCAAGCGGTCCATCGGCGTTGGCATCGGACTCTTCATCCTGTTCATCGGGCTGTCCAACGGCGGCCTGATCGGCGGCTCGAATTCCGCCTATGGCGCGGTTCCTCCAGTAGGCCTTCGGCCGATCGTGGAACTCTCGCAGTGGATCTTCCTGGTTGGCCTACTGCTCACCTTCGTGCTGTACGCGCTGCGCGTCAAAGCGGCGCTCATCATCAGCATCGTGGCGACGTCCATCCTGGCCTTCGTCACCGGGGTGACTTCGGCTCCGCCGCACTGGACCGTGACGCCGGGCTGAGGCGGGCTCTTCTACTCTGACGTTCCTGGTGTCTTCACTCGGGTCGCTCTCATCACCGCCATCCTCACCATCTTCGCCATCATGCTGAGCGACTTCTTCGACACCATGGGAACGGTTACTGGAATCGCCGCCGAGGCGGGCCTGGCGAGCGAGGACGGCTCCGTTCCTGGTATTGGGCGGACCCTCTTCGTCGACTCCGTCGCCGCGGCGGTCGGCGGCTTCGTCGGGGTCAGTTCCAACACCACCTATATCGAGTCGGCGGCAGGCGTTGCCGAAGGGGGACGCACCGGTTTCACGGCCATCGTGACCGGCGTGCTGTTCCTTGTCGCGATCTTGCTTTCGCCACTGGCCAACCTCGTGCCTGGAGTTGCGACGGCTCCGGCCCTCGTGCTGGTGGGCTACCTGATGTTCACGTTGATCAAGGACATCAACGTTGCGGACCTGGAGTACGGTCTCCCGGCCCTCATGACGATCATCGTCATGCCGCTGACCTACAGCATTACGGACGGGATCGGCGCAGGTTTCATCACGTGGGCGCTGCTGAAGGTCGTCAAGCGGAAGTGGCGCGACATCCACTGGCTGATGGCTGTGGTTACTCTTGCTTTCGTTGTGTACTTCGCCCAAAACTGGATTCTCGTGGTCTGGCACTGAGCCAAGGCTCGTTCTGCGGCCGGCGCTCGTGAGGGCGCCGGCCGCCTCTGCTTTTGCGAGGGCTTCGCCCTCGCCATCCGCTAGCATTCGCTCGATGTTCGAACGCACAGTGCTGCTTGACGGACCACGTGTTATCACGTCGCGGCTTGCCGGGGCTCGCTCCGTATCGCTGGCCGCGTACGTCCTCGCCGGCTCGCGCCTGGAGTCGCCCGAGGAAGCGGGCGCGGCACACTTCATGGAGCACATCACCTTCAAGGGGACGGCGGCATATCCCACCACCCGCGCCGTCTCCGAGGCGATCGAGGGGATCGGCGGCAGCTTCAACGCCGCCACCGATCGCGAATCGACTGTCTACTGGGTCCGCGTGCCGCTCCGCGAGGCGGTGCGCGGTATGGACGTCCTGGGCGAGCTGATCGTCAGGCCGCACCTGAGGGGCGAGGAGATCGAGTCCGAGCGGGCCGTGATCGTCGAGGAGATCCGCTCGTATCTGGACGACCCCGGCGAGCACGTCCACACGCTATTCGACCTGGCCATGTTCGGCGACACGCCCCTGGGGCGCGAGATTGCCGGCAGCGAGGAAAGCGTCCGGGCCCTGACCCGGGAGAACCTGCGGGCCTTCTGGGCCTCGGCCTATCGTCCCGGCAACGTCGTGGTCTCGGCTGCCGGCGACATCTCGCACGAGGAAGTGGTAGCCCTAGCGGAGAGGGCTTTCGGCACGGGGGCGGCTTTCCGGCCCGTCTTCGACCCGGCTCCGCCCCTGCCCGCGGGCGACCGGATCGTCGTCGCTCGGCGACATACGACGCAGGCTCAGTTGTGCCTGGGTGTCCCGGGCTTGCCACGAGATGACCCAGGGGCCTGGACACTTGAGATACTTAGCGCCATCCTCGGGGATGGCATGAGCAGTCGCTTGTTCCAGTCCGTCCGCGAGGAGAAGGGCCTCGCCTACGACGTGAGCTCCTACATCGTCGACTATGCCGACGCGGGGGCCCTGGTCGTCTCCGCCGGCGTCGATCCAGCTCGGATCGGACCGGCTGTCAAGGCAATCCTGGCGGAACTTGCCCGGCTGCGCGACGAGCCCGTGCCCGCCGACGAGCTGGCGCGCTCCAAGGCCTACCTGGGCGGCCGGATGGAGCTCAGGATGGAGGAAACCCGCCACCTCGCCTCCTGGCTGGGTGGGCAGGAGGCGCTCCACGATCGGGTGCTCACGCTCGAACAGGCCCTTGCGGAGCTGGGTGCGGTGACCTCTGACGGGATTCTCGAGATGGCGGGGCGACTTGTGCGCGACGACCTGCTCAGGCTCGCGGCAGTTACGCCACGCGGCCGAAGGCGCGGACTGGAGGCGATGCTGAGACTGCCGGGAGGCACGGGGTGAGAAACGGTGCGAGGCCGCGTCGGAGATCGCCGGTCCGGGCGCCGGGTCCGGCGCAGCCGTCGGAGCCGCCGCCGCAGGTCGACGAATCCGTCGCTCAGAGCAGCGATGACGTTGTCGAGCTGCTTGTCCGCGTGCCGATCGAGGCGCTGGCGGGCGAGCCGCTGGAGCCGCCAGAGGAGGACGCTTCCCAGGCGGCCTCGAGGCGAGATACCGCTGCCGATGAGCTCGTCAGGCGCGGCGTCGCCGCTGATCCGGCCGAAGTCCTCTTCGAGGCAGTGCTGGAAGCTGTCGAGACTGCCGAGGTGGAGGCGAGGGCCGAGGTGCCCCAGCGGCCTCGCGCGGCCGCCCGCATGCCTGCCAGCCCGACGGACCAGGTCCGCTTCGCCCGACTTCACCTTCGGACCGGGTCGCTCTTGCAGGCCCGATCCGCGTTCGAGGCGCTGGCTGCGGAGAACCTTCTCGACCAGGCGGGGATCCTGGACCTGGCGGAAGTCCGCTGGCGCACGGGGGACCTGCCAGGGGCAGGCATCGCCGCGATGGCGTACGTCCGCGGGGGTGGGGATGAAGCCCTGGGCTTCGTGATCGCGGCCGAGGCTGCGGCCGCGGATGATCGCGACGCGGAGGCTCGACGCTACGCCGGACGAGCCATCGAGCGCAGCGTGCCCAGTCTCGATACCTACTTCGCCGGGGTTCCGCGCCGCATGATCTGGCCGGAGAGCAGCTGGACGTCGCCTGGCGCCGTGGAGATCGATTCGGCGGCCGTCGCGACTTCGACAGCGCCGGCCGAGGCGCCCCCGGTCCCGCCGAAGGGCAGTCTGCCGATCCCTGCGGTCGAGCCCGAGGCGGTCGAGCCGGAGGTCGCCGAGCCGGAGGCGGCGGTGCCCGAGGCGGCGGTCGAGCCCGAGGCGGTCGAGCCCGAGGCGGCAGTGCCCGAGGCTGCGGTCGAGCCCGAGGTCGCCGAGCCGGAGGCGGCGGTGCCCGAGGCGGCGGTCGAGCCGGAGGCGGCGGTCGAGCCGGAGGCGGCAGTGCCCGAGGCTGCGGTCGAGCCCGAGGCGGTCGAGCCGGAGGTCGCCGAGGCGGAGGCGGCAGTGCCCGAGGCTGCGGTCGAGCCCGAGGCGGTCGAGCCGGAGGCGGTCGAGCCGGAGGCGGTCGAGCCGGAGGCGGTCGAGCCGGAGGCGGTCGAGCCGGAGGCGGTCGAGCCCGAGGCGGTCGAGCCCGAGGCGGCGGTCGAGCCCGAGGCGGTCGAGCCCGAGGCGGCGGTCGAGCCCGAGGCGGTCGAGCCCGAGGCTGAGGTCGAGCCTGGAGTCGCACCCGAAGCCGTCGCCGAGCCCGTCGCCGAAGCCGCCGCAATCTCGGCTGCGGAGCTGCCCGAGCACGAGCCCGAGCCGGAGGCTGCTCCAGTGCCTGGGCCCGCGCCGAACGCGTGGGAGGGCGAGATTTCGGCCGGAGTCTCGGCCCTCGCCGCCGGCGACGCCCTGATGGCGGCCCTTCACTTTGCCGTCGCCCTCCGCACGGCGCCGGAATCCGCGCGGGCCGTGGTCGATGGCATAGGCGAGCGAAGCGACCTGCCCCTGGAGCTGGTGCGCGGCGACGCCCTGAGACTGCTGGGCAACGAGTCGGATGCCGATCTCGCCGACGCCTCCTTCGCCTCTAAGTTGGGCCAGCCCGCGCCCGCACCAGACGCCACTCCCGCGCCCGCGCCGGATGTCGCGCCCGCGCCGGATGTCGCGCCTGCGCCGGATGTCGCGCCCGCGCCGGATGTCGCGCCTGCGCCGGATGTCGCGCCCGCGCCAGAATCCGCGGGCAAGCTCGAGCCAGACGAACCGCCGCCGATCTACTGGGAGTGAGGTGCCGTCTCGGCGAGGTCGGGCGACCGGCTAAACTCACCCTCGGACCACCCAGCCGTAGCGAGATCCGTGCAGTGACCGAGCGAACCCTTGTCCTGGTCAAGCCCGACGGCGTCCAGCGCCAGCTGGTCGGACGCATCCTGGCCCGCTACGAAGAGCGCGGCCTGCGGATCGTGGGGCTCAAGCTCGTGAAAGTGGATCGCGAACTGGCGGAACGGCACTACGCCGTGCACGAGGGCAAGCCCTTCTTCGAGGGTCTCGTCGCATTCATCACCTCGGGCCCGCTCGTCGCCGTTGCGCTCGAAGGTCCGGGCGCCATCGCCCTGGTTCGGGCGATGAACGGCGCGACCAATCCGCTCGATGCGCTCCCCGGAACGGTCCGCGGGGACCTGGCGGTCGAGATGGGCCAGAACCTCGTTCATGCCTCGGACAGCGCGGAGTCCGCCGCGACCGAGCTCGACATCTGGTTCTCGGCGGACGAACTGATCTCGTACGGTCGCGAGATCGATCGCTGGGTCGTCGGGCCGACGGCCTGAGCCCACTTCACAGGGCGGGCGGCCAGAGCGGATGATTGGTCTGGCGCCGCACGGTCGCGTCGCGAGATCGCGGACGCCGTGCCGGTCAGTCTCCCGTGTCTGGTGCGGGTGACGCGCCGGCGGTCGCGGACGGGCTCTGGCTCGGCGTCGTCGTTGAGGGTTGCGGCGGCAAGGTGGTGCCCGAGGTCGGCTCGGCTGTCGGCGCCGCGGCCGGCCCGCTGCCGCTTTCGACGCCGCCCGGATTCGGCAGCAGGCCGGTGGTCTGGTCGAGCGTGATGCCGGACTGCGATGCGCCCGAGGCCCCGAACCCACCGAAAGCGACCACCGCGGCGATGAGCGCGGTGGCTAGCACGAGGGCACTGGCCTCGAACGGGCGATTGAGCCGCCAGGCCATGGCCAGCCGATGCCGGATCGAGAAGCGCGCACGTCGAGGCGGAACCCCCTCGGCCTCGGCCTCGGGCTCGACGGGCTTCGCCACCGGCTCGGCCTGGCCGAGCGGTAGGTCATCCAATGCAGGCACCGCGCGGGCAACCGCGTCCGCATCGGCCGACTCGTGTCCCAGCTGCGGCAGGCGTGGCCAGCGCGGCCAGTCGGCGCCGGCGCGGCGAACGGCGACCGTCGGCGGCAGCAGCCCCACGGCGAGCAGTCTCGCGTAGTAGGCGAGCGAAAGGAGGATCGCGGCCAGCCCAAGGAAGTCCATCCAGCCGGGGAGGCCCAGCTGAACGAGCGTGGCCCGCGCCTCGAAGACGGCGCTGCCGGGCCAGCCGAGTGTGGCGACCACGATGGCTACCAGGGCCAGCCCGAGGAGGGGTGCACGGCGCAGCCAGCCCCGGAGCTCGCCCAGGTTCGACGTCTGGAAGGCCCATGAGGCGGTCGCCACCCAGGCCACCAGAGCCGACTTGGCGATGACGAAGACGAGGAGCCAGAGCCGGGCCGCCGGCATGGCGTCGGCGTCGCGGGCCGTCAGGGCCAGCAGGACGAAGCCTGTGTCCTGGACGATGGAGTAGACCGCGATCTCTTCTATCTCGTCGTGGAGCATCGCGCCCACGGCTCCGAAGATGAGCGTCGACACCGCCACGACCTGCACGGCAACGACCGCCCGGTCGAGCCAGTCGCCGGGCACCCCGAAGATGCTGGCGTTCCAGCTGAGCGCGACCAGGCCGAAACTCGTCGGAATCCAGACCAGCGATAGGACCAGCCCCAGGCCCTCGCCGCTCCGGCTGAGCAGCGCTGCCGGTACGTGGAACGGCACCGCCCCCGATCTGACGGCGACTGCCGCCGCAAGGACGAGGAACGCCAGAGCGAGCACGAAGGTGGGGTCGTCGCTGTTCCAGTTAGTGTTGAGGATCGTGACTGCTGCCAGAAGAGAAGCCGCGATCACGAGCGCAAGAGTGCGCATCTCGGCGATGCCGACGGTCACCCCCAGGGGCGTCGACCGGATCCTGCTGGCCACGAGCGCGGCCGGGGCCGTGGCCGCGGCCGCGGCCACCACGGTGACGGTCGGATCCGTTGATGAAATGGCAATGCCGACTCCCGCGAGCATGGCCAGCGCCGCGGGCGCCAGCCGCTCGGGCCAGCCGGTTAGCAGGCCGATCAGGCACAGCAGCAGGCAGCTCGCGGCCAGCGCCGTCAGGAAGAACCCGACGAACCAGGAAGCGGCCAGCTGCACCTCGCCGACGGTCGTCGTGTCGTCCGGGTTGATCAGGAGGGCGGCCATCAGGGCGCCGGCCACGCTGCCGATGGCGACGAGCCGCGACAGCCGGGCGTATGGCTGGGCCAGCAGTCCCAGCAGCATGCCGAAGACGCAGACGAGCAGGAATGCGATCAGGGTCATGGCTTGTCGCCCGGGTTCGGGCGCGACCGCCCCGGCTTCCTGGTGGCGGGCTTCTTCTCGGCCTGGTTCGACGCCGGCGTTCGCCGGACGGGGCCGGCGGAACGGCGCCTGGGCTCGGGCTCCGGGGCCGCCCAGGCGGCCCAGGCGTCCGGCTCGATCGGATCCGCCGTCATCGGCCTGCGCGACTGGGACTGCCCCTCGGGTTCGGGCCGCGGCATGGGTTCCGGCTCTGCGGGGGCGTCGGCGAGGGGCCGGAACGCGCCGGAGACCACGGCGGGGGCGGGTATTTCCACGGGCCCAGGTTGGGCCGCTACCGGTTCGCCGGCTATCGGCTGGCTCGGCTGCGGTTCGGCCGTCAGCGGTTCGTTCGCCTGTCCGGCTGGCGCGGCCTCCGCCCTGGCAGTCGGAACGAGCACGCTCGTCGCCCCGGCGATACCGACCAGCAGGGCGGCCATGGCCAGCTGCTCCAGCGCCGGGGTCGGCCCCGACCAGGCGCCGACGAGAAGGGAGCTGCCGAGGGTCAGGAGCGCGACCCCGACGCCCATTCGAAAGACGTCCCGACCGGCCAGAGGCGCCATGGCCAGAGTCACCAGCGAGAACCCGGCGGCCTGGGCAACGATCGGGCCCGCCAGAGGATCGACGGGCTCGATGGCCAGACCGATTGCGAAAGCGGCCACGGCGACCGCTCCCTGGGCAACGAGACCAATCTCCGAACCGGCGCTATCCAGCGAGGCGGAGGTGACCGTCGCCCACAGCAGATACGAGGCCAGCATCGCTCCCAGGATTCGAGCCGTCACCGCCAGGGAATCGGGCAATGGCGAGGCCACGAGCGACGAAGTCACGGCTGCAAGCATCAGACCGAGCACGACGATCCGCCCGTCGCGGGCGGTCACAGCCGCCACGCCACCTATCACGACGGCGATGGCTGCCAGGACCGGCGGGTCGATCACGTGGCCCCGACGGGACGGGCGTTGGGGGCGCGCCGGCCGGTCATGGCGTCGCGCTTGGTGAAGCAGCCGGCGCCGGCGTTGCGGTGGCGGTCGCCGGCGATTGCCACGACGGCAGGATGCCGAACTGGTCGAGCGGCCAGTAGCGCAGCCAGGCGCGGCCGATCACGGTGGATAAGTCGATAGGCCCGAACGTGCGCGAGTCCTGTGAATCCGATCGATGGTCGCCCAGGACGAAGAGCTGGTTCTTCTCGATCGTCCAGGTGTGCTTCGCCGGATCCACCGGCTCGGTCGGCTGGCCGTCGAATACGTACGGCTCGTTCAGGGCCGTGCCGTTGACGAACACGCGGCCGTCGTGGATGTCGACCGTATCTCCGGCCACGCCGATGACCCGCTTGATGTACGGCGCGCCGGAGGGGTCCGGGGCCGAGCCTGCGGGTGGGTTGAAAACCACGATGTCGCCCCGATGGTAGCCATCGAAGAGGGGTGTCACCTTGTCCACCAGAACGTGCTGATTGGGCATCAGCGTGTTCTCCATGGATTCCTGCTGGACCTGGTAGGGCTGCGCAACGAAGGTCTGGATCGCGATGAAGACGATGAAGGTCAGGAGCAGCGTCTCGAGCAGCTCGAAGAGGCAGCCCAATGTGCGATGGCGGTTCACAAGTCCGCGAGTATAGGGGCTGTGCTATCGTCCTGCCCCGTGGATCTCCCGAGCAGGTTGAGCTGGCTGAGCAGCGGTCGATTCCTACGAGCACTGGGTCCACTGGCCGGCCTTGTCCTCGTCGCCACGGTTCTCTACACCGCGACCAGCATCGACCGCGTGCCCCCTACGTACCAGATCAAGCTGAGCTCCACGGAGCCCGGTACGGGCCTGGCCCTGACCCTGACCACGATCGATGTCTCCTTCAGCGAGAGGGTCAAGGAGGACATTGCCAGGAATGCTTTCTCGATCAGCCCGCCCGTCGATGGCTCGTACCAGTGGCAAGGCACGACGCTGATCTTCACTCCGTCCGGGAAGCTGCCCCTGGCGACGACGTTCAAGGTCCAGATGGCTCCCGGCGTCCAAGATCTCGCCGGCAACGCCCAGGGCAAGGGTCAGGACCTGACCTTCACGACGGTCGGGGCGCCCAAGGTGACGTCCGTCGTTCCAGCGCGCGGAGCCGCAGCGGTGCCGGTGGACGCCACGATCGAGATCACGTTCGATCGGCTGATGGACACCCAGAAGGTCCTGGCGGGCCTGAAGATCGAGCCCAACATCCCGTACACGGCCGCCTGGAACGGTCCGGTGCTGGCGATCACCCCCAAGGACCAGCTCTCCTTCGCGACGACCTACAGCGTCGAGGTTGACGAGCCTGCGGTCGACACCGACGGGACGCCGCTGTCGGCGTACCAGACGAGCTTCACCACCGTTGGCATCGGCCTCCACGTCAGCGCCTTGATCCCCGCGCCGAACGTGGCCGGGGTCAGTATCCAGACTCCGATCGCCGTTATCTTCGACGGTCCGATCGATCCCACAACGGTCAGCGACGCAATCAGCCTGACCCCGCCGGTGAGTGGCTCGACCCAGGTCGCGACACTGCCCGACGATCGACCGGCCACGATCCAGCCGACCGAATCGCCCTCGGCCGCTGCTTCATCCGCCGGCAGCGGAGACAACGTGCTGGTCTTCACGCCGGACGCGCCGCTGGCCGCCCACACCACCTATTCGGTGTCGATGAGCTCGGGTGTGCGTCGTACCAACGGCGAGGCGGCCTCCGCGGAGTCCTGGTCCTTCACTACCGGGGAGCCGACTTCCAGCGCTTTGAACCAGATCGTCTTCCTGTCCAACCGCGGCGGCGTGGCCAACGTCTGGCTGATGAACCCGGACGGATCGAACCAGCGTGAGGTCACGGCCGAGCTCGTTCCCGTGAGCGGCTTCGACATCAGCGGTGACGGCAGCACCATCGCCTACGGCGCCGGAGGCCAGGTCAAACGGATGAAGATGGACGGCACGAACCTGCAGGTTCTCACGGCGCCTGGAGCCTTCGAGTACGCACCCAAGTTCACGCCGGATGGAACCGCGCTGATCGTGGCGCGGCGCGACGCCACCGGGGCCGACCTCGGCTACTGGCGCATCCCGCTGGTCACCGGTGCGGATTCGAAACAGATCGCACCCGACGGCGCGCCCGGCCTCGGCAGCGTCACCCTGCAGGGCGATGGTCTCACGGGATCGCCCGGCGAACCGTCATGGGCGCCGCGGGTGGCCTTCTCGGCGGACGGCAATATCATGCTCGTCGTCCGCGGGCTGGACGGCGAGGTGGAGCTGGTCGACGTCACCGGGGCGAACCCGCCGGTACAGCTGGGTCTGACGGGCGACTCGCAGCCGATCTGGGATCAGCAGGACGGCGCCTTCTACGTCGTCGCCACATCCGACGGCGGCGCCAGCTGGTCGCTCTGGCGAGTCTCGACCAGCGGCGCCACGGCCAGGATCGCCCCCGCCGTGGGCGATCTGGCCATCTCCGTGGAGGGTGGGCTGGCTTCCGTGGTCAAGAGCTCCGATGGGTCGACACACATCGCGTACTCGGTTTCGGCCGGCTCTGCGAGCTCGAGCGTGCTCACGAACGATCCCATCTGGAGCGATGGCTCGCCGTCTTTCTCGCCCGACGGGTCGCTCATCGTTTTCGGTCGCTTCGAGACGGCCAGCCCGACGACTTCGGACGGGATCTGGATCATCGGACCCAACGGCACCGACCTCACGAACCTGGCCACGGACGGCGCCTATCCGCGCTGGATGCCGTAGGCGCCGAGCGCTCCGGCCTCCACGTCGCCAGCGCGGGCCATACGTCCCGAGTCGGCGGGACCATTCGCCCCGCTTCGGCGGCGGTGACTGCATATGCAGGGGGTCCTTCCGCAGTTTGACCCCTCCTTTGGGCCGTTGATACACTCCGCCCGGCCCGAGTATGCAACCACCTATCGGATCCGGGCTCCAAGCCCCAGAGGCGCGCCGTCCCGCCGCGCTCCATCGTGCCGTCAGAGAAGGAGTCGCTTGCCCCCTATGGACCCAAACCTGCTCCAATGGTTCATCCCGATCGCGGGGCTGCTCGCGGTAGGGTTTGCGATCTTCCTCGCCCGTGACGTCCTGTCCCGCGACACCGGGACCCAGGCGATGATGGATGTCTGCACCACGATCCAGGAGGGCGCGGTTGCCTTCATCAAGCGCCAGTACTCGACCATCGCCGGGCTGGCCGTCGTCGCCGCCGTCATCATCGGCGTCGTCATCGCGCTTCTCGAGAACACTCAGAGCGTCGCCGATACGTCGACCTACGGCTGGCCCCTGGGCTTCCGCACGGGCGGGGCGTTCCTGGTCGGCGCCGCCTGCTCGATGGCGTCGGGCATCATCGGCATGCTGGTCAGCGTCAGGGCGAACGTCCGCGTCGCCTCTGCCGCCCGCCGTAGCCTGGTCGAGGCAGTCCAGGTCGCCATGCGCGGCGGCGCGGTATCCGGCTTCCTCGTCGTTGCCCTCTCGCTGCTCGGCGTGTGGTCCATCTTCGCCGTCAACGGTGGCTTGGCCGGCGGCCAGAACACGCACGACGCGCCGTTCTTGATCGTCGGCTACGGCTTCGGCGCGAGCTTCGTCGCCCTCTTCGCCCAGCTCGGCGGCGGAATCTACACCAAGGCTGCCGACGTGGGCTCCGACCTCGTCGGCAAGGTCGAGGCCGGGATCCCCGAAGACGACCCGCGCAACGCCGGCGTCATCGCGGACCTCGTCGGCGACAACGTCGGCGACTGCGCCGGCCGCGGCGCCGACCTGTTCGAGTCCACGGCGGCCGAGAACATCGGGGCCATGATCCTGGGCGGCAGCGTATTCGTCTTTGCGCAGCATGCCGGCTGGCCTCACCCCGAGGCCTGGATCTTCTTCCCGCTCGTCATTCGAGCCTTCGGCCTCGTCTCCACGATCGTCTCGATGTTCTTCATCCGGGGCAAAGAAACCGAGAACCCGATGAACATCCTGAATCGTGGCTACTGGGTCACGACCATACTGAGCGCCCTGTCGCTGATCCTGGTAACCAACGTGATGATGCAGACTCCCGTCGGCGTGGCCGGTAGCAACGGCATTCCGGCCTGGGTCTACTTCTTCGGCTGCGGCATCGTCGGCCTGGCCACCAGCATCGCCTTCGTCTACATCACCCAGTACTACACCGCCGGAACCTTCCGCCCCGTCAAGGAGATCGCCGAGGCGTCCAAGACCGGTCCGGCCACCAACATCATCGCCGGAGTCGCGGTCGGCTTCGAGACGACAGCCGTCACCGCGATCACCATCGGTATCGCCCTGCTTGCCAGCAACTGGCTCGGCTCTCAGGCCAATCTGGTCGACGCGACCGGCAGGAACGTAGGCGGCGTCTTCGGCACCGCCGTCGCGACCATGGGCATGCTCATGACCTGCGCATACGTGCTGGCGATGGACACCTTCGGCCCGATCACCGACAACGCCGGTGGTATCGCCGAGTTCAGCCGCGCCGAAGCCGGTGCTCGCGAAATCACGGACCGCCTCGATGCCGTCGGCAACACCACCAAGGCTCTGACGAAGGGCTACGCCATCGCGTCGGCCTCCCTGGCCGCCTTCCTCCTCTTCTCCGCCTACATCGACAAGGTCAACCTGATCCTGGCAAACAGGAACCAGCCGCTGATGACCTCGGTTAACCTGGAAGACGTAGACGTCTTCGTGGCCGCGTTGATCGCCGCGATGCTGGTCTACTTCTTCAGCTCGCTGGCCATTCGGGCAGTCGGTACGACCGCCCAGGCGATCATCGTAGAGGTGCGCCGCCAGTTCAGAGAGATCCCCGGGATCATGGACTACACGGGCCGGCCGGACTATGCCCGCGTGGTGGACATCACGACCCGCGCCGCCCTGCGCGAGATGATGCTGCCGGGCATCGTCGCGGTCGCCACTCCGATCGTCGTCGGCCTCCTGCTCGGCTACCAGGCCGTCGCCGGTCTGCTGATGGTCGGAACGATCGCCGGCGTCCTGCTCGCCACCGTCCTCAACAACGGCGGCGGCGCCTGGGACAACGCCAAGAAGTACATCGAGTCGGGTCACCTGCTCGATGCCGACGGCAAGGTGCTCGGCAAGAAGACGCCGGCGCACGCTGCCGCCGTGGTCGGCGACACCGTCGGCGATCCTTTCAAGGACACCGCCGGTCCGTCGCTCCACGTCCTGGTGAAGCTGCTGGCCACGATCACCCTGGTCATGGCCCCGCTCTTCATCCGCTAGCCGGTGTCTTGCGGCGCGGGCCGGCGCTCGAGCGACCGCCGGCCCGCGCCCACTGCCCGGCCGCGCCGCCCGCTGTAACCCTCGCTTGCCGGAGCCCTGACGCCAACCCGTCACCAAGGAGAGCCGCGTGGACCTGTCCATCCAGGCCCTGATCATGGGGCTAGTCCAGGGCCTCACCGAGTTCGTGCCCGTCTCCAGCTCGGGTCACCTGATCCTGGTGCCGTGGGCTCTCGGCTGGACGGACCCTTTCATCGACTCGCTGGAGTTCACCGTCCTCCTCCACATGGGCACGCTGGTGGCGTTGATCGTCTACTTCTGGCACGACTGGCTCGTGCTGATCCCAGCGGGACTGGCCAGCATCAGAGATCGCTCCATCGGCGGCGATCCCGACCGCAGGACGGCGTGGCTCCTGGTCGTGGCCACCATCCCGGCCGTCGTCGTCGGACCCCTTCTCTCCGATACCATCGAGAACTGGGTCCGCGAACCGGCCCTGGTTGCGGCCATGCTCTGTGTCGGCGCGGCCATCCTGTGGCTGGCCGATCGGTGGGGCGCCAAGGTCCGAGACATGGATTCGATGACGTTCGGTGGCGCGCTCGGGATCGGCATCGCCCAGGTCCTGTCTCTCGTTCCGGGCATCAGCCGGTCCGGCGTCAGCATCTCCGCCGGCCTGCTCGAGGGTCTCAACCGTGAGGCGGCCGCGCGGTTCAGCTTCCTGATGGCCACGCCGGTCGTGGCCGGCGCTGGAGTCTGGGAGGCCCGCAAACTGATCACCGGAGAGGGGGGCACCAGCCCGGAGCTGCGCCTCTTGCTCATCGGCTTCGTGGCCGCCGCGACCTCGGGCATCCTGGCCATTCACTTCATGCTCGAGTTCCTGCGCCGCCGGCCGGTTACCCTCTTCGTGGTCTATCGTGTTCTCGCGGCCGCAGCGGTCTTCGTGATCCTGCTTTCGCCGCACGGGGCATGAGAGGGCGGATGATGCAGGCACCTACCCTGGGGGGCCGGTAAGCTTCATGGAAGTCATGAAGCAGCTCCGGCAGCGCGAGATCCGCGATCTGCTCGGCCAGCGACAGATTCGTACCCAGCAGGAGCTCGCGACCGCCCTGCGCGACCGGGGCTTCCGCGCGACCCAGGCGACCATCAGCCGTGACGTGGCGGAGCTGGGCCTGATCAAGTCGAACCGCGACGGGGTTCAGGCATACGTCGTGCCCGCCCGGGTCATCGAAGCGGAGAGCACCGGCGAAGAGCGGCTCCGGGCCCTGTTGCACGATCTGCCAGTCGAGATCCGCGAGGCGGGCCTGATTCTCGTCGTGAGGACGCTCCCAGGCTCGGCGCACGCGATCGCGGCCGCGCTCGACCGCACTCGCTGGCCGGAGGTCGTAGGCAGCATCGCCGGCGACGACACCCTCTTCGTCGCCTTTGCCGACCGCATGTCGATGCAGCGCATTCGCGGTCGCCTGCTCCAGCTGGGCAGCTGAGCCGTCACGTCCCGCACCCGCACGCGCGCGACACCACCGCAGGCATGGACCGGCCCCGCGGCTCGGGGAGGAGGAGGAGGATCCGAGCGGCGGGGCCGGCGTTGTTGCTGGCTTCTGGCCGAAGAATGGCCAGTTTCGTTTCAGGTTACCAGCCCTCATAGGTCCCTCCCCGTTCGGGACCTATGTTCTAGCCATTCGGGTGCTCGCCACCTTGAGTGGTCAGGGGGACCGGTCGCACCACTCGGCGGTTGGGGAGAGCGCTCGCACTGCCCGCTGCGCCTGCCGGCCGGGGCATTGGACTCCGGAAACGGTGCTCATCGCTTTGACATGGGGGAGGGGGGCGGCTAGGATACGCGCCGGCCGAACTTCAGGGCACCGCGACGGTGGCTCCTGAAGTTCTTTTCCTTATCCCGGGCCGTTGAGGTCCCGCCAGGGTCGTTTTCGACAGATACGGAGCCCCTCGCTGGTGAACAACAAGACTCAGTACATCTCGGAAGAGGGTCTGGCCAAGCTGCGAGCCGATCTCGAGGAGCTGGTCAACGTCCGTCGAGCCGAGATCGCCCAGCGGATCCACGACGCCAAGGAGCACGGCGATCTCGCCGAGAACGCTGAGTACGAAGACGCCAAGAACGAGCAGGCGTTCGTCGAGGGCCAGATCCAGCGCCTGGAGGCGCTCGTCAAGAACGCCACCATCATCGAGGGCGGCCACGGCACCGATCACGTCCAGATCGGGTCGACCGTGAAGGTCGAGGGCTCGGACGGCCAGGAGCAGTTCACGATCGTCGGCTCGACCGAGGCCAGCCCGCGCGAGGGCAAGATCTCGAACGAGTCGCCGGTCGGGCGCGCACTCCTCGGCAGGCGCAAGGGCGAGACGGTGGTCGTGCACGTTCCGGCGGGGGACTTCTCCTACAAGATCCTCGATATCCGCTGACCGGGGGCGGCTGAGCCGTGTATTGGGCCGACGAGCTGGCTGCGGCCGTTTCGGGCCGCCAGGTGGTCAACGATTCGAAGTCGCCCTCGGGCACCGTACACGTCGGCAGCCTGCGCGGCGTCGTCCTGCACGACGCCATATACCGGGCCTTGCGCCAGGCGGGGATCGAGGCCTCGTTCCTCTACGGCGTCGACGATATGGACGCCATGGACTCGCAGGCGCTGCTGACCCCCGACGCGGTCGAGCGCTACATGGGCGCGCCGTTGTCGCGCGTGCCCGCTCCCGAGGGGAGCGACGCGGTCAACTACGCCCGACATTTCGTGGGCGAGATCTTCTTTCGGATCTTCGAGCCGCTCGGTATCAAGCCCGAGTTCTACTGGGTCAGCGAGCTATATGCGGCCGGCAGCATGGACCCGTACATCAAGCTGGCCCTCGATCGGGCCGATCGAGTACGGGCGATCTACCTGCGCGTGAGCCACGTCGAGCGCTCGAGCGGCTGGCTGCCGATCCAGGTGATCTGCGAGCAGTGCGGCAAGATCGGCACCACGTACGCCACGGAGTGGAACGGCGAGACGGTCGCGTACAGGTGCCTGCCCGATCTCGTATCGTGGGCTCATGGCTGCGGGCACGAAGGGCGTGTTTCGCCGCTGGGCGGCCGGGCCAAGCTGCCCTGGAACCTGGAGTGGGCCGCCAAGTGGGGCCTGCTGGGCGTGACGATCGAGGGCTGCGGCAAGGACCTGGCCACGGCCGGCGGCTCGCGTGACCGCTCGGACGCGATCAGCCGCGAGGTGTTCGAGGTGGAGCCGCCTCGAAACGTCGCCTACGAGTTCCTCAACGTCGGCGGCCGCAAGATGTCCACTTCCAGGGGCCAGGGCGCCGCCGCGCATACGATCGCCGAGGTCCTCCCGCCCGAACAGCTGCGCTTCCTCTTCTTGCGCCCGCGGCCCAGCCAGGTGATCGATTTCGACCCCGAGGGCGAGACGATCCCGCGCCTCTTCGACGAGTTCGATCGGATCGCCGCCGCCACCGCCGGGCGCGAGGTCAAAGGCGAGTTGCCGGCCGACTACGAACGCCTCTTCGGCTACTCGCTGCTGGGCGAGTCCCCGGACGTTGCCGCGGCCGCCGCCGCATACCGGCCCGCCTTCGCGCATCTCGCTCTGCTGGCGCAGATCCCCGGCGTGGACATCCCGGAGCGGATGGCGGCCGAGAAGGGCGCACCGCTCAACGAGGTCGAAGCCGCCATCCTGGCCGAACGAACCGCCTCGGCCCGCGCCTGGCTGGATACCTATGCGCCCGAGAGAGCGCGTCTCGTCGTCCGCCACGATGCCGTGCCGGAGGAGGTGTCCGCGTTGGACGCGGTGCAGCGTGCCTACCTCGTCGCGCTGGCCGCCGCCGCAGCAGCGGAGAAGCCCGGCTCCGGCGACGCCTGGCAGGGCCTGATCTTCCGCGTAGCCGCCGAGAGGGAACTCGCTGCCGGCCGCGCCTTCGGGGCGCTGTACGCCGCTTTCCTCGGCCGAACCAACGGCCCTCGCGCCGGCTGGCTGCTGGCCAGCCTGGATCCCGCCTTCGTCGTCGGCCGGCTGCGGGCAGCGGCGGGGTAGCCTCGGCAGCGCAGACCCTTCCGCCGTCGCCCCGGCCGGAAGCCGCGCGCCCGCGGAGCCGATGCCCGGCTACACTCTGGTTTGAGAAGCAGATGCGGCCCGGCCGCCGGAGGAGACCACGGGAGTGAGAGAGGAATGAGCATCGGGCTGGCGAGGCTGCGCGAGGAGCCGGATCGGATCCGCCAGGGGGCGATCGACAAGGGCGAGGACCCGACGGTCATCGATCAGGCCCTGGCACTGGAGGGCAGGCGCCGCCAGTTGCTGAACGACACGGACGAGCTCAAGGCTGAGCGCAACGCCGCGTCCAGGCAGATCGGGGAGGCCATCCGCAAGGGCGCCTCCCCCAACGGCCCCGAGGTCGCGGTCTTGAGGCAGACCTCGACCGCAGCCGGCACCCGGATCGAGAAGCTGGACGCGGAGCTCGCCGCCACGGAAGCCCAGCTCGAGGAGCTGCTTCTGCGCATCCCAAACCCCGCGGACCCGGACGTGCCGGTGGGCGATGCCTCGGCCAACAAGGTCGTCCGAACCTGGGGCCAGCCTCTTCCGAAAGAGTCGACCGTCGATGGTCGTCCCTGGACGCGCCGCCCGCACTGGGAGGTCGCCGAGGACCTTCACATGCTCGACCTGGCTCGTGGGGCCAGGATCACCGGCTCGGGCTTCCCCGTCTACACTGGCCAGGGGTCGCGGCTCCAGCGCGCGCTGATCGACTTCATGCTGGACATCCACACCGCCGAGCACGGTATGACCGAGATCTGGCCGCCGGCCCTGGTCAACGCCGCGTCCGCGCGTGGCACCGGCCAGATCCCCGACAAGGAAGACCTCATGTACGTCGTCCCGCGCGACGAGCTGTACCTGGTGCCCACCGCGGAGGTTCCGGTCACGAACCTCCATCGCGACGAGATCTTCGATGCCGACCAGCTGCCGATCCGCTACGCCGCATACTCGCCCTGCTTCCGCCGCGAAGCCGGGGCAGCGGGCAAGGACACACGCGGCATCCTCCGGGTCCACCAGTTCGACAAGGTCGAGATGGTCTTCTTCGAGAAGCCCGACGCGTCCGGCGAGGCGCTCGAGTGGCTGACCGGTCGGGCGGAGGTCATCCTCCAGCGCCTCGGCCTGGCCTATCGCGTCCTCCTCATGGCCACCAAGGACATGGGCTTCGTGCAGGCCAAGAAGTACGACCTGGAGGTCTGGGCTCCCGGCGTCGAACGCTGGCTCGAGGTCAGCTCCTGCTCGAACTTCCGCGACTACCAGGCCCGGCGGATGGCGATCCGCTACCGGCCTGAACCCGGCGCCAAGCCCGAGTTCGTGCACACGCTCAACGGCTCGGGGCTGGCGCTGGCCCGAACGGTCGCCGCCATTCTTGAGAGTTACCAGCAGCCGGACGGCAGCCTGATCATGCCCGATGCGCTGGCGCCGTACATGCATACCCACCGGGTGGACCGCCAGGCCGGACTCTAGGCGACCGAGGCTGCTCACTGGCTCGAGGTCGTACAGGATGAACGCGGCGGCGGTTTCTGCCAAGATTGCGCCGCTCAGGCCCGCCGTCGGGCAGGTGTCTGATCGTGAGAAAGCCGGAGGAATTCATGGAAGCTGACGGCCGCCGAAGCGAACGACGGTGGGCAGGCCTCGGCGGGCTGGCCATGTTGGCCGGCTTCGCGGCGCTCGCCGTCGCCGGGTGCAGCGCCTCCTCGGCTACGCCCCAGACGATCTACGTAACGCCCTCCCCATCCCTGCCTGCGGCCTCCACCGCTCCCATTTCCGCCCCGACGGGGACGGCGACGGCCGCGCCCACGACGGCACCGTCCGCGGCTCCGGTCGCCGTGGCTCCAACGGTTACCAGCACCACGGTCAACTCGTCCGCGCCGGACAACAGCTGGACCGTCACCTTCCGTGAGCCGGTGGTATCCGGGGTTGCCGAGGCGGTGTTGAGCGCGATGAACGACTCGATCGACACGAGAGTCGGCGCTTACATCAGCTCGTTCAATGGGACCGAGCTGCCCGCCGTCGCCAGCGGCGAAGGTCCGAGCACCCTCAACGGCGACTTCTCGGTCGCGTACCTCTCTCCCTCCCTGCTGAGCCTGCGCTTCACCATCACGACCTACATCACCGGCGCGGCCCATCCGCTGACGGAGGCGGGGAGCATCAACTTCGACGTCAGCTCGGGCGCGGTGATCCAGCTCTCGGACCTGTTCACGAGCCCGGCCTCCGCTGTGCCGGTGCTCCAGACCCAGGCCCATGCCAAGCTCAGCGCATTGCTGGGCGCCGATCTGTCCTGGCCGGCGAGCGTCACCATGGCGGACTTCGAGACGGGCTGGGTCTTCACCCCGGCCGGCCTGGAGCTGACCTGGTCGCAGGGCACGATCGCCAGCATGGCGGCCGGCACGCCGACGATCTCCATCCCCTGGCCGTCGTTGGCGAGCGTCATCGCCACGCCCGGCCCGGCAGCCGGGTTCGTGGCCTAGTGCCGCGGCCGCCATTCTCGCCCCTCGCCGGTCATCGCTGAGGATGCTGCGCGTCCCAGAAAGGCTCATCTCGTGATGCGAGCTCCCGGCCGGCACTGGTGGATCCTGGGCGCGATGGTCTTCGCGCTGTTCATGGTCATGCTCGACATGACCGTCGTGACCGTGGCTCTACCCTCGATCCAGCGCAGTCTGAACGCGAGCGAGCAGAACCTCGAATGGACGGTGAACGCCTTCTCGCTTGCGCTCGCCTCCCTGACCATGCTCGGTGGAAAGCTCGGCGACAGATTCGGGCGACGACGGCTGTTCCTCGCCGGGCTGGTGATCTTCACCGCCAGCTCCGCGGCGTGCGCGCTCGCGCAAACAGACGGGCAGCTCGTAGCCGGTCGTGCCGTACAGGGTGTCGGCGGCGCCCTCATGGGGCCGCTCTCGCTGTCGATCATCGTGGCCGCCTTTCCGAGGGATCGCCTGCCCATCGCGCTGGGCATCTGGGCAGGCGCCTCGGCCGTCGGCCTCGCCATCGGGCCGCTGGTCGGCGGCTTCCTGGTCGACGCGGCCGGCTGGTCGAGCGTCTTCTGGATCAACGTGCCGATCGGGGCGGTGGGTCTCTTCGTAACCGCGTGGGTCGTGCCGGAGTCGACAGATCCGACGACGCGGGCGCTCGACCTGCCGGGTACCGCGCTCGCGACCGGAGGTCTGTTCGCGTTCGTGTGGGGACTCATCGAGACGAGCTCAAACGACTGGAGCTCGCCCGATGTGCTCTCTCGGCTGATTGTCGGGGCGCTGCTGCTCGCCGTATTCGTCCTTCGCGAGGCCGTCACAGCCGCGCCGATGCTTCCTCTCGGCTTCTTCCGAAGCGTGCGCTTCGGCACGGCGAACATCGTCATGCTCGCGCTCGGGTTCGCGATGTTCGGCGTGATCTACTTCCTGACGCTTTTCATGCAGAACGTGCAGGGTTACTCGGCGGTCGAGACCGGCATCCGTTCGCTGCCGCTGACTTTGATGGTCGTCCTCGTGGCGCCCCTGGCCGGCCGCTTCAGCGCGCGATTCGGCGCCCGGCCCTTCGTCGTCGTTGGCATGGTGCTCTGCGCGGTCGCGATCGTCGGGCTCTCCCGCCTGGCGCCCGCTTCGCCATACGCCGACATGTGGCCCTGGCTCGTCGTCTTCGGCGCCGGCGCCGCACTGACTATGCCAGTGCTCGCGGCGACGGCGATGGCTAGCTCGGATGCCGCGAAGTCCGGGGTGGCATCCGGGATGCTGAACACGTCGCGCCAGGTCGGTACCGCACTGGGCGTCGCCGTCCTCGGTTCGATCGGCGCCACGGTCGCCCGCGGCGACTGGGTGAGCTGGACGAGCGGCCTGCCCGCGTCTCTTCAGCCCGGCGCGCATGCTCTCGAGCCGCTAGTAGTCCTCGGTCGAGGCGGCCAGATCCAGAGCATCGCCTCGCAGACGGTCGGGCCGGCCGGTGGCGCGCTGGCGGCTCAGCAGGCAGTCCAGGCGTTCAGCCACGGGATGACACAGGCGTTCGTCATCGCGGCTGGCGTGGCGCTGGTCGCCGCCGCCGTGGCCGGCATCGGTCTCGCCCAGCGTCGCCGTGCCGCCGCTGCCGTTCAGTGACGCCTACGGCACTGGAGCGGCTGACGCGACGGCGCCAGCTCGGTCAGGTTGTCGCCCTTCCCGTCCTGTCGCCCTTGCCGTCGTACCAGCTGCCGAAGTGCCTCGCATAGAGCTCGTCCAGCAGAGTGTCCGCCTCGTCGGCCAGCGCGCCGAACGCGCCGACGAGCCAGCGTCCCTCAGCGGACACGGTTGAGCCTCCGCCACCTGCGCCGCCGGTCCGTCGCTCGAGCAGCGTGACGCCGAGGTGCGCCTCCGCCCGATGCACGATATGCCAGGCCTTGCTGTATGCCAGGCCCATGTCGGAGGCGGCCCGGCGGAGCGATCCCGTCGCCTCGACCCGGATGAGCAGCTCGCGGATCCCTCTCCCAAAGACAGGAATACCCCGGTCCTGCAGCCAGATTCGCTGGGCGGGACGGATACCTGCAGGACCTGTTTCTACGACGGGTGCGCCTGAGCTGGCTCCGGCCATCGACCACTCCTGCCGAGCGTTATCCTCAGAAAACGATAACGCTCCGCAGCGGCAGCCGTCGGCCGAGTTCGCCAGCGAAGCCGTCTATCGGCCGGTCCGAGGCCCGGCCGAAACGGGCGCCTCTTGGGCAGGTGCGACCGCCTGTCGGGCTCCCGGGTCGGTGGCGAGAGAGACGACGACGATACCGAGGAACGTGGTCGCGGCGCCGGCAAAGTCCAGCAACGTGAGCGGCTCGCCCAGCAGGAGCCAGGACGACGCGAGGCCCACGACGGGCACGGCCAGGAAGCCCATCGTCGTTGCCAGCGGACTGAGCGCTCGCGAGATCGACTGGCTCAGCCAGAAGGCGAGCGCGGTGGCGAGCGGGCCGCTGTAGAGCACGGCGGCGACGGCACTGGGCTCCCAGTGGATCGGCCGACCGACTTCCAGCAGGAGCGCGGCGGCCACAAGCGGCACGAGCGCCACCAGCAGCTGCCAGGGCATGAGGTCGAGCGGTGTCCCGCGCCACTCATGGCGCCGGATATGGATCGTGGTCGCCGCCCAGAGCACGGCGCTGACGATGAGTCCCGCGCTGCCGAGCAGCTGCCCGGAGGACTGCCAGTCGATGGCCTGCGGGTTCAACAGCAGGCCGATCCCGGCCAGACCAATCAGCAGCCCGGCAACCTGCCGCCCGGCGCCACCGGCGCGCAGTGTTGGGAGTTGGATGAGCGCCACCCAGAGGGGCATCGTGTAGACCAGGATCGACGACCGGCCGGCGGAGATCAGCGGCAGGGCAAAGTTCATGAGCGCGATCCCGGCGGCCATCTGGCCGATGCCCACGGACAGGACGACCGGGATGTCGTGGCGGGAAGGCAGCCGCAGGCCGCGCCGCGCGGCCAGCACGGCCACGATCACGGCCAGCCCGGTCGCAACCCGAAGGGTGCCGTAGGTGAACGGGGGCAGGTCTCGCAGACCGATCTTCGCCACCGGCCAATGCACGCCCCAGACCAGCGCCAGGCAGGCCAGCAGCAAGTAGGGCCGTGCTCGCATGCCGCCCAGTCGCGCTCGCATCCCGTCTGGCCGCCTATGCGCCGCTCGCGACCAGGCGCTCGATGGTCAGCGGCGTGCCCGGTCGCAGGACCGGCACGGTCGTGCTGACGTCGAGCCGGGCGCAGAACGGGACGTCGTCCCCGGCGCCCAGCCCCGTGACGAGCCGGCCGGAGATGGAATCCCGGAGCGGGGTCAGCAGGTCCGGATAGCTCGCCTGCAGCTGGACCGCGGCCTCGGCCGCCTCGGTCAGGCTGACGTCGGCGCCACGCGACCGGAGCGCTTCGCTCAGCCGCTCGACGAAGACGCCGGCCGTCACGCCGTCGTCGAGGGCGAACCGGCCGAGGGTGCCGGCACACACGATGCCGACCCGCGCGCCCATCGGCTCGGCCAGCTGGACCGCTGCCTCGGCGCAGGCACGGGCGTTCAGCAGGCACCCGACAAGCGTCGCAGGCGCGCCCGCCACCCAGCTCAGCACCTTCGTCCCGTTCGACGTGGACAGGATGACGACGCGTCCCCTGACGGCGTCGGCGCTAGCCAGCGCGGCGGGGGAGTTGTCGAAGTCGAAACCGGGCGGCGCGTAGCCGTGCCGCTCTCCGGCCAGCAGCCCGTCGTGCTGACGCGCCAGGCGTCGCGCCGATTGCAGGCCGGCGGTGACGTAGAGTCGCGAGCAGCCCAGGTCCAGGAGCGTGGTGATCGTGGAGCTCGCCCGCAGCACGTCGATGACGATGCAGACCGTGCGGCTCCAGACGCGTGCCTCGGACGGCACCAGCGCCACGTCTATCTCCATCGACCTGGGCCTCCGTTTTGCGCGGCCCGCCCGCGACGCACGTCGCGTGCGACGGCCGGGCTACAGATAGGGCGGCGGGGCGCCAGTCCCTCTGGGCCCCGCCGCCCTGGTTTGAACGGCTTCGGCTCGACCTACGCCACGGGGGCGGGGGCGAGCTTCAGCTGCTTGAACTCCTTGACCTGGCCGCGGATCGCCCGCTCGGTCGGCAGGCGCTCGATGCTCGAGGCACCGAAGAAGCCCTGCACGCCCGGCATCCGCGCGAGCGCCGTCCCGACGTTTTCCGGTTCGTCGAATGGGCCGCCGTGGCAGAGCACGAGGATGTCCTTGCGGACCGAGCGACCGGCCTCGGTGACCGTCATGACCCGGTCGATCGCCTGGTCGAGCGACAGGGCGACCCCGGCGCCGATCGTCCCGGCCGTGGTCAGGCCGACGTGGGCGACCAGCTGGTCGGCGCCGGCTTTCGCCATGGCCTTCGCGTCGTCGGCATTGAAGACGTAGGGCGAGGTGAACAGGTCGATCTCGTGGGCCAGCCGGATCGCCTCGATCTCCTTGTCGTAGCCCATGCCGGTCGCTTCCAGGTTGGCCCGGAAGTTGCCGTCGATGAGCCCGACGGTCGGGAAGTTCTGGACGCCGTCGAAGCCTATGTCCTTGAGCTGCTTGAGGAAGACCGGCATCAGCCGGAACGGGTCGGTCCCGTTGATGCCGGCGAGGACCGGCACGTCCTTGACGACGGGCAGGACCTCGGAGGCCATCTCGACGACGATGCCGTTGGCGTCGCCGTAGGCGAGCAGGCCGGCGAGGGAGCCCCTGCCGGCCATCCGGTAGCGTCCCGAGTTGTAGATGATGATCAGGTCGCAGCCGCCGGCTTCGGCCATCTTGGCCGAGATGCCGGTGCCGGCACCGCAGCCGACGATCGGCCTGCCGGTCGCGGCCTGGGCACGGAGTCGCCGTACCACCTCGGCGCGAGGAATGAATGGCATGGCCGCTCCTCCTTGTTGGGTTGTCGCAGTTCTCTGGTACGCCTAGCGCTTGGCTATCATCGCCTGCAGGCGATCGACCATAGCGTCGGCAAAGGCGGGGTCGTTGATGGCGAGGTCGAGCTCGACAAGCTCGACCTTCGAGCGGTCGAGGTTGGCGCGGATCGCGCCGAACAGCGCAGCATCCGCCACGGGGTCGTGGAACGGCATGCCCTCGACGTCGATCGCGCTCACGCCCTTGAGCGGGACGAACAGCGCGGTGGGTCCGGTGGTCTTGTTGAGCTTCTTGGCGATGATCTCGCCGAGCTTCGCGCACTCCTCCGGCGTCGTGCGCATGAGCGTCACTTCGGGGTTGTGGATGTAGATGTTCCGCTTCTCGAACTTCTCCGGAAGGGTGTCACGAGGGCCGAAGTTGACCATGTCCAGGGCGCCGAGCGAGACGATCTGGGGAATGCCGGTCCGGCCGGCGGCGTCAAGGCGCTCCGGTCCGGCCGACAGGATGCCGCCGACCAGCTCGTCGCACCATTCGGTGGTCGTGACGTCCGCCACCCCATCGAAGACGCCGTCGGAGATGAGCGCCTCGAATGACCGGCCGCCGCTTCCGACTGCGTGGAAGACGAGCACTTCGTAGCCGCTCGACTCCAGCCGCGCCCGGACGCGGTCGAGGCACGGCGTCGTGACGCCGAACATCGTCGCACCGATCAGCCGCTTCTCCTCAGCCTTCGGCATCGTCTGCTCGACCATGCCGCCGATGGCTCCGGCGGCGTTGGCGAAGATGCGACGCGAGAGGCGGTTCAGCCCGGACACGTCGACGACGGAGTGCATCATCGTGATGTCCTTGACGCCGACGTACGGGCCTACGTTGCCCGAGGCCATGGTCGACACGATGACCTTGGGGATGCCTACTGGGAGCGCCTGCATGGCTGTGCTCCCGATGGACGTGCCGCCCGAGCCGCCCATGCTGATGACGCCATCGAACTTGCCTTCGGCGAGGAACTTCACCGCGAGCGCCCGCGCACCCAGGCCCATGGTCTCGATGGCGTGGCCCCGGTCCCGCTTCTCGCGGAGCTCGGCGAGCGAGCCCCCGCCGGCCTCGGCGGTTAGGTCGGCGGGGCTGTCGGGCTTGAACGTCGGCTCGCCCAGGATCCCGGCGTCCAGCACGAAAGTGTTGAGCCCGCGAGCGCGAATCAGGTCGCGGACGTAGGCGTACTCTCGACCCTTGGTATCCAGCGTGCCGATCAACAAGACGGTCTTCGCCATAGCCTCTCCTTCACGCGGTTCGGATGCGGGCCCATTGGCCCGCCCGCTGCAGATGCTCCGACCGTTCGCCCGTCGCCGCCGAGCGCATCACACATCGGAAATCGGGGCGGCGACTGCGGAACGGCCGCTTCAGATTGGCTGCCGCTGGAGGACCGGACTCGCGCGTGCAACCGGCAACCGCGAGCCTGTCCGGCACGGTACGAACGACCCGGGTCCCTCCTGGCGAGAGACCCAACCATCACGAACGCTTCTCGCCTCCGGGGCGCCTCGGCCGGGTTTCGGCCGCTCGCCGCCGCCCCGTTCGATGGACGGCGTCATGCCCCTGTGGCGAGTTCATCTCTGCGCGGCCACCTCCTTTCCCGCGGACCGGCAGATCGCTGCGACCTCCTCCGCCACGCGGGCCGCGGACAGGCCGTACAGCTCGAGCAGCGCTGCATTGGATGCCGACTCGCCGTAGACGTCCTGCATGCCGAGTCGCTTCACGAAGGTCGGGCGGTGCTCGGAGAGGGCCTCGGCTACGGCGCCGCCGAGGCCGCCGATGACGGTGTGCTCTTCCACGGTGACCACGGACCCGGTCCGGTCCGCGGCTGCGACGATCGCCGCCACGTCGAGTGGCTTGATCGTCGGCACGTGGAGCACGTGCGCGTCGATGCCCCGTGCGGCGAGCAGCTCCGCGGCGTCGACGACGCGCGGCGTCTGCGTACCGGTGCTGATAAGCGTCACGTCGCGACCCTCGCGGACCACGACGGCTCGGCCGAATTCGAACGAGTACGAGCCGTCGAAGAGCCGCTGCGTCGCGTCACGCACCAGCCGGACGTAGACCGGCCCGTGGTATGAGGCGCACCAGCGCAGGGCCTGAGCCGCCTCGACGTCGTCGGCGGGACAGACGGTGACCATGCCCGGCATCGCCCGCATGATCGAGACGTCGTCCACGATGAGGTGCGTCTTGCCGGTCACGCCCGTGAAGAGCCCGGCGTAGCCCGGAGTGATCTTCACGTTGAGTCCCGTCTGGGCAATGAGGACGCGGATCTGGTCCAGGGGCCGGACCACCGCGAAGGCGACGAACGTGCTGACGAATGGGATCAGACCCATCGTCGCCAGGCCGGCGGCTACGCCCAGCATGTTCTGCTCGGCGATGCCCATCTGGAGATACCGATCCGGGTGGCGGTGCTCGAAGATGTCGGCCCTGGTGGAGCTGCCCACGTCGGCGTCGAGCATGACGATGCGGGGGTCGGTGTCGGCCAGCTCGCTGACAGTTTCGCCGAAGACCTCGCGCATGGCGCGACCCAGGGGCAGTGTCATCGCGCGCCTCCATCCGTGGCGGCAACGGTTTCGCCCAGGTCGGCCATCGCCGTGGCGAATTCGTCCGTGGTGAGCGGCCGCGTGTGCCAGTAGTAGTGGCCCTCCATGAACGAGACGCCCTTGCCCTTGACGGTGTGGGAGATCACGACCGTCGGCCGGCCGTCGCCTTGGCGCGCGCGCTCGAGGACGGCCACGACGTCGGGCATGCGGTGGCCGTCGACCTCCAGGACGCGCCAGCCGAAAGCAGTCCACTTGGCCACGAGCTCGCCCGGCGTCTCTGGTGGCAGGCGGCCGTCGGGTCCGTCCCCGGCCCAGCCGTACTGCTGGAGCTTGTTGTGGTCGACGATCGCGATGAGGGTGTCGAGACCGTAGCGGGCCGCGACCATGGCCGCCTCCCAGACCTCGCCTTCCTGGCACTCCCCGTCGCCGAGCATGACGTACGTTCGGACGTCGCCCCGGCCGGTCAGGCGTGCTCCGAGGGCGATCCCGACTGCGGCCGAGATGCCCATGCCGAGCGATCCGGTGGACATGTCCAGCCCGGGCAGCTTGGTCATATCCGGATGCCCTTGCAGCCGCGTCCCGGCTGAATCGAAGGTCGCGAGCTCCTCGACGGGGAAGTAGCCACGGAGGGCGAGCGCCGCATACAACCCGATCGACGAGTGGCCCTTGGAGAGAACGAACCGGTCGCGATCCGGCCAGCCGGGCTCCTCGGGCCGTATTCGCATGACGCAGAAGTACAGGGCGGCGAGCATGTCGGCCGCGGAGAGCGGCCCGCCCAGGTGCCCGGCCTTGGCTTCGTTCACGGCGCGAATGATCTCCACGCGGATGCGCCTTGCGGTTTCCTCCAGCCGGCTGATCTCCGCGTCCTGCGTTGTGGTGGTCATGACGCTTCCTCTGGAGCGCAGCCCGCGCCCCGGAGGACGGGGCACGGCCGCGGGCGAGAATTGACCGACGAAGCGCGCGGATCGAAACCGTCCGACGCCACGTCACGGAAGCCGTAGCTGGGGCCGGGAATGAAGACGTCTGGCTCCGGCATCGGATTCCTCGTGCTCATGACGGAAACCGAGGTCGGGACGGGAGGTTCTCGGCAGTCGTAATCAACAATCGATCCTACTCCTCAACGCGCTCGACCGAAAGCCGGCTCGGTCGGAGTGAGCCATCATGTCCAGGCCTCTCTCACCGGAAGGGACGCCAGGGCGCGGACCACGAACTCGATCTGGCTCATGCACGCGACTCGCCAGATCCCGCTGTCGATGAATGCCCGATGCTGCTCCGGAGTGCGGATCTCGCGGCCGACCAGCGCCCGGCAGTCGACTGCGCCGTGCTCGGCCCGGAAGTCGTCCATGAGGCGGGCGATGACCTCGCGGGCCAGGCGCTTGGCCCGTGCGTGACTCCTGAACCGGCGCGCGGCCAGGAGTCCCACGGCCAGCGAGGCTCCGGAGATGGCGCCGCAGACGCCGCCGCTGTAGGCGACGCCCCCGTTGAGGGCCATCGCCGCCGAGGGGTCCAGGGGATCGGGCAGGCCGAAGGCCTCCTTGAGAACCATGAAGGTCGTCTCGGCGCAACCGAATGAGTTGGACTCGTCGAGGAAGAGGGTCCTCGCTCGAGCTGCTGCTTCGTCAGCGGTCATCTCCGGCGGCTCTCCCCGTTGCTGGCATTGCCTGGTCCCGAGCCCGAGCCCAAGCAGCCCCTGGCTGCCGACTCGGACCTGCGACCGGTCAACCCTTCGTCTTCTTCTCGTAAGAGCCGGGCACGACCGGCGGCGTGAAGACGCAGAGAAGTTCGAGCGGCGCCGGGCCGTCGCACTCGGTGGCGTGGAACGTCCCGGCCGGGATGAAGACCGCAACGCCGGCCTCGAGCTCGGCCGGGCCCGCGTCGCAGATGAGCCTGCCCCGTCCGGAGAGGCAGTAGACCGTCTCCTCTGCGGCCTCGTGGACGTGGCCCGTGGGCCGCGCGCCCGGCTCGTAGACGGAGACGCCCATCGAGAGGCGCCTGGTCGGGGCGGTCTGAGGGCCTATGTAGGCGTGCCAGTTGCGACCGGGCATGGGCGTGATCGCGGTCTCGGCCCGGCTCATTCGCGTGAACATGACGTCCTCGCTTCGTCGCGCGGCGTGTCCATCCGCCGTTCTGGCCGACCTCAGCAGGTCGGATGCTCGATGTCGTTGCGTGCCCGTCAGGCCCGGCCGGCGGCGGCCTCGTCGGAGCGCCGGCGACCGGACAGCCGGATGAGGTCCTCGTGCAGCTCGAACCAGACGCTGTGGTAGCTGTCGACGCGCGGCGAGGCCACGAACCGCTGGTCGCCGTCCCGGGCGTGGGCCAGGGCGCGATCAAGCCGTTCGCGGTAGCCGGCCATCCGTCCGAGCTTGTTGCCGAGCGGGGTAAGCCAGTCGACGACCTCGCCGTGGAGAGCGCCGAGCTGCTCGAGTATGGAGGCGTCGTAGGCGGCGTCGGCATGGTCATTGAAGACCTGCTCGCCGCCGACGTCGCGGAGCTGCCAGGCTGTGACCAGGTCCTTCAGCCTGCAGTCGAGCAGGAGGAAGCGATCCAGGGCGGCCGCGCAGGTCTCCTCGCCTCCGCTGCGGTCGCGATCCGCGGCGAACACGTCGAGGGCGCGCAACCTGCCCTCTCCCGTCAGCCGGAACGAGCCCGCCACAACCTCCGCCAGGCCTTCGGCCACGAAACCGTCCACGAAGGGCCGGACCTGTTCGGCAGTGCTGGACAGCGTGGTGGCCAGGCCCTCGGGCGTGACCAGGCCCTTGATGAGGAGACCCCGGAGCACGTCGTCGGCCGTCAGCTCGGCAGTTGTCGGTGCCTCGGCCGGCGCCTCCGCGGCCGGCTCACCTTCGGCTTCGCCGATCGGGATGCCGAGCTCCTTCGCCCAGGCCAGCAGCGTGGCCGCCTCCGGCACGATGGCACAGCTGCCGTCGACCTCACCGGCGAATATCTCGCCGGTGCTGCCGTCGATGGTTATGACGTCGCCGCACGGGAAGGTCCTCCCGCCGACGGCCATACCGGTCTCCGCCACCTCGATGGCGCTCGCGCCGACGACCGCGGGGATTCCCCAGCCGCGGGCGACCACGGCCGCGTGGCTGGCCAGCCCGCCGCGGGCGGTGAGGACCCCGGCGGCGCTGGCCATGCCGTGGACGTCGTCCGGCGACGTCTCGGATCGGACGAGGATGACGGTCCGACCCGCCTGGGCGATCGCCTGGGCCTCGTCGGGCGAGGTCACGATCTCGCCGTGAGCCACCCCCGGTGAGGCGGGCAGACCGACGGCCAGCGGCTCGGGCCCGCCTTCGCGGCGGATCGAGGTCAGAGGCGGATGAGCGAGCTGGGCGGCCACGCGCCTGACCGCTTCCTCACGGGTCAGCGGGAAGGCAGGATCCTGGGCCATGTCGACCGCCATCCGCAGTGCGGCCTGGGGGCTTCGCTTGCCGACGCGGACCTGGAGCATCCAGAGCTTGGCCTGCTCGATCGTGAACTCGATATCGCAGAGGTCGGCGTAGTGGCGCTCGAGCTGGGAGGAGTAGTCCCGCAGCTGGCGGCCCACGGCCGGCAGCCGAGTGTCAAGCACAGAAACGGGCTCGGTCTGGTGAGTGCCCGACACCACGTCCTCGCCCTGGGCGTTGAACAGGACGTCGCCGTACAGCGTTGGCTCACCCGTGGCGGGGCTGCGGGTGAAGAGCACGCCGGTGCCGGAATCGGACCCGCGGTTGCCGAAGACCATGGTCACGATCGTGACGGCAGTGCCCAGATCGTCGGCGATGTGCTCATGCTTTCGGTAGGTCCGGGCGCGGTCACCGTTCCAGGAGCGGAAGACCGCCTCGACTGCGCCGCGAAGCTGCAGCCAGGGGTCCTCCGGGGCATCCGCGCCGACGATGTCGCGGTACATCTCCTTGAACCGGCGATGGCAGTCGGCTGCGAAGCTCGGATCGCCGGAGACGGCCGCGAGTCCCGCGACCGTGGCATCGTTCAGTCCCAGGTTCAGGATCGTGTCCATCATTCCGGGCATTGAGACGGGGGCGCCCGAGCGGACGCTGACCAGCAGCGGGTCCTTGGGATCGCCAAAGCGCCGGCCCACGACCGCCTCCGTGCGGGCCATGTGCTCGCGCAGCTCCTGGTCGAGGCCCTCCGGCCAGCCGCCTGCCAGATAGGCGTTGCAGGTGGCCGTGGTAACCACGAAGCCGGGCGGGACGGGCAGCTTCAGCTGCGTAGCCATGACGTTGAGACCCGCGGCCTTGCCGCCGATCAGGTTCTTCAGATCCTGCTCCGGCAGGCCATGGTCGTGGTCGAGGTCGAAGACGAGAGTCACGGTCCCGGGTGTCCTTTCATTCCGCCCCGCGTTTCGGGGTGGCCGGTCGGTTGGCATGCCGGGCGACCGCGGACGCTTCGCCTCGGCTGTGCCGCTATCAGGTGATTGCCGTTCAGCGCGTGGCGCCTGGCGGGGTCGCCGTGAGCTTGTCCCATAGCGATCCGGCATTCAGCGTCTGGATGTAATCCATCATGTAGCCCTGGCCGATGTCGACCGGGCAACGGTCGGCGAAGCTCACTCGGGCCATCGTCTCCTGGCGAGACCAACCCTTGGCTACGGCGTCCGCGACCGCCGTCTTCCACTCGAGGAGCGTCGCCCGCTGCGAGTCCACGTACTTCTTCGTGGTGACCGGGCCGTGCCCGGGGACGACGCGATCGACGTCGAGGGCGCGGATGCGGTCGAGGGAGGCGATCCACTGATCCACGTTCGAGGTCATGAGCCAGGTCTGGCAACCGGAGAAGATCGTGTCGCCGGTAAAGACGGTGCGCTCCTCGGGGACGTGGACCGCGATCTGGCCGGGCGTGTGACCCGGGGTGTGGAGGCAATGGAACGTGTGGTCGCCGACGCGAAGCGTCAGGTCTCCGGTAAAGACGATCGTGCCCTTGTTCGGGTCGGCGTAGTACTCGTCCCGGTCCGGCCACAGCGCCACGCCCTCGGGATCGTCGAGATCCGTGCCCTTGCCAGCCGGCGTGGGGAGAGCCTCGTAGGCGTACGCGAACGGGTCGAGCTCGGGGTAGACGACCATGAAGAGGTCGTAGACGCCCTGGTGGTTGACGACCGTGCCGGCGCCCTTGAAGTAGTAGTTGCCGAAGATGTGGTCGACGTGGTGCTCGGTGTTGATGACGTAGCGGATCGGCCCGTGGGATTCGGCTTCCTTGCGCATCGCCACCGCCTTCGTGGGCAGCTGGGGCGTGTCGATCACGACGACGCCGTCCGTGGTGACCACGTAGCTCGGATTGCAGCCGCGCAGCTTCGTCTCGGTGAAGATGTTGCCCGACACCTGCTCCATTTACATGGCTCCCTTGTGGCCGCTATTGAGTCGCAGTGAGGCCTCCGTCGATCGTGAGGACCTGACCGGTCACGAACCCCGAGGCGGCGGAGGCAAAGAAGAGGACGGCCCCGACGAGATCGCTCGTCTCGCCGACGCGGCCGAGCGGGACCCGGTTGACGAGGTTCGCCTTGAAGGCCGGGTCGCCGAGCAGCATCGCCACCTGGGGCGTGTCGACGAAGGTCGGGGCGATGGCGTTGACAGTGATGCCGTGCTTCGCCCACTCGGTCGCCCACTGGCGAGTCAGCGAGCTGACGGCGCCCTTGGCCGCCACGTACGCCGAGTACCCGGCGTTGATTCCGAGCTGGGCTCGGACCGAGCTGATGTTGACGACGCGGCCGCCCTGGCCGGCTTTGATCATCGCCCGTGCCGCGGCCTGGGTCGCCACGAGCGTGCTGCGCAGGTTCAACTCCATGATCCAGTCCCAGGCATCGCGGGGGTAGTCTTGGGCGTCGAAGAGGACCTTGCCCGCCCCGCCGCCGACGGCGTTGACGATGATGTCGAGCCGGCCGAAGCGTTCGACGGTCGCGGCCACGATTCGCTCGGCCTCAGCCTCCTTGGTGATGTCGGCCGCGAAGGCGAGGCATTCGGTCCCGGTTTCCCGGACCTTCGCGGCAGCCGCCTCGGCATTGCCCTGGTCGATGTCGCCGACGACGACCTTGGCGCCGGCCGCACCGAGGGCCGCCGCGACGGCCGATCCGATCGCTCCGCCGCCGCCGGATACGAAGGCGACGCGGCCGTCCAGCCGGAAGGCATCCAATGGATTCATCGCTCTCACTCCTGTTATCTGGTCGCCAGCGACGGGCGGCAGATGCTCAGTTGCCGGGGAAGACGAGGCTCAGCGCGCCGCGCTTGCCGGGCTCGGGCCAGCGAACGGTCACTTCCTTCTGCTGGGTGAAGAATCGGATTGAGTCCTCGCCCCTCATCTGCAGGTCGGCGAAGGCCGAGCCGCGCGTCCCGCCGAACGAGAGATAGCCGGCGGGTACCGGGATCGGCACGTTGATACCGATCATCGGCACGTCGACCTCCAGCTCGAAACGGCGGGCCGCCCCGCCGTCGGTGGTGAAGATGGCGGTGCCGTTGCCGTACTTGTGAGCATTGATGAGCCCGACGGCCTCGTCGAAGGTCCTCGTCCGGACGATACCGAGCACAGGCCCGAAGATCTCCTCCTGGTAAATGCTCATGTCAGGGGTGAGATGGTCGAAGAGCGTGACGCCCAGGAAGAACCCGTTCGGATGATCGGGATGGCGGAAGCTCCGTCCGTCGGCGACCAGCTCGGCCCCTTCCGCCACGCCCTTGCCGATCCACTCGACGATCGAGGCGCGGTGTTCGGCCGAGTAGATCGGGCCCATGTCGACGCCCGGATCCATGCCGGGGCCGATCTTGAGCTTGCCGATCCGCTCCTCCAGCATCGGGCGCAGGCGATCGCCCGCGTCGCCCACGGCCATGACGAGCGTCTGGGCCATGCAGCGCTCGCCGGCCGAGCCGTAGCCCGAGGCGATGGCCGAGTCTGCGGCCAGCTCCATGTCGGCGTCCGGCAGGACGATCATGGCGTTCTTGGCGGCGGTGTAGGCTCCGACCCGCTTTCCGTGCCTGGTGCCGGTTTCGAAGACGTGGCGCCCGACCGGCGTCGAGCCGACGAACTGGATGGCGGCGATGCCGGGGTGCTCGAGGATAGCGTTGACGGCTTCGCGGCCGCCGTAGACGACGTTGAAGACGCCGTCGGGGAGCCCAGCCTCCTTCCACAGCTCGGCCTGGAGTTGCGTGGCTCCGGGAGTGTGGCTGGAAGGCTTCCAGATGAACGTGTTCCCGGTCATGAGCGCGATCGGGTATATCCACATCGGGACCATCGCCGGAAAGTTGAAGGGCGTGATGCCGGCGGCAACGCCCAGGGGCTGTCGCAGGGTGTGGGCATCCACCTTCGTGGACACGTTCGGGGTGTTGAGGCCGGCCAGGTGGACGGGCAGCCCGCAGGCGAATTCGACCGTCTCCAGGCCGCGCACCACCTCGGACAGGGCGTCCGGAAACGTCTTGCCGTGGTCGCGGGTGATGAGGGCCGCCATCTCCTCGCGGCGGCGGTAGACCAGCTCGCGATAGGCGAAGAAGACCTGGCTGCGGGCGATCAAGGGGGTGTCGCGCCAGGCCGGGAAGGCGGCCCGCGCCGCGGTGACGGCGGCGTCGACCTCGGCGGCCCCGCCGCGCGGGACTCGGCCGATGACCGCCCCCGTGGCCGGGTTGAACACGGGTCCCGTCTGCTCCAGGGGGACCTCGACAGGCCGTCCATCGATCCAGTGGCTCAGGATCGGGAGAGGCTCCTCGGACCCGGCTCCGGCCTGGCGGGTTGTCTGAGTGGTCACGTGTGCGTCTCCTTGATGCAGGCCGGGGCTCGATGGCCGCTGTCAGCGGGCCCGGATGTCCGGATCTGGCAGGACGATATCTCGGATTGCCCCGGTGAGGTCGTGATAGGCCTTGATGAAGGAACGCAGAGTGCGGGCGGTCGCCCCGAATCCGTCGAATTCCTCGATTCGCATCCCATCGGGTTCGTAGGCTCTGCGGAAGTCCGGGACCCGCTCGCGCAGCTCATCGATGAGCCTCGGATCCACGGGTATGTGCATTCTTGGCGTCGGCGTGATGCCACTGTCGTTGAAGCGCACCTGCCACGCGTACGGGATCGTCATGCTGACGTCGCCGCCGACGAGCTCAGTCCAGTGCAGGTGGTGGCGGTAGGCGGCCGCCAGCATGCGGGACCGGTACCCGTGCTCCTGGAAGATGGCGTAGGTCCGCTTGAAGGCCGCGAGGCCGGCCCAATCGAGCGCCGCCGGATCGACGGACAGGCCGTCACGCGCGACGAGGGCCTTCATCCAGTCGTCCAGGCGCCCGATCATGATCGTCACGATAGGGGCGAGCCTGGATGGATCGCCGCCCGCCCGGGCCAGGCGATCCAGGCCGCGCTCGACGGCCTCCGCCGCAGCCAGAGCCTGGGGAACGGTGAACGAGACGGTGGCGTTGATGTTGACGCCCCGCGCGGTCGCTTCCTCGATCGCCTCGATGCCGGCCCGAGTGACCGGGAACTTGATCTGGAGATTCGGGGCCAGACTGCTGAGCCGGAGGGCCTGCTCGACCATTCGGTCGGGCGCGGTGTAGTTGGCCGGGTTCACCTGCACCGACAGCCAGCCCTTCCGGCCGTGCTCGCGTTCGTGTATGGCCGCGAGCGCCCCGGCGCCCCGGACCGCCATTTCCTCCACGATCGCCCAGGTGAGCTCCACTTCGGACCAGCTCGGGTTCGCGGCTACGAGCTCGCGAACGCGAGGCACCCAGTGATCCTTCTCCTTGGACAGGACCTCGAGAACGATCGGCGGGTTCGAGGTGGCGCCGGTCGCGCCGCGCTCGATGGCGTAGGCGAGCTCGCTGACCGCGCACGAGTCATTCCAGTACTCGGTTGGGCCGAGTCTGACGGTCTGGAGCAACGGGCAATCGACCATGGTCAGGCAAGCACCTCAGGCAGGCAGCGCGCTTCTGTCAATGGCACCAATAATCGATGATCGATGAAAGTGCCAAACGGCACTTGATTGTCCGGAACTCGGGCTCGACTGTTCGACCTCGGCAGGAGGTCTTCCTCGAGCGCTTGACGGCACTCGCTCATCCCTCGCGGCGGAGCGAGCGTTGCGCTCACGGCCGGGCCGCCTGCAGGAACGTTGCTGGCTGACCAGCCGCCTGGCTGGCAGGAGATGGAGGTTCAGTGTGGCGACAGAGACTGAGACAGAGACCAAGAACACGATCCCGCTCTGGCTGGCTATTGCAATCACGGTCGTCGTCAGCCTGCCCTTCGGCATCTGGCTCGAGAAGTTGGATCTGCCGCTGTGGGCAGCGTTCATCGTGTGGGCCGAGTACTTCGCCCTTGGCGCCAAGCCATCGGCACTGAAGATCATCGTGCCCGCATACATTCTCGGCGTCGTCGGCGGAGCATTGATCTGCGAGTTCTACCAGGTTCTCGACAAGATCTTCAACAATCCCACTGGCACGGTCGTGAATTTCAGCCTGCAGACACTGACGTATGACAACCTGGCCCTCTACATTTCGTTCTTCGTCGGCTTCTGCATCTTGATCTACGCCATGAAATGGATGCCGGTCACCCAGATCGGGACCCTGCCGTTCTTCAACGGCGTCTCGGTGTTCCTTGGCGTGTACTTCACCGGCAGCTTCATGGGCTGGTTCAAGGACTTCAATATCGGCACGGACACGATTGGCTATGCGATCGTAATCTTCGCCGCCATCAGCGCCATCCTGGGCGGCATGCTCGGAGCCTTCCTCGGCTGGTTCAACGTGGTGATCCTGTTCCCGCGCCAGGTGAAGAAGGGCTCGTAGCCGACGCGCCCGTATTCCGTTCGACAGTGGTGTCCCGCGTCACTCGTGTTCCACGCCGCTCGAAGTTGCAGTGCGCGGGCTCGTCAGAGCCCGACGCGCCTTCACCGTCAGCAAGGGACCCTCGCCGCCCGTCACGGCGAGAAGGTCCTATGGCCCGACAATGCGCGGGCAATCGGTTGCTGAGTGAGGTGGCCGGCGCTTCGGGCCGCCCGGCGACCGGTAGCCCGGAGTGGAGCCAATTCGCTAAGTACCTGCCAACCGAATCGGTAGCGATTGCGACCTGAGACTGCGCCGCAATGGCGATGCCGACGTCAAGTCCACGGCTTATCTGGAGGCAACGGCAATGGCGGAAGCCAAGAAACTGACCACCAAGTTGGTCGGCCCGGGCGAAGAAGTAATCGGGCAGTTTCTGGGGGACAAGAGCTTCCCGGTCAAGTGGGAGTCGGAGGTCGAGAAGGAACTCTTCTGGGTCTACGACGACCTGCACTGCCCCCACCCGCTCAGCCCGATGTACTACGACATCGGCGGGTGGTGGCTGAGCTGCGATCACATGTTCCGGCGATTCGGCACGCCGTTCGCCACGGACTGGATCGCCAAGGAGGTCAACGGCTACCTGTACACCGCGGCCATCCCGGCCCAGGCCGGCCTGAAGACCTTCGTAGACTGCGAGTACGGCTACACGACCACGCCGATCGTGCCCCAAGAGGCCGACTACGCTGCCAAGATCGGCGCCTATCTGGGCTTCGTCCTCCCCACGTACGGCGACGAGTTCGCGACATGGTGGAAGGATCGCCTGCGCCCGGAGATGGAGCACAACTTCAAGTACCTGGAAGAGAAGTTCGACCAGGCTCCCAAGATGAATCTGGCGCAGCTGGCCTGCCTGCTCGAGGATGCGATCGACATCCACGACCGGCACTGGAAGATCCACTGGATGCTCAACTTCGCGCAGCTCTCCGCGACCCTCAACCTGCGGGCCGTGACGGAGAAGACGCACGGCAAGATCGATGAGCAGCTCCTCGGACGGCTCCAGAGCTCGGCCAAAGACCGCAACTGGGACTCCATCGAGGCCCTGTGGAAGATGAAGGAGGAGGCCAAGGCCGACACTGTCCTGGCCGCCGCGTTCAATCACGAGACTGCGGGCGAGATCATCGCCGCCCTCAAGAAGACCGAGCGCGGCAAGCGCTTCATCGAAGAGCGGATCGTGCCCTACCAGAAGGAGTACGGCTGGCACGCCGTCTGGAGCCACGAGTTCATCTTCCCGTCCGTGCGCGAGCACATGGAGCCGGTGGTCGAGCTCGTTCGCGGCTACATCCAGACCAACTACAACTATCCCAAGACCGTGAAGGCGCTGGCGGACGACATCGCCTCCGCCGCCAAGGAGATCCTCGAAGGCCTCAAGGGCGAGGCGCTCGAGGAGATGCGGGTCGCCAACGACATCAACCTCAAGATGGCTCCGCTCACCCCGGACCATCACTTCTACATCGACCAGGGTGCCAACGCCTACCTGCGCATGGCTCTGATCCTGTGCGGTCGGAAGCTCGTGGAGATGGGCGCTCTCAAAGAGGCCGATGACGTCGTCTACTTCAAGTACAACGAGTTCCGGGTCTTCATGGGCAATCCGGCCGGCATGGACGGCAAGGCGCTCGTTGCCAAGCGCAAGGCCGAGCGCGAGAAGGCCTACACCATCCGGCCTAAGGAGTGGATCGGCACCTGCACGCCAACGCAGCTGGCGTTCCCGTACCTGAACCTGTGGGGCTTCCCCGAGAAGTTCTACCGGAAGGAGTCCACGGTCGCCGGCCAGTTCACGGGCCTCGGCGCCTCGCCGGGTGTCGTCGAAGGCATCGCGCGGGTCGTGCTTACGGAGGACCAGTTCGACCAGGTAAGGGCGGGCGACATCCTGGTCTGCATCATGACTAATCCGGCCTGGGTCGTCCTGTTCACGAAGATCGTCGGCCTGGTCACCGACGCCGGCGGCACGGTTGCTCACCCGGCCGTCCTGTCGCGCGAGTTCGGCATCCCGTGCGTCGTTGGGTCGTCGGTAGCCACCAGGAAGATCAAGAGCGGAGACCGGATCCGTCTCAACGGCACCACCGGTCTCGTCGAGATCCTCCAGGCGGCCGCCCAGCCCAAGTCGGACCTCATGACGAAGATGTGAGCCCAGCTCCATGCCCCGCAGCGCCCCGATCTCACGCAGTGTCCTGAGCGGCCAGGTCAAAGATCACCTGTTGCAGGAGATCATGGCCGGCCACTTCCCACCGGGCGCCCGCATCGTCGAGACGCGGGTGGCGCGGGAGCTTGGCACCAGCCAGGCGCCCGTCCGGGAGGCACTGCGCGACCTCGAGGCGCTCGGGGTCGTGGAGATCAATGCGTTCCGTGGGGCCCGTGTCCGTCATCCAACCAAGGCCGAACTCCTCGAGGCATATGGAATTCGGGCCGAGCTCGAGTCCCTTGGAGCGCGCCTCGCGCTGCCTCGGATTTCGGACGCGGACCTCGATGAGCTCCAGCGCTACGTCGAAGAGATGCAGCAGGCGGCCGACGCGGGCGACGCGCACGCGGAGGCCATAGTGGACGTGACCTTCCACGCCCGCGTCATCCAGATCGCCGGCAACCAGACGCTGGAGCGGGTCTGGCGATACCTGGAGCCTCTCTCGCGCACATACATCACTCTCATCGTTCCCGGCGTGAACCCACGGCAAGTCGCCGACCTGCACACCCCGATCATCGCCGCCCTCCGCGACCGTGATCCCGACCTGGCCGTGGTCGCGTACCACCATCATTTCGCGGCGGCCGGCGACATGCTCCGCGGCCGGTGGATCGACGAGCCCTCGCCATCGGACCAGGCCGCCTCGGCCGATGCCGATGAGCCGTCCGTGGACGACGCCCGGTTCGCACATGGCCTGCCGGCAGCAGGTGCCGTCGCCCGGGTCGAACAGCCTCGCCACGGCCGCGCGGGATCACCGCTGACGGCCCGGGCCCGCCTGGCAGACGCGGGCCGCAGTCAGTGACGCAGTCGTGTCGGACGCCCGAGGGCGCCTGGCACGAGTTGGTCATAGGAGCCGGGACGGCCGAGACAAAGGTCGATCGGTAAGACCCGAGCAGGAATACGACGGCGGCATGGGCCGCCTGCGGAAGGAGACCATGGACGAGCAACTGCAACTGTCGGAAGAGATGTCCGCCGAGACCGCGCGGCTGCGGGTGGACGTCTACGGCAGTCAGCCCCGCGAACACGTCCTCGAGGACCTGAACTTCCTGAACTATCGGCTCGCCGACGTGCGCATCTCGCCCGAGGTGACCCTGCCGGAGCCCGACATCGTCTGGCACCAGGAGGGGGACAAGTCCATCTCCTACGACGGCCGGACGATGACGTTCCAGGGTCCCTGGCCGGCCGGTCCGATCCAGAAGGTCGTGGTCGCGTTGCTCGCTCTGCGCATGGAGGCAAAGGGGTTTCACCCGTTCCATGCCTCCGCGGTGCGCTATCGCGGCAAGACCGTGATGTTCCTGGGCGGCGAATCGAATCACGGCAAGAGCATGGGCCAGATCGAGGCCTGCCGGCGCGGGGCGCTGCTCGTCTCCACCGAGACGACGGTCGTCGACGATGCCGGGCGAGCGGTGAAGGGTTCACAGGAACCTTTCATCAAGAAGCGCACCGAGGGCACTGAGCGCGCCGACAAGGCCGCCCCCGAGGCGGGCGTCGCCAAGTTCTTCGGCGGCATGCCGACGTGGGAGCTGTACACGCAACCGAGCAACGTCGACGTCGTCGTCGTGCCCGCGATCGACGGCAACTTCGATCCCAGCCTGGGCGAGATGATCCCGTTCGAGCGCCAGTTCCAGACGCTTCATTCGCTCCAGAACTACTTCCTGCTCAACGAGCTGCTCGCCGCGGACTGGCCGATGCCGATGGTCGACACGGAGCCGCTGCGCCGCGCACGAGCCCGGTGGGTCACCAAGTTCTCGGATCGTCCCTACTACTTCGTCCGGGCAGCCACCCCGCAGGTGCTGCTCGACGAGCTGGACAAGGTCCTCTGAGCCGCGGGGTATCGGAACGATGCAGACGTTCGCCTACAGGCGGCCGGCTACTCTGGCCGAGGCCGTAGCCCTGCTGGATGCGCACGGCTCCGACGCGCGCCTTCTGGCGGGCGGCACCGACCTGGTCATCGGGCTGCGCAGCGGCTCCGAGAAGCCGACCGTGGTGATCGACATCAAGCGCATCGCCGATCTGTCACCGGGGATCCGGGAAGGTGCCGGCCGTGTGACCATCGGGGCCACGACCGTGATGGCGGAGGTCGCGGCGAACTCGCTGGTGAAGCGGTATTTCCCCGCGCTCGCAGAGGCCGCAGCCGTCGTCGGATCCGTCCAGATCCGGAACCGGGCGACGCTTGCCGGCAACATCTGCAACGCGTCAGCGGCGGCGGACACGGCGCCGCCGCTGCTGGTCTACGGGGCCACAGTCGTGGCCGTGGGATCCGCAGGCACCCGGCGCATCCCCATCACCGAGTTCTTCGTGGAGTCCGGGGTGACGACCCTCGGCCGCGGTGAGCTCGTGATCGGGATCGAGCTGCCGATTCCGTCCCACCGGACGGGCGCCGTCCACCTCCGCCGCACCCGGCGGCGCGGCCACGACCTGGCCTCGGTGACGCTGTGCTGCTCCGTCGACGAGGGCGGCGTAACCAGGCTCGCATACGGCAGTGTGGGGCCGCGGCCCCTCCTGTTCGTCGACGAGACCGGCACGCTGGCCGACACCGGAAAGCCCGAAGACGCCAGGCACCAGATCCTGGAGGGGATGTTCGCGGGCGCGAGCCCATCCAAACGGTCGATGCGAGCCAGCCCGGAGTACCGGCTGGCGATGCTCCGGGTGCTCGGCTGGCGAGCCCTCCAGACGGCGATCGATCGGCTGGCGGAGGAACGAACCAATGGCTGACATGCTTCCGATCGAGCTCAACGTCAACGGGCGCCGCCGGGCGTTGGACGTTCCCGTCAACCTGACGCTGCTAGACATGCTGCGGGACCAGCTCGGGCTGACCGGCACCAAGGAGTGCTGCGATGTCGGCGAATGAGGTGCCTGCACCGTGCTGGTGAACGGCCAGGCGGTGGACAGCTGCCTGATGCTCGCCGTCGAGGCGGACGGCGCCGAGATCACAACCGTCGAAGGGCTGGCCGTGAACGGACAGCTCAGCCCGCTCCAGGAGGCGTTCCTGGACAAGGGTGCGTCTCAGTGCGGCTTCTGCACGCCTGGCCAGCTCATGGCGGCCCACGCCCTGCTGACCGAGAACCCGGATCCCAGCCTGGCCGAGGTCCAGGAGGGCCTCTCCGGCAACCTCTGCCGGTGCGGCTGCTACTTCCAGATCACCGAGGCCGTGCTGGCCGTGGCGGAAGGGGCACACAAATGAGCGCAACCAGGGTCGGCGACTCACCGTGGCGCGTCGGCGGCCGGGAGCGCGTCACCGGCCAGCAGCAGTACGTGGCCGACATCCACCTGGCGGGCACTTTGCAGGCGAAGCTGGTCACGGTCGACTGTGCCAGGGCCAGGATCATCTCGATCGACAAGTCCGCGGCCGAGCGCCTGCCCGGCGTTCACCTGGTGATGACGGCGGAGGACCTGCCGCAGCCGATGCCCCGCTTCGGGCCGCAGGTCGAAGACCGGCCCGTCCTGGCCGTTGGCGAGATCAAGTTCCACGGCGATCCGGTCGCGCTCGTCGCGGCCGAAACCGAGGAGATCGCCGAGGAGGCCGTCCGCCTCGTCCACGTGGAGTACGAGGAACTGCCGGCGGTCTTCACCGTGGCTGCGGCGCTGGATCCGACGGCGCCTCTCGTCCAGGATCCGTCGCTTCGGCCCCAGGACCCGCTCGCCAACACGAACGTGTTCCGGGAGCACAGGGTGGCCTGGGGCAACGTCGACGCGGAGCCTGCCGACATCGTCATCGAGAACCGCTACAGCTTCCCGATCGTGACCCACTTCGCGATCGAGCCGCACTCGTTCGTGGCGGCACCCGACGGAGACGGGGTGGCGGTCTGGAGCTCCATCCAGCACCCCTACTGGCTTCAGAAGATCCTCGCCAAGATTCTGCGGATGCCGCTCGCCAGGGTCCGGGTGATCGCCCCGGACCCGGGCGGTGGGTTCGGCGGCAAGCAGCACGCCAAGTATGAGCCGCTTCTGGCCTTCGCGGCGCTCCGCGCCGGGCGCCCCATCCGACTGATCCTGACCCTGGAGGAGAGCTTCCAGGCGGCCCGGCGCGCGGCCTGCGAACTGCACGTCCGCACGGGCGTCCGCTCCGACGGCAGGTTGGCCTTCCAGGACATCAAGGCCGACTACCTGATCGGCGCCTACGTGGACATCGCGGACCGGGTCGTGAGTAAGGGCAGCTATCCGGGGGCCGGGCCGTACAACGTGCCCTCCGTCAGGATCGTGGCTCGCGCCGTCCTGTCCCACACGCTGCCGTCCACCGCCTTCCGCGGCTTCGGCAACCCGCAGGTCAACTGGGCCGTCGAATCGAACCTGGACGAAGCCGCTCGCGCTCTCGGGATCGACCGTCTCGAGTTCCGCCTTCTCAACCTGGCCCGCAAGGGCGACGCGTTCATCCCGTACGACACGCCGGCCGACGGCGACTGGCAGCAGACGGTGCGCAAGGCGGCCGAGCTGATCGGCTGGCACGAGCCGCTGCCGTCGGGCCACGGCCGCGGCATCGCCATAGGCATCAAGTCCGGGCCCACCACCGGGCACTCCTATTCCACCGTTCGCCTGCTGGCCGACGGCAGCGTCATCGTCTATGCCGGCACGTCCGACATGGGCCAGGGTGCCCGGACCGTCTTCGCCCAGATCGCCGCCCAGGAGCTGGGCGCGCCGATCGACTGGGTGACCGTGGTCATGGGCGACACGGCGCTCGTGCCGTACGACCAGCAGACCTCGGCCAGCCGGTCCACGGTTCTCATGGGCAATGCCGTGCTCCGCGCCTGCCGGTCCATCCAGGCGCAGCTGCGCGCGATGGCCGCGGAGCTGCACGGCGTGGACGAAGAGAAGATCGTCGTGGACCAGGGCGTCGTCCGGCTGCCGGATCGAGAGCTTACCGTGCTCGAAGTCCTCAAGCCTGGCCTCGGACGGATGGGCGGCGAGCTCATCGGCAACGGCGAGAGTCGCAAGGACGCCGAGCCGGATCATCCTCTCGGCGGGAGCGCGGCCTTCTTCGAGTTCAACTGCACGGCCGTCGAGGCCCGCGTCGACGAGGGCACCGGCGACGTCACGATCGTCCGCCACGTGGCCGTCTCGGACGTGGGCAAGGCCCTGAACCCGCTCCAGGTCCGCATGCAGGACGAGGGCGCGGCGATCCAGGGCCTCGGCCATACCCTCATGGAGCATTACATCTTCGATGAGGCCGGCCGGATCCGGAACCTGGGCGCCATCGACTACCGGATCCCGACCAGCATGGATTTGCCTCTCGAGATGCGCAGCGAGCTCGTCGAGAACGCCGACGGGCCCGGGCCTTACGGCTCGAAAGGCATGAGCGAAGGCGCCCTCCTGTGCGTGTCGGCGGCCGTGGCGGCCGCGGTGCGCGAGGCCAGCGGCGCGGTCATCCGTGACCTGCCGCTGACTCCCGAACGGGTCTGGCGGGCGCTCCAGGAGCGCGACGAGGCGCAAGCGTCTGGGAGGGACGAACGATGACCGTGGGCAAGGAAGTCGGGCCCGCTGGGAACATCCCCGCGGAGCAACTCGTAAAGGCGGCCCGGCTGGTCCGAGAAGGCCGCACCTACTCCCTGGCGGCTACTCGCTACCCGGGCATGCCGCTCTTCCCGGGACACCCGCCTTTCCAGGTTCTGAACTACCGCACGCCGCGTGGCATCCGCGTGACGGGCGCGCAGCCCTGGGGTCCCATCAACGATGCCGGGCTCGGCTACATGGCCGAATACGTCATGGCGACCTCGCACTCCGGGGCCCACATCGACGCCCTGGCCCACATGACCGTCGGCCAGGATTCGCACTGGTACGGCGGCGGCAAGGCCGACGATCACCTGACCGACTTCGGGCCGACGTACGGCGACGCGGCGAAGATGCCGCCCTTCTTCAGCCGCGGCATCCTCCTGGACGCGGCCGGCCATCGTAGCCTGGACTACCTCCCGAAGGGCTCGCCCGTCGGGGCCGACGAGATGGAGGCCATGTGCAAGGCCGAGGGCGTCACGGTCCAGCCGTGGGACGTACTCCTCATCCGCACGGGCTACATGAGCCTCTGGCCCGACGCCGAGAAGATGGCGGCCAACAAGACCGCCGGGCCGGACCTTTCCGCCGCGGAATGGCTCCTGGAGCGCGGTGTGATCGCCACCGGCACCGACACGGAGACTTACGAAGTTCAGCCGGCTCCGGATCCGGGCCCCACCGGAAACCCCCAGCCGGTCCACACGCTCCTCCTCATCAACAACGGCATCTACCTGATGGAGAGCCTCGACCTGGAGGCCCTCGCTCGGGATCGTGTGTACGAGTTCCTGTTCGTTGCTCTGCCGCTCAAGATCCGCGGCGCCACGGGTTCGATGGTCGATCCCGTGGCCGTCATCTAGGAGGGAAGCTTCCATGCCCGTTGTGTCCCCGACCATGAAAGCCCTCGTAGTCCTCGAGCCCAACCGTGTCGAGATCCAGGAAGTAGCGACCCCTACCCCGGGCCAAAACGAGGTGCTGGCCCGGGTCCGTGCCGTCTCGATCTGCGGTACGGACGCGCATCTCGTACGGGGCGATTATCCGGGCTTCTGGCCGCTGAGCTTCCCGTTCATTCCGGGGCACGAGTGGGCCGGCGAGATCGCCGCGCTCGGTCCGGGCGCGGAGCGGTACGGTTGGAAGATCGGCGACCGTGTCGCCGGCACCTCTCACGATGCCTGCGGCTTCTGCCAGAAGTGCGTCGAAGGCCGATACAACCTCTGCGAGAACTACGGCGTTCAGGGGCTGCACCGGCAGTACGGGCACAACACCCAGGGTGCCGACGCGACGTACGTCGTCCACGGCGTGAAATGCGTGTTCAAGCTCCCCGACGCGATCAGCTTCGAGGACGGAGCGCTCATCGATCCCGCCTCGATCGCCCTTCATGTCGCGAACCGGGGCGGCGTAGCCCCCGGCGACACGGTGGCGATCACCGGCGGGGGCGCGATCGGGCTGCTCTCCGGCGATGCGGCCCTCGTTCGCGGGGCGTCCCGCGTGATCGTGCTGGAGCGGATGGCCGGACGCCTGGCGAAGGCCGTCGAGCTCGGCTTCGAGACCATCGACACGAGCCAGGGCGACCCGGTCAAGACCGTCCGAGACCTGACCGGCGGCCTGGGCGTCGATGTCGTCCTGGAGTGCGCCGGCGTGCCCGTCGCCGTCCAGTGGGCCCTGGGCATGCTCCGCCGCGGCGGGCGTTGCGCGGCCGTCGGTATTCCGACGGTCGGCGTCGAGATTCCGATGCAGAAGATCGTCCTCGACGAGCTCGAGCTCGTCGGCTGCCGCGCGACGGCAGGCGAGATGCGACGGGTCATGCCGCTCGTCGAGCGGGGACGGATTCGCGTCCACGAGGTCGCCACTCACCGCTTCTCGTTGAGCGAGTACGAGAAGGCGCTCGCCACGTTTAACGACCCCAACAGCGGCGCCATCAAGATCGTCATCGTGCCCTGAACTCCTGCCTCGCCGGTCGGAATGGCGGCTGACCCCAAAGGGCAGCCGCCGCCGGCCGGTGGCTGGCTGGATCGAATGCGGGGGCTATGAGCGGGGGCTTTGAGCCCGCGATGCACCGCAGGCTGGGGTACCTCTGGGGCGTCGGCGCGTCTCAGCTATCCCTCGAGGAACGCCGCACGGAGTGCCCGGAGCGTCCCGTGGTCGAGCCGCAGGCCGTCGCTGAAATACCGCTCGATCGTCCCGTATGAGGTGCGCATCTCGTCGAGGGCGGCCTGTAGATACTCCGGGCGGACCCACAGGAAGTCGGCGATGACATCCGGATCGCCGCCTTCGGCCTGGAAGTCATCGAAGAAGGACTGGAACATCGGCTGCAGATAGCCGTTGCTGGCGAGGTAGTCCGCCATCACCAGATCCTCGGGCACACCCAGCAGGAGCAGCAGCGAGGCCGCCGCCCAGCCGGTTCGATCCTTGCCCCCCATGCAGTGGATCAGGGCCGGCCGGTGCCGTTCGTCGGTGAGGTCGCCGAACACCCGTCCGAAGGCAAGACGTGCCCTCTCGAGGCTGACGAACTCCCGATACTGAGCGACGAACATGGCCGCGCCCTTGCCGTTGCCGAACTCTTCATGAGCGACGGCGGGATCACGCATGGACTCCATGATCTGGCCGGGTGTGTGCTTTGCCTGGCTGCCCAGAATGTCCAGCGCGACGTATCTGGTGTCGGGGGACACCCGATCGGGCCGCGTAGTTCGCTCGAACTCCGTTCGGAAGTCGTAGATGGTTCGAACGCCCAGCCGGGCGAATTCCAGCGCATCCGCGCCTTCTAGCCGATCGAGAGCACTCGAGCGGTAGAGGAGCCCGGTTCGGACACGCCGGCCGTCGGCGGTGCTCAAGCCACCCACGTCGCGCAGGTTTGGAACGGAGGCCAGCGGGATAGTTCGGTCGGTGTGCGTGTCGGTCCTCCTCTGGGTGGCCGGGTCTGCGACCGTGCGGCGGATCTCGGCGGAACCGGCGCCGGACAGGTGATGGCGCTCAGCTCGATGGGGCATCTCAAGCGTACCGGATGCGGCCGTGGCGTGCCCAAGGCCGGACATGTGCGGGACTCAGCGACGGGTAGGGTCCGGGGAGGCCTCCAGCGCCGCCAGTTCTTCCGGCGTGTCGACGTCAGGATTTGCCCCCTCGATGTCGATTTGGACGACCAGGTCCGGGTGGTCCCGCACGACGGGCCCAAGGCCGCGATCCGCCAGTGCCTCGCTTGCGAGCGGCCAGGCGAGGCGATGGATGAGCAGCGGATTGGGGCCACCGCCGTCTCGGTATCGAGGCACCACTATCGGCAGGGCCGCGGATACGAACCCGGCCAGCAGCCGCTCGACCACCTCCGCTCGCACGAGCGGCTGATCGCCCAGCAGGACGAGCGCGGCCTGGCTGGCCGGGCCCAGGCTCTCGAGGCCGACGCGCAGCGAACTGGACAGGCCGGCGTCCGGATCGGGATTGCGCACACGCCGCTCGGACCGCCACGCCAGGCGCCGTTCGATCTCGTCGGCGTCGTGGCCGAGGACGACGACGATCTCCGCGAACCCCGGCACTGCCACGACGTCGAGCACATGCTGGAGCAGGGGCCGGCCCCACAGGGGTGCAAGCGCCTTGGTGCTGCCGAATCGCGACGAGGCGCCGGCCGCCAGCACGATCGCGGCTGTCCGCCGAGCCTCGATCATCCGCCGGCAGCCGGGTCGGCGGGCACCGTCGAGGACTCCGGGTCGGCCTTCGCACGCGCCTTCTCGCGCAACGGCAGCCCCGTTCCTCCGTAGCGCAGCGCCACGATCTCGGCCATGATCGAGAGCGCGGTCTCGGCCGGCGCGCGCCCGCCGAGGTCCAGGCCCACAGGATTGCGCAGCCGATCGAGGTCCTCCCACCGGACTCCGGCCGCTAACAGGCGCTCCCGTCTATCGGCCAGCCTCTTGCGCGACCCGATCGCACCGACGTACCGGCAGCCGCGAGCGAAAGCGGTCACGATCGCCGGCTCGTCGAACTTCGGGTCGTGCGACAACACCGCCACCGCATCGGACGGACCCAGGCCGATCGCGTCCGCCACTTCATCGGGCCAGCCCACGACGAGCCGATCGACGTCGGGGAACCGCTCCCGGGTGGCGAACGCCGGCCGGCCGTCGACGACGATCGTCTCGTAGCCGAGCGTGCGGGCGATCGAGACGAGGGGGATCGCGACCTGTCCCGCGCCGACGACGATGAGCCTGGGTCGGGTGGGGAAGGTTTCGATGAACAGCGATCGACCCGCGAGCTCGACCGTTCGCGAGGTTCCCCTGGACAGGGATTCGAGCGCCAGCCGAACGAGCTCGGCGTCGAGCGACGGGTCGCCGAGCGAACCGTCGAGGTGGCCGTCTTCCCAGGCGACGAGCACCGGGGCCGGTGGCTCGCCTTCGCCGGGCGGACGCGGCCCTGCCTCGGGCCCGGGCGAGTCGGTGGGAAGCGGCGTGACTACGGCGCGGCCGCCGGTCGCGCCGGCCCCTGCCGCAGCTCGTGCCGCAGCCTCGGCTGCCTCGCCCACCGCCGGCTCGACCAGCACGTCGATCGTGCCCCCGCAGGCGAGCCCAACGTCCCATGCTTGCTCGTCGGTGATGCCGTAGCGGACCACCCGCGAGCGGCCGGTCGCTCGGGCCCGTTGTATCTCCTCGAAGGCGGCTCCTTCGACGCAGCCGCCGCTGACCGAGCCCGCGATCCGGCCGTCGGCCGTCGTGAGCATGACCGCACCCTCCGGACGCGGCGCCGACCCGAATGTCCGGACGACGACGGCCCGGCCGATCTCGGCGCTGTCGGCCCGCCAGGCGGCGAGGGTCTCGACGAGCTCCTTCATCGCGAAGCCTCCTGCAGATGCGTCCGCCCCTGCCCCCCGCGGCTCCGGCGAGCCCCCCGGTCCGAGCGCAGGCTGGCAAGCCGCTCCAGTCTCAGAAACCCCACGGATACTACTACCGCTACCGCGCGCGCCGATCGCACCGGCAAATGCCGACGGCCCCGACCTTCCGGCATGCCCTGCTTGGCTCTCGCGACGGCTGGGTGCCCGGCGCAGTAGAGTGCCTTTGTCGGGCCTGGAGAGGTGCCGGAGTGGCTGAACGGGACGGTCTTGAAAACCGGCAACTGCCCTTTTCCGCCCATCCCTGAGCACGAAGACCGCCGCAACGCGGCCGTGAGCGGCGACATAACCCCCCAGTGGGGGGGGTTATCGGCGGGGGGTTACGAATAGATGCTCCACCGGAGTATCCGATGGTCCCATAACGCCGGGCAGTGGCAGGGCCGCTTAAGCCCGCATCCCGTCGGCGAATCGTTGTCCGGGCAGGGCGGCATCTTGATAACTCGTCGCTGCCCGGAGTCGGGGAGTGTGGGGACAATGAAAGCCGCCGTCCCTTCCGAGGCGGCGGCCGACTGCCCTTCCGCGATCGCTGTCGACTATGAACCGATAGCTCACAGACATTAGCTACCCGCGAAGACTCGTGATTCGCAAACTTCGGATCGTTAGAACGGATGGTCTATGCGCCACGAGGGATACGGGCGTGCAGATCGCGCGGGATCAGATGCTCTAACTGAGTGAGCTGTTGGCTCCGCCCGGTTCTTCGGGCCCCGACCGCCAGCCTGCGCCTTCCCTGATTCGTGTCTCCGGACCGACCAAGGTGCGGCAAGGGGGGCTCAGGGCCCGACCGCAATGCCGGTTGGTAAGGAGGCCCCTGTAATGAAGCGCTGGTTGACTTCCGTCCCATCAAGTCTGGCCCGACCGATGGTGCCGGTGCCACGGATGGCGCCGGTTCCCGGGTTCGTCCAGTACAGGTAGTCGCCCGTGATCGCGAGCCCGAAGGGGTTGAAGTCTCCGCCGATGAAGAACTGGTTCGCTTCGGTTCCGTCGAGCCTGGCCCGCCCGATCGACCCGCCGGAGGCCTCCTTCCAGGCCCAGTTGGCCCAGTAGATGTAGCCGCCGCTGATGGCGATCCCGGCGGGACCAGAGACGCCGTAGCTGAGGAAGCTCCGGTTCACTCCCGTCCCGTCCAGGTTGGCCCGCCCGATCGTGTCGTTCTGGTAATCGGCCCAGTAGATGTAGCCGCCGCTGACCGCGACAGAGAAGACAGAAGGACCACCGACGCTGAGGAAGCTCCGGTTCACTCCCGTCCCGTCCAGGTTGGCCCGCCCGATCGCGTTGTCGTCCAGGTTCGGCCAGTAGAGGTAGCGTCCGTCGCTCGCGATCCCCTTGACCTTGCCGATAGAGGTGAGGCTCTGATCGATTCCCGACCCGTTGAGCTTAGCCCGTCCGATCGTGACATCCTCGGCGTTGGTCCAGTAGATGTATTCGCCGACGATCGCCAGGCCACACATGCTGTTCGCGCCGGTGATGAAGCGCTCGTTGACGCCGGTCCCGTCGAGGTTGGCCCGGCCCATCGTCGCCAGGCCATTGGTGTTGACATCCTCGCAACCACGGTTGGCCCAGTAGATGTGCCCATGTGCGGACGGGGGGACGACTTCGTCGTACCCCCGGGCGTGGGCGACGGGGTGTTGACGGCCGGCGTTGCGATCGGGCTCGACTCGGCAGGCGGCGCGGTGGCCGCCGGTGTGGCGCCAGGAGCCGAGCAGCCAGCCACGAGTCCGACGATGAGCAATGCCATGGCTGGGCGACGCATCTGGCATCTCCCTCGGGACGCCGGGTGCGGGTCCGTCCTGCAATCGCCTGGCGTGGTCCTGGCGTCCACGATCCGAACCGCGTCGGCGTTGTCGCCTCTCAGTGCGCGGTGAGCAGCCACGCTCCGGCCGTCGAGGAAGAGCCGGACGGGCCGAAAAGAACGAGGCCGTCCGGCAGAACGACCGCGACTACCTCGTCCAGCCGCCCCACCGTCCTCACCGTCCAATCGGGCAGGGCGGTAGCAGGAATCGTCCTGCTGACCTGCAGCTCACGCCAGCTCTTGCCGTCAGTCGACGTCCAGAACCTGTAGCTGCGGT
>Ga0187885_10000236_pt1 | contig 68714 bp, 53 predicted proteins | sample June2016WEW_20_1_3_FD_132970 | JGI IMG/M metagenome (GOLD analysis project Ga0187885, IMG submission 132970) | Peatland microbial communities from SPRUCE experiment site at the Marcell Experimental Forest, Minnesota, USA - June2016WEW_20_100 | ecosystem: Environmental > Terrestrial > Soil >...
CCAGGGGTTCCACATATAACTGTTGCGAATGTAGCCGGAATCCGATGCGACCTGCGTACCCCAAGGCTTGCCGTAATGGTCGATGTTCTGGCGCTGATCCCTGGGGTTGGGGTCCGGGCAATAAAACATCTCCGCGGGGGCCAGAAGCTTCTCGGCGTAAACAATCCCGAAGCCGCGGGCATCCGCAAACACCCCCGTGTTCGGATCGATGTTGCCACCCTGGAAGCACGCGTAAGTTTTCCACGGATTCTCCGGGGCAGAAGCATACGAGCCCGTGGTCTTACTGGAATAGATATGGTGCTGGTACACCATCATGAACCCTCGGCTATTTTCCGCGTACACAAACACGCTCTTGTTGAGGGCATTGATCGTGCTCCTGCAGTACGTGGTCCTGACCACGTCTTTGGCCGCACTGAGGGATGGGATCAGCAGTGCAATCAGCAAGGCGATGATGGAAATCACCACCAAGAGTTCCACCAACGTAAAGGCCTTCTTTTTCATTACTTTCTCCTTAGCTTCTAAGGTATGGGCGTATCTTGCGAGAACAGCCAACGCCACTCCTGCGCGGCTCACCCGCGCACCCTTTGCAACTAAAACATATTATACACACAAGCTTTTATACCAGCAAGGCCTGCCGACGGACAAAATCAAGGTTTTTATGCACCAGAGGGAAGCGGCTGACTGTGCTAAGAACATTCAAAGAATGAAGTTACAACAAAGACCTTGTGGGGGCCACAATAAATTTTCCAGGCCGTTTTTTACTTCGTCGGCGCGGTGGGGCTTGCGACCGCGGAATCTGCCCATAGGCAGGCCTGCCTGACGGCGGCTGTCTGCCGCCAGTCAATGGCAGGCCGCGACAAAAAAGAACGGGCCGGACTTACCTGTCCGGCCCGATTTCTTTCAGCTCTGGTGGACTTTACCGGCGATCCACCCTTATTGCGGCAGCAGCGGACGAACCTTCGTGTTATAACCCTTTACGGAGTCGAGCCAACTCTGGCTGCAGTCGCAGATGGTGTCGTCCTGTTGCATGAAAAAGCTGTAGAGCGACGTGGTGGGATACTGGCCGCTTTCATAGGTGTACACGTGGCCGTCCGTAAAGCCCATGTTCCAGCGGTTGGAGACGGTCGTCATGTGGCGCATCGATGCCCAGTCGTCCAGCAGGTCGGAGGTCAGGAACCGGGCATTGTCATGGCGGCTGAGCATCAGGGAATCGTCGTACGTGAAGTTACCTGTCGAAAGTGGGTTCGTGTGAACCCACGGATTCCACATGTAGCTGCAGCGGAGGGTGCTCTCTCCCGACACCATCGCCGTGCCCCAAGGCGTGGGGTAATGGTCGATGCTTTGGCGCGCGTCCGAGGCGTTGGGGGACGGACAGTAAAACATCGTCGCGGGGGCCAGAAGCTTCATCGAGTAAACCAGACCGAAATTGCGGGCGTCGCTCATCACTCCCGTGTTCGGGTCGACGCCGCTGCTATTGAAGCACTGGTAACTGTGCCAGGGACTGTCCGCGGCCTTGGGATACCCCGTGTGGCTAGGATACAGTGTGTGCACGTACACCATCATAAACCCTCGGCTATTTTCCGCGTACACAAACACGCTCTTGTTGAGGGCATTGACCGTGCTCTGGCAGTACGCCAGGTTGACCACATCCTTGGCCGACTTGAGGGCCGGGGTGATCATCGCGATCAGCAAGGCAATAATGGAAATCACCACCAAAAGCTCCACCAATGTAAAAGCCTTCTTTCTCATGGCTCTCTCCTTAGCTTCTCAGGCCCGCCGACAGGGCGGGTAGGATTTATCTTCCTCCTAGCCCTGCCTGCCGACAGGCAGGCAGCAATACGGCTCCTCCGCGGCTATGCCGCACCCTTTACGCCTTCTATGCATTAATGTGAATTAACTTTCACGCCGTGCAAATCCTGCTCACAAATAAAACAAGGTTTTTGCACCCTTCCGGAGAAAAGGTCCGCCGTACCCAAGGCCGCCAAAAAGGCTGACCGTCAGGCCAGAGGCTTTTCAGAGGCCGCGGCAGGTTTCCTCAACCGTCTTTCACTTCGACGCGATGGGACCCCTGGTTGAGTAAATACTGGATCATTAAAACCGGCCCGGCAGACCGGTGAGAAAAAAGAACGGGCCGGACTCGTCCGTCCGGCCCGTTTTCTTTCTGCTCGATTGGCTCTAACCCGTGGTTCCCCCTACTGCGGCAGCAGGGAACGAACTTTGGCGTTATATCCCAGGGAAGCATCGAGCCAATCCGTCGTGCTGGTGTCGACCTGTTGCTTGAAAACGTTGTAGAGCGACGTGCTGGGGTACCTGCCGCTTTCATAGGTGTACACGTGGCCGTCCGTAAAACCCATGTTCCATTGCATGGAAACGGTCGTCATGTGTCGCACCGACGCGTAACTATCCAGCAAGTCGGAAGTCAGGAACCGACTGTTGGGATGGCGGCTCATCATCAGGCTATCGTCGAATACGTAGTGAGCCCCATCGGGATTTTTCGATACCCACGGGTTCCACATGTAACTGTTGCGGATGTAGGTGAATCCGGGGGCTGCCGCCGTGCCCCAAGGCCTGGGATAATAGTCAAGATTTTGGCGCTGGTCCGTGGCGTTGGGAGACGGACAGTAAAACATCTCCGCGGGGGCCAGAAGCTTCAGCGCGTAAATCCGACCGAAGCCGCGGGCGTCACTAAACAAGGCCGTATTGGGGTCTATGGTGCTGGCGGTGTTGAAGCACGTATAGGTGTGCCACGGAAGCTCCCCGGCCCTGGCATACCCACCATACATATCGTTCGTGTACACCATCATGTACCCCCGGCTGTTCTCCGTGTACACAAAGATGCTCTTGTTCAGGGCGTTGATCGTGCTCCGACAGTACGTGACCTTGACCACGTCCTTGGCCGCGTTGAGGGACGGCATGATCATCGCGATCAACATGGCAATAATGGCAATCACCACCAAGAGTTCCACCAATGTAAAGGCTTTCTTTCTCACGGTTTTCTCCTTAGCTTCTAAAGCCTGCCTGACGGTAGGCAGACAGCGAGTACTATTCCTCCGCGGCCAGGCCGCACCCTTACGCCTCCTGTTACATAATGTGAATTAACTTTCACGCCGTGCGAATCTGCTCACAAATAAATACAGCTTTTCTGCACCACTCCAGAGAAAAGGTCCGTCGTGCCAAGGCCCCCAAAACGCAAAGCCACGGACTTCTGGGGGACCATGGCAGATTTCCTCAACCGTCCCTCCTTTCGACGCGATGGGACCCCCGGTTAAGTAAATACTTGGATTATTAAAACCAGGCCGGCAGACCTGGCGGGCGGGGTGGAATTCCCGTGCCTTTCGCCCCCCCGCTACCCCTCGTGGCGGGCAACCAGCTTGCGAGCCTCTTGAACCACGGCCTGGACGACCTGCTCGGTGGGCACCGACCGGACGACCTGGCCATAGCGGTACAGCACCATCTTGCCCTCCCCGGCACAGACCGCCAGATCGGCGTTGGCCGCCTCGCCCGGGCCGTTCACCACGCAGCCCATGACCGCCACGGTCAGCGGGACCGTCAGGTCGGCCAGGGCGGCCTGGATGGCCTCGGCGACGGGCGCGATGTCCGTCAGCGCCCGGCCGCACGTCGGGCAGGCGATCAGCTCCAGACCGGGCCGCCGCCGCAGGCGCAGGCTGTAGAGCAGTTCCAGGGCGGCGGACACCTCCGGAACGGGGTCGCCGGCGTAGGAGATGCGGATCGTGTCGCCGATGCCCTCGCTCAGCAGCGTCCCCATCGCCGCGGCCGAGCGGACGGCTCCGCTGGAGGCCGTGCCGGCATGCGTCAGGCCCAGGTGCAGCGGCCAATCCCATTGCTGGGCCAGCTTGCGATAGACCGACACGCAGGTGAAGGCGTCGTGGCTCTTGGCGGACAGGACCAGGGCCTTGAAACCCGCCTCCTGGAACGTTTCCAGGTACTCCTGGAGCTTCTCCACCATTAGGTCGTCCAGGGGCCTGGACAGGTCGGCCTGGCGACGGGCGGGATCGCGACGCTCGACCACCGAGCCTTCGTTGACCCCCACGCGGATGGCTACGCCGGCCCTTCCGGCGGCGTCGATCACACGGCGAACCTGATCGCGGTCGGCGATGTTGCCGGGGTTCAGGCGTATCTTGGCCACGCCGGCGGCGATGGCCTCCAGGGCGCGCTGAAAGTGAAAATGCACGTCCGCGACGATGGGCACGGGGCTTTGGCCGACAATCCGCGGCAGAACCGCCGTGTCAGCCGGCGTGGCCGCCGCCACGCGGACCAGGTCGGCTCCCGCCGCCGCCAGGGCGCGGACCTGAGCGATCGTGGCCTCGGCGTCGGCGGTCACGGTGGAGGTCATGCTCTGGACGCTGACCGGCGCACCGCCGCCGATAACGACGCTGCCGACGCGCACGGGTTGGGTCTTGCGGCGCTGAATCTGGGGCCACTGCATTCCCGCATTTTACCCCGTCCCCGGCGGCCAAAGCGACCCCCCCCAGCAAAGATGTCCCCCTGCAGCGGGCTGGCTGGCAGGTTGGACTACTGGGGCGGCCCCACGACCTCCCCGCCCTCCAGGAAGCCGGTGCGGAACTCCACCTCCCCGATGTTCCCCACGCGGCGGTTTTTCTCCACCCCGTCGGGCCCGATCACCAGCATGGTCGGAAGGGAGATGATCTTGAACCGCCGGGCCACTTCCGATTTGGTCAAGTCGCTCGCCCTGATCCAGACGACCACCTTGATGAACCGTCCCTGCTGGATGGCCTTGTCGTTCTTGGGAATGGTGTTCTTGGTCAGCTCCCGGGAGGTGTAGTCGGGCGGAGAGCTGACGAAAAAGACCAGGACGGGGCGGCTTTCCGCCTTGGCCTGCGTCAGCGCCGTGTTGAGATTGTCCCCCCAGCCGGGCAGGTCCAACGTGGTGCGCTGGCGAAGGTAGATCAGCACTACGACCACGGTCATCAAGGCCAGGAAGGCCAGCTTGATTTTGCGGTCGCCCCACCTTCGTGCGGGCCGCGAGTCCGGCGCTTGCGCCCGCCCGCCGGTGGGCACGGCCGGACTTCCGGAATTCTGACGTGGCGATTCCATCCGACACCCCGCCTTTCTTTCCTGCCTACCGGCAGGCAGGTTCACCGACGCGCCTTCAGCATACTCCAGCCCCGCAGGCGCTGTCCACTGCGGAGGCACGCGCGGGACGAAAACGACTCATAGGCCCAGGTCCTGCCGCGTTAGTAGGGCGCCGAAGGCGTAGCCGGCGGCTTCGATGTTCTGGCGCGCCCCTTCCATGCGGTCGATCACGCAGACGATCCGCATCACCTTCGCCCCGGCCGCCGTGAGCACCCCGGCCGCCTCCAGCACCTGCCCGCCGGTGGTGGCGACGTCTTCCACCAGCAGCACCGCCGCGCCCGGCAGCAGCTTGCCCTCCATCTGCTTGGCCGTGCCGTAGTCCTTCTTAGCGTTGCGAACGATGACGTAACTCTTGCCGCAGGCCATCGCCGCCGCCACCGCCAGGGGCACGCCGCCCAGCTCCGCCCCGGCGATCTGGTCCATGTCGCCGGCCTGCTCGGCCAGGCGCCGGCCCAGCTCGGCCAGGATGACCGGATCGGTCTCGAAGAGGTATTTGTCGAGGTAATACTTGCTCCGCTTGCCCGACCGCAGGACGAAGTCGCCCTCCAGGTACGCCGCCGCCTTGATCCGCCTGGCCAGTTCCGCCTTGTCCATCGGGGGCTCTCCTCGTTGCGCTCGGGCCGGTTCGACTAACGCTCACCCCGGCGCGCCGGGGTTCGACCGCACTTTTGTTAGCACGCCCCGGCGGGCGAGTCAATGCCGGCCGACCGCCAAGGCACCCGAAGGCGTGCCTATTGCCTGGCCGTGGAGGCCAAGCCTAGAATAGAGCGGCCAGATCCGCCGGCTTGGGCCCCGGCACCTGGCCGCCGGCCGTACCACCTCAAGGCTCAGGGAAAGGAACCGGGCATGAAGATCCAGGACTACCTCAAGCAGCAGAAGGTGAAGTTTGAGACCCACGACCATCCCCCGGCCTACACCGCCCAGGAAGTCGCCGCCGAAGAGCACGTCCCCGGCGACAAGCTGGCCAAGGTGGTAATCGTCAAGGCCGGCAAGAGCTTCGCCATGTGCGTCCTGGCCGCCAGCTATAAGCTGGACATGAAGAAGGTGGCCAAGGCCCTGGATTCCGGCAAGGTCAGCCTGGTCGATGAGGGCGAACTGGCTAAGCTCTTCGCCGACATCGAGGTCGGCGCCGTGCCGCCCTTCGGCAGCCTCTACAATCTGCCGACCCTGCTCGACAGCCACCTGGCCGAGGAAGACGACATCGTCTTCCAAGCCGGCTCGCACCGCCAGGCCATCCGGATGAAGTACAAGGACTACGCCGACCTGGCCAAGCCGACCGTCACCGACCTGGCTGTGCACCTGTAAGCTGGATGCGATCGCCGCCGGCGGCCGCGGCTAGCGGGCCTGGGAGATGGCCTCGTTGACGACCTGCTGGACTTCGACGGGATTGCTGACGTGCGCCCAGTGCACCTCCCGGGCGGCCGGCACGGAGGACTCAAAAGACAGGCTCCCCACGCCGAGCACCCTCTCCGCCGCTGAGGCTGAGACAGCCGCCGCGGCGATGTGCCGCAGGGGGCAATGGTACACTTCCTGGCGGATCACGCCGCTGACGCGAAGCACCCGGCGGTTGGTCAGGACGTACAGGCGCGCCATCCACTGGAGCCACGCCGCCCCCAACCGCGCCGTCGAGATGACCGCACAGAACAGCACGATCGCCCCGCGCCCCCCCGGCCCTGGCAGCGTCGGACCGGCAAAGGCCGCCACGGCGACGAACACCACCGCCACCAGCAGCACCGGTAGCGACACCAGCAGGCAGAACCAGCCGCTAGGCTTGACGGCCAGGATGACCACTTCCCCGCCGTCCAGCAGCCGGGCCGGCACGACGGTCAACCCAGGGGCCACGACGGTAGTCGGCTCGGCGGATGGCGTCATCTTCGCTCCCGAGATGGATGTTTCCGCGCGCCACACGCGGCGCGCCATGCCTAACTACCTGACTTGTTGTGAGCATATTATCGCCGGTCAAAAGCGCCTGCAATCACCCAGCGACGGACCTGCCCCGCCTCCCGCCAGGCAGACTCCAAGCCGGGGTGCGCGATGGATGGGATAGGCCGGCCGCGGCGGGGTTAGTCCCGCAGTTCGACGTTCCAGTAGGCCGCGTCGAGGAACTGTTTCCAGGAGGCGTATCGCTTGCTGTTGAGCTGAAGGGTGACCACCGGCGAGCGCTTGGGCTTGGTCGGCTCGGCCACGAGCTTCATCCCGGCCTCCATCGGCAGCCGCCCGCCCTTGCGGACGTTGCACGCCACGCAGCAGCAGACAATGTTGGTCCAGTTGGCCTCGCCGCCGCGGCTGCGCGGCACGATGTGGTCCAGGCTCAGTTCGCTGGTGGGGAAGCGCCGCCCGCAGTACTGGCAGCGGCCGCGGTCGCGGGCGTAGATGTTCCGCCGCGTGAACTTCACCGGCGCCCGCGGCAGGCGATCGTACACCAGCAGCCGGACGATCCGCGGCACGGCCAGGTCGAACCGCACGCAGTGAATCCACTCGTGGTACTCGCGCTCGTAGCGGGCGCGGTACTCGCTGACCTCCAGCCAGGAGTTGAAGTTGTAGCTGGCATACTGATCGTTCTCGACGGAGATGATCTCCGCCAGGTCCTTGACGAGCATGCAGACCGCCCGCCGGACCGTCGTGATCCGCACGGCCGCGTAGTGCTTGTTCAGCACCAGCACGTTGCTCGTCAGCACGCTGGGTTCAGCCGCAATCATGGACCATCTCACCTCTATCCTCGCCCAAAATGATACCGCACTTTGCTTACCAATCAAGGGCGGAGCAGCCTCCGGGCGGGCATAAGTCCTGCGGGAATCTGCCTGCCGGCAGGCAGGTAAGAGCTTCCCGTTCGTAGTAAGAGTACAGATCCGCCCCGGTTGGAGTTCCAGGGCACAGCCCGTGATGGCCCGTTGCGTCGCCGGCGTTTTGGCCGATAATGCTTGGGCAAGCATTAGGAGTGGTGCATGGCGGAAGATAAATTAATCGTAAGCGTCTCGGGCGTGCGGGGAACGGTCGGCGGGACGCTCAGCCCGCTGGTGGCATGCGAGTTCGGCTGCGCCTTTGCCACGATGCTGGGCGGCAGCGGCACGGTCGCCGTCGGGCGGGACACGCGGCCGTCGGGCCCGATGATCCAGTCGGCCGTTACGGCCGGGTTGCTGGGCGGCGGCTTGGAGGTGGTGGACGTCGGCGTGGCCAGCACGCCGGGCGTCGCGCTGATGACCAAGCTACTCAAAGCCGCCGGCGGGGTCGTCGTGACCGCCTCGCACAATCCGGCCGAGTACAACGGCATCAAGTTCCTCCAGCCCAGCGGCACCGGCCTGACGGCCGCGATGGCCGAGAAGCTCAAAGCCATCTGGCAGTCGCGTCAGTTCCGCCTGGCCGACGCAGACCATCAGGGCGCCGAGCGCCTCCAGACCAACACGCACGGCCTGCACACCGACGCGGTCTGCGCGGTCATCAACGAGAACACCGTCGCCTCCAAGCGGTTCAAAGTGGTGCTGGACAGCGTCAACGGCGCCGGCTGCGTGGTCACGCCCATGCTGCTGGGGCGGCTGGGCTGCGAGGTGGTGCACCTGAACGCCGAGGCCTCCGGCCGATTCGCCCATCCGCCCGAGCCCGTCGAGGCCAACCTGGACCAGCTTTGCCAGGCCGTGCGGCGGCACAAGGCCGCGGTGGGCTTCGCGCAGGACGCCGACGCCGACCGCCTGGCCATCGTGGACGAGACCGGCCGATTCATCGGCGAGGAATACACCCTCGCGCTGGCGGCGGCGTTCGTGCTGCGGCACCGCAAGGGCACGCTGGCGACCAACATGGTGACCTCGCGGATGATCGACGACGTGGCCGCCGCGGCCGGCTGTTCGGTCGTCCGCGCGCCGACCGGCGAGGCCAACGTCGTCGAGGCCATGCGGCGCGAGGGGTGCATCTTCGGCGGCGAGGGCGGCGGCGGGGTTATCGAGCCGCGCGTGGTGTCCGTGCGCGACAGCCTGGTGGGCATGGCCTACATCCTTCAGCAATTGGCCGAGACGGGCAAGACGATCAGCCAGCTGGTGGCCGAGATTCCCCGCTACACGATGGTCAAGACCAAGCTGCCCTGCCCGGCCGGGGCGATGGAGCGAATCACGCAGACCGTGCGAAAGACCTTCGCCGCCCGGCCCGGCGCGCGGTTCAACGACTCCGACGGGCTGCGCGTGGACCTGGCGGACGGCTGGGTGTGCGTGCGGGCCTCCAATACCGAGCCGATCATGCGAATCTTCGCCGAAGCCGCCGACCCCAAGACGGCCCAGGGGCTGGTGGACGAGGTCCGCCGAATCGCCCAGGCCGCAGAATAGCTTCACCTGAAAAGTTCAGGCCGCTGGGCGACGACGCAGCAATCCCAACGAACCAAGGCACAGCAAGACCAAACTCGCCGGCTCGGGGATGGAGGCATTGTCCAGAGGCGCCGCGCTGGGCGCCAGGCCGGTAGAGCCCCAGTTGCGGGCTATCGAGCCGAAGTCCGTGACATCCACCGTGCCGTCGCCGTTGAAATCTCCGTCGGTCCAGGTCTTGCCACTTTGCATCCAGTTCCGGGCTATCGCACCAAAGTCAGTGTCGTCGACTTTGTTGTCGCCCCCGGCGTCGCCGGCCATGGCGCCCTGGAAGGTCACCACATAGTTAGTGCCGACCGCCGCGCCGCGGAAGATCGGCCAGTAGCCGCCGCAGGGGTCATTGGAATCCAGCAGCAGTTGGCCGACGAGGTTGCTGGTGATGCTGCTGAAGTTGCCGCCCATGCCCGTGGAGGTGATCAGGGTGAACGTGTCGCCTTGATGGGGCCGGTAGCTATTGAGGCTTTGGAAGTCCAAGGCCCCGGCCAGGCTCACGGCGCCGCTGGAGCCGATGAGGCTGTGGCCGTTGGAGTCCAGCTCCATCGTCACTTGGGTGAATCGCCCGCCGCCGGAGTTAATGGTCAAGCCGCCCGCCTGGATATAGGCGGCCTTGGCTACCGTCAGTTCGGCGGTGCTCCCCAGGTCAGTGGCCAGGAGGATCGGTCCGGTGACCGTCAAGCTGCCGCCGGTGAGGTTCAAAATTCCCTGGCTGTCGAGGGCGACGCCCAGGGTGATACTGCCGCCCACGGTCATCACGCCCCCGCTGAGGCTATACGTCCCGCAGGACTGATAATAGTGCCCTAGGTAAAGCGAATCACTCATCGTGTGGGTGCCGCCGGACTGGTTGAAGAGCCCCGTCCCGGAAGACCCCACATCCGCAGCCCCCATGCCCAGCGATCCTCCGCTGAGGGTATATGTTCCGTGGGAGCCGGGAGCGTTTCCCACAGAGAGCATATAACCCGTGTTTGTCCCGGCGGACTGATCAAAGGTCCCTGTCCCGGAATTTCCTACCGTCTGAAACAGGGCACTCACCGACCCGCCGCTGAGGGCGTACGTCCCACTGGCGACGGCAGCGCTTCCCAGACCGAGGTAGGCCGTCGTGTTCGTCCCACCGGACTGATTGAAGGTCCCCGTTCCGAGGTTCCCCACGATCTGTAACGTCGATCCCAGCGATCCTCCGCTGAGGGTGGCGGTGCCGAGGGTGTCAGTGGCGTTGCCTACGTACAGGGCGTAGGCGACGTTCAGCGTTCCCCCGGCCGTGACGGCCAGCTCGGCGCTGCCGCCGGTGGTATTGGCCACGTAGAGCGTGCCGGCCTCCTGGTTGGGGTAGGCCACGATGGCCTTGCCGGAGTCAATCTCCGCCTTATCGGCCAGCGTCGGCTGCCAGGGGATGTCCCAGTTGGTGATCAGCTCATAGCGCCCCGCCGTGCCGCCGGCCCAAACGATCGTTTTGGGGGCGGCGATGGGGGCCAGCGACATGAGATACTCTTCGAGGTTGGTATAGCCGTCGTTGTCGATGTCGCCGTTGTTGTCGGCCACGTTGGGATCCAAGCCGTGGGCAATCTCCCAGGCGTTGGACATGCCGTCGCCGTCGGTGTCGAAGTTGGCGTCGCGGGTCAGCTGCGGATACGTCGGCCAACCGCCGGCTTGGGTCACCGAGGTATACATGGTTCCCGCCGTCCCGTAGCTGCGGACCTGCGCGACGATGTTGGCGTCCACGCTGTTGCGGTTCCAGGAGAAGGCCCCGCCGCTATTGAGCACAGTGGCCAGGGCCTGATCGGCGGTCATGGTGTACACGGCCGGGCAATTGGGGTCCATGGTGAATTCGCTGCGCGTCGTGTAGTTCCCTTCGAACATGGCCCAGCCGGTGTCGGTGCCGTCCAGAACGCCGTTGTGGTTGGGGTCGATCTTGTTGCCGGACTGGTAGATGAACATCTCGTTGGCGGCGCCCCCGGCGCTGAAGGCCGTGGAACTCTTGCTGCCGGTCGGCGTGCTGGGGCCGGCGATCAGATAATTGCCGACGTAGTTCATGTGCACGCGGCCGTTGCCGTCGTCGAGGAAATAGCCGGCCTGGTCGGACCAGTTGTAGATCACGTTGTTGCGGAAATCCAAATACAACGTCGAATACAGGTTGGGGTCGCTGCTGTCATTGGGGTAATACCCGGGCCGGGGATTGCGGGTCCAGTTGTCGACGTAGAGGTTGTTGTAGAAGCTGAAATAGAACGGGGTGGTCTGGTTGGCGCCCTCGTTGACCCGCAGCAGCGATCCATAGCCGTGGCCGAGGGGGTTCAGGGCCTCGGTGACGAAACAGTTTTGTATGGTGACGGTCTTGGCGGCGTGGGTGGAGGAAAGCACTTCGTCGGTGGCCCAGGAGGCCGAGCAGTGGTCCACGATGACGTTGGTGCCGCCGTAGACGCTGATGGCATCCATATTGAAGGTAACGCCCTCGCGGCTGCTGATGTGGCGGACGTCCACGTCGTTGCCAGTGAGGTGGAACTCATAGTTCCTGATGCAGATGCCCTGGCCGGGGGCAGTCTGACCGGCGATGGTGATGTTGTTTTTGCTCACGTCGAGCTCGGAGGTCAGCGCGATCGTCCCGGAAATGTCAAAGACGATGGTCCGCGGCCCCGTGGCGGAGTTGAGGCCGTAGCGCAGGGTGCCGGGGGCATTGGAGTCCGCCAGGCTGGTGACGTGATACACGTCGCCGCCGCGCCCGCCAGCGGAATTGGCCCCGTACCCCTCCGCCCCCGAAAAGGCCGGGATAGCGTAAGCGGAGGAGGCCCCCAGGATCACCGCCACGAGCGTTGTGATCCCAAAAACCATGGACGGCTGTGGAATGACGCGTCGCATAAGAGAATCCTTTCCTTTGCGGGAGTTTCTCTTACTGCCACTACGCCAGGCGGCCGTGACGAAAACGTGAACGGTTGCCTGCCCGAATTAACTACGGCGTCTTCGTATCAGTGATAAGCCACCCAAAGCCAGCATCGCCAGCGTGGCCGGTTCGGGGATCGAGGCGTCGTCCAGAGGCGCCGCACTGGGCGCCAGGCCCGTCAAGCCCCAATTGCGGGCTAGCATGCCGAAGTCCGTGCCGTCCACCGTGCCGTCTCCGTTGAAATCGCCGTCATACCAGGTCTTGCCGCTCTGCTCCCAGTTGCGAGCTATCGCGCCAAAGTCGCTGTCGTCGACTTTGTTGTCGCCGGTGGCGTCGCCGGCCATGGCGCCTTGGAAGGTCACCACGTAGTTGGTGCCGACCGCCGCGCCGCGGAAGATCGGCCAGTAGCCGCTGCAGGGGTCATTGGGATCCAGCAGCAGTTGGCCGACGAGGTTGCTGGTGAGGCTGCTGAAGTTGCCCGATATGCCGGTGGAGGTAATCAGGGTGAACGCGTCACCTTGATTGGGCCGGTAGCTGCTCAAGCTCTGGAGGTCCAGGGCCCCGGCCAGGTTCACGGTTCCGCTGGCGCCGATGAGGCTGTGGCCGTTGGAGTCCAGCTCCATCGATACGTTGGTGGACCGGCTGCTGCCGGAGTTGATGATCAGCCCGCCGACCTGGACGCATGCCGCCTTGGCCACGTAGAGCTGCGCCGTGCTGGCCGAACCGCCGGCCATCACGATCGGTCCGGCGGCCGTCAGGCTTCCGCCGGAGAGGTTCAGGACGCCTTGGGCGCCGCTGCCGCTGCCCAGGGCCACGGTGCCGCCACCGGTGACCGTGCCGCCGCTGGCGGCCCAGAGAGCAAAGCTGCCACCCACCCTCACCGCACCGCCGCTGATGGTGGCCGTGCCGGCAGCGTTGGCGGCGCTGCCCAGGTACAGGGCATTGCCGACGCTCAAGCTTCCAGCCGTGACCGCCAGTTCGGCGCTGCCGCCGGTGGTGTTGGCGACCCACAGCGTGCCGGCTTCCTGGTTAATGTAGGCCACGGTGGCCTTGCCGGAGTCGATCTCGACGGGGTCACTGAGGGTGGGCTGCCAGGGGATGTCCCAGTTGGTGATCAGTTCGTAGCGGCCCGCCGTGCCGCCGGCCCAGACGATCGTCTTGGGCGGCGCGATGGGGGCCAAGTCCATGAGGTATTCTTCCAGGTTGGTGTAGCCGTCGTTGTCGACGTCGCCATTGTTGCTGGCCACGTTGGGGTCCAGGCCGTGGGCCAGCGCCCAGGCATCGGGAATGCCATCACCATTGGTGTCGGTGGGCTTGGTTCCACCGGCAGGGACCGCCAGCGCCCAACCGCCTCCTTGTGCAACCGTGTCGATGATGGCACCGCTGGTCCCCGCGGACCGAACCATATTGTTGACGCGCGTGTCGACCCCATCCCGGTTCCAGGCAAAGGCGCCGCCCTCATTGATAACCCGCTGGAGAGCCGTGCTGGCGGATTCCGTATAGACAGGGGCACAATCGAACGACCCGCTCATGGCCGTATAAGTGCCGCTGAACATGCCCCAGCCGGTGTTGGTGCCGTCGAAGACGCCGTTGAGGTTGCCGTCAATGAGGTTGCTGGACTGATAAATCTTTGTATAAATGCCGCCCCCGTCGAAGGCATTGGTCCGCTTACTGGAAGCCGTGGATGGGCCAGCGACCAGGTAGTTGCCCACATAATTCATATTCACGTTTTCGTGGAAAGCGGTATTGGGATCATTATCCCCGCTGTAGCCGGCCTGGCTGCCCCAGTTGTAGATGACGTTATTGCGGAAATCGAGCGTCAGCGGACCGCCGTTGTAGGTCCCCGGGCGAGGGTTCCGGCTGCTGTGGTTGGCGTAAAGGTCGTGCGAAAAGGTCATTTGCGAAGACACGCTCGGGCGAATGAGAGAACCATACCCGTGGGCTCCTTTGGAGTGTATGGACTTGTTAAGGCTGTCGGTGATGTACGTCCACTGCACGGTTAATGTCTTGGTGTTATTCGTGGGAGAGAGCGTCTCGTCCACGCTCCAGGAGGCCGAGCAGTGGTCGACCATGACGTTGGTGCCGCCGGTAATGCTAAACGAGTCCGACTCCTGATTGGCGTCGATCCCCAGGCGCGACCGGATGTCCCGGACGATCAAGTTGTTGCCGCTGAGAGCAAAATTGTATGTCCTCAGGCAGATGCCCTGCCCCGGAGCGGTCTGGCCGGCAATCGTGATATTCGACTTGCTGACGTTGAGATTGCTGGTCAGCGTGATCGTGCCCGCGACGTCGAACAGGACCGTGCGCCCACTGGAAGGGGCGTTGGCAAGGCCGTAGCGCAGAGTGCCGGGCGTGTTGGTGTCGGCCAGGCTGGTGACGTGATACACGTCGCCGCCGCGCCCGCCGGTGGAGTTGGCCCCGAACCCCTCCGCCCCCGAAAAGGCCGGGATGGCATAGGCGGAGGAGGCAAACGGGATCAAAGCCACAAGCATCGCAATTCCAAGGGCTGCGGACGACAGTTGATGGGTGCGTCGCATGAGAGAGTCCTTTACTTTGTTGGAGTTTCTCTTACTGCCACTACACCAGGCGGCCGTGACGAAAACGTGAACGGTTGCCTGCCCGAATTAACTACGGCGTCTTCGTATCAGTGATAAGCCACTCAAAGCCAACATCACCAGCGTGGCCGGTTCGGGGATGGGGGCGTCCAGAGGCGCCGCACTGGGCGCCAGGCCGGTAGAGCCCCAGTTGCGGGCTACCGCTCCGAAGTCTGTGTTGTCCACGACGCCGTCTCCGTTGAAATCGCCGTCATACCAGGTCTTGCCGCTCTGCTCCCAGTTGCGGGCTATCGCGCCAAAGTCGCCGCTATCGACTTTGTTGTCACCGGTGGCGTCGCCGGCCATGGCGCCCTGGAAGGTCACTACGTAGTTGGTGCCGACCGCCGCGCCGCGGAAGATCGACCAGTAGCCGCCGGCGGGATTGTTGGGGTCCAGCAGCAGTTGGCCGACGAGGTTGCTGGTGAGGCTGCTGAAGTTGCCCGATATGCCGGTGGAGGTAATCAGGGTGAACGCATCGCCTTGATTGGGCCGGTAGCTGCTCAAGCTCTGGAGGTTCAAGGCCCCGGCCAGGCTCGCGGCGCCGCTGGAGCTGATAAGGCTGTGGCCGTTGGAATCCAGCTCCATCGATACCTGGGTGGACCGGCTGCTGCCGGAGTTGATGGTCAGCCCGCCGACTTGGACGCATGCCGCCTTGGCCACGTAGAGCTGCGCCGTGCTGGCCGAGCCGCCGGCCATCACGATCGGTCCGGCGGCCGTCAGGCTGCCGCCGGTGATGTTCAGGACGCCTCGGGCGCTGCTGCCGCTGCCCAGGGCCACGGTGCCGCCGCCTGTGATCACGCTGCCACCGATCGCCCAGTTGGTGAAGCTACCGCCCACCCTCACCGCACCGCCGCTGATGGTGGCCGTGCCGGCGGAGTTGGCGGCGTTGCCCAGGTACAGAGCGTTACCGATGGTCAGCTTGCCGGCCGTCACCGCCAGTTCGGCGCTGCCGCCGGCGGTGTTGGCGACCCACAGCATGCCGGCCTCCTGGTTGATGTAGCCGACGGTGGCCTTGCCGGAGTCGATCTCGACGGGGTCACTGAGGGTGGGCTGCCAGGGGATGTCCCAGTTGCTGATGAGTTCATAGCGCCCGGTCGAGCCGCCGGCCCAGACGATCGTCTTGGGCGGCGCGATGGGCAGCAGCGACATGAGGTACTCTTGAAGGTTGGTGTAGCCGTCGTTGTCGATGTCGCCGTTATTATTCGCCACGTTGGGGTCCAAGCCGTGGGCAAGTTCCCAGGCATTGGATATGCCGTCGCCGTTGGTGTCGAAGTTGGCATCGTGTGTAGTGGAAATGTAGGTCTGATAGCCGCCGGCTTGGGTGAGGTTATTGTAGATGGTTCCCGACCTGCCGTAGCTGAGAACCTGGCTGATGACATTGGCATCCACGTAGTCGCGTTTATTGGCGAAGGCGCCGGATTGGCTCAGGACGTAGAACACGATCGTATTAGCATCCTGAGTGTAGAACGACGGGCTAACCGCAAAAGAGGATCCTAGCTGTGTGTACGTTCCAATGAACATGCCCCAGCCGGTGTTATTGCCGTCCAGGATGCCGTTGTGGTTGGAGTCGATCTTGTTGCCGAGTTGGTAGATCAGCAATTCCTCGGCAGTGCCTTTGCCGCTGAAGGCCGTGGTGCTCTTGCTTCCGGTCGGCGTGCTGGGCCCGGCAATCAGGTAGTTGCCGACGTAGTTTATGTACACGCGGCCATTACCGTCATCCTGGTTGTAGCCGGACGAATCGCTCCAGTTGTAGATCACGTTATTGCGGAAGTCCAAATACAGCGTGATGTACGTGTTCGGGTCCGAACTGTCGTTGGGGTAGTAGCCGGGGCGGGGGTTGCGGCCGAAATTGTCAGCGATGAGGTTGTTATAAAAGCTGAAATAATAGGGGGTGATGTTGCTGGCCTGGCCCTCCCCGGCCCGCATCAGCGAGCCGTAGTTGTGGCCGGAGCACGCGTCGGGGGTCAAAGCCTCGACAAGGAAGCCGTTCTGTACGGTGACAAAGTTGGCCGCGTGGGTGATGGAGGTTAGTTCATCCGTGCTCCAGGCGGCTGAGCAGTGGTCGAGGATGACGTTGCTGCCGCCCTCGACACTGAGCGCATCCACCTGGATGCGTGTGTTACCCATGCGACTGTGGATGTCTTGGATAATCGTATTGTCGGCATTGGCCTCAACGTCGCGGTTCTCTATGTAGATGCCGTTGCCCGGGGCGGTCTGGCCGGCGATGGTGATGTTGGGCTTGTTGATCTTCAGGGCGCTTGTCAGCGTAATGGCCCCGGAGATGTCGAAGACGATGGTCCTGCCGCTGGAGCCGGCGGAATAAATGCCGTAGCGCAGGGTGCCGGGGGTGTTGCCATCGGCCAAGCTAGTGACGTGGTACACGTCGCCGCCGCTGCCGCCGGTGGCGTTGGCCCCGTATCCCTGTGCTCCGGAGAAGGCGGGGATGGCATAAGCGGAGGAAGCCAACAGGATCACCACCACCAGTGTCGTGATCCCAAGGGCCACAGACGACAGTTGAGAGGTGCGCCGCATGAGAGGATCCTTTTTTTCCGGAGTTTCCCCTGCTGCCGGTACAGCGCAATAGCGGAAACACCTTAGGTCCAAAGAAGGGAGCTAAACGGCAGAGACTTGGCGCAACATACCACAGCGAGGAGTAGGCTCCTTTTTTTGCGGCTCACACATAGCTCCGTTGCTCCCTATAAACCGGAAATCTGCCCATATCATATCAGCTTTATCCCGAATCACAAGGCAAAAGCGGCAAAAGCGGGCTTTCTGTGCGGGTGGCGACAGAGGAGCAGCACATGGCCTAGGTCATGCGAATGAGGCGGCGGAAAAATTCCCTCTCCCCCGGCCGCTGCGGCGGCGGGAGGCGTATCGTATCTTTCTTTCCAAGAGGTCTCCGCGCGGCAAGTGTGCTTGACAAGGCGCGCCGAGGGTGTCTATACTGCCCCGCTTCAATCTGTCTGCGGGCAGGCAGGCCTGCCTACCGGTAGGCAGGTTGCCGAGGCGTTCCTTCACCCAGCCAGCCGCCGTGGCGGAAAAGACAAACTGAACGTAAGGAAGTGAGCTTTGGCAAAGAAAACCCGTTCCAACCCGAAGCGTGCCACGGTGAGCAAGGGCCGTAAGAGACCGGCGACGAAGGCCTCGAAAAAAGCCCGGCTCCGCGCCCTGGCCGCGCCGGTCCCTGCGATCCAGATGCCGACCGGTCCGCGCCTGAAGAAAAGCCCCTTCAGCCGGGCGGAGCTGAAGGAGTTCCGCCAGATGCTCCTGGATAAGCGCCAGGGGCTGCTGGGCGACATGACGCGCATGGAGGCCGAGGCCCTGCGGACCAACCGCCAGGAAGGCACCGGCGACCTGTCCAAGATTCCCACCCATGACGCCGACGTGGGCACCGACAACTTCGAGCAGGAGTTCACCCTGGGCCTGCTGGAGAGCGAGCGGACGTTGCTAACGGAGATTAACGAGGCCCTGGAGCGAATCGACAAAGGCACCTACGGCATCTGCCTGGGCACCGGCTTGGCGATCGGCAAGGCGCGGTTGAAGGCCAGGCCGTGGGCCAAGTACTGCATCGAGTACGCCCGGATGATCGAGAAGGGCCTCGTGCACCAGGGGCAGGAGCGGGAGTCCGGCGGCGAGGAACAGGCAGAGGAGCCCGAAGGCCGGGAAGAAGAGCCCGAAGAAGAGGCCGAAGAGGACGCTGAAGTCGAAGTCCCGGACGATACCGACAAGTCCTCCGAGGAATAATCCCACGTTGCGCACCAGCGACAAAGAGCCATCCGCCTCTCCGGCGCGATCCTCGGCTGATAATCCTACGTGTCTTGCAATTAAGTCTCCTTGCGCCATCGCCCTGTTTCTGCTGGTCCTGGCCGCAGGCCTGGCGGGCGATTTGGCGTCCAAGCATTACGCCTTCAAAGTCCTGATGAACGATCCGGACCTGCCCCAGCGCGTCGAAGCCTTGCGCGCGCAGCACGGCCCGGCGCTGCCTCCGCAACACGTCTTGGCCGAGCTGCACCTTCATCGCCAGATCATACCGGGCGTGCAGTTCACGTTGTCCACCAATCCGGGCGTGGTGTTCGGTACGCCGATGCCCTGGCCGCTCGTCGCGGCGGCCACGATCGTCGCGGTGGCGATGGTGTGTGTCTTCTTCGCCGTCTCTTCCGCCCGCGCCCGCTGGACGCACGCGGCCTTGGCCCTGATCACGGCGGGGGCGATGGGCAACCTCTACGACAGGCTCGTCGTCCAGACCGTCCTGCCGGGCCTGGAGCCCATCCGCCATCACGTCCGCGACTTCATCGACTGCTCCCAGATCGGCTACAAGTGGATCTTCAACCTGGCCGACGCGTACCTGGTGATCGGCGTGGCCATGCTGGTGCTCCAGTGGCTGTGGGACGGACGCCGGGCCGCCAAAGCCCGCGCCGACGCAACCGCCTGACGGCGCCCCCCTCCCGGCGCGACGAGACCTGCCTACCGGCAGCTTGCCTGCCGTAGGCAGGGCAGGTTGGCCGACCCGTCGCCAGGCCGTACAATGCCCCCATGCATCGCCCCGCTGGCCGCGTCCACGACGTCCCCGCCCTGCTGGGCCGGATACGCCACCTGAAGATGGCGTCCCTGGCCGCCGAGATGCTCCTGCTGGCGGCCTGGATGGTGCTGCAATCCCTGTGGGCAAGGCACGAAGACCTCGCTTCGGCGAACTGTCAGCGAGCCCTCCTGTTCCACGCCCTGGTGGCCTTGGCCGCCTACGTGGGCATCTTGGCGATGCTGGCCCTGGCCCGGCGCACCGCGGAGGGCCGGTTGACGAAAGACCTGTTCGTTCCCAAGGCCGCCGCCCTGGCCGTGCTGGAGGCCGCGGCAAACGCCCTGCTGATGGTGGCTGTGCTGCTGATAATCGCCTGGCCGTACCACGTTCTGGGAACGTTTGGCCTGGCGGTGACGGCCGGCGTGGCGATCCTCTTGGGATTGTTTTGCCGGCTGCCCGCCGCGATGAGCCAAAGCCGCGGTGAACCAGGCGGCCAGGAATTGAAGCTCCAATATATTAAAGACTCACTCAGCCGCTTCGGCGTCTCCGGGGCGGAAGTGCGGCTCGTGCCGTTCGGCGCGGAGCTGTCCCTAGCCGGCGCCACGCGGCGGGGCGAGCGACCCGTGGTCATCATGGACCCGCAGTTGCTGGAGCGGCTCAGCGAACGGGAATTGGCTGTCATCGCGGCCCACGAGGCGGCGCACCTGCGGCTGGGCCACCTGCGACGGGCCGCCGTCGCGGATGTTTTACTGTACCTGGTCATGTTTGCCGCAGCGGCGAGCTTCATCTTGCCACTTGTTTCTTCCGGCGGGCCGTGGTTCACGGCGTTTTTGTTTTATCTGCCCGCGATGGCGCTGGAACTGCGCGTCGTGACGCTGGCCCTGCGGCCGGTGGAAGCGGCCATCAGCCGCCGCCAGGAGCGCCGGGCGAACCGCTGGGCGCTTCAAGCCACCGGCGACCCGGCCGCCTTCGTCTCCGCCATGAAAAAGGCGGCCGAGTACCTGGGGGCGACAAAGCCACCGGCCTGGTGGGAGCGATGGTTTATCGCCAGCCATCCGTCGCTGGAGGAATTCGTCGCCCAGGCGCGGCGATTCGCGCAAGATGAGGGTATCCTGTGGGAGGAGCCGACCGACGGATGAAGCCCAACTTCCTGGACATGACGATCGAACAGGCCGCCGCCGCTCTGGCCGCCGCGGGCGCGGAAGCCTACCGCGCCAAGCAACTGGCCGACTGGGTCTATCGCAAGGCCGTCACCGACCCGGCCCGAATGACCAACCTGCCGGCCGGTGTGCGGGACTGCTTCGACATTATGACCTCCCGCGTGGTCGCCCGCGCCGACAGCCGCGACGGCGCCGTCAAGCTGCTGGTGGAATACGCCGACGGCCAGCGGGTCGAGACGGTCCTGATTCCCACCGGCCCGCGGGCGACGGTATGCCTGTCCACCCAGGCCGGTTGCGCGATGGGATGCGCATTCTGCGCCTCCGGCCTGGGCGGGCTGGGGCGGAACCTCTCCTGCGCGGAAATCCTCCAACAAGTCCTGCACCTCCGGCAGGCCGCCGCTCATCGCGTCACGGCCGCGGTGTTCATGGGCACGGGCGAGCCGTTGGCCAACTACGACGCCACCGTCGCCGCCGTGCGGGCGCTGATCGACCCCGATCGCTTCGGCCTGTCGGCCCGGGCCGTCACCATCTCCACCGTGGGCCTGCCCGGCCGAATCCGCCGCCTGGCCGCCGAAGGCATGCCCATCACGCTGGCCATCTCCCTGCACGCCCCCAACGACGCCCTCCGCCGCCAGCTCATCCCCGCCGCTGCCTCGGCCCCCATCGAGCAGATCGTCGCCGCCGCCTCGGCGTTCTTCGCCAGCCGCAAACGCGAGGTGACGCTGGAGTACGTGCTGCTGGCCGGGGTGAACGATACCAACGTCTGCGCCGAGGCCCTGGCGCGCCTGGCCAAGCGGCTGCGGTGCAACGTGAATCTCATCCGCTACAACCCCGTCGAGGCGCTGCCCTTCAGCGCTCCCGCCGCCGCCGTAGCCAAGGACTTCCTGGCCCGGCTGCGGAAGCGCGGCGTCAACGCCCACCTCCGCCGCTCCCGCGGGACCGACATCGCCGCCGCCTGCGGACAACTACGGCAGGCATCGGGCATTAAGCCATAAGCACCAGCCACTAAGCACCCCTTGTATCATGCGGCGCTTCGGGCGTTATTCCGGTTATTTTTTATGCCTGCGGCCCCATCCCTAATGCCTTATTTGCCCGGTGCATAGACGTATCGTAGGTTCCCCTTGACGGCATGGCGGCCTTAATCGAACAAACGGCTTTTTAGGGCGCTATAATTAAAGTAGAGAACAAGGAGCGACGAATGGATGTTCAAGGCCGTCGGTAAGGGGCCACCCCCTCACCGACGACCCGGGAGGGAGCAAAGCCAGGAGAAAAGCAATCTTTCCCGCGGAGTCCGGCGGGCTGTGCCCGACCGCTGAGATGAGCGCCAGTGGCAAGTGGCAGAGCCGATGCAGGTCCGGCGCCTCCGTTAGTAAGGGAACTTCTGGGCGGGACTTAACTGGCCCGCCCATGCTTTTTTTAATGCTCACAGCATCCGGGGGAGCGTAGACACAGCGCCGGCTGCGCCCGTATTATGACCGCTGAAGATCAACGTCGCGGGGCCGTTCACCAGTGACCCGCGATCCGAGGAAAACCATGGCCAAGCCGAGACGTCGCAGGAAGATCGGTTCCAAGAAGCGCCGCGAGCGCCGGAACCGCCGCAAGAGGAAGTAGCCGCCGCGATTCTTTCGCGTTTTCAGCGGCCCTGGCCCGCCTGGGACTTGCGAACCGGCGGGGCGTGGGGAGTTTTTTCATCTGGCGTCACTTCGCCTGACGTTACTTCGCCGACCAGATCCCTTCGATCCGCGTGCGGCACTTGGAGCACGCGCCGTCCTCCAAGCGGTTCGCGCGGACGCCGAACCCCATCCGCTCGATCAGCAGCTCGTGGCATGAGGGGCAATAGGTGTTTTCCTCGACCTGTCCAGGCGCGTTGCCGCCGTAGATGTACTTCAGCCCCGCCTCCTGGCCCAGCCGACACGCCATCGCCAGCGTCGCCAGCGGCGTGGAGGGGGTTTGCGTCATCTTGTAGTCCCCGTGGAAGCGGCTGATGTGCCAGGGCACAAAATCGCCCAGCTCCCCGGCGATGAACTTCGCGATGTCGCCCAGTTCCTCCGGCGAGTCGTTCATCCCCGGCACCACCAGCGTGGTGACCTCCACCCACACCTTGGCGGCGACCAGGGCCTTCAGGCACGTCAGCACCGGCTCCAGGTGGGCCTTCATGACCGTCCGATAGGTGGCGTCACGGAAGGCCTTGAGATCCACGTTGATGGCGTCCAGCACCGGCGCCACCGTCTGGACCGCCAGGGGCGTGAGGTAGCCGTTGGAGACGAAACAGTTCCGCAGCCCGCGCTCCTTGGCCAATTTGGCCGTGTCGTAGGCCAGCTCGAAGAAGACCGTCGGCTCGGTGTACGTGTAGCTGATGGATGGGCAGCGATGCTCGACGGCGGCATCGACGATCTCCCGGGGACTGACGGCCGAGCCGCCGACGGCTAGGCCGTCGCGCGGCGCCTGGGAGATCTGCCAGTTCTGGCAGAAGGCGCACTGGAAGTTGCACCCGGCCGCGGCCACCGACAGGCTCAGCGTGCCGGGCAGGAAATGGAACAGGGGTTTTTTTTCGATGGGGTCCACGTTGACGGCCACGACCGTGCCGTAGTTCAGCGACTTCAGTTCCCCTTCGACGTTCTGCCGCACACGGCAGACGCCGTACTTGCCCGCGGCGATGACACATTCGTGGCCGCAGAGCTGGCATCGCACTCGCCGGCCGGACAAGGCCTCCCACAGCATGGCGTCGTGATCGCGTTTCATAGCCAAGCTCCCCCACCCAGAGGTGTTTTGCGGCTTCTTTCTACTCTCTAGTTTCTACGTTCTACAACTGCCCCATGTCCCGCTCAGCGATCGCTTTTCTCAGCAGCAGGTAGTTCCGTCCCTTGTAGCGGCGCAGGATGCCGGTAATGCGGACCTTGCCGTCGACGGCCACGGCGCGTTCCAGCAGCCGGCATGGCAGCAGCGGGATGGGCTGCTCCTGGAGCGTGTTGTCCGCCTCGAACCGCGCCTCCAGCCATTGCCCGTCGGCGGAGCGGACGATGCGAACCACGCGGTCGATGAGGATGTCCCCGGCGGGCGCATCGAAGGCCGGCGCGGCGTTGGGGGCTTCGGCGTCAGGGGGCTGCGGCGCGGCTACCAGGGGCTTGGTGGGCTTGGCCCGCGTCAGCGATTTCCGGATGCTGTCGGTGTCGTCGGCGGGCGGTGCGGCACCGGCCGGGGGAGGCAGCGGGACGCTGAGGCGCGTCGTCGGGGTCGGCTGACGCATGTGCGACTCCAGGGGCGCCGCCCCTTCCTGGCTGACGCTCAGCAGCAGGATATAGGGCTGGTTTCGATAGGAGGTGGTCTGGCCCGTGACGTGGAAAGAGGCTTGCGGGTCCGCGGCGGTCAGTTCCTCCAGCATTTCCAGCTCTTTGCCGGGCAGGACGCGCATCTGTTTAGGAAAGCCGGCCGGAAGCCCCCCCGAAAAATCCAGCAGGAACCAGCGGCTGTTCTCTTGGCGCACCACGCGGCACGTGGCGTCGGCCACCATGCTCTCCGGCACCGGATGCGAGGGGGCGGCCTTGGCCTCCAGCGTGAAGGCGGGAGCCGTCAGCGGAACCGACGGGTTATCCAGCAACAAAGACGAATCCTGGTCCACCGGGGCCGACGTGGGCTCCGTCGTCGGCTCCGACGCAGGCCCCGTCGCCGGCTGGGTGTGGGTCACGGGCACCGCGTTCTTGAGGACCTTGGAAATGTTCTCCGGCTTGGCTGCCGGAGCCAGGGAGCCGGTGACGGCGACTAACAAAGCCGCCGACAAGAGCGTCAGGATGGTCAGGCCTTTGGGCATGGGTTCTTTATTCTACCTCACCGTGGGGCGGCATCCAACCCGCCAGCCGGCGGAAGGTAACGCCGAAGCTCCGCCGGCTCGTCGATCACGGCCACCGCGCCCGCGCTAGCCGGGCGGATGGAGCTTATCAGCGTGATCAGCGGTTGCCAGAACCGCCCCACGCACACGATCGGCCGGCGGTGCTGTTGCCGGACGCACTTGCGCTCCCAGGCCAGGGACAGCTCGGTGAGCGTGCCGTTGGCCCCGGGCAGCACGACGTACCCGCCCGTGCCCAGCTCCAGCAGCTTCAGCAGGCGCTCGGTAAAATCGGAGGTGGCAATCACCTCGTCGATGTACGCATTGGGCGGGGTGGACCACAGCGAGCAGGTCACGCCGATGGTCCTGCCGCCGGCCTGCTTGGCGCCGCGCGAGCAGGCCTCCATCGTGCCGCCGTAGCCGCCGTTGGCGACGACATAGCCCAGCTCGGCCAGGACGCGTCCGGTGGCCTCGGCCAATCGGCCGATGGCCGCCTTGCGGTAGACGTCGTCGCTGCCGCCAAAAACGCAAATTACGGGATTTTGTGCAGGGCGGGCGCTCATGCGAAGGCCCCCTATTTCCCGCCGCGGCTGGTATAGTTCAGCAGGCCGCCGGTGGCGAGGATCTTTCGCTGGCGCGGGGCCAAGACCAGCCGGCAGGTGAAGGAGGACTTTTTCGTCAGGTTGTGCACGGTGACGGTCCCGGCGGAGGCGATGGCCTCGGCCAGGCCATCGATGCCGAGCTCGTCGCCGGCGGCGATGCGGTCGTAATCCGCCGGATCGGCCAGCAGAAGCGGCAGGATGGCGAAGTTGACCAGGTTGGCCTGGGCGATCCGCTCGATGGCCTTGGCGATGACGACGCCGACGCCCAGGTACATCGGGCACAGGGCCGCGTGCTCGCGGCTGGAGCCTTGGCCGTAGCTGTCGCCGGCCAGGATCACACCGAACTTGCCGGCCTCCCGCGCAGCGACCGCCCGCTGGGCGAAGGTGGGCTCGCCCGGCTGATTGAAGCACGCAAAGACGTGCTTGGCGTATTCCGGCACGTTGGAGCGGTGCTTCAGCAGGCCGCCGGCCGGCGTGATCTGGTCGGTGGAAATCTTGTCGCCGACCTTGATGAGCACTTTGCCCAGCAGCGCGTCCGGCAGCACCTGGCCGCCGGGCGGCTTGACGATGGTCGAGCCGCGAACGACCTGGACGGCCGCGGCCTGGTCGGCCGGCAGCGGCGGGCAGATCATGCCATCGTCGATGGGGAATTTTTTTGGCGCCGCTTGCGGTTTGTAGGCCACGCCGAGGGTCTCCGTCAGCTCGCGCGGATCGGTAATCTTGCCGGTGATCGCGGCCGCGACAGCCGACTCCACCGACGTCAGATACACCTGGTCGCCGCTGGTGCCCGAGCGGCCGGGGAAGTTGCGATTGAACGACCGCACGCTCACTGTGCCCTCCGCCGGGGCAAAGCCCAGGCCGATGCACGGCCCGCAGGCCGATTCCAGAATCCGCACGCCGGCGCGGACCAGCTCCGCCAGCGCGCCATTGGCGGCCAGCATGGCCAGCACCTGCCGGCTGCCGGGGGCGATGGCCAACTCCACGTCGGGATGCACCGTTCGCCCGGCCAGGGCCGAGGCCACGAGCGTCAGGTCCTGGAAGCTGGAATTGGTGCACGAGCCGATGGCCACCTGCGAAACCTTTTTGCCGGTGACCTCGGCCACCGCGACGACGTTGTCCGGGCTGGACGGCGCCGCGGCCAGCGGCTCCAAGGCCGCCAGGTCCAGCACCACGTGGCCGAAGCTCACCGCCGCCATGCTGGAAGCGTCCGGCGCCGCGACCTGGACATCGGTGCAGTATTGGCGAATCCGCTCGATGACGGCACCGTCGCGCTGGACGTGCAGACGCTTGGTGATGCGGTCATAGGCGGCGCCCTTGTCGGCGGCCAGGGCGGTGAAATCGTTTTCGCGGCCCTGGGCGGCCAGGAACTGTCGCGTGACTTTATCAGCCGGGAAGATGCTGCTGGTGACGCCCAACTCGGCGCCCATGTTCGTGCAGGTGGCGCGGGCGGGCACGGGCAGGCCGGCGACGCCTTCGCCGAAATATTCCACCACGCAGCCGACGTTGCCGCGGGTGGTCAGGATGCTCAGCAGGCGGAGGATGATGTCCTTGGCCGACACCCACGGGCCCAGCCGCCCGCGAAGCTCCACGCCGATGATGCGCGGGCAGACGGTGTAGAACGCCCCGCCGCCCATGGCCACGGCCACGTCCAGCCCGCCGGCGCCGATGGCGAGCGCCCCCATGCCGCCGGCGGTGGGCGTGTGGCTGTCGCTGCCCAGCAGCGTTCGGCCGGGGCGGGCGAACCGCTCCAGATGCACCTGGTGGCAGATGCCGTTGCCCGGCCGCGAAAAATACGCCCCCACCTTGGCGGCGATGGACCGCAAATACAGGTGGTCGTTGGCGTTCTCCGGCCCGAACTGGGCCATGTTGTGGTCCACGTAGCTGACCGACAGCTCCGTCCGCACGCGCGGCACCCCCATGGCCTCCAACAACAGAAAGGCCGTGGTGCCGGTGGCGTCCTGCGTGAGCGTCTGGTCGATGCGCAGACCGATCTCGCCGCCAGCCGTCAGCTCACCGGCCACAAGGTGGTCCGCCAGAATCTTTTGAACGAGATTGCGTGCCATCGCGACTCCGCCGCCCCAGCGGTGATGAAAAAATCGCCGGGGCAAACCCTCAGCATACCACAGGCCCTTGCCTCAGGCAAAAGCCCTTGCGCGGCCAGGGGCCCTAGCCGGCCAGCCGCCTTGACCGGGAGGTATTGGAAATTTATAATCCTTTTTCCGGTTCCGGTCCCATCCTGCGTGTTTGGAGTCGCCATGCACCTCGTGGTCAATGGACAGCCTCAAGAGCATGCCAAGGCCCCGACCCTTGCGGAGTTGCTGGAATCCCTGGCGCTGGAGCCGCGGCGGGTGGCCGTGGAGCTGAACCGCCGGATCGTGCCGCGGAACCGCTACGCCGCCACGCAACTGGCCGACCAGGACGAGCTTGAGATCGTCACGCTGGTCGGGGGAGGCTGAGCTCTTTGAAAAAAATGGAAAAAGTCGCATGAACATCGAACCTCTTCACATCGGCGGCTTTGAGATTACCAGTCGCCTGTTCGTCGGCACGGGCAAGTACGCCACGTTCGAGCTGATGCGCGACGCCCTGGCCGAAAGCGGCTGCCAGGTGGTCACGGTGGCCGTGCGTCGCGAGCGGCTGACGGACAAATCCGGCCGCAACATTTTGGACTTCCTGGACCCCAAGCGCCACCTCCTGCTGCCCAACACCGCCGGCTGTTTCGCCGCCGAGGACGCCATCCGCACCGCCCGGCTGGGCAAGGAGCTGCTGGAGGGCCTGGGCAACCGCGGCAGCGCGTGGGTGAAGCTGGAGGTCCTTGGCGACCGCAAGACGCTGCTGCCCGACCCGGTGGGCACGCTGGAGGCGTTGAAAGTCCTGAAATTAGAAGGCTTTACGGTGCTGTGCTACACCAGCGACGATCCGGTGATGGCCATGCGGCTCAAGGAGGCCGGGGCAGCTTCGGTGATGCCGGCCGGCAGTCCCATCGGCTCCGGCCAGGGGGTGCTGAACCCCTGGAACCTCCGCATCATCCTCCAGGAACTCAAGGCCGCCGACGCCGGCTACCCGATCATCGTGGACGCCGGCGTGGGCACGGCCAGCGACGTGACGATCGCGATGGAGCTGGGCGCCGACGGCGTGCTGCTGAACACCGGCATCGCCGGCGCCCGGGACGTGCTGGCCATGGCGCGGGCGATGCGCCTGGCCGTCGAGGCCGGATACCTGGCGCGGCAGGCGGGGCGAATCCCCCGCAAGCTCTACGCCACAGCCAGCTCGCCGATTGAAGGTGTGATCGGCGACAAAAGTAGCTAGGATGTGGTTCTGCCAATTAGCCAATCGGTCAATCAGCCAATTGACCGACTCCTAGCCAACTGGCGCAATTCTGATTGTGGCCCGACTAGTTGAGGGTGAAGGGAATCTTTTCGGGAGATAGGCGTGGACGCGAAAACTACTAAGAGGATCATCCGCCGTACACGCATGTCCAAGAAATTCGAGCAGCAAATCGGCGACAAGGGATTCGAATTCCTGGTTCACGCTCTCACTGCGATAGACAGACTACTTCCACACACAGAGACGACCCCCTGGAAATTGACTCGTGAAAAAGGCGGATCCCGGGTTTGGTGGGCGTCGACTAAAAGACGCACGTTGAATCTCAGGGGCCACCTTACACTGAACAATAGCACCGGTAGTGACTATACGCTTTCAGCAATCCTAACTCGCAAGCAATCTGCAGGTGGAGTAGGCAAGGTTGCTCGGACCATTGACGACCGAGAAAGAGACCTCTGTGAGCGAGTCTTGAAGCGGCTATCCACTGTCCTACAGGCAAACAACAACGTATCGTCAGAGTCATTACTCGCCATACGGGGCACCTTCGACGAGCAGATTGTCGCCTCTCACCTGCGAGACCGTCACCGTTTGCAACTTGATGTTGAAGAGTTACTTCGTTCCTTACGGGGTCTCGCTGAGCAGAGCTATGAGAACAAGTCTCTGACGTTTGGTTGTCTCCTCGATCCTAATGCGGCTTCGAATGGCCGATCTGAGATATCGTTCCCGTCGGACTTCTTTGAGTGGAAAAGATATAAGGCGCTCTCTGACGGTTACAGAACTGCTTATCGCGTGTCTAAGCAAGGACGAGTCATAGGCTTCCATGATCTTCGAATTGGATCTCACCAAACAGGGGGCACGCACTACTATCCGGAATGGTGCGAATACCTGGCAAACAATAGCACCAAAGGAGTGTGCGGGATCTGTTTAACTCGACAAGGCGATATCCTTGTTTTTGATGGCGGCACATTGCGTTTTACCTATCGTTTTGGTCGGTGGCAGTATTGGAATCATACCCACGTGATAGACATTCTTCGGAACCGAGCTCGAGTTCAACGGGTTCCCGAGAAGGAGATTAGCCGAGTTGTAGGCGCCCTTTACCGTGCAGCATTGGACGTGTCATTCAGTCGTTCGGGGGGGCTGTTCGTCCTGTTGCGAAACCGGGCATCATTGAGCAAAATCGTTGCGAAGGGGGATGCCATTAAAGACAAGCATCGCAAAGACATTCATAAAGCATTTGACACAACCTTGTCATCTCCATCTATTCTCACGACCCACAGAAGACTGGTCGTAGAGCTTGCGGGGCTAGATGGGGCAATTGTTCTAAACAACAAAGGTGCGATCCTAGCATACAGTGCTATTTTGCGGCCAGAGAGACGTGGAAGGGTCAGCCCCGCAGAAGGAAGTAGGACAAAAGCGGCAATAGGTGCATCGAACTATGGTTTAGCGATCAAGATTAGTTCCGACGGGGAAATGAGCTTCTATGCAGATGGCGAGAGATATCTTGTGATATAACTAATAAGCCGAAAAGAGCTGGCGAAGCTTCACCTAAACGTCGTGCCTAGAGCGTTGGCTAAAGAAGCCTCTAGACAATTCGTTAATCAGTTGACCAGCTCGCCGATTGAAGGTGTGATCGGCGACAAAGGCGGTTAAGATGTCCACCGGAACGATGGACCCATTGACCGAACCACACGTGGACCGCCGCACGAGGATCTGCATCTGGATCATCGTCGTGGGCCTGCTGAACTTCATGGCCTACACGGTGATGTACATCTTCATCTACGGCGAGGCCGTCAACGGCTGGGTGGAAATCCAGGCCGGACACCGGCACTATTTCCTCCAGAGCGGCACGGAGGTGAGCCATAGCGTGTTTCTCTACAGCGGCATCCACTCCATCAGCATCTGGATTACCGTCGCGGCGGTGATGCTGGCGATGCTCACGCTGGCCAAGGACCGGATCGTCTCCTCGATGCACCGCTCGGTCGTCCGCGGCCGAACGTTCATCACGATCCTGGCCACGGTTATCACGCTCACCACGGCCATGGCGACGGTGTACTTCATCCTGATCTTCACGAGGAACCTCACCAAGCCCCTCGCCGCCCCGCCGGCGCCCTCGACGCAATCGACGTCGATGGCCCACCCATGGCGCTGAGCGTGGACGACATCCTGGCCCCCGGCGGTCTGGTGGCGGGAAAATTGGCCGGCTACGAGCGCCGCGACGAGCAGCTGGCCATGGCCAAGGCGGTGGCCGGAGCGTTCGAGGCCTGCGAGCACCTGATCGTCGAAGCCGGCACGGGCGTGGGCAAGAGCTTCGCGTACCTCGTACCGGCCATCCTCCAAGCCGCCGAGCACCGCCGGCGCGTCGTCGTCAGCACCTACACCATCGCGCTCCAGGAGCAGCTCATCAACAAGGACCTGCCCTTCCTGCACGACCTGCTGCCGATCCAATTCACGGCCACGCTGGGCAAGGGGCGCGGCAACTACATCTGTTTCCGCCGCCTGGCCGCCGCCGTCAAGGGCGCCGCCAAGCTGTTCGCCTCCGACGCCCAGGCCGAGCAGCTCCGCAGACTGGCCGCCTGGGCGATGGAAACGCCGCTGGGCTCGCTGCAAGACCTGACGTTCAAGGTCGACCCGGCCGTCTGGGACCGCGTCCGCAGCGACTCATCCGCCTGCCGCGGCAGCCAGTGCAAGCTCTACGCCCGCTGCCACCTCCAAGCCGCCCGCAAGCGGATGCAGGCCAGCGACGTCCTGGTGGTCAATCACGCGCTATTCTTCTCCGACCTGGCGCTTCAGGCCGTCTCGGCCGGACTGCTGGGCGGCTACGACCTGGTGGTGCTGGACGAGGCCCATACGGTCGAGCAGGTGGCCGGGGACCACTTTGGGATGTCGGTCTCCTCCGCGCAGGTCGCCTACCTGCTGCGGGAACTGTACAACGAGCGCAACGACCGTGGCGTGCTGGCGCTCGTGGGCGATAAAAAAGCCGTCGGCGCCGTCAATCGCGCCGCCTCCGCGGCCGAGGCGTTCTTCGACGCCCTGGCAAACTGCTCCGTCCCGGCCGTCGCCACAAGCGGGCGAATCCTCCAGGCCGGCGCGGTGCCTAACAACCTCTCGCCCGCCCTGGCGGAACTGGCCGGCGTGCTTCGGAACCTCCGCCGCGACGCGCCCGACGAGGAGCAATCGCAGGAACTTTTCGGCTACGAGCAGCGCGTCGGCGAACTGGCCGACAAGGTCGAGGCCCTGATCTCCCAGAACGATTCCGCGCAGGCTTACTGGATCAGCCGCCAAGGATCGCGCAGCCGGGCGGCGGTGGCGCTGGCCTGCGCGCCGATCGACGTCGCGCCCCTCGTGCGCCAAAAATTGTTCGACGCCGTCGGCTCCGCCGTGCTGACCAGCGCGACGCTGGCCACGGCACGCGGCGGACAGCACGGCTTTGACTACATCCGCCGCCGCCTGGGCCTGGAGGAAGGCCAGGACCTGCTGCTGGCCAGTCCGTTCGACTACCGCCGCCAGGCCAAACTCTACGTGGAGACCAAGCTGGGCGACCCCAACAAGCTGGATGAATTTCTCCCGCCGGCCTGCGAGGCGATCCGGCACTACGTCGAGAAGTCCCAAGGCCGTTGCTTCGTGCTGTTCACCAGCTACGCGATGCTTCAAGCCGCCGCCGAGCAACTGGGGCCGGACTTGCGGCAGCAAGGCTACCACCTGCTCGTCCAGGGCGAGGACCTGCCGCAAGGGGCGATGCTGCGGCAGTTCCGCAGCCACGAGCACGCGGTGCTGCTGGGCACGGCCAGCTTCTGGCAGGGCGTGGACGTGGCCGGGGAGGCGCTGTCCAACGTGATCATCGCCAAGCTGCCCTTCGCCGCACCCGACAGCCCGCTGACCGAGGCCCGCATGGAAGCCATCCGCGCCGGCGGCGGCGACCCGTTCACCGACTACCAGCTCCCCGAGGCCGTCATCCGCTTCAAGCAAGGCTTCGGCCGGCTCATCCGCTCGCGGACGGACACGGGTTTCGTCGTCGTGCTGGACCACCGGCTGCTGACGCGCCATTACGGGCGGGCGTTCCTGGCCGCCCTGCCGGACATCGAGGTCGTGCGCGACGAGTTCGGCGCGCGGCAATCACGTTGACACGCCCTATGCTGTTTTGGGACATTGAACAAAGAAAGTCTCCGCCGGCATCGTGGCCGCCGGCGGATGGAGGGTGGAGCTACGCATGGCTTTGCGGAACCGCCCGGCCGGTAAGATTGAAACGCTGGTCAGCATCGCGATCCTGCTGGCCCTGGGCGCCATCGCCGCAACGATGATCCTGCGGCAGGTCCACTACACCTCGTCTTTCCTGGCCGCCCTGGCTGCGCCTTCGACGAATTCAACCTCTTCGGCACCGGCTGCGCCACAAGGAGGCGACTTGTCGGCCTACGCGGGCAAGGATCTGGCGGTCATGTCGCCGATGGAATCGTTCACGCCGGACGACCTATACAAGAAGATCGACGGCCGGGCTGATTTGTACCAGACCGCCGGCGTGGTCGGCATGCGCTGCCAGCGCCTGGCCCAGACGGCCGACCGCCAGTCCTGGCTGGAGGCGTTCATCTACGATATGGGCGACCCGGACAACGCCTTCACGGTGTACAGCAAGCAGCGGCGGCCCGGCGTGCAGGAGTTCGCTGAGCGGGCCTATCAGACGTCCAACGCGATGTACTTCGCCCACGGCAAATACTACGTGGAGATTGTCGCCGGGACGGGCGGTGAAGCCCTCGTCCAGGCGATGCAGGAGTACCGCCAGAACTTTATCTCGTCCGTCGCGGGCAAGGCGACTAGCGAGATCAACTCGATCATGGCGCTATTCCCCACCGAGGACCTCCAGCCGGGCAGCATCTCGCGCAGCGGGGAGGACGACTTCGGCATCGAGGGCTTCCAGAACGCCTTCCTGGCGGTCTATCGCGTGGACGGGACGAACGTGACGGCCTTCCTGAACCGTCTGGCCTCGGCTAAGGAGGCTGCGGACGCCGCAGCGGCGTATCGAAATTCCTTCCAATCTTTCGGCGGGCAGGTGGAACCGGCCGGGGCGGACATTCCCAACGGCTCGGTGATTACGGTGCTGAACACCACTAAGATTGTCTTTGCGGTCGGGCCGTTCGTGGCCGGCGTGCACGAAAGCCCGCAGCGCGCCGCGGCGGAGAAGGTCGCGGCCCGGCTGGCCAAAAAATTGTCGGAGGCGGCCAAGTGACGGACGGCGACAGCGGCATAAACCGGCGTGAGTTCCTCGCCCGCGGCGTCAAGGCGGCCGCGGCCGTCGCAGCCACCGGCGCGGCGGCCTGGCTGATCCGCGACCGCCTCGGCCCGGCGGCCCAGCCCCCCCAGGCGACCGTCACGCTGCCGGACTACGCCATCCCGGCCCTGGGGCGCAAAATGGCCATCGCCAAAGGCGCCGACCGCGCCAAGACCGTCGCCGCCGCGCTGGCGGCCATCGGCGGCATCGAGCAGTTCGTCCGCAAGGGCGACCGCGTGGTGCTGAAGGTCAATGCCGCCTTCGCCACGCCGCCGGCGCTGTCGGCCACGACGCACCCGGAGCTGGTCGCCGAAGTGGCGCGTCTGTGCCTCGCGGCCGGGGCGGCTTCGGTGCTCGTCACGGACAACCCCATCAACGACCCGGCCAGCTGCTTTACGCTGACGGGCATCGAGCAGGCGGCCCGGCGGGCCGGGGCCAAGGTCGCCATGCCGAGCGCCGAGGCCTTCGCGCCCACGAGCGTCAAGGGCGGTTGGCTGATCCTCAACTGGCCGCTGCTGTACAAGCCCCTGGCCGGCGCCCAGAAGCTCATCGGCCTTGCCCCTGTCAAGCATCACGAGCGGGCCGGGGCGTCGATGATTTTGAAGAACTGGTACGGCCTGCTGGGCGGCCGGCGGAACGTCTTCCACCAGGACATTAACGTCATCGTCAAGGAACTGGCCATGATGGTCAGCCCCACGCTGGTGATCCTGGACGGCACGACGACCATGATGCGCAACGGGCCCACCGGCGGCTCGCTGGACGACCTGGCCGCGACGAACACGATGATCGTCAGCACCGACCCAGTGGCCGCCGACGCCTTCGGCGCGACGCTGCTGGGCAAGACCGCCGCCGACCTGCCGTACCTGGGCCTGGCTGCGGCGGCCGGGCGAGGTACGACGGATAACGAATCGCTGAAACCCGTGCGCCTGAACGTGGACTAGCAAGAACGGAATCGCATGCCAAGGCGCGGATAGATTGATTTTGTCAGTGGTGGGACAGAAGTTCCACCGTCCCAAGAGGTCGTTCAAGGCAATGGACGGGTCATGAAAATCATCACGGCTAGACGAATCAGTCAGGTGTTCTTCCTGGTGCTGCTGGTGTGGCTGGCCGTCGTGACGACGGTCGGGTCGGCCTGGTGGCAGATGCGCCGCTGGCCGGTGGATTGGCTGCTCCAGCTGGACCCGCTGGTGGCCGTCGGGACGGCGCTGGCGACCGGGACGCTGTACGCGGGCCTGATTTGGGCGGCGGCGACGATCGTACTGACAATCCTGTTGGGGCGGTTCTTCTGCGGCTGGGTGTGCCCGCTGGGGACGATCCAGCACTTTTTCGGCTGGCTGGGCCGCCGCAGCCGGCCCATGCCGCAGAAAATCCTGCTCAACCATTACCGCCGCGGCCAGGCGGTCAAGTATTACATTTTGGCGGCGCTGCTGGCGATGGCGGCCGTCTGGCCCAAGATGCTGGCCAGCGGCCTGGTCGATCCCATCCCGTTGGTCTACCGCTCGGTGACGCTGGCCGTGCTGCCGGTGGCCGGCGCCGCCAGCCACGCGCTGGCTGCCGAGCCGCGATTCTACGAATGGTCCTGGCTGATTGGCGCGGTGCTGCTGGCCATCGTGGCGGCCAACTTCCTGGTGCCGCGGTTCTACTGCCGCTTCATCTGCCCGCTGGGGGCGCTGCTGGGCGTGCTGGGGCGATGGTCCATCTTCCGCATCGGCAAGACGGCCGCCCATTGCATCGGCTGCGGGCAATGCGAGGCCGACTGCGAAGGGGCGTGCAACCCGGCGGGGCGGATCCGCACGGCCGAGTGCGTCCTGTGCGGCAACTGCCTGGCCGCCTGCCCCGACGACCTGATGCGCTACCAGCGCGCCAAATCCGCCGGCGGCGAGCGAACCTCCCCGGACATCTCGCGCCGCGGGTTGCTGCTGTCGCTGGTCGGCGGCGCGGTGGCCGGCCCGCTGATCCGCCTGGGCGGAGCGGGGGCGGCCAACTGGAATTCTTCCATCATCCGCCCGCCGGGCGCGCTGGACGAAGATAGGTTCCTCCAGCGGTGCATCCGCTGCGGGCAATGCATGAAGGTCTGCCCGACAAACGTGATCCAGCCGGGCGGCCTGGCCGCCGGCGGCATCGAGACGCTGTGGACGCCGATGTTGAACAATCGCATCGGCTCCAGCGGCTGCCAGCTCAATTGCGTGGCCTGCGGGTCGGTCTGCCCGACGGCGGCGATTCGGCCCATCAGCCTGGACGAGAAGCTGGGGCGCGGCCCGTTCGCCTCGGCCGGGCCCATCCGCCTGGGGACGGCCTTCATCGACCGCGGGCGGTGCCTGCCGTGGGCGATGAACCGGCCTTGCATCGTCTGCCAGGAGAATTGCCCCGTCAGCCCCAAGGCCATCTTCGTGCGGGAACAGTTCAACACGATCCGCGGCGGGCGGGCCAAGGTCCAGGCCGCCCGCGGCGCGACGCTGGAGCTGGCTGGGGCGACGTTGGCGGACGGGCAGCTGGCCGGCGGCGACTACTACTGCCGCATCGGCGACCGCCGCGTGGCCATCGCCGCCAACGACGCGGCCTCGGTGACGCTCGCCGAGCCCGCCCAGCCGGCGCCGGCGGCCGGCCAGGAGATCGAGATTCAAATCCGCTTGCAGCAGCCGTCCGTGGACGTCCGCGCGTGCATCGGCTGCGGCGTCTGCGAGCACGAGTGCCCCGTCAGCGGCCGGCGGGCCGTCTACGTGACGGCGGAAAACGAGTCCCGCAGCCGAAAACATTCCCTGCTGCTGTGAAGTATATAATGAGCGAAGCGTTTAACTATAAAATCGTAAAACCGTTGAGGCATCATAAGGAGCCGACTATGTCCTCTTCTTCCAACGATCTATCCCGACGCGATTTTCTCAAGACGGCTGCCGCCTGCGGCGCCGGCGCCCTCCTGACGGCCGGCCAGGCGGCTGTCGCCAAGGCCGCCGCCACGTCCCAACCGGCGGAGGCGTCCGGGGCCGTGCCGCGCCGGCCCTTCGGCAAAACCGGCGCCAACGTCTCCATGCTGGCGCTGGGCGGCATCTTCGACAGCACCGCCAACCAGGCCGTCCTGACCCAGTCGCTGAAATGGGGCATCGACTATTGGGACACGGCCGCCAGCTACACCGGCGGAAAGAGCGAGCTGGGCATCGGCATGTTCCTGGGAGCCAACCCCGCCGAGCGCAAGAAAATCTTCCTGGTGACCAAGTGCCACAACGGCCCGGAGATGGCCAGTTCGCTCGACACGTCTTTGGAGCGGATGAAGACCGATTACGTGGACATGTTCTTCGCCCACGGCGTCGAGGGGGCGGCAGAGATCAACCAAAGTGCTGAGGCATGGAAGGCCCTGGTGGCCAAGCTCAAGGCGGCTAAGAAAATCCGCTTCTTCGGCTTCTCCACCCACAGCAACATGGCCGCTTGCCTCCAGGCGGCCAGCAAGCTGGGCTTCATCGACGGCATCATGTTCGCCTGCAACTACCGCCTCCTGAACAATGGTGAGATGAAGGCCGCCATCGAGGCCGCCTCCAAGGCCGGCATCGGTCTGACGGCCATGAAGACCCAGGCCAAGAAATCCCGTTCCGGGCAGAACGACGCCGACATCCAGTTGTTGGACCAGTTCACCAAGAAAGGTTTCACGCCCGCCCAGGCTGCCGTCAAGGCCATCTGGGAAGACAAGCACATCGCCTCCCTCTGCTCGGCCATGTACAACCTGCCCGTGCTGCAATCGAACTACCTGGCCGCCCTGGACAAAACGCAACTGTCGTCGGCCGACCGCCGGGCACTGGAGCAGTACGCCCAGGCGAGCGGGGCGGAGTACTGCGCGGGCTGCGACGCCATTTGCCGCCGGGCCGTGGCAGGCGCCCCGCCCATCGCCGACGTGATGCGATGCCTGATGTACCGCGACGAGTACGGCATGGCCGATTACGCCCGCGAGCAATTCGCCGCGCTGCCGGCCGAGGTTCGGACGGCATTAGCCCGGGCGGATTACTCCGCGGCGGAGCGGCGATGCCCGCAACGCATGGCCATCGGCGAACTGATGAAACACGCTCTCGACACCCTGGCCTGATGCATTCCTCAGCGCGGCGGGGCTTGCCTGTCGACAGGCCCCGCCGCGCCGCTGTCTAATGACCTCAACTCCTTGCCCCGCCCGGTCCGTCGCCGTATCCTGCATGCCTTCCGGTGGGCATGAACAAGTCAGCGGACATCGCGATTATCGGGCCCGGCAAGGTCGGCACGGCCATCGGCGTCTTGGCGGCCAAGGCCGGCTGGACCGTCGCAGCCGTCGGCGGGCGCGACGCCGCCCGGGCGGCCGCGGCGGCCAAGGCCATCGGCCCCCACGTGCGGGCGGCCACCGCGGCCCAGGCGGCCGGGTCGGCCGAGCTGGTGCTGCTGACCGTCGGCGACGACGACATCGCGGCCACGTGTCAGGAGCTGGCCGCGGCCTTCCGGCCCGGCGCGATCGTGGCCCATTGCAGCGGCGTGCTGGGCAGCGAGGTCCTGGCCCCGGCCCGCAGCCGCGGCTGCCGCGTCGGCTCGATGCACCCGCTCCAGACTTTCCCTTCCCTCCAGGCTGCGATAAAGGACCTGCCCGGGGCATACTGCTTCATCGAGGGCGACGCCGAAGCCGCCGAATCGCTCCAGCGCCTAGCCGAGGCCATCGGCGCCCATCCGGTGCCCATCGCCTCGGCGGCCAAGGCGGTGTACCATGCGGCGGCGGTGATGGCGTGCAACTACCTGACCGCGCTGCTGGACGCCGCGCTGGCCTTGTGCAATCAGGCGGGCATCGACGAGCCCACCGCCCGAAAGGCCCTGGGCCCCCTGGCCCGCGCGACGCTGGACAACGTCCTGGCCGCCGGAACAGCCGGGGCCTTGACCGGCCCCATCGCCCGCGGCGACCAGCAGACCGTCCAGCGGCATCTGGGCGTCCTGATGGAGCAGGCGGACCTTCTGGACATTTATCGCGCCCTGGGCCGATGGACGGTCGCTCTGGCCGCGCGAAAAGGAACGATTAATTCCTCCAAGGCGGCCGCGTTGCGGCGGCTGCTGGACTTCCCTCTAGCGAAGGAGTAACGGATGACCGCCAAGATCATCGACGGCGAGGCCGTGGCGGCGGAGATGAACCGCCAGACCGCCCAGGAGGCCGCCGACCTGGCCAAGGCCGGCCGGCCGCCGCACCTGGTGGCCGTGCAGGTCGGGGAAAACCCCGCCAGCAAGCTCTACACCAACATGCAGGCCAAGAGCTGCCAGGGCGTCGGCATCGCCTACGAGCTGCTGAACCTGCCCGAGCAGACCAGCCAGGATGAGCTGCTGAAACGCATCGAGCAGATCAACGCCGACCCCAAGGCCACCGGCGTGATCCTCCAGATGCCCCTGCCGGCCCACATCGACGCCCGTGCGGTGCAGGTGACCATCTCGCCGGCCAAGGACGTGGAGGGCATGGGGCCGGTGAACATGGGCCGGCTGTTCTACGGCGGCGGCGTGGTGGCGCCCTGCACGCCGATGGCCGCGGTGGAGCTGCTGCGGCGGACCTGCCCGGACATCGCCGGCAAGGAGGTCGTCGTGGTCGGCCACAGCGAGATCGTCGGCAAGCCCATCGCGATGATCCTGCTTCAGAGCCTCAACGCCTCCCCCACCGTGACAGTCTGTCACGTGGCCACGCGCGACCTGGCGGAACACACGCGGCGGGCGGAAATTCTGTTCGTGGCCACGGGCGTCGTCCAGGCCCGCTGGATGGGCTACAGCCGGCGCAAGAAAAAGCAGCCCGACCTGCCCCCGCCGGACCTTTCGCCCCTGGTCAAGGCCGACATGCTCCGCGAGGGCGCCGTCGTGATCGACGTCGCCATCAACCGCGTCCCCAAGGGCTTCGACGCCGACGGCAACCCGCTGAAGAACGAAAAGGGCAAGGACGCGATGATCACCGTCGGCGACGTGGACTACGACGGCGCGCTGGAGAAGGTCGCGGCCATCACGCCCGTACCCGGCGGCGTGGGGCCGGTGACCGTGGCCACGCTGCTGCGAAACACCGTTGCTTGCGCCAAGGCGACGAACTCATGAGCACGAACAAGACGGCCGTCGGCGTCATCGGCTGCGGCAAGATCAGCGGCATCTACTTCAAGACGATGTCGGCCATGGAGGCATTGGCGGTCAAAAGCTGCGCCGACGCGGTCCGCGAGCGCGCCGAGGCCGCCGCCGAAAAGTACGGCTGCCGGGCGGCGAGCGTCGAGGAGCTGCTGGCCGATCCAGAGATTGCGATCGTCGTGAACCTGACGATCCCCGCCGCGCATGCCTCCGTGGCCATGGCCGCCGTCGAGGCCGGCAAGAGCGTCTACAACGAAAAGCCGCTGGCCGTCACGTGCGCCGAGGGGCGGCGGTTGCTGGAGGCCGCGGCGGCCAAGGCCGTGCGCGTCGGCGGCGCGCCGGACACGTTCCTGGGCGGCGGCCAGCAGACCTGCCGCAAGCTGATCGACGACGGCGCCATCGGCCAGCCCGTCGCGGCCGTGGCCTTCCTGATCTCCCACGGCCACGAAAGCTGGCACCCGGACCCGGAGTTCTACTACAAGCCCGGCGGCGGCCCGATGTTTGACATGGGCCCCTATTACCTTACCGCGCTGGTCAACCTGCTGGGCCCGGTCCGCCGCGTGACCGGCTCGACCCGGATCACCTTCCCGCAGCGCGTCATCACCAGCCAACCGAAGGCCGGGACGACCATCCAGGTGGAAGTGCCCACGCACGTGGCCGGGGTGATGGACTTCGCCAACGGCGCTGTCGGCACGATCATCACCACCTTCGACGTCTGGGGCGCCAACCTGCCGCACATCGAAGTGTACGGCACGGAAGGCTCGCTGTCCGTGCCAAACCCCAACGCCTTCGGCGGGCCGGTCAAGCTCATGCCGCCGCAGCGACAAGCCCCTTGGCAGGACATCCCGCTGACGCACGGGTACGCCGAGAACAGCCGCGGGCTGGGCGTGGCGGACCTGGCCTGCGCCCTGCGCAGCGGGCGGGCGCACCGCGCCGGAGGCGATCTGGCCTATCACGTGCTGGAGGTCATGCACGCCTTCCAGCAGGCCAGTGAGCAAGGCCGGCACGTCCTCATTCAAAGCACCGCCCCCCGGCCCGCTCCGCTGCCGACGGGCCTGAAATCCGGCCAAATGGACGCCTAGGGTCTCACCGCCGCTGCCGGCCCAGGGGCGGCCGCAAATCGTGCAATACTCTCGACACAAGGAGGGTTTAGCCGAGTATAATAGTGTGAAACCGTCCGGAGTGGCCCTGGAGGCACCCGCCGGTAATTCACGTCGAGGATTGGGGAAGATGCGCAAAGGAAAACGTAGCAAACATATTGGCAAGGATGCCGCGGGCTCTCTACCTGCTCCGGATTCCGGCCAACCTCCGAGCCGTTACACTTCGGAATCGGCCCCCAAGTCGCCGGAAGAGCTGGCGGGCGATGAGACGCTGCATTTCCGAGTGGACCTGCCCAGCCGGCGATGGCTGAAACTGGCCGCCGGCAATGGCGTGGCCTCCGGCAGTTAGACCCAAAGAAGCCCCTCCGGCGCGGGCCGAGGGAAAGTCGGCCCGTCTCACGGCTTGGCTACAAGGCTGGTATCTTCCGGCCGAATCTCCGCCGGCGGACCGAACAGGGCCGCTTGAATATCCTGGCTGCTGAGGCGGTAGATCAGGATCGAGTAGCCCACTTCATCGTCGGGTTTGCGGTGTCGCAGGTACGCGAACAGCCTCTTAGACCGCAATTTGTCGAACAATTCCATCTGCTTGGCCTGGACGTTCTGCGGCCTGCCCGGCTTGATCTCTCGATCGCCGGGGTTTCCCGATTGTAGGAGCTTGGCCACGTGGGCTGAGACCGTTTGGTACGTTCGCTCCTGCGACAGCGTCCAGGGGCCGGGATAGTTATCCTCGATGGCGTTCTGGAGCAGGGTCGCGCTGATGCAGTAGACGCCCGGCGACAAATAAGGGGCGACCAGCCGCTGCCGATCCAGCGGGAAACACGTCAGATACCGAACCCTCACGCCGTAGTAATCGAAATAGGCCGTGCCGAAGTAGGACAGATACACCGGCGTGGCGTCCTGGTCGTTCAAGTCGCGGCGGTCCAGCCAACGCTTCAGACCCGGAAGGTCCTGGCCCCAATCCAGGGAACTCTCCACCAAGTGGCGGTATCCGTTCCGCGGCCCGCCCACCAGTTGATTGAAGTAGGCTAGATAATTCGGCCAGGTCCACAGCCCCTCAGCCGCGTAGGCCGCCAGGAGCAACCCCAGCACCCAGGCCCAGGCGGCCTTGCGCCCTCGCCTGAACAGGCACACCGCACTCCCGGCCAGGATAAACAGAGGCGGGTAAGTCGGCAGGATGTGCCGGTGGCCGATGTTGAAATGGCTGGCCAGCGCCGCCGCCCAGTAAGCCGCCATCAGCACCCACAGCGGGGCCGTGCGGTAGAAGCTCTCCCCCGCCGCCCGCGCCACCGCCCGAGCCGCCGGGCCGGAAGCCCTCTTCCACCAGCCCACCACGGCGGTGGCGGCCGCCAGGACCAGGATCGTAAAAAACGACAGCGGCGTCTTCACCGCAACGCAGTAAGGGAAGAACCACCACCAGCCGCGGATGCTGTACCGGCCGTTCAAAAAGGCCGGGCGAACGGCCGTGCGCTTCAAAATCAGGGCCTGGCCGTAGAGGTAGGCCTCCGGCAACAGCCGATGGTCGCGGGCGAAAATAATCGCCTGCTGCATGGGAAACGGCTTGGCCAGCACGTCGGACCACTGGGCGTCCATCTGCTCACGCCCGGCCAGCCCGGGAGAGATGGCTGAATAACGGAATCCGCCAAACGCCCAGATCATCAGCACCACCACGGCCGCATGCACCACCGCCGCCGAGGCGAACAGGCCCGCCAGGCGCCACCGACCGCTTACCTGGACCTCTCGCCGCCACTTGACGGTCAGCGGCCCGCCGCGAACGAGGCGAATGGCCGCCAGTAGCGCGCCCATCGGCACGATCAGCGTGGCCGACATCTTGCAGACGAACAGCAGCCCCATCACGGCCGCGCTGCCCAATACCGCCAAAAGGCTGAAGCGGTGCAGCATCCGCCACAGGCAGCCCACCGAGGCTAGGAAGAACAACGCCACGGCCAGGTCGGCGGTGATCAGCCGCCCGTGGGCCAGGATGGCCGTGCTGAAGCAGTACAGGACCGTCGAGATCAGCCCGCCTCCCCGGCCGTAGAGCCGCGACGACCAGCCGAACACCAGCACGCCGCCGGTCGCCGCCAGCAGCGCGATCATCACCCGCCCGGCCAGGACCATCCGCGAGGGATCATTATTGCTCGTGTAGAAAAAATCGAAGGCGAGCTGCCAGGGGTCCCACTGCGGCTTGTTCAGCGACGGAAAGTTGGGGGCCATCGCTAAAAGCGGCAGGGCGGCCCACCGCTGGGGCAGGTTGCCGTTCTCGGGATTGATGCGATAATCGCCGTACTTCCAATAGCTGTAGCCGCCGGTGAGGTAGAGGGGCTCGTCATAAGTGTTGGACTTTTGCAAGACGGCGGTGACGGCCAGGATGAAAAACACCGCCACGAGGCCGCCGACGGCCGCATAGACGGCCCACCTGGCCCCGCTTCGTCCGGCATTCAGCGTTGTCATCGCGGCCGCTGCCTTTTCTGTTCCCCTGGTCACATGCTCTATTCGCCTTCGCCGAAGGCTTCGGCGAATCGGGGCGACTGGATTCGAACCAGCGACCTCTTGGTCCCAAACCAAGCGCTCTAGCCAAGCTGAGCTACGCCCCGTCAGGAAGGCATTGTGGCATTGCCCCCCAGGCCGGTCAAGCATTCGCCCCGCCGCAGGAGCAGGAGAAATGCACTGGCAAGCGCGCCTATAACGGTGTAGTACTACCAGCCGGCGGGGATCGATGGGTTATGCGTCCAGGTCCCTCCGCCGACTATCCGTCCAGGAAACAGGAGAGCACACCCATGAACGGTTCATCCAACTCAGGTCCAGGCCCCATGGCGCCCCCCGCGATTCCGCCGCTTCCTCCGCCGATGCCCCCCTGGGCGTATTGCCCCCGGCCACGGGGCGGTTTTTTCCGGCGGCTGGTGGGGGTGTTCGGCATGCTGCTATTTATCGCGTCGATCCTCCTGAATATTTACCTGATCCTGGCCCTGGCGATGACGACCGAGGTCGGCGGCACGAGCCAGACGGTCCTTCGCGGCGGCAACGACAACGAAGTCGTCGCCGTTTATCGCCTCAGCGGCATCATCGATGACAAGGCGGCGGAAAACTTCCGGCAGTTCACCCGCGACACGCTCCACAACCCCAACGTCAAGGCCGTCGTGCTGCGGGTGGACTCCCCCGGCGGTATCGTATCTTCATCCGACGAGATCCACGCCATGATCCGGGACCTCCAGACCAAAGGCGGCAAGAAAGTGGTCGTCTCGATGGGCGGCATGGCCGCCAGCGGCGGTTACTACATCTCCGCCCCGGCCGATGAAATCTTCGCCGAGGAAACCACCGTCACCGGCAGCATCGGCGTGATCGCCGAATGGCTGATCGTCAAGGGCACGCTCGACAAGATCGGTATGGAGGCCATGGTCATCAAGTCCACCGACGCCGAGAACTGGAAGGACGCCATCAGCCCCTTCCACAAACCCGACGACCGCCAGCGGACCGCCATCCTGGCGCTGCTCGACACGATCCAAAAACGTTTTGTGCAGGTCGTCCGCGAAGGCCGCGGCGAGCGGCTCAAGACGAATAAGATCACCTACACGGTCACCATCGGCAGCGGCGAAGAGGCCAGGGAGGTCCAGCGGACCGACGTCCAGCCGCTGAACGGCGAGATCTTCATGCCCGCCCAGGCGCTGAAGCTGGGCCTGATCGACGCCATCGGCTATGAAGACACCGCGATCGACCGGGCGGCTGAGCTGGCGGGATTGGTCAAACCCAAGGTGGAGGTCTACAAGGTGCGGCGAGGCTTCTGGGCGACGCTGATGGAGGATCGCGGTCCGGCGGGCGTGAAACTCGACGCCCAACTGCTGGACAATCTCCAGTCACCCCGCATCCTGCTGATGTGGAAGGCGAACTGAATCGACAATCCATCAGGCTTTGCGGGCCCAGCGGAACTTGGCTGAGGCGCTTCGCGGATTGGCGGCCGCCTCTTGGGCCGTCGGCCGAATGACATGCTCGCTGACGGCTGAGAAGGTCCCATCCCGCAGCCCCTGGCGAAAAGCCTGTTTGGCCAGGCGATCCTCCCCGCTGTGAAAGCTGATAATCCCGATCCTCCCGCCGCGGTGCAGGCAGGAGGGAGCCACACGAAGAAGCTGGGCCAGGCTGCCCAGCTCATCGTTGACCAGGATGCGCAAGGCCTGGAACGTCTTAGCCGCCGGATGCAGGCCGCCGGGAACTTCCCAGGGGCGCTTTCGCGAGCGCGGCGAGAAACCCTTGGCGTTCAGCACCAGCCGTGCGAGCTGGCCGGTGGTCGCAATCGGCTGGACTTCCCGCTGCGCGACGATCCAGTGGGCGATCTTGGCGTGGTCTTCTTCGTCGCTCAGCTCCCACAAGGCCGCGGAAAGCTCTTGCTGGCTCAACGCGGCCAGCAGATCGGCGCCGGTCCGCTTCAGCCGCCGATCCATCCGCATGTCCAGGGGGCCGTCGTGCTTGTAGCTGACCCCGCGGTCGGGATCGTCCACCTGCATGCTGGAGATACCCAGGTCGGCCAGGATTACGTCGCAGCCGTCCAGGCCCGCCTCGGCCAGGACGGCTGCCAGGCCGGCGAAGTTCATGGGATGCAGGCTCAGCGTGACGTCGGCTTGCTCCGCAAGCGGCTGGAGGCGTTTGGCAGTACGCTCCAGCTCCTGGCCATCCACGTCGAAGCCCACCAGCCGCCCGCCCGGTCCGATGCGTCGGATGAATTCCGCCGCGTGGCCGCCGTAGCCCACCGTGCAATCGGCCACGACGTCGCCTGGCCGCGGGGCCAGGGCCTCCAGCACTTCCCCCACCAGCACGGGGACGTGCGCCCCAGCCGGGGTGCGCCCGCGAGCACGAATATGGGACTGCATCTGCGGATATTTCTGGGGGTCGCGTTCCTTGTACCGCTGCTGAAAGGTGCGCGGGTGCGTGCCGGGATATCGCGGCCTGCGGCGATGGCCACCCTGCCCCTGTCCGCCTGTTGGATTGCCCTGATCCATTCCGTCTGCGCCCTTATGTGCCTTGCTGCGGCGGGGGCTGGGATTCGGCGGCCTTCAGCGCCTTGATGCGGTCGCGAAGGGCGGCGGCCTTCTCGAACTCCAGCGCCTCAGCCGCCTCGAACATCTCCGCCTCCAGCTCGCTGACGATCTCGGTGCGGTCGAACTCCTCCTCGCTGGCGTGGATGGCCTCGCGGGCGACGCGCCGCGCCCGCACTTGCTCCACCAGGGTGGAGCGGATGGCCTTGCGGATGGTCGTCGGCGTGATGTGGTGCTTCTTGTTGTAGGCCAGTTGGATTTGGCGGCGGCGGAACGTCTCGTCAATGGCCTGGTGCATCGCGTCGGTGATTTTGTCGGCGTAGAGGAACACCTGCGCGTTGACGTTGCGGGCGCAGCGGCCGATGGTCTGCACGAGGCTGGTCGCCGAGCGCAGGAACCCTTCCTTGTCGGCGTCCAGAATGGCCACCAGCGACACCTCCGGCAGGTCCAGCCCCTCGCGGAGCAGGTTGATGCCCACCAGCACGTCGAAGGCCCCTTCGCGTAGCTCGCGGAGGATGTCCACGCGGTCCAGCGTCTCGATCTCGCTGTGCAAGTAGCGGCAGCGGAATCCCTCGGCCGCGATGTACTGCGAGAGGTCCTCCGCCAGGCGCTTGGTGAGCGTGGTGATCAGCGTCCGCTCGCCGGCGGCCACGCGCTTGCGGACCTCCTCCAGCAGGTCGGCTACCTGCCCGCGGGCCGGGCGCACCTCGATGGCCGGGTCCACCAGCCCCGTCGGGCGGATGACCTGCTCCACCACCTCCCCCCCGGCCAGCTCGACCTCCCACGGCCCCGGCGTGGCCGAAACGAACAGCACCTGCTTCCAGGTGGCCTGGAACTCCTCGAACCGCAGCGGCCGATTGTCCAGCGCGCTGGGCAGGCGGAAGCCGTGCTCCACCAGCACCTCCTTGCGGTGGCGGTCGCCGAAGTACATCGCGCGGAGCTGGGGCAGCGTGACGTGGGACTCATCAATGAACAGCAGGTAATCGTCGCCGAAGTAGTCGATCAACGTGTAAGGCCGCTGGCCCGGCGAGCGCCCGTCCAGGTGGCGGGAATAATTCTCGATGCCCGGGCAGTAGCCGACCTCCTGGAGCATCTCCAGGTCGTAGCGCGTCCGGGCCGAGAGCCGCTGGGCCTCCAGCAGCTTGCCGGCGTTCTTCAGTGCGATGAGCCGCATCTCCAGCTCTTCCCGGATGGTCACCACGGCCCGCTCGATGGCGTCTTCCGGCGCGACGTAGTGCACGGCCGGGAACAGGAACGCCTGGTCGGTGGAGCTGAGGACCTCGCCGGTGAGGGGGTGGATCAGGTGAATGGCCTCGACGGTGTCGCCGAACATCTCGATCTGGTAGCCGAACTGCTCGTAGGCCGGATACACGTCGATCGTGTCGCCGCGGACGCGGAACGTGCCGCGCTTGAAGTTCACATCGTTGCGGTCGTACTGGATATTGATCAGGCCGCGGAGCAGTTCGTCGCGGTCGGCCCGGTCGCCCACGCGCACGGCCACGACCATGTGCTTGTATTCCTCCGGGCTGCCCAGGCCGAAGATGCACGAGACGCTGGCCACGATGATCGTGTCGCGGCGGCTGGACAGGCTCGTCGTGGCCGACAGACGCAGGCGGTCCAGGTCGTCGTTGCGCGAGGCGTCCTTCTCGATGTAGATGTCCCGCTGCGGAATGTACGCCTCCGGCTGGTAGTAGTCGTAGTAGCTGACGAAGTACTCCACCTTGTTGCGGGGGAACAGCTCCTTGAACTCCTCGTAGAGCTGGGCGGCCAGGGTCTTGTTGTGGCTGATGACCAGCGCGGGCTTGCGGAGCTGCTCAATGACGTGGGCCATGGTGAACGTCTTGCCGCTGCCGGTGACGCCCAGCAGGACGCCGTGCTTGGAGCCGGCGCGGAAGTTGGCCACCAGCTTCTCGATGGCCGCGGGCTGATCGCCTCGCGGCTGCATGTCCGAGATGACTTGAAAGTCGCTCATGGATGAGGGAAGTTGGCCTTCTAAATTAACAAAATGTTTAGACTGTTTGCTGGCTTACACGCCGGTATCTTTCTCGAACTCTCTTCGATAGCCCTCAATGTCCCAGTTAGCCCACTGCTCGGTTTTGTCCTCATATTCCTTCCAAATCTGTCCAAGCGTCTCGATCCCTTCCTTCGTGAACAGGGGCGTATCAATGTGTGCGAACTGATTATACTGGGGTAGTGGTAGGGAAATTCCCCCACTCTCTCCCAATAGGTAGATGTCAACAAAGTTAGCGACTTCGCAGATTGCTTTGTGGGCCTCATCCAATCCTGCCAAGGTGGGCCTGATATCGTCCGCATCGTCGGCAGCCCGACGCCACGGGGGGGCAGCATGAGCTAGGAAGTCGTTGGCATAAGTCTTTAGGTCCTTACACGCGGTCTGTACCTTCTTTTTCAGATTCGAGAGAATCCTTGATCTCACTCTATCTTCTAGTAATCCCTTGCCCGAGTTCACTCCTGCAAGGAAATCGATCTGTGCGCGGCGAATTTTGAGGGCCCGCCAGTTGAATTTTTCGGGAATCTTGACGAACCCCTTGTTCTGAAGCAAGTATTCGTCGCACTTTGCCGTCGTCGCGTCGATGTCGCACTCCAACCCTTCAGCCCTGAAGAGGTTCTCCCGTGTCATTAGGTTCACATGCTTGTGTATGTCCTCCAAGAGCGACGTAAGCGAGTACATGCCCTGACGTCGGTCCGTCAACCGTCGTGTGGCCATTACCTGGCTCTCTGCAAAACACTCATCGACAAAGATATGTACCATCTGATTCAGTTTCACATCTCCCTTGACAGCCATCCTTCGTGCCTCATTGACCAGCTGGAAAACTGCCCTCTTCCACAACATATGGGATATCTGAGAGCGGATCGAATGCTCGTCCTCCACACTACTCAGGCACTTTATCCATCGAAGTCTGTGGGTCTTGAATTCTTCTAAGGTGTCGGTACCCATCGGTGCACCACCACTTTCTACGCACTCCGCCGCACTCAGAGCGGCGGTCCGAGGGATTCGATCAATTGGCCCAGGCGGGCGAGCTTGGCGAGGTTCACTTTCATGCCCAGGCCGGTACCGCGGAGGGTTTTGAGCCGGCCGGCGTAGCCGAATCGCAAGGAGGGGCGCGTCAGGTCGTCGCGGAGCAGGAATCGCCCGTAGTTGCCCTCCAGGAATCGCGGCCGAGGGGCGATCTCCAGCAGGCGTCGCTGTGCGGCGGAGAGGATTCCGCTTTCGCCCACCATGCAGCCGACGACGAACGGGATGCCGCGCTCGGCGGCCAGGCGAGCCAGGGCCAGGCTGCGGGCCAGGCCGCCGTTTTTGGAGATGCGGATGTTCCACCACACGCGAGGCCCGGCCGCCAGCAGCGCCTTGGCGTCGGCCATCGTCAGCAGCGACTCATCGGCGATCAGCGGCAGCTCGCACCGCCCGGCCAATGCCGCCAGTTCCGCCGCCGAGCAGAACGCCGGCTGCTCCACCGCACAGACGCCCGCGGCCTTGAGCTCGACCACCCGCTGCGGCGTCTGCTCATCCGTCCAGGCGCCGTTGACGTCCACGCGCAACGTGCACTTTCCGGCGGCGACGGCCTTGCCGATTTTCCGGCAGACGGCCGAGAGATTGGCGCGGTCCACGTCATTGGCAAAGCCCAGCTTGAGCTTGAAGTCCCGCAGGCCGAACAGTCGCATTTTCAGAAGTTGCCGGGCCGTCCTGGCCGGGTCGGCCGAGCCCAACACGCCGCTGACGCGGACCGGAAGGCGCGTAGCTGCGTTTGGAAGCATCCCCCGCCTCACGGCGGGGGCTTCCTGGACAGGTCGCCCTCCCGTAAAGCCCCCTGCGTCAGCAGGGGGATAATTTGCCGATTGCTCTTTCGCGCCTTGGCGCAACTTGGCCCAGTCCGCCTCGTCCAACAACGCATCCGCCGCGGCCAATTCCACCGCGCAGGCAGCCGCGTTGAGGCATCGGCCGGAGGCGTTGCGGTTGAGTACGGTGGGCAGCCTGCCTACCGGACCGGCAGACTCGCCCGGCCGCAAGTCCCGCCCCGCAATCGCCGGCCAGACGATGTTCCGCAGGTCGGCGACGACGCCGTCGAGCGTTTCGCCCGTGACGTAGGCCCGCGGGTGTGTCTCGCCCCAGCCCTGTCGTCCATCGGCAAGCTCTAGGCGGACGACGACGGCCTCGGCCAGTTCCCGCTTGGCGGCGGCGTGCTGGAAGCCGCGCATCGGAATGGCTGTGCGATACACGTCCAGTTTGACGGCCCTGACGCTCATGGCGGCACCGGAATGCTAGAGGAACCGGTGAGTCTATGCGATGCACCCCTGCAATCAAAGCTCCACCTCGATGCCGCTTGACCCGCCTAGCCGGCGCCGCTACCATGCCCAGGCCCACGATGCCCCCATCGTCTAGTGGCCTAGGATATCAGGTTCTCATCCTGGAGACAGGGGTTCGACTCCCCTTGGGGGTATCCGCCTTCGGGCCGGTATTTTCGCGCCGGCCCGCTTTATTTTTCGGCCCATCGTAGGGGGGTCCGCCGCGACCTTTGTTCCCTTTATCGCGGTTTTACTATTCCCGATTGCGGTAATGAACTTGCCCCTTTTTTGAACCGATACCTTTTTTGGAACACATTTTACGGAATTCGTACATGCTACCAGGGTTGGCCACTGCCAGGTCGTGCCAGGAACTCACCCGGTGGGTCATAGCACTGTCCATTGGACTTGTGCTTGCCGGCTGCCGGAAACCCCTTCCGCCGCCCCCGCCGCCGCCCTCCGTGACGGTGACGGAGGCCGCGACGGCGGACGTGCCCCTGTATCTGGACGAGATCGGCACGTGCACGGCCATCGAGTTCGTGAACATTCAGCCGCAGGCCTCGGGGCAGATCGTCGAAATCCATTTCGAGGACGGCGCCTTCCTGAAGAAAGGCGACATGCTGTTCACGATCGACCCGCGGCCTTACCAGGCGGCGCTGGACCAGGCCAAGGCGAACTTGGCGCAGACCGAAGCGACGCTGAAATTGGCTAGGGAATTGTACAGGCACGCCGAGGCGCTGTTCCCCATCAAGGCCACCTCCAAGGAAGACTACCAGACCAAGCAGAGCTCCGTGGAAGCCAACCAGGCCCTGATCCTGGCCGACAAGGCCGCCATCGAAACGGCGGCGGTGAACCTGGACTACTGCTCCATACGCTCCCCCCTCGACGGCCGGGCCAGCAAGCAACAGGTCAACGTGGGCAACATCGTCACCGCCAACAGCGGCCAGACGCTGCTGACGATTGATACCCTGGATCCGATTTACGTGGACTTTACGATCACCGAGGCCGACCTGCCGGCGGTTCAGCGCGAAATGGCCCAGGGGACGCTCCAGACCCAGGTCCGCCGCCAGGGTGACCCCATCACCACGTTCCGCCAGGGCAACATGGACTTCCTGGATAACACCGTGCAAGAAGGCACGGGCACCGTGGCGCTGCGGGCCACGCTGGCCAACAAGGACCGCTACTTCTGGCCGGGGCAATTCGTGCGGGTCCGGCTGGTGCTCCGCACCCTGAAGGACGCGGTGCTGGTGCCGTCGGCGGCGACGCAAATCAGCCAGAACGGGCCCTTCGTGTACGTGATCAAACCGGACTGGACGGCGGAGTTCCGCCCCATCACGCTCGGCCAGTCTCAAGGGGACATGATCGTCGTGCGGGAGGGGCTGCGAGCCGGTGAGAAGGTGGTCCTGACGGGGCAACTGGGCGTCACCCCCGGCCAGCGGGTGACCGTCCTGGCGCCGCCGGCCGCGACGTCCGCGCCGGCCAGCGCCGCGGCCAGCCGGGCCACCACGGGAGAATCGCCGTGAACCTCTCGGCACCGTTCATCCGACTGCCGGTGATGACCGTGCTGCTGGTCGCCTCGGCCACGCTGTTCGGCATCATGTCGTTCCGGAGTCTGCCGGTGAACGACCTGCCCGCGGTGGACTATCCGGTGATTCAGGTCCAGGTTAACTACCCCGGGGCGACGCCCGAGACCATGGCCAACAACGTGGCCACGCCGCTGGAGCAGCAGTTCATGCAAATCCCCGGCCTGTACCAGGTGACCTCCGCCAGCAGCCAGGGACACACCACGCTGACGCTTCAGTTCGACCTGTCCAAGAGCCTGGACGGCGCCGCGACGGACGTCCAAGCCGCCATCACGCGCGCCACCGGCCAATTGCCGGTGGACCTGCCCAGCCCGCCGACCTTCACCAAGACCAACCCCAACGATCAGCCCATTTTCTACATCGGGCTGACGAGCGACACGGTCCCCGCCGGCCCGCTGTACGACTACGCCCAGATTCAGGTCGGTCAGCGGATCAGCATTCTGCCGGGGGTCAGCCAGGTGGCCGTGTACGGGACGCCCTACGCCGTGCGGGTCAAGGCCAACCCCTCCGCCCTGGCGATCCGCAACATCACGATGGACGACCTGGCCTCCGCCATCCAGAACAACACCGCCTACATGGGCTCGGGCCAATTCGACAGCACGTATCGCACGTTGCTGCTCCAGCCGGAAGGCCAGTTGGAAGTGGCGCCGGATTACAACCAGCTCATCCTGGGCACCGCCAACGGCGCGCCGGTGTACCTCAAGGACGTCGCGCACGCCGTCGACTCCGTCCAGGACGAGCGCATCCGCATGCGGTTCTGGCTGCGCGGCACGGGCATTCCGTCGGCGACGGTCGTCCTGGCCGTCTTCCGCCAGGCCGGCGCCAACGCCATCGAGGTGTCCAAGTCGATCAGGGCCCTGTTGCCCCGCTTGCGGGCGGAGATTCCTTCCTCCGTCCAGATCGTCCCGATCCACGACCGCTCCGAGACCATCGTCAATTCCGTCAACGACGTGAAGGTGACGCTGGTCATCGCCTTCGCCCTGGTGGTGGGGGTGATCTTCATGTTCCTCGGCCGGGTCAACGACACGCTGATCCCCGCCCTGGCCATCCCCATCTCGCTGCTGATCGTGTTCATCGTCATGGACATGCTGGGCTACAGCCTGGACAACCTGTCCCTCATGGGCCTGACGTTGGTGATCGGGTTCCTGGTGGACGACGCCATCGTCTTTCTGGAGAACACTGTCCGGCGGATGGAGCAGTTCAGCGAGGGCGTCCTGGAGGCCACGCTAAACAGCGCCCGGGAGATCAGCTTCACCATCCTGTCGATGACGCTGTCCCTGGCGGCGGTCTTCATTCCGCTGGTGTTCATGGGCGGGCTGATGGGGCGGATCTTCCGCGAATTTTCGATCACCATCGTGGTGTCAATTCTCGCCTCGGGCATCGTGTCGCTGACGTTGACCCCCATGATGTGCTCGCGGCTGCTGGGCGGCCGCGGCGCCGGCAGCCACAAGACCTGGATGGAGCGCATCTCCAACGCCGTGGAACGGCGCATCCTGCACTACTACGGCCGGTCGCTGTGGTGGTTCCTGAAGCACCGATGGATCTCGGCCACGATCTGGATCCTGTGCCTGGTGGGCACGCTCTGGCTGTTCGTCAAGGTGCCCAAGACGTTCCTGCCCACCGGCGACAGTTCATTCATCCGCGGCGTGGTTATTGCCCAGGAGGGCTCCTCGCCCCAGCAGATGTACGCCTACCAGGCCCAGATCGAGAACGTGCTGCACGCCAGCCCCGCCGTGGGGATGACGTTCACCCTGGCCGCCGCCAGCCAATTCTTCACGGCCAATCAAGGGATGGTACTGGCATTCCTGTATCCCCCGGACAAGCGCCTGCCCATCGACGCGCTGGCGGGCCAATTCATGGCCGGTATCCGCCGGAACGTACCGGGCCTTATCCCCCTCCTTCTGCCTGATCCGGTGCTGCACATCAGCACCGGCGCCACCGCGACGCAGCAGGGCCGGTACGCCTATTCCATCTCCGGCACGAACCCCCAGCAAGTGTACGCCGCGGCCCAGCAATTGATGGACCGTTTCCGCAAATACCCCGGCTTCACCTCGGTCAGCTCCGACCTGTTCAACCATACGCCGCGGCTGAAGATCGACATCCTGCGCGAGCAGGCCAAGTCGTACAACGTCTCGGCCACGCGGATCCTGACGCTGCTGAAAAATTCCTACTCCCAGAACTACATCTACCTCATCAAGCGCCCCATCAACCAATACCAGGTCATTCTGGAGGCCCAGGACTCCGACCGCGCCCAGCCCCAGGACCTGGCGCTGCTGTACATCCACAGCGACGACGGCAAGCGGGTGGTTCCCCTCTCGGCCGTGGCGAAGTGGGAGACGATCCTGGGCCTGCAATCCGTCAACCATATCAACCAGTTCACCAGCGTGACGTTCTTCTTCAACCTCCCGGCCACCGCATCCTTGGGAGACGCCACGGCGTACATCGAACGCTGCGCCAAGGAGGTGCTCCCCCCCACCGTGGAAGGGTCGCTCCAGGGTGAGGCGGAAACCTTCAAGGAAACGGTCAGCAGCATGACGTTCCTGCTGCTGCTGGCGGTCTTCGTGATGTACGTGATCCTGGGCATCCTGTACGAAAGTTACCTGCACCCCATCACCGTGCTGTCGGCGCTGCCGGTGGCCCTGATCGGCGGGCTGGCCACGCTGCTGGTGTTCGGCCAGCAGGCCTCGCTGTACGCGTTCATCGGGCTGTTCATGCTGATGGGCATCGTCAAGAAAAATGGCATCCTGATCGTGGACTTCGCCCTTCAGCGGATCGGCGAGGGACGGACCGCCGAGGAGGCCATTCATGACGGAAGCATGGACCGCTTCCGCCCCATCATGATGACCACGCTGGCGGCCATGATGGGCGCCCTGCCCATCGCGGTCGGTTACGGCGCCGACGGCGCCAGCCGCCGGCCGCTGGGACTGGTGGTGGTGGGCGGATTGCTGGTCTCGCAATTCATCACGCTATACGTCACGCCGGTCATCTACCTGTACCTGGAAGAGTTCCAGGAGAAGGTGCTCAACCGTTCGTCGTTCTTCCGGTCCAGCCGCACGCAGGCGCCGACTTCGGGCAAGGCCGGTGAGGTCGGCGAAGCTGGCGAAAAAAGGGCCCAAGAGGGCGGCGCATGAAACTCCAAGGCACATGCCGACGATTCGCGTGGCGAAGGATCCGGCCGATCCTCCGCCGGTCCGCTGCCTGGTGCGTCGCGGCGACGACGGCACTGCTGATCCTGCTGCTGCCGGGGTTCGGCTGCAAGGTCGGCCCGAACTATCACACGCCGGCGACCTCGATGCCCGCCAATTGGGGCGAGGCGCCCGCCGCCGCGAACGGCTCGCCTGCTTCCCAACCCACCACGCAGCCGGCCGACCTGGCGGGGTGGTGGAAGACGCTCCACGATCCGGTGCTCGACGGGCTCATCGATGAGGCGATCCGTGGCAACCTCGACCTGCGCCAGGCGGAGGCGCGCGTGCGAGAGGCGCGGGCCCAGCGGGGCATCGTGGCGGCTGCGGAATGGCCGCTGGTCGACGCCACGGCCTCCTACGAGCGGGAGCGCCTCAGCCGGAATGCCTCCGTCGTCGGCCAGCCGGTGCCCTCCTCGGGCGGATACGCCAATGGCGGGATCAACCTGTATCAGGCCGGCTTCGACGCTTCCTGGGAGGTGGACGTTTGGGGCCAGGTGCAGCGGGAGGTCGAGGCCGCCGACGCCAACGTCGCCGTAGCCGTGGAAGACCGCCGCGACGTCCTGGTGACGCTGCTGTCGGAGGTGGCGCTCAACTACATCGAGCTTCGCAGCTTCCAGCGGCAGAAGCTCATCTCGCAGGAGACGGTCGACGCCCAGCATCAGACCGTCGAGCTGACCCGCGCCCAATATGCCATCGGCACCGTCAGCGATCTGGACGTCGCGCAAGCCGAGGCCCAGGAAGCCAACTTCGCCGCGCAAATCCCGGTGCTGGAGACCGTCATTCGCCAGCGGATTCATCAGCTCGGCGTGCTGATCGGCCAGCAGCCGATGGTCCTGTCTCAGTTGGAGGCCCAGGAGCTGCCCGTTCCGCCGACGCCGGCGGAGATTCCTCTGGGCCTGCCCTCGGACCTGCTGCGGCAACGGGCCGACGTCCGCCGCGCCGAGCGCCACCTGGCGGCCACCACCGCCGAGATCGGCGTCGCCGTGGCGGACCTGTTCCCGCAATTCTCCCTGATCGGAAGCGCGGGGCTGGAGAGCACCAAGCTCCACAACCTCGTCAAAACCGGCAGCATTTTCTGGAACGCCGGACCCAGCATGACCTGGACGGTCTTCGACGGCGGCGCCATCCGTTCCAACATCAAATTCACCAACGCCGTTCAAGAAGAGGCGGCCGCGGCGTACGACCAGGTCGTCCTGGCGGCCTTGCGGGACACGGAAGACGCGCTGGTGGCCTTCTTCAAGGAGCAGGCCCATCACAAGGCCCTGGCTGATACGGTTGAGGCAAACCGCCGGGTGCTGGCGCTGGCCACGGACCTCTTCAAGTACGGACGAACCGACTTTCTGAACGTGCTGACCGCCCAGGAGGCGCTCTACATCTCGCAGCTTGCCCTGGCCCAGAGCGATCAGGCCCTGGCGACCGACCTGGTGGCCATCTACAAGGCCCTGGGCGGCGGATGGGAAAGCATCCCGCTTCAAGAGACGGCCAGCAAATAGCCTTCTCGTCGCGGCCACCGCTGTTGTATTATCCTCCTAAGAGCGTCCCCGCGCGCGGCGGGCCAGGACCAGGAACCCGCAACCCCGCCCAAGGCACAACGGCAAATGACAAAACGGCAAGGGCTGATAGCATGAACACCAAAAAGACGACATCTCTCGCGCTGATCGTGGCCGTCGGTCTGATCGCATCGGTTCCCCTGGCGACGTTCTCGCAGGAGCGGCCCGATCCCAATGCAGCCCCGCAGATTCCTCTGCCGGTGATTCCGGCGGCCGTGTTTACGATCACCGATTACGGCGCGGTCGGCGACGGCAAGACCCTCAATACCGCCGCCATCCAAAAGGCGATCGATGCTGCCACCAAGGCCGGAGGAGGAACGGTGGTCGTCCCGCCGGGCAGGTTTCTCACCGGTGCGTTCGACCTGGCCAGCGGCATCGGCCTGGAGCTCAAAAAAGACGCCGTCCTGGCGATGGACAACAACATCAACCGGTTCCCCACAAATCGCGACGGTTTCATCATGGCCCGAGATGCCAACGACATCAAAATCAGCGGAAAGGGAATCATCGACGGCCAGGGCGAGATCTGGTGGGAGGCCCTCCGAGAAGGCGAATTCATAAACAGGCCCCAGCTGATCAGCTTGATAGGTTGCACGCGCGTCGAACTCCAAGGGGTCTTGTTCCAGCATTCGCCCAAGTTCCACATCTTTCTGCGGGCATGCCAGGACGTCACCGTTCACGAGATCACCATCCGCGCCCCTGAATTTTCCCCCAACACCGACGGCCTGGACCTGTCCGGCTGGAATTACCTCATCACCCATTGCACGTTCGACGTCGGCGACGACTGCATCGCCCTGAAACCCAACAGCCACTATGGCCTTGCGCCCTCCTGCAAGGACATCACGGTCACCCAGTGCACCTTCCTGCACGGCCACGGGCTGTCCATCGGCTCGGGAAGCGACGGCGGCGTCGAGAACTTGCAGGTGAGCGACTGCTCCTTCAACGGAACGAAGTCCGGAATCCGCATCAAGACCTACCGAGGGGGCGGCGGATTGCTGAACCATCTGGTCTACAAGAACATCACCATGACGAACGTCCAGCGTCCCCTGGAATTGGTGGACTACTATCCCCGCCTTCCTTTCAACCCCGCGACGGATAAAGCCCAGCCGGTGACGGACACAACGCCCGTCTTCAAAGACGTTACCTTCAGCCATCTGACCGTCAACGGCGGAGAGGTGGCCATTATCTGGGGACTGCCGGAAATGCCGATCAGCGACATCCTTCTGGACCACGTGAGAATATCCACGCAAGGGGGCCTGGAGGTCGTCAATGCACGGAACATCCGCTTCGTGAATTCCTCCGTCACCGCCGCAAGCGGCGGCCCCATTTCGGCGTACAACGCCGAAGTGACCGGCCTGCCGACCGTGCCCCTCCAGCAAAGGCGATTCATGAGATAGCAGCCCCGCCGCGGCACATCCGTTCGGCCGGCCTAGCGGTCGGGCGGTTCCTGCGGGGCCTGCGGCGGCTCGGAAGATTTCCAACCCTGCTGGGCGTCCTGGAGGAGTTGCTTGGCCTTGCCCCAGCCGCGATGGGCCTTCTGGCCGACCCACTCGGCCTTCTGCTCATTCGTCATGTCCTGCGAGCCGGCCAGCAGGTAGATGCCGATGCCGACGAGCACGATGATGGTCAGGCAGCCTATCGTCCTCATCGGGCCGCCTCCGGCATGATGGTCAGCGCCACCACGACCGCCATCGCCAGCACCACGGCCGCCATGACGACGGCCACGGCCATGTTGCCCCGCTTGATCTCCTCGATCTCGTCGATCTTGGGCGTCAGCACGTTGAAGACCTTCAGCGCCACCGCCAGGCCGATGCCCATCGACACCGCGGCCGCCACCGCCCAGCCCACCGTCACCAGATACTGCAACAACATCATCTTGAAGTAGCCCATGAGAAGTCCCTTTCTCTGACTGCTCCGCGTATTCTACAATTTTCTGTCCAATCTCCTATATTGGATCGCCTCGGCCAGGTGATGCGGGGCGATGGACTCGGCCGCCTCCAGATCGGCGATGGTGCGGGCGATGCGGAGAATCTTGTCGTGCGCCCGGGCCGAGAGGCCCAGCTCCGTCATGGCCTGCTTCAGCAGGGCCTCCCCGGCCTCGTCCAGCTTGCAGAACTGACGCACCTGACGCGGAGACATGGTCGCGTTGGTGGTGGTGCCATTGGATTGCGAATCGCGAGTCGCGGGTTGCGAATTGGAAGAAACAGCAGCAGGAGCAAACCGTCGCCGTTGGATGGCCCGGGCGGCCACCACCTGCTGCCGCATCTGCTCGCTAGTCAGCCCCTCGGTCGCCCGGCCGGCGGCGTCGGAGGGGCCGCGGAGCTGCCGCCACGGCACCGGCGGCACCTCGATGTGAATATCGATGCGGTCGATCAAAGGCCCCGAAATCCGCGAGAGGTATCGCTCGATGGTCAGCGGGCTGCACTTGCACGGCCGGCGGGGATCGGTGTAGTAGCCGCAGGGGCAGGGGTTCATCGCGGCCACCAGCATGATGACGGCCGGGAACTTCATCGTGCTGTGCACGCGCGGGATGGTCACGTGGCCGTCCTCCAGCGGCTGGCGGATCATCTCCAGCGTGGTGCGGGGGAACTCGGGGAACTCGTCCAGGAACAGCACGCCGTGGTGGGCCAGGCTGATCTCGCCGGGCTGGGGGATCACGCCGCCGCCCACCAGGGCCGCCGGGCTGGAGGAGTGATGCGGCATGCGCACCGGCCGAACGGCCAGCAGCGCCTGGCCCGCCTCCAGCAGGCCGCGCGAGGAGTAAACTCGCGTGGTCTCCAGCGATTCCTCCGGCGTCAGCGGCGGCAGGATGGTCGGCAGGCGCTTGGCGAGCATGGTCTTGCCGCTGCCGGGCGGGCCGATCATTAAAATGTTGTGGTGCCCCGCGGCCGCGACGGTGATGGCGCGCTTGGCCGACTCCTGGCCGCGAACGTCGGCGAAGTCCACGTCGTACCGCCCGGCCACCTGGAAAATCTCATCCAGGTTCACGACGGTCGGCGGCAGGGGCAATTGGTCCGTCAGGAAGCCGACGGCCTCGGTGAGGCTTCGCACGGCGACCACGTCCAGGGATTCCACCACCGCGGCCTCGGCGGCGTTGTCGGCCGGGACGATCACGCCTTTTCGGCCCTGGGCGGCCGCCAGCATCGCGGTCGCGAGCGCCCCCTTGACCGCGCGGACGCGCCCGTCCAGCGCCAGCTCGCCGATGATGAGGTAGTCCTTGACCTTGTCGGACTCGAACAGCCGCCCGGCCATGCTCACGGCCAGGGCGATGGGCAGGTCGAAGGCGGCCGAATCCTTCCACACATCCGCCGGGGCGAGGTTGATGGTGACCTTCGGGCCGGGCCAGCGGTAGCCGCTGTTCCGAAGCGCCGCCTGGATGCGCGAGACGCTCTCCTTGACGGCCACGTCCGCCAGGCCCACCAGCTTCAACTCGCCTGTGCCACCGACGGCCACGTCGGCCTCGACCTCGCAACCAACCGCGTCGATGCCTTGCAGAATCGACGAATGGACTCTAGCGTTCATGAATTGCTCTGATCCTCCCGGTCTCGTGGGCAACAAGTTGTCCACCCTACTTACTCCGTCATTTAATACTATTCTTGTGTGATTCCCACCACTCTAACAGAGGCTCCAGTCGGAAGGGCACTTTGTGGAGTTTCAATTCCAAGTCTTTGTCGTCTGTGGCTTCGACGAACAGCTTCGCTGCGAAGTATTTCGCAGTCACGCTATTACTTGTCTTTAAGACCTGAACCAGGAATTCCATCCTCTCTTTTTTCGGGATGTCAGAACGGTTCCAAACAGTGAGAACAATGTCGGCGTGGTAAACCGGACGGTGGGAAGAATAGATCTTTCCCAATTCACTGAGGGACAAATGTGATGGATCGACGCCGGGGCCCCATTGCATCTTCAGATACCCAGGCTCGAGCCAGCTCGTATGTGACGATGAAATCGCAACGTACCCGCTTGCCGCAACTTCGTGAAGGGGGAAGTTCTGATCATCGACCCAATTCAAGAGTTGGTTAAATGCTTGCCAGTCATCATTCTGAGCAGCAAGGAGAACGGTGGCAAAAGCACTTATTTGCTCCATCTTCTCAAGGGCAGCTTGAGCATTCCGAGTTGCTTGATCAACTTGGGTTAGCTTGGTGTCGGTAGTCTTGATCCTCTCGGACAACTCATCGCCAAGTTTGCGTGCCTCTCGCGCGCTGTTAGCAACCGAATCGACCGTAGCGCTCTGATCTTCCACTCGTTTCTTCAAATTGGCGATAGCTTCCGCGTCAGCCGTAGCCTGCCGAGCTGCTGCTTTGATCGTGCCGAAGCCTTTCGGCAACGATATCTCAACGATCCTATCCTGCAGCATAATAACAACGCCTGCAAACAACATGAAGCTGACAGCGACGACCCAACGCTTGCGGCGACGATCAGAACGGGCCCACCATATGATTATCAAGATGGCAATGACAATGATCAGAAGGCCCACAATCTGCATTAGAAGGTCCGCAGTCTGCATTTCTTGTCTCCCTGACCGAACGTCAGTCCGCTACCCACAATTCCGTGGGCAGCAAAGTTGCCTATCCTACTTACTTGAGTGGAGTCAGGTACAGATGACGGGGATTCTGTTCGTCTGTGCATGCACCACAGTAATAGGACCGCTATCAAAAGCACAATAATTGCCGCGGACAGAATCACACCAAGCCGACGTAATCGTCTGTTTGCCCCCGAACGGCCAATCCAATTCGCTATCGGGTATACCACAAACCCAACGATGGCGCAGAACAAGCAATACAGTACCGCGCCACAAAGGAGCAGGACGACTATCACCGCGAAGCACCCTCCGCCACCATGGCTCCAAGGCACAATAGGAGGAATAGGACCATAGAGAAGTGGCTTGAGTATGTCCGTCATATGTTGAAACCCTTCCTACCTGGCAATCCAACAGATCACAGGACAAGTAACTCACCACCCATAGGAGTCTATTACATCATCCTCATCAGGTGTTGAATCCGTTCATTCACCAGCCCCTTGGCGTTCATTTCCTCGTACACAAAGGGCGGGCATTCGATACCTCCGGCGCCCGCGGCCGGCGGAATGGGCGTGGCGGCCACGGCGGTGAATCCATTGCGGAGGAAAACCTTGGCCGGCATCATGCCCGCCCAGCGGTTGAAGCTGTGGACGTTGTCCGGCCCGCCGCCGGCGAGGATCGCGCGGTAGCCGCCCCGGCGGGCGTGGTCGATGGCGGCCAGCAGAAGCCGCGTGCCGATGCCCTTGCCGAGGTAACGCGGGTCCGGCTCGCCAAACGCCCCACCCGCCAGCAGCCGCCCCACGTGGAAGCAGGATAGGCCCAGGGCGTGGCCGCTGATGTTAGCGCCGGCCAGGGCCCCCCGCTGGGCCGCCAAGCCCGGCCCCTCCTGGCCGTAGCCGCTCCAGGCCGGGGCGTGCTTGTTCAGCAACTGCGGGATCGGCACGCGATAAAACCACAGCGAGCCGACGAACGTTTTCTCACTGTCACTCTCATCGCCGTCCCAGGCGGCCGCCCCGATGACCTGCTGCTCCCGCAGCAACGTCTCCAGGTTCCCGCCATCCGGCAGGCATCGGAGGTTCACGCGCCCCAGCACCGCATGGTCCACCAGCGTCGTGGTAATCATATTTCGCCCCGATTTCGTAAGCCTTGTAGGGCGGGTAACTCGTTACCCGCGGGATACCAGCCACCCTCGATTCCGTGGGCAACCAGTTGCCCACCCTACCGGAAAACCCGGCCCGTAGTATGCGCGCCAAGTGCGCGGCCCACAAGCCCCCGGCAATGCCAAGACATACCTGCCTACCGGACTTCGGCGAGCTCAGTCGAGCCGCAGGCAGGTTTCAATTGCCGCCGGGTGGATGTATCATGCAGCGCCGCATCGTGAGCTTGCGCGAAGGTATTGCGAGCCAATCGGGATTCGGCAAAGGAGTCTTGGGATGATGTCCTACCGCCACGTCGTCGAGTTATCGCACGTGATTCATCCGGGCCGGGAGCGCCGGCCTTTCGAGGTCGAGCTGGTGGGGGCCGACAAGATCGACAGCCGCCTTCACCGCGAGGCCGGCCAGTGGTACGTGATGGGCAACCTGAAGTACACGGCCCACGTCGGCACGCACATCGAGACGCCCTTCCACTGCCTGCGGGACGGCGAGGACCTGGCCAAGATCGGCGCCGAGCGGCTCGTCGGCGAGGCCGTCGTGCTCGATCTTCGCGGCCGGCCGCCGAAGCACAAGATCACGCTGGAGGAACTCAAGCAGGCCGCCTTCAAGGCCGGCGGCGTCAAGAAGGGCGACATCGTCTTGTGCCACACCGGCTACTCGAAATTCTACGGCACCGACGAGTATCGCCAGGCGCCCGGCTTCGCCCGCGAGGCCCTGGAGTGGTTGGTGGCCGAGGGAATGAAGCTGATGGGCGTGGACACCGGCGGCATCGAGACGCAGGATGTGCCCAACAACGCCCACCACACGCTGCTGTTCAGCAAAGGCATCTGCCTGATCGAGAACCTCACGAACTTATCCGCGCTGACCAAGTCGCGCGTGATGGTCTGTGCGCTGCCCCTGGCGGTGGAGGGCCTGGAAGCCATCCCGCTGCGTGTGATCGCGCTGGAGTAACGGGGCGGCTGGACGCTGCGCGGGGCGCGGTTAGAATGGTCGGCCATGGATAGCCTTCGCCAATTGTTCTTTGAAGACCCGCTGTACGTTTACATCACGCTGGCCTTCGCGGAGCTGGTGCTGCTGGTGATTTGGCACGAGACGCGCAGCCAGCGGTGGCTGATCGCCCTGGCCGGGCCGCCGATATTGGCGGGCATCGTCCTACTGGTGGCCACGCTGGTGGTGACGGACCGCGAGCAGCTTATCGGGGCCGCGCACGCAATCGCCTGCGACGCCGAGACCGGCGACATCGCCGCCACCGAGGCATACTTGGACGACAGCTACAGCGGCCTGGGCGTCAACAAGCCCGGCGTGGTGGCCATCGCCAGGTCGTTCCTGAAGAAGTACCGCGTGACGCACGTCGGCTTCACGCGGCTGACCGTGGAAGTTTACCCCGGCGGCCGAGCTACGATGCACGCGGCCACGATCATCTCCTTCGGCAGCGAGGGCAGCACCGCCATCGTCTGGGACGTGCAGTGGGTCAAGCGCCCGGCGGGCTGGCGAATCCTGGAAGTGGCCGAGCCGCAACAAAAGCTGGAACTGTGAACCTGGTCCCTGATCCCTAATCCCTGGTCCCCTGTCGTTCGCACTTCGACCTTGGTTCGACTTCGCTCACCACAAGCCGAACTACGACCTCCGAACTTTCTTTACGATTCCCCCGCTTCCAGCACGGCCAGGAACGCCTTTTGGGGAATTTCCACGTTGCCGACCATCTTCATGCGTTTCTTGCCGGCCTTTTGTTTTTCCAGCAGCTTGCGCTTGCGCGTGACGTCGCCGCCGTAGCATTTGGCCGTGACGTTCTTGCCGACGGCCTTGATGGTCTCGCGGGCGATGACGCGCGAGCCGATGGCCGCCTGGAGCGGAATCTCGAACAGGTGCCGGGAAATCTCCTTCCGCAGCCGCTGGATAATCCACCGGCCGCGGGCGTCGGCCTTGCTGCGGTGCACGATCACCGCCAGGGCGTCCACCTTGTTGTTGTTCACCAGGATGTCCAGCTTCACCAGGTCGTTGGCGCGGAAGCCGGTGACCTCGTAGTCCATCGTGCCGTAGCCGCGCGTGGCGCTTTTGAGCTTGTCGTAGAAGTCGTACAGGATCTCCGCCAGCGGGAACTCGTAGCCCAAAATCACGCGGTCGGCCGAGAGGTGCTCTTGCGATTGATAGACCGCTCGGCGCTCCTCGGCCAATTGCATCACCGCCCCCAGTGACTCGGTCGGGACGATCAGGTCCACGCGGACGATGGGCTCGCGGATTTCCTCGATGTAATTCGGCTCGGGCAGCTCGCCGGCCGAGTCCACCTCGATTACCTTGCCGTCACTCTTGAGCACCTGATAGGGCACCGTCGGGGCCGTCTGGACCACCTCCACGCCGTGCTCGCGCTCCAGGCGCTCCTGCACGATCTCCATATGCAGCATGCCCAAAAAGCCGCAGCGGAAGCCGAAGCCCAGGGCCTCGGAGTTGATGGGCTGGAACGTCAGGGCCGCGTCGTTGAGCTGGAGCTTCTCCAGGGCGTCGCGAAGCTGCGGGAACTGGGTGGAGGGGCCTGGGTACAGGTCGCAGAAGACCATCTGCTGCGGCGGGCGGTAGCCCGGCAGCGCCTCGGCGGCCGGGTGGGCGAACTGCGTGATCGTGTCGCCCACGTGCACGTCGGCGATGCGGCGGATGTTGGCCACGAGGTACCCTACCTCCCCGGCCGCCAGCTCCTGGACGGCCGTGGGGGCAGGGCACAGCTTGCCCATCTCGGCGATCTGGTGGACGCCGCCGCTGCCCATCAGGCGCACCTTGTCGCCGACGGCCAGGCGCCCCTCGAACACGCGGACGTAGGCGACCACGCCGCGGTAGTCGTCGTAGGCGCTGTCGAAGATCATCGCGCGGGTCGGCGCCTCCGGATCGCCCGCCGGCGGCGGCAGGCGGCGGATGATCGCGGCCATCAGCTCCTCGACGCCCTTGCCGCTCTTGGCCGAGACGCACAGGCAATCCTCCGCGGCCGTGCCCAACAGGTGCTCGATCTGCATGGCCACGTCGTCCGGGCGGGCGGCTGGCAAATCAATTTTGTTCACCACCGGCACCAGCGGCAGGTTCCGCCGGCGGGCCAGGTGCGCGTTGGCCACCGTCTGGGCCTCGACGCCCTGGGCGGCGTCCACCGCCAGAATCGCCCCGTCGCAGGCCGCCAGCGCCCGGCTGACCTCGTAGTGAAAGTCCACGTGCCCGGGCGTGTCGATGAGGTTGAGCATGTATTCGGTGCCGTCCAGCTCGTAGCGGAGCGTGACGGCCGAGGCCTTGATGGTGATCCCCCGCTCGCGCTCCAGGTCCATGTCGTCCAGGAGCTGGTCGCGGAACTCCCGCAGGCTGATCGCCCCGGCCCGCAGGAGCATCCGGTCGGCCAGCGTGCTCTTGCCGTGGTCGATGTGCGCGATGATGCTGAAATTGCGAATGAACTTCGCGTCCATCCGCGCATTCTACACTCTGGGCCGAGCTAAACAAGGAGGCGAGGCGGCGCCCCTAGGCCCCCGAGGCCAAGTCCAACCGGCCGGCGTAGGCTTTCAGTAGTTCGCGGCGGAGTTGCTGGTGGTGCGGGGCCTCCAGGGAGGGGTCTTGCTGGACAATCGCGAAGGCGTCGCGGCGGGCCATGCGGAGCAGCTCGAAGTCCTCGATGAGGTCTGCCACCTTCAGTTCCGGCAGGCCGTGCTGCCGCTCGCTGAAGATCTCGCCCGGCCCGCGGAGGCGCAGGTCCTCCTCGGCGATCTTGAAGCCGTCGGCGGTTTTTTCCAGGATTTCCAGCCGCCGCTGAGCCGCGGGGCTTCGCGGCGAGGCGACCAGGATGCACGTGGCGTCGGCGCTGGACCGCCCGATCCGCCCGCGAAGCTGGTGGAGCTGCGCCAGGCCGAACCGCTCGGCGTGCATCACGACCATCACGTTGGCCGCGGGGATGTCCAGCCCCACCTCCACTACCACCGAGGCCACCAGCACGCGGACCTCGCCGCCGCGGAACGCCTGCATCGCCTTTTCCTTGGCCGCCGGCGACATCTGGCCGTGAATCAATCCCACGCCGAACCGGCCCAAAGGCCCGTCGGCCAGCTCCCGATGCGCCACCCGGGCGGCTTTGAGCTGCAAACCGGCCGAGGCCTCCACCAGCGGGTAGATGAAGTACGCCTGCTGCCCGGCGGCCAATTTGGCCTCCACCAGCTTTAGCACCTCGTCCATCCGCTCGCCGCCCAGGCAACGCGTCGCGGTCTTGCCGCGGCCGGGCGGGGAGGCATCCAGCACCGAGACGTCCAGGTCGCCGAAGACCGTCATCGCCAGCGTGCGCGGGATGGGCGTGGCCGTCATCACCAGATAGTGCGGCGAAAAACCTTTGCCGCGGATGCCGGTGCGCTGGCGGACGCCGAACTTGTGCTGCTCGTCCACCACCACCAGCGCCAATTGCGCAAATCGCACGTCGCCGCCCAGCAGGGCGTGCGTGCCGACAACGATGTCGATCTTGCCAGCGGCCAAATTGGCGAGGATTTCCTCGCGCTGGGCGGCGCCCTGCCCGCCCACCAGCAGCGCCGTCCGCACCCGCGAGCCGGCCAGGTAGGCCTCGATCTTTTGGTAGTGCTGGCTGGCCAGGATCTCGGTCGGCGCCATGATGGCGGCCTGTTTGCCCCGCGCCACGGCCAGCAGGGCCGCGTACAGCGCCACGACCGTCTTGCCGGACCCCACGTCGCCCTGGAGCAGGCGGTTCATCGGGCGGTCGCGGGCCAGGTCGACGGTAATCTCAGCCACGACGCGGTCCTGGGCGGCGGTGAGCGCAAAGGGAAACCGCGCGCGGATGTGCCGGTCGATTTCGCGGCTGAGCGCCAGCGGATGCGCCGGGCGCGACACCTGCCGCATCCGCATCATCGCCAGACCCAACTGCATCAGCAGGCATTCCTCGTAGGCCAGCGTCCGGCGGGCGGCGGCCCAGTGGGCTTTGTCCTCCGGGCGGTGCATGGCGGCGACGGCCTCGGGGCGGTCCATCAGCTCTCGCTTGGACAGGAACGAGCGGTCGAACCATCGCGGTACCAGGCCGATGGCCGCCGGCAGCACGCGGCGAATGATCCAGGCGATGTGGCCGCTGGTGAGCGCCCCGCCGGCGGGATAGACCGGCAGCAGCTCATCGGCGGCCATCGTGGTTCGGCTTTGCTCACCACTAGTTGCCGTCGAGGCCGGATCGAAAATAATCTGGTGGCGTGGATTGATGAACTGGAGGTGCTCCCGATAGACCGACGCCTTCCCGCTGATGGCCAGCGTCAGTCCCGGCTTGATGCTGTCGCGGAGGTAGCCGCCGTGGAACCACTTGACCAGCACCCAGCCGGTGCCGTCGTCCAGGCAGCAGGACAGCCAGGGCCGCCGGCCGAAGCGTTGCTCCTCGACTTCCAGCACCTCGCCCACGACGGTGGCCGCGTGTTCGTTGCCCTGGAGAGTGCCGATAGGCTGGGCCTGGCGGCGAAGATCGAATCGCCGCGGGAAGTACGTCAGCAGGTCGCTCAGCGTGGCGATGCCCAACTGGCCCAGTTGTTCGGCGCGGACCGGCCCCACGCCTTTGACGTATCGAATCGGCGTGTCCAGGGTCAGCCCCTCGACATTGCTCGGGGCGGTGAGCTTGTCGAACCGCGGGGCCACGAGGTTCCTGCCCCCGCCGGGGTGCCTACTTCGCCGGCAGGATAATGACCTGGCCGACTTTCAGCTTGGACGGTTCCAGGCCCGGGTTGAGCTCGACGATTTCGCGCCAGCGCTTGCCGTCACCCAGGTGCTTCTGGGCGATGGACCACAACGTGTCGCCTTTCTGCACCGTGTAGGTGTTGGAGGTGAGACTGGGAGGAGGCGGCACGGGCGATTCCAGCTGCCGCGGCGGAGGAGTCACGACCGCGGGAGAAGCCGGCGGGGCGTTCGCGGCAGGGGTCTCGGCCGGCGGAATCGGTTCCAGCGTCGACGGGGCCGGCTGCTGCTCGCTGGTCGTCATCACCGGAGTCTTGTTGGGCTGCTTGCAGCCGACGGCAATCAGCATCACCAGAAACAGGACCGTCACAACGTATCGCATTGCTTATCCTTTCGTTTTCCCTCAAACGCCGTGCGATAATACCGCCCCCCCGCCAGCTGTCAAGCCCGCCCTGCCGTTCGGCCAGGCCATCGCGGCGGCTAGTCCGCCTTGCGCCGGCGGCGCATCTCGCGGTCGATCTCGCGCTGCTGGTCTTTTTGGCGCAGGGCGTGTCGCTTGTCGTACTGCTTTTTGCCGACGACCAGGCCCAGCTCGCACTTGGCCCAGCCTTTCTTGAAATAAATCACCAGGGGCACCAGCGTCCGGCCCTTCTGGGCGATGTGGGCGGCCAGCAGGGCGATCTGGCGGCGATGCAGCAGCAGCTTGCGGTCGCGCATCGGGGCGTGCTGCACCGGCCCGGCCTGGGGATAGGCGGCGATGTTCGCCCCCACCAGGAACGCCTCGTCGCGGCGGAGACGGGCGAAGGCCTCGTCGATCTGGGCTGAACCGGCGCGGAGGCTCTTGACCTCCGTGCCCTGAAGCTCCAAGCCGCACTCCACCACCTCCAGCACGTGGTAATTGTGCCAGGCCTTGCGATTCTCGATCCGCGGCGAATGGGGCCTCTGCTGTTCCGCC
>Ga0187885_10000251_pt1 | contig 67187 bp, 59 predicted proteins | sample June2016WEW_20_1_3_FD_132970 | JGI IMG/M metagenome (GOLD analysis project Ga0187885, IMG submission 132970) | Peatland microbial communities from SPRUCE experiment site at the Marcell Experimental Forest, Minnesota, USA - June2016WEW_20_100 | ecosystem: Environmental > Terrestrial > Soil >...
AAAACTAAATTTTAACTAGGACGTGGTTTAACCTTTACAATAGTTGCATGTTTTTTTCCAGTCTCATCTTGCTCTTGTTTTAATTCATACTTTTCTATATTAGATTTAACAGGAAACATACGAAAAAAATCATGGTAAGGATTATTAAGCCAGTCTATATTGGTATTAATATCTAAAGTTAAATCACCATTCTCATCTTCATCACCAGTATATTTTATACTAATATTTTCCCCACTTATAAGCGTATCTTCAAACTGAGCTTTTTTTGCAAAATTAATATTTGTCTTTTTTAAACCAAAAAGAGGAGCCATTAGCCCAGCATTAATTTCTTTATCTTTAACCACTAAAACGTTTCCTTTGCTAACTAATTCCACCGTATTAATATCTACAGAATATTTTCCCATTATGGGCTGACTACCACTCATCTTTTTAGTATTGATATTAGTTTCGTTGGTAAACATACCAGATACTGGAACCTCCCAAACAAGGTTGTGCGCCAAATCCGCATAAGTGGCATCTTCTTCGCAAAGTTTATATTGGTCTTCAATACAAGATTGCATTTTAATAGCCGCGGGCATATCATCAATATGATGTAATTGAGTTTCCATTAAAGCAGCATTATTAGTAATAAAATCAGTAACTTCTCGCTTTGAAATAGAAAACGTTCCATAAATCCTAACATAATATTCATAACAATCAGGATCTTCCGGTAGCTTTGTATCTTTGTAATTTACTCTCACTCTACCAACATTAACGTTTTTAGTTGTTAAAAAACACTTAATCGGTTCTGGTACTGGATAATCTGCTCTTAAAACCAACCCTTGTAAATCTATTATTGGAGCTAAAATAAATCCATTATGAGCTTGTAATACATTTGTATCTATGGTTACTCTTTTAGACGCTCTTAACATGCAACCCCCTCTACGTAAATTTGTTATATTAGATCTATAGGGTTAATTCAACTTTAATTAGAGTGTATAGTCAACTCAAATGATTTCATTTAACACTAGCAATAGCCAAAGTCATATAACTGTTGAGTTTTAGATGAGTACAAAAAAAAGGTTAATATAGGAGTAAAAGTCCGCTATTAAATTTGCTGTTCCAGAGAATAATTTTGTATCTTATAATTAGACCAATAAAAAGCGCATGGAAATCAGTTGGTGCAAATCCAACTTATGCAAAACTCTTATCAACATTAACTACTCACAAGATACATGACTTTTGGATGGTCTAGGAGTTCATGGTTTAAGTTTACAGCCAACTCTAGCAAAATGATATAAAGATATCGGATCTGTTTTTTTTCACCATATACGTACATTGGCGAGCTTGAAAGTTCATAATATTTACCATCTTCTTTACTAGCAAAAGGTGTTATAACACATGCTGCGCTTAAAAAACCGCCATCCTTTCGATTAGCAATTTCTGTTTCCATAATATGTGTTATTTCATCTTCATCATGCCAATTTAGAGGTTGACGATAAGCTTTCTTTATTTGTTGTTGGTACTCTTGTATGTTTTTAACATGTATTATATATACTTGCGTATTAATAGAATGTTCTATTGTATAAGGAATGCTAACCTTATCAAAAAAACTAGATACTCTATTTGTTAGCAATGGAAAATATTTATCGATACTAATTTAGCAGAACTGATAGTGTCATGACTTTTAAACATGGCATTACCTTCGCTTGTTACATAGAAATTAGCAGCAGTCAATTGATTGAGCATATCTAAATAATTTTTAGCATGATTGAAAGTTATTTCTTCAAGTTTATGATACATATATGTTTTCACATTTGTTGCACTACCAGAGGCTGCCGATTCCATTGATGACCTTGTAGAAGAAAAATCTTCACCCTGAACCACATCTTGGGAGCTATTTGAAGAGCTTGTAAATTTAAAAGTTTGCTCAAGTTTTTGTCGTTTTGATGGTTTCATATAAATATTCCTGCTGCACTTAGATGCATTTTATTTTTTAATAAGCATTACGTGATACAACAACATTAAATGTCAACATCAAGTAAAATACACAAGTAAAATAATCATTCTTTTGTATTTTCTCTGATTATAACATTATCTTTTTCCCAGTTTATAAACTTCAAATCAACTTGTTCTTATGATTCTATGTTGCCAATATCTCTTCTAACATTAACACCAACTGAAATTGGTAATACCGTTAGCTTTATTTTACTAATTGGCCTTTGATTAACAAAAATAATAGCGTCTATTGGTAAACGCACGCTGTTTTCATTGACAAATTTACCTGAAAAAACCATTCTGTTTGGTTTTAAATAAAAAATATCATAAACTACCATTTCAAAAATATTCACTTAAACCTCCGTTGTAATACAGCATTTAACCGATCACATTCTAGCTCATATAGTTATTCTAATTTGGTTCAACCTAAAATATCATTCTTATCACGGTACTCTGTTGCATTAAGATCAATCTCTTTGCCTGCAATCAAATCATCTGCAATTTTATTTAATATTTCGTAAGATCTAGCAAATTCTGGTCCAAGTTCCATTGTATTAAGACCTAACATTATTTTTCTTAATCCAGACTCTAAATGTTCGCAATATTTTAAATAAGTTGAATGTGCCCATATACCTATTTCTATGATATTTTGTTTCTGTAATGCTAATTCCTTTAATTCTCGACGAAAAGCAGCTTTAATATACATCATTTTGGCCCTCCTTGTTTTGGGATACTAATTTACTTTGTAAGTTTAGCATTACTATCACCACACATTTATACTATTCAGTAAAATCAACAACTATTGCCTCGCCTACAGTGCCGCCATCTCTTATATAAATTTTTTTACCTATATGTAATTTATTTTTTACGTTGTCGTAATTAAGAAATTTTACAGGTACTCTCTCTTTGCAATCCACCGGATAAATAGAAGAAATTTCCGCTAATAACATTCTTCCATCAAAATTTTGATCGTCAATTTTAAATATACAACCAAAAAAATCAGATGGAGTTGGGCCTTTGCGTCCTCCGTTACAAGTTTCATAAAATTTAATATTTAGATACACATCCGGTTTTAACATTTTATATACTCCTAAGGGGTTGGCCTAAACGTATGATCTAAAAATTGAGGACAGGACAATACATCAAGAGATTCTGTCGGAATTAATACTGCCTGAATGCCACTATCTACAACATATTGCTGCATGGTAAGTGGCACTCCTTAACACTACAATTTAAATTGACATCATAGCATGTGAATTAGTATTTACTCAACATTGTTTTTATAATCTACTACATTTGATCTGCCAATGTTACTTCTTTTGTTTTAGCATTAACCCATACTCTTATATCTCCAGGGTCAACTACCGCAACTCTTGGATCAAGCACCAACGGATCTAAAAATATTACTTCTTGCCTATTACCTTCCACACACCCAAATTTTCCAGGTCTCACAAAATCTATCTTTCTATTTATAAGATATTGTTCTGCTAATTCTAACATATCTGTTTTATTCATAAGTATGCCTCATAGTATTAGCTGTATTGTTTAATTCTGCTTCTTTAATTTTTTCAACATAAGCTACTGATGATTTCTTTTCTAAATCGTTTAGTTCTGACCAAACCCTGTTGTTTTGTAATCGCTCTAAAACTAAACGTTCTCGTTCATGTGTAGATAGTCCCATATATTTTTCGAGACCAAGTTTTTTAAAATCTAAGTAATGGGATAATTCATGTTTAACCTCAAGAACTGTAGGGTTTTCTGGCCAGTAAATTTGGCTACTACCATCCCACATGGATACAAACTTAGATCGTCCGTTAGTTCCATGAACGTGTACATTTCGCCCTTCTAAATAATCTACTAGTTTCAATAGCTTTTCTTTAGGATAAGGTGCTCCATCAAAAACTGATTTAACAGAAAAGGATTGAATTTGATCAAATGTTGGGGTAAAGGAAGATGATTTTAGTTTGTTAGAAATGCCGAAGTTATTTCGTGCACATTCCTTAGCAGCTACATTACCGACAGTAGTAACAGCGTTACTTGCTGCCTTCCCTGCATTGACAGCTGACCGCGTAATACCTCTAGCCGCTTTAGCACCTAATATAGCTGCCTCATAACCACCACTCACGATAGCTCCTAATTCTATTCCTGCTTCAGAAACTTGTTTAGCAGCTCCAAAATCATCTCCTGAAAAAGCCTTATTAAGATTTTCTTCAGCCTGTTTAGCATGATGTTTCATAAATCCATGCAACATAGATTTACCTGTACCTACTGGATCTTCTACAATTGGATCTAGAATTTTATGTACTTTGGCGTGATCTGCCGCAACTTCTTGAGTCAAAATATTTCTTTGCTCATCAGTCAATATTCCTGCATATTCTGGGTTATTTAATAAATCCACTTTTGCTGCATGGCAAGCACCTTTATATAAAAATTTAGCTATATCTATTCCAAAACCAAGTAACTCTGTGGCCAGCTTTACCGTGCCTATACCAATTCCAACTACCCCACCAGCACTCGAAGTAAAACTGCCAGGAATAATAGGTCCACCTACATCTACCATATCAATATCTACAGATTTTTCTGATGGTTGCGCTGCTGTTTGTTTACTTGGCGGTGCCTCTTTTGAAAATGGATTTCTAATTTCTGGTTCTATCCAATATCCACCAGGTCTTCCACTTCCAGACTGTTCTGAGCTATCAACGTTTATCGGTACTTCAAAAACAGCTTGTTTAATTTCTGGTTTAGCAAAATTAGCTTCTACATCAGAATATAATTCAAAATTTTTTGCTAATTCTTTAAATTCTGTTCGATCCAAACTATGGACCGTAGTATTAACTTTATCAACAGCCTTGAATAAATCAAACTCTTGAGTTTTTGCAAGCAACACTAATTTTTCTTTTATTTTATTAATTAATTCAACTTTTTCTTCTTGCAGAGACATTTCTTGCCGTAATTTTTCCTGCTCAACTTTCTCTTTACTCTCTTTTAACAACCTTTCTTTTTCTAAATTCTCTTTAGCTTTATCCACCACCACCTCTGCCGAATTATTTCTTGGTGGTAAAGCATGTTGTAACCCAGCTCCAAGGCTATTACCTATTTGATTGACAATAAAAGTTTCTGCTGCTTTGTGAAGACCGTCCATTACTGGATCACCTTCTCCTTTAACTAACGAACCAACTGTACTTTGCATACCAGAGGATATTGCAGAATCTAATGCAGTAATGTGTCCAACCTCGGTTGGTAATGCTTTTACAATTTTATCACTAGCAGCGCCACTTACAACAGAAATAAAGGTACCTTGTAGAATATTACTATGATTAAATGCCGCCTCGGTTGCCCCTTTACTCATATTTACTGCTGCTTGTTTCATCATCTCTATAGCTTTAGTTGAAGTTTCACCAACATTAACAGCTAATCCAACCCCAGCCGGCACTGCATTAATAGCCGCACTTTTAACAAGATCTTTGCCAAGATGTTTATAATCATCGTTTACAATAGCATTTAATGTAGTAGAGACCGCTGCTCGCGCAATAACAGGAGCAAGCGTTGAGCCTATCGCAGCAGACGTTGCAGCAGAAGCCCCAACGCTTCCTGCTATCCCAGAAATTACTGGAGACACATATGGTGCCGCATAAGGCGCTAACACATAGGTAGCCGCCATTACCGCCCCTTGAAGCTTAATTTTTTCATACGATTGGTGATTTGCTTCTTTTTTTGCTGCCGTTGCCCATGCATTAATGCTACTTATCGCTTGTTGTTCGGCCGTTCTACGATACTCTTCGCTTTGTTGACGACTGATTCTTACCCACTCTTCCAAGTACTCGGCCCTTTCTATACCTGCCTTTCTAATAGCCTCCTTTTCAGCTTGTCTTGCCGCCATCTCTGGAAATAATGAGGCCATTACCTCTTTAGATGCCTTATCTCTTCCTTCCTTACTTTCACCATATTTATGTAACATAGCTAATAAATTTTTTAACTTCATAGCTTGCTCTACTGATTTAGTCGCAAACTCAAAAGCTTTTTTCAGATAAACTAAATCACAAAATTGTTCTTGTTCATAACATTGTGCAGAAAGCATTTGGTAGGTGGTTATAACAGCTATTTTGTCTTGTAGATCAAGCCATGTCATATAAGGTACATCTATCATTGCTTCTTCTATGGCTACATCAAATTCAACATTACCGTGTCTCTGGTTAAACGGAAAATCATCATAAGCAGTATGCACTCCTGTATTTTTATATCGCCAAGAACTCAAGGTAATACAAAATGAATAGTACAATTTTACAAAGCTAGGCTCTAATACATTAAACGGTAGAAAACCTCCTTCCTTTAGGGTATTTCTAACCGTAATAAAGTAATCTAAGGCCTCCTGTTCCTTACTACCATTAGCTAAATAATACACTATAGCCAGATAAGCTAATTTATGCTCTAACTCTTTGCTAATACCTGTTACACCTAACAATTGCGACAATTCTTGAAAGCAATCTAAACTAACCCGACGTTCTCTTTTGTTGCACGTCTCTAATTCCATACCCATTCTTAACAATCGAAGTCGCTGTGCTGCTAACGTGAGATCTGTAGGAACTAAAGTCCCTACGATCTCCGTATAATCTTTATGCTCAGCAAAAATTATCTTTTTAAACTTTTCTTTAATTGTAGCGTGCTCTATTGCTGGCTGAATAGCGCTTGATGACTCTATGCTCGCCAGATATTTTTGAGCAACATCATTCAAAAAGTTGTCAATCTGTTTAGTTATTTCTTCTGCTGTTAATGGCATAAAATTATCCTGTTCCTACAACATCGTTTACGTTACGACTACATTCCTAATCTTGGTCTTGGTAGGGATGTTGTAGCTGGTACTCTATGCACATCATTCAAACGATTTCGAAATTCTTCCGAAAATACCAAACCATTAGTACCTGATTGAAGAATTCTATTGTTAATTAACGGTTGATGCATAGGTAATTTCCATTTAACCTCTCTTAGAAAGATATCTTCACCTTTAAAGTAAACAAACGCAGAAATTATTCGTTTTACCTTATCAAAATTTGTACCTCTAATTGCATTATCTATATTTTGCCATAGTTTTGTCTGTAAATGCATTTTTGCAGCAATTAAGCTTGCATTATTATGTTCACTCAACATCTTTAGAGCGTCGATCTTAAGATCAGAATCAATATACGCTAGATAAGCTCCATTTAATGGGTTTAAGTTCATAAAAGATATATATGCATCATCTGTAGAAGCTAGGTTTAATATAGTAGCAAGTTCTGCTGTTTCACCTAAAATACATGCTTCATAAGCAAGAATTGGATTGGGTATATTGTCAGCATCTGTAGATCCGTTTGCATTTCTGAATGCTACAGCTTCGTTTATAACAATCGTTCTAATATTCTCATCTCTGGCAAGACTTTCTCTTATACGCCTCATTGCCTCATCAATACTTTGCTGTTTTTGATCATCTAAACGTTTATGGTTTCTCTTTCTTGCACCAGTCGCTTCATTAAAGCCTTTTTCTTCTAGTTCTCGTGCTCGTTTACCGAATATAGGATTTCCTAAAGTACCGGTTCCAGGATTTAGTAAATGGTCAGCATCTTTTACAGTCTTAATAGCTTCTTTAAATTCTTCTTTAGGATTTAAATGGTGAGAACCAATTACTCCACCACTTGCAACTCTAATAAACTTCTTAAAATTAAAACCCATAGTACAACTCTCAACATGTAAATTTTATAGTTGTTCATCTCTAATTTGCCTTTTTAAAGCAAAAATACTTCAATGTCCCTATTAAACTTCCATGTTTATCCAGTGTAGTAATCCTAATTTTTTTTATATAATTATCTTTAATTAATAAGCTTGCGTTTTTAAGGCAAGCTTATTTAATTAAAGGAACATCCCTGTTACCAACCATCCATGGTTATTCAATATTTTAAATTTGGTAATAATGCCTATATCACCAAACGAGGGGTATTATTGTACATAGGACAAAAACTTGTATATGGAATAAATCTCTATTTCTTGTAGGAAATTAGCTATTAGCGGGGAGCGAGTTAAATAACCCTAATTCAATTAATTTATTTTCACATGATACTGCATCTGTAAATTGAAAGGCCTGCATACCAACCGATAACGCACCTTCAACATTTATTATTAAATCATCAATAAAAACTGACTCTACGGGATGAAGGTTATATTTATTTAATAAATATCTATAAATTTTTTGATCTGGTTTTAATATTCCTAGTTCTGCAGATACTACAATACCTTTAAAATAATGCAAAAAATTAGAGTGACTCCAGTGGTATTCTATTATTTCTTTTATATTATCTGTAATAGAATAAAGTGGAATATTTGCAGCATGCAGTTTATGTAATAATTCTAAACTACCTGGAATTAGTGTCTGAGAGGTTTTTAATTCTAACATTAATTGTGTAATTTGTTTTTCCGAAACATTTAGCTTATTTTGATAAATAAGTATGGCTTCTTGTTCACTCAACTTTCCTAAATTTAAATCTATCCACGTAGGCTTAAGTTGCTCATAAAGTTTTATTGGATCATCTCCTGGAAACACTTTATTAATTGCTTCATAAGGTACCCAACGTACTAAAACATTTCCAACATCAAAAACAACATTTTTTATTTTCATAAATTATTTACGCGCAATAACAGATCAAAAATGATTTATTGTAGCTATAATAATATACTAATTGCAATATGGTTTTAGAATACCTAAAACCATATTGTGATCAGTATATGTTATTAGGAGAAAGATAATTATGCACGATATTATTGTTCATAAAAAAATAAACCTTAATGATTTTCAATTAACTGGTACAAATCCAGAAGAACTTTTTGAATTAGTACATTGCGACGAAAATAATCAAGAACATAAGATTCTACTTAAAGATTTACCTATTGAATTTGTTATAAAAGAGTTAACTTGTAAACAAACATTACCAGTTACTAGATTGAACATATCAATATTTGCTTGGAAAGATAACGAAACCTTACAAGAAGAATCATTAATTCATGATAAATTATTAAATAATCTATCTAAACTTAGCGAGTTATTACAACATCATCCTTACATGAAACAAGAACTAAAAGAATTAAAATTAAAATGTGGTGACGGAGGAATATTTAACTGGAGTAAAGTTAGTGGTGATTTTTCTAGAATGCTTACACAAATTAAATATACTAATATTAATAAATTAAACATAAGCAAATGCTCCGTTGTTGGAGTATGCATTAAAACTTTAGCTGTAATTCTACCTGAAACTCAAATTACTCATCTAAATATATATAGTTGTTTAATATGTTCAAAAGATAAAGAATCTGTAATTGATTTGTTTAGAATATTACCTAACACTCAAATTGCGCATTTAAATATTGGTGATAATTTTTTAAAACCACAAACACTTAATGAATTACTTAAAATACTACCTTCTACTCAAATTACTCATTTAAACATAAGTATTATTAGTCTTTTATATGGTACTGATAATTGCGAACAATTACTTAAACAATTAATAGACATATTACCTCAAACCAATGTTATTTATTTTAATATATTTGAAAAAATATGGAATTCTATAGATAATCACATAAAACAAATACAACAATTAAAAGATTTATTTTATCATGATTTAAAAACAAGAAACGAAACAATTAAATTATGGTTTAGGGTGTTTAAAGATCATAGAATTGTTGGCACCCAAGCTGGCTTATTTCCTGAAGAAATAAGCCAAACTATTCTATCTTTTTTATACCCTAAAATAGCTTTACACTACCACCCTACTACCGATGTTAATTACCCGGATTATGAAACGCGCTTATGTGATTCGTTTGCAGATAGTCTTAAGTTGGGTGGGGTTTAAACTAGGGCTAGATCATCTAAATTTTATACTTATTACATCCACCCGGCGCCAAAGGCGCCACCCTCCTTCGAAGCGAAGGAGGGTTAAAATATACTTAAATTAAAGCTTATTATTATAAAACTAATAATAATTATCCAATCTAGTAAAAATTAAAAGTAAAGATAATTTAAAATTTATGTTAGATTTGCCCTCCTTCGCTTCGAAGGAGGGTGGCGCCTTTGGCGCCGGGTGGATGTAATAAGCAATAAATCTATGGAATGCTACTAAATTTTAGTTGCGTTTGCCTTGGGGTTTAAAAATATATTTTTCGATATTGTTGTAATTTATAGTTAGTTGCGCCCATATTTTTTAACGTACTAGCCATAATTAATATTTGTTCGTTGGTAATTAATTGTGGGTAAACTGTTGTTCTAAATTCACATGGAATTTTGCTTTCTAATAATATTTTAACACTTTCAAAAGCACGCTTTCCACTATTAGGAACTTTAGTAATTGATTCATACTGCTCGAATGGCGCTTTTATATCCATACCAACCCAATCTAGATTGGGAAGTAATGCTTTAAGACGATCTGGGTAAGGTCCTGCTGTATGTAATCCTATTTTAAAACCTAATTTTTTTACAATATGAATAGCGTTAATTAATTCTTTTTGTAAAGTAGGCTCTCCTCCACTAAAAACTACTGCCTCTAGTAAATTACGTCGTTTAATTAAAAACGATATAATAGTAGACCAGGTATATTTACTTTTTACTCTCTTAACAATTAAATCCGGATTATGGCAATAAGGGCAATCGAACGGACAACCCTGACAAAATATTACTGCAGATAAATGGTCCGGAAAATCAATGGTTGTTAATGGAACAAATCCACCAACAACTAATGAACTTGCATTAACAACATCCGCACCCAGAATCACATTCATCTTCGCATCCACTATCCATACAACAACTAGTACTAGTATTAACTTCTTTAAAATGTACTCTTTCGTTATGTTCGCTTTGCTTGCCACGATTAAATTCCGAAACAGGTCTATGATACCCCATAACACGAGTATATACCTCACAACATTGAGTACAATCTTCCTCGGCACAACATGGACAATACTTATGTTCACCATTTAAATAACCATGCTTAGGGCAAACAGAAAAAGTAGGTGTTATAGTAATATATGGTAATTTAAAATTTTCTAAAATTTTCTTAACAAGTTTTTTACAAGCTTCTCCGCTAGAGATTTTTTCGTTCATATAAAGATGAAGTACCGTACCACCAGTATATTTACTTTGCAATAAATCTTGTTTCTCTAAAGCTTCAAATGGATCCTCGGTAAAATTTACCGGTAATTGAGTTGAATTAGTATAATAAGGACTATCTTCTGTTCCTGCTTGCAAAATATCCGGAAATCTTATTTGATCTTCTTTAGCAAATCTATATGTTGTTCCTTCTGCTGGGGTTGCTTCTAAATTATACATATTACCGGTACTTTCTTGAAACGATAGCATCTTTTCTCTAATATGATCTAATAATTCACATGCAAAATTTTCTCCATATTCATCGGAAATAGAATGTTGATCTCCTGTAAAATTACGGATCATTTCATTTACTCCATTAATTCCAATGGTAGAAAAATGATTACGGAAACTACCTAAATAACGTTTAGAATAAGGGAAAAGCCCACTATCCATAAATTCTTGAATAACCTTTCTTTTAATCTCTAAACTTTCTTTGGCTAACTCTAATAATTTATCAAGTTCTTTATATAAAGTTTTTAAATCTTTGTGTAAATAACCTAATCTAGCACAATTAATAGTTACCACCCCAACCGATCCTGTTTGTTCAGCTGATCCAAATAAACCATTACCCCTTTTTAATAATTCTGTTAAGTTAAGTTGTAATCTACAACACATTGAACGGATCATATTTGGTTTTAAACTCGAATTAATAAAATTCTGAAAATAAGGAAGACCATATTTAGCAGTCATCTCAAATAATTGCTTAGCATTGTTACTATCCCATAAAAAATCTTTAGTAATATTGTAAGTTGGTATAGGGAAGGTAAATATTCGACCTTTAGCATCACCGGTTGTCATAACTTCAATATATGCTTTGTTAATCATATCCATTTCTGCTTGCAAATCACCATATGTAAATGGCATTTCTTTACCAGCTATTAGTGGGGTTTGATCTTTTAAATCTTCCGGACAAACCCAGTCAAAGGTTAAATTAGTAAACGGTGTCTGAGTACCCCAACGAGATGGTACATTTAAATTAAATATTAATTCTTGAATATTTTGTTTTACAGTTTCATAACTTAAATTATCTATACGAATAAATGGAGCAAGATAGGTATCAAAAGAACTAAATGCTTGTGCACCAGCCCACTCATTTTGTAACGTTCCTAAAAAATTAACAATTTGACCTATTGCGCTAGATAAATGTTTAGCTGGAGCAGCTTCAACTTTACCAGGAACTCCATTAAACCCTTCCGTTAATAAAGTACGTAATGACCAACCTGCACAATAACCAGCCAACATATCTACGTCGTGAATATGGAAATCAGCATTTCTATGAGCGGTTGCAATTCTTTGTGGATAAATATGACAAAGCCAATAATTAGCAATAATTTTACCAGAAGTATTTAAAATTAACCCTCCCAAAGAGTAACCCTGATTAGCATTGGCTTTAACTCGCCAATCTTTTTTAGATAAATATTCTTTAACAGTATCAACTGGGTTTACCATAGTCACGGTTCTATCTAATTCTAACACATTTGACATAGCACTATTTTTCCTTTCGAATTTTTCACAATCACAAATACATTATACTGTATTATTTATCAGCATCAACTACTATATATCGTATATTGATTAACTAAATAAATTTTTTACTTATGGTGGGATTCTGCTTGTAACATCTCAACTTCTAATGCCATAGCAGTTTGATTACAAAAATTTTCTAAGAGATGTAATTGTTCTGGAATAAGTAGTCTGCTAGGATTTTTTGGTGATACTCGTAATACTCCTACAGAACCATTAGAACCAAGTAAAGGAACGTATACTGCATTATTCTCTGGTAAAGTTTGAGTACCTAACCCTGCTACTTGTCCTAATTTATAAACCCATTCAGCAACACTTTGTTCTTTTGGAGTTAAGGCTATTACAGTATTTTCTTTATGATTTTTTCTAACATAAGGTATAAGTTTATATGTTGTAGTAGAAGTCTTAGATAACACTTCTGGTAATAATGCTAACACTTCACTATCAAATACTTGAGCTATATGATGAATCGCAATATCTAATAATTGATCTATACCTCTGGTATGAGCAAGTTGTCTATTTAAAAGATGTAATACTGCAGTACGTTGTTCTCTATTACTAAAAAAAGTCTCTAGTCTCTTAATTAGTAAGGCTAAATATACGATAACTTGAGAAGCCACTAATAACATTAACATAGTAACTAAATACTGCTTATCGCCCCATGAAGTACTTAACCCTAGATATTTGAAAAATAAAAAATTTATTATTATGCATAAAACAGCAACTATTGAACTAATTAAAATAGACAATCCATAAACTTTGGTTTTTTTAGTCCGCTTAGGATTTTTAAAATCGTTACTTAAAATATATAAATCTAGATCATTACAAGAAGACACTAATATATTTGCCAAGCTAGGATTAAATATTTCCTTCCAGCGAGCTCTAGGGCTTTTACCTAAAATAATTCTAGTAATATTACAATTTTTAGAAAATTTTATAATTTCTTTAGCAATATCTACTCCACCTATAGTTAAAGCTTCACCGCCCAATTGTTCAACTAACTGCAAATTTCTAATAACATTATTACGTTCCTCTGCGGTCAATCTCTCTTTTGGCACTTCTATATGTATCGCCACCCACTTAGATTTAAGTCTTTTGGCCATCCTGAAAGTAGCACGAATTAATCTAGAAGCAGCACCTAGATCTGTTCCTATACATACTAATAATCGTTCTGTTGTAGGCCAAATTTTCTCTATTGATCCATGCATCCTATGCAATAACTCTTCAGCTGAGGCTTGCTCGGACGTGATTCTTAATGCTAATTCTCGTAATGCAATTAAATTATCTTTCCGAAAAAAATGATCTGTAGCTAAACCAATAACCTCAGACGATATATACACTTTTCCTTCTTTTAAACGCTTTATAAGATCTTCTACCGGTAAATCTATTAATTCTATAGCTCGCGCTCTTTCTAAAATGGTATCTGGTACAGTTTCTCGAACAACAACATTAATTAATTGGTTAATAATATTATTTAAGCTTTCTATATGTTGAACATTAACCGTAGTATAAACGTCTATTCCTCTATCTATTAATTCTAAGATATCTTGCCAACGTTTAGTGTGCCTTGCTCCAGGAACATTACAATGAGCCATTTCGTCAACTAAAACTAATTTGGGATTACGCTTAAAAACTAAATCTAGATCAAATTCAAAGATCTCCTTACCTCGATAATTAATAATACTTTTAGGAAGCACTTCTAATTTTTCTAATAAGTTTTCGGTTTCTTGCCTACCATGAGTTTCTACTAATCCAACGACTACGTCGACTCCTGCCTTGCGTTGCTCTATAGCACTCTCTAACATGGCATATGTTTTACCGACCCCAGGAGCAGCCCCTAAAAAAATTTTTAGTTTACCTTGCTTATCTAATAATTGTTCTAATTCTTCTTTTTTTATATAATCTAATAATTCTTTTGGACTAGGACGTTGATTCGAAGGTAGATCCATTTACTTTATCTCATCTAGGGCTAAGTTTAACTTTAATACATTGATCCTTGTTTCACCTAAAAAACCAAATTGAGGATTTTCTGTAAATTTATTAACTAAATTCATAATAGTATCTTCTGATAATTTACGTACTTTAGCGATCCTTGTTGCTTGATAACGTGCTGCATCTAAACTAATGTGTGGATCTAAACCGCTTGCAGAAGCTGTAACTAATTCTATAGGGATAGGTTTATCAGTTAGGTTGGTTTTTTTAAGAGCTATAATTTTATTTTTTATATTTATAATTAATTGTTTATTAAGAGGACCTAAATTAGATCCACCAGAATTCATAGTGTTATAGGGAAACCCCGAAGTAGCAGAAGGCCGCCCCCAAAAATATTTAGGATCTTCGAATAATTGACCAAGTAATTCAGAACCAACGATTTTTTGATCTTTAACAATTAAACTGCCGTTAGCCTTAAATGGGAATAAAGCTTGCGCTAAACCAGTAATTAATAACGGATAAATTATACCGGTTATAATCGTAATTATTAATAATAATTTTAAAGCTATTTTTAATGCAATTTTATATTGCGTCATATATTAAAACACCCCAAAATAACATCGATTAATTTAATACCAATAAATGGCACTATTAAACCACCAACCCCATAAATTAAAACATTAGTTCTTAACAAAACAATTGCAGCAACACCTTTATAACTTACACCACATAATGCTAAAGGGATCAAACACAACATGATTAACGCGTTAAAAATAACTGCAGATAAAATGGCGCTTTGAGGTGTATTTAAGTGCATAACATTTAAATTATTTAAAACTGGATAAGTATTGGCAAAAGCAGCTGGAATAATAGCAAAATATTTAGCCACATCATTGGCAATACTAAATGTTGTTACTGTTCCTCTTGTCATTAAAAGTTGTTTGCCAATTTTAATTATCTCAATAAGTTTAGTAGGATTAGAATCTAAATCGATCATATTACCAGCTTCTTTAGCAATTTGAGTTCCGGTATTCATAGCAACTGCTACATCAGCTTGCGCCAAAGCAGGAGCATCGTTAGTTCCATCACCAGCCATAGCCACTAAACGACCTTCTGATTGTAAATTTCTTATTAAATTAAGTTTATCTTCTGGGGTGGCTTGTGCTAAAAAATCATCTACTCCCGCTTCAGCAGCGATTGCTGCTGCTGTAAAAAAATTGTCTCCAGTAACCATAATGGTTTTTATTCCCATCCGCCTAAGTTCGGCAAATCGTTCGCGAATTCCCCCTTTTACAATATCTTTTAAAACAACTATCCCTAATAATCTTATTCCTTCTACAACCAACAATGGTGTCGAACCTTGTTTAGATATATTATCTACTAAAGTATGCACTGAATTATCAACTTGACCGCCTTTAGATATAATATAAGAAATTATAGAATCTGGTGCTCCTTTTCTTATTTCGTAACCTTTAAAAGTTACACCGCTTATGCGGGTTTGCGCCGAAAAAGGAATAAAAACCGCACCTAAATCTTGCATGTTCCTAGCTCTAATTCCATATTTTTCTTTAGCTAAAACAACGATACTACGACCTTCGATAGTTTCATCTGCTAAAGAAGAAAGTTGCGCAGCATTAGCTAAAATTTTTGTTGGTACATTACCTATAGGAATAAATTCACTTGCTTGACGGTTGCCTAATGTAATAGTGCCAGTTTTATCTAACAGCAATACATTAATGTCACCTGCAGCTTCGATTGCTCTGCCAGACAACGCAATTACGTTACGTTGAATCATACGATCCATACCTGCAATACCAATAGCAGAAACAAGACCACCAATAGTAGTTGGAGCCAAGCACACAAACAACGCTATTAGTACTGTTATTGTAACTATTTTACCAGCTTGCATTGCCTCGACACTATATATAGAATAGGGCAATAATGTAGTGCATACTAACAAAAAAATTATTGTAAGGGTTGCTAGTAAAATACTTAATGCTATTTCGTTAGGAGTTTTTTGTCGCTTTGCTCCCTCAACTAAATTGATCATGTGGTCTAAAAATGTCTCCCCAGGATTGGCAGTAATTTTAATAATCAACCAATCTGAAATAATCTTGGTACCGCCAGTTACTGCACTTCGATCACCGCCACTTTCACGAATAACTGGAGCACTCTCACCTGTAATAGCACTCTCATTAACAGAAGCAATCCCCTCCACAACTTCACCATCTACTGGAATATAATCTCCTTCTTCAACTAAAACATGCTGGCCTATTCGTAATTCAATAGATTTAACTAAAGTAAAAGCAGATTTATTAAGCGGATTTTCAAGCTTTTTTGCTTGAATTAAATGACGAGCTTTACGTAAAGATGCAGCCTGAGCTTTACCGCGCGCTTCAGCAATAGCTTCGGCAAAATTAGCTGATAATAAAGTAAACCATAACCAACAACTAATAGCACAAACAAAACTAATTGGCTCTTCTGATTTAATTAAAATGGTGTGTATAGCTAAACATGTAGTCATTATACTACCCATATAAACCGTAAACATTACCGGATTTCTAATTTGATGCAAAGGATTAAGCTTTAAAAAAGTATTGGTTATAAGATTTAAATTTATAAAATTATTTAACATAAATTAATACTTAGATAGCATCAAATGTTCAACAATCGGCCCTAAACTAAGAGCTGGCAAAAAAACCAATGCCGTTATAATAATTATTATTCCTATTAATACACTAATGAATAATGGATTATTGATCGGTAACGTTCCTATATTAGCCGGCACAATTTTCTTTTTAGCAAGCGATCCTGCGATTGCCAATATTGGGATGGCTATAAAATAACGCCCTATTAACATGGAAATACCGCCCAATACATTATAAAAAACATTACTATCTAAACTAGCAAACGCACTACCATTATTATTTACCATAGAGGAAAAAGCATAAAAAATTTCTGTAAACCCATGAATTCCTTGGTTAAGCAAAACTCCTGCTTTACCAATTTTTACGCTAACGGCTATAGCACTACAAATTAATACTGTTAATGGCATTACCAATATAATAAATGATACCATTTTCATCTCATAAGCTTCGATTTTCTTTCCAAGATACTCTGGCGTTCTACCAATCATTAAACCAGCAACAAACACCGTTATAATAACAAAGATTAACATTTGACATAAACCACTTCCAACCCCACCAAAAACTACTCCACCTAATTCTATTAACCATAACGGTAAAAGACCACCAAGCGGTAAAAAAGAATCAAACATAGCATTAACAGAACCGTTACTAGTTGCAGTAGTAAAAACTGCCCATAAACTTGAATTTAAAGCGCCAAAACGTAATTCTTTACCTTCCATATTGCCGTTTTCAATGGATAAAATTTTATCCAATCCTAATTTAATTAATTCTGGATTAATGTTTTGTTCAATCAAATTAACAACTAATAAACATGATATTACTATGAAAAACATTGCAGCTAATAACCACCACCCTTGTTTAAGATCTTTCACCATAATTCCAAACATATAACATAAAGCTGCAGGAATAATTATTATTGCCAACATTTCTAAAAAATTAGAAAAAGGGGTGGGGTTTTCGAATGGATGTGCTGAATTAGCATTAAAAACTCCTCCACCATTAGTACCTAATTGTTTAATTGCAACTTGTGATGCAACTGGCCCCATCGGGATCACTAATTCTGTTTTTTGATAATTATTATATTTTTGATAGCTTTTAAAATTTTGAGGCACTCCCTCTGCAACTAATAACATAGCCAATATTAACGATAAAGGTATAAAAACATAAAGCACCCCACGAACTGTATCTACCCAAAAGTTTCCTAGATTCGTAGTTTCTTGCCGCGAAATACCCCTAATGAAAGCAATTAATACCGATATACCTACCGCTGCAGAAATAAAATTCTGTGCTGTTAGAGCTACCATATTGGTAAAATAACTTAATGTGCTTTCCCCTATATATGCTTGCCAATCCGTATTAGTTAAAAAACTTGTAGCAGTATTAAATGCAACATCTGGGCTAACTGCTTTAAAATGCTGTGGATTTAATGGTAAAAATATTTGTAATCTTTGAATAAGATATACTATTACAAATCCAAAAAAACTAAACATTAAAAATGCTATTAAATACTCTTTCCAGTTCATGGATTGTTCAGGAGTAATTCTACAAACTCGATAAATCCATTGTTCTGTAGATTTTAATGTACGTAAAATAAAATAGCTTTGTTCTTTATAGGCACCGTTATAAATATAAGCCATATATAAACCAAGAGGTTTAACTAATATTATAATAGAGCCTAATAAAGCTATTGTTTGTAACATTACATTCAAAAAATTTCCGGTTTAAATAAGGCAATTAACAAATAAATAAATAATCCTAAAACCACTATTCCTGAAATTAAATACACTAAATTCACAGTAAATCAAACATCCATATTAGAATAAAACTTAAAACAAAAAAACCCAATCCAATCCCTAAATACAACAAATCGATCATTTTTTATACTCTAGTTTATTATTAATTAATTGGTGTATAGAACCATAATTACGTACTATTGGTTTTAAATTTTGAATTTCTATAGGCAAATTTTTTATATCATGCATGGCTAATTCTTTATTAGAGTAACTACCATGCACCACTACAAACCAAGTGTCTTCTTGTTGTGGTCTAAATTTAGCACTAAAATATTTAGCTTTGCTAGTTAATGCTGGGTAATTATTAATTAATTTTTTTACGGTCTGTTCATTTTTAGACGCCATAAGCTGTAAGGTATACCGATTTTTAGCAATTCCAAGTAGATTTTTTTCAATAGTTTCTGTTTTTACTGCCTGGACAGTATTAATTGTTCTAGCTACTATTGGTTTTGTTTCTATAGGTAATTTTAATTCTGCTATTTTTTGTTCTAATTTATTCTCTAATTTGCCTATATTATCTAGCTGATTAGATTCCACCTTGCTTAATTCGGATTGTATATGTTCTTGTAAGCTAGTTTTTAAATCAGCATATAACCGTTGATATAATTCTTCATATTGTACAGATTGTATATTTTGTAAATCTATATCTTTTATAGGTTGTACTAATTGCTGTTGTACCAACTGTTGAGGTTGCAAAGAATCGATAGTAGTTGCAACGTCTACTGAAGAAATTTCTTTAACAGGATCTAATTTTGGTTGCTCAACAACTTTTTCTAAACCAACCATTTGCCAACTACTTTTCTTTTGTACAAAGCTAAATAAACCATAAGCCATTACCAATAAACTACAACAAACTGCCATCCGTATTACCGGTGGGTTAATTATATTTTCTAACAACTTTTTAAAAACCATGTTATGTTCCGTACCTTTTATATTTAATTCTGAAATTGCTAACTGCTTAATTTTACCTATAATTCCATTAGAAGCATTATAAATTTTCTTCAAAGTTCTATGTTCAAATGTTAATTCTATGCTATGTAAAAAAGCTACCATTTGATCAAAACTTAATGGTTTTAAATTAATTGTTTGAAATTTATTTTCAAAAAAATCTTTTAATACTGAATTTCTTAAGCTATCTTCTAGGCTAATATCCGCAAATAATATTAAACTAAATTGACTACCTTCCGACCCAACCGTAGTATAAAGTCTTATTAATGCATTTAATGCATCCCAAGATAATTTTTCTGCATCATCAATTAATAACACCCAACGACAATTAGGTTGAGAAAATATAGCTCTTTGTATACCACCCCAATCTGGAGATAAATTATTATCCCAAGGCAAACCAAACCCTAAAGTAACTTGCCGCATTAAGGTTGTTACCCCTATTCGTTGCTCACCACACATAGAAAATATCTTAAAACTAGTACCTAATATATTAATTAATTCTTGCTTTAAGGTAGTTTTACCACTATCTGTTACCCCACTAACCAATATAATACTATCGCTATGTAACACCACGTTATCTAGACGTTCTAAGCATTCGCTCCAATGCCAATCTCTAAATAAAATTTCTTCATTTTGACGCATATAGCCCTCTCAATGTCTTATTTTTTAATTATACTATACACAATAAGCCCTGCAATATTAGCTTCTGTGGTTGATAGCTAAATAAATCATCTGTCCTTTTCTTTTTCCAAAATAGGTACTATTTTTGGGGTAATAAAGACTAACATTTCTGATTTAGCACTACTAAGATCTTTATTTTGAAATAATCTACCTAATAACGGTATACTACTTAAATATGGTATTTTGGTTTTACTATCTATTAGTTGATCTGCAAATATTCCACCCAACACTATAGTTTCACCATTATCTACTAAAACATTAGTTTTTAAAGAATTAGTTTTCATTGCTGGAGTTGCCGATGTTCCGCCAGATTGCCCAGAGGTATCGAAGCTATCATTACTTATTGATAAATCCATAGAAATTTGATCATTAGGAGTAATTTGTGGTGTAACCGACAAACTAAGTGTTGCTTTCTGAAAACTAGTTGTACCAGCATAACCTGTACTACCTGGCGTTGTATACGGAACATTAGTACCAGATTCTATAGAAGCAGCTTGTTTATCTTGAGTTAAAATTTTTGGTCTAGCAATACTAGTAGTGATCCCTTCTTTTTCTCCAGCATCGATTTCCATATTTAATATAGTACCACCCGGTAATCTACTTAAAGCTAACCCCAAAATACCAACTCCACCAGTACTAAGATCAAAAAATTGCCCAGTATTAAGATTAGGCGTACTACCTAATAAACTTTGCGCAGCCCCAGCAGCAGTTGTTGCAGAAGACGCAGCAGTTGTAGTAGAAGTAGTAGTGGTACCGGTAGTAGGATTAGTGGTGGTGGTAGTAGTTCCACCACTACCACTAGATCCAGCGCTGCTAGACCCTGCACCAAACCCTATTCTACGACTACCAAGCGCAGCCCTTGCTGCTCCGTTTAATTTAATACCTAACATATCTTGAAAACTTTCGTTACATGCAACAACATACGCTTCTATTAGCACTTGTTTCATAGGAACATCTAACATTTTAATTAATCCTTTGATGTCTCCAATTTTATCTTCTATTTCTTTAATCAATAAAGTATTAGTTCTAGAATCAACAGTAATGCTACCACGATCTGATAACAATGAAGAATTCTTATCTCCCTTAATCATTTTTACCATATCTTCTGCTTTAGCATAGTTAACTGGTACAAATTCTGATTTTAATGGAGCTAAAGCTTCCAACTGTTTAACAGATGCCAATTCAATTTCTTCGTATTTAGATAACTCTGATGAAGGAGCAATTAACAATACGTTACCAGATTCTCGTTTACCTAAACCTTTAGATTTTAAAATAAAATCTAAAGCCTGATCCCAAGGAATATTTTCTAATCGCAAAGTGACATTACCTTGTACTGATTCATTAGCCACTATGTTTAACCCAGTAAAATCTGCCAACAATTGTAACACGGCTCTTATTTCTATTTCCTGAAAATTTAAAGAAATTTTTTCCCCGGTAAACTTAAATTTTCTTGTTTTTTCTATTTGTTGTTGCAATTCACTCATGGGACGAGCTTCTATTATATATTTATCTCCCATATGATAAGAAATTTTTTCGCATTCACTATTAGATACAATTTTTACGACAATATTATTTTTTTCTTTAGTAATAGTAACGTTTTTCATTGGTGTACCAAAATCATTTACATCAAAACGACGTAATAATTGACTAGGAATAGTTGCATCTTTAAACTCAATTTGCATGCTATTACCATCGTCTTTAACATCTATATTCACCATTTCAGACTTAACATCCAACACTAATTTTCCTTCTCCATCTCCTCCTCTACGAAAATCTAATGCTGAAATATCATATGTATCTTTTTGGGCTAACGATCCTTTGTAAGCTTCATTTTTAATAGTTAAAATTAAATTATTACCATTTACTTCCGACACAAATCGTACAACATTATTTAAAGCAACAACCATACGAACTTTGTTATCATTATTAACAAAATTAATGCTTTTTACTAAATTAAAAGATAACTTTTGAAACAGCTTTTCTCGCGATAAATCATTTATCGTATCCGTAAAATCAAACACTAACTCTGGTGGTGTACTCATTACAAAATTAGTAGGTATTCTAGGTAAATCAGAAAATTGCAACGTTACTTGCACACTATCATTAGAACCACTTTCTACAATTACATCTTGTAATTTTACCATCTGTTCAATCTTAGTGTTCTTTTTAGCGACAGCAACGTTAAATGCTATTGCTAAAATCCAAATTACCCATACCAAGGAAATACGTTTATTAAGTTTCATTATTATTCCCCCACAATATTATTAAAATCACTGCTTACTATTAATGCTTAAGTTAGCTTTTCGATCCATCCAACCACCTTGATCATCAGAAATAGTTTCATCAATATAAATACTATCTTCTGTAATTTTGATGATTTTGCCAGAATTTTCCCCTAAATAATTACCTTCTTTTACACGATGAATAATTCCAGTTCTATCTACAACCAACCCCCACATCTCTCCTCTTTTCTGTATTGTACCAACCATAATTAAACTATCTAATGATACTTTCTCTAAAAATTCTCTAGGACGATCATAATCTGGCCTTCTCTGCTGTGTTTTAACCACTTCAACTAGAGTAGGTTTATTTACTGCAACTACAGCGTTTTTTGGACGAGGAAGAGTAAACGGATCTCGCAAATTAACAGCAGAATAAACAACTTGTTCATATTCTGTTAAATGCGGTAATGGTTGTATGCTACTTTTTTTCATTTTTTTTGTCTCTGAAATAAACTTTTTAACTTCAATGTTTGTTGTGCTACAAGATACTAAAAAAACACTAATTAAAATTTGTATTATTAATTTTAATTTTTTCATAGCTTTTCCTTAGCTACGTACCAATAAGTTTTAGCATACACTTCCATGTTTAATATTGAACTATCTTTAGCCCCTGACTTTCTTTTAATAGAAAAATCATGCAACGTAACTATCCTTGTTAATTTAGATAACCCGGTTATAAAGCTTCCAAAACCATGATATTTTCCATTTAAACTCATTTTAATTGGTTGTTCAAAATAAAAACCTTTATCTATTGGTTCTTCAGGTTTAATTAGTTCAAACTCTAAGCCTGCAGCTAGTGCCTGCTGAGATATATCCTCTAATAATGCCGGAATCTCCCCTTGTCCTGGCAATTTTTGCAACAAACCTTGCAACATTTTTTGAATATCAATCATTTGAGCTTTATACGCATCCAAATTAACGGCTTGACTATAACTATCAACAAACGTATTCCGCAATTTATATTGTTGCAACTGTAATGAAAACAAACTATTAATATTATCTTTTGATATTAATAAGTATGATAAAACAATAGTTAGAATAGCAACACCACTCAACGCTAACACTCTAAAGCCTAGTGGCCACATCCCTATTTCTTTTATATTTAATTCATCAATACTGTTTTTAGCCATACTGTTACCACAACACTTTAACTTGCAAAACAAAGGAAACCACATGTTCAGCTGCACTTTGTGGTGCTTTTATTTCTTGTAATGCTGGATTAGAAAAATATTTCAATCCTTCTAAATTACGCATAAACAACGAAACTCTCGAATTTGACTCACATTCTCCAGTTATAAGTAAAGTAGTATCTTTCATATCAATTTGATTGAAAACAAGACCATCCGGCGCGGATCTAACTAATCCTTCTAAAATTCTAATTAAATAACTTCGTTTAGCTTGTAAAGAATTAATAATTTCTGCTCTAGATAACGCCATTTCTTTACGTTCTTTAAGCCCATTTATTTCTTTAATTTTTTCTTGATAAAAGCTGATCTCTTTATTAAGCAACTCAATATTACCGTGTTGAGCATTTATTAATAACTCCACATATCCATTAACAAACAACATAACCACCACCGACACAACAGCAACAATTGCACAACATAAGAAAAAAACATTGTTTTTATAAAATATTCTTTCTTCTCGCCATGGTAATAAATTAATGTTACTCATGTTCTCTCCTGAAAATTCCTAAGCGCTAAGCCACAACAAGTTAATAACCCTGCAGAAACATCGTTTAACTCTTCAGCCACAATATGATCTGCTACTGCCATACTGGGAAAAGGATTAGCTATAAAAACTTTTATCTGTAACAACTCTCTAACCAAATCATCTATACCAGCTAAATTACTAGTGCCACCCGTTAAAACTATGTAATCTATTTTTTTATATTCAGAAGAAGACAAAAACAACTGACACGACCTAACAATTTGTTGTGCTATCTTTACACGAAACGGTTCCAAAACATCAACATTGTAATCTTCTGGTAAATCACCATATTTTCTAGCTAAAATAGCTTCTTGTAGCGTTAATCCATAACGTTTTTGAATTTCATCTAATAATTGCTGCCCACCAAAAGCTTGATCTTTTGTATAAACAGAACGTAAATCATCAAAAATATTTAAGCTGGTACTAGTTGCTCCAACATCTAATAATGCTATTACTTTATTTACTCCTTGTTCTGGTAAATCTCTAACAACTAATTTACTAAAAACCCTTTCCAAGGATAATGACTCTACATCTACAATTTTTGTATTAATGCCAGCATCTTCTAAAATGCTTAAACGAGTATTAATATTCTCTTTTTTGCTAGCAACTAATAATACATCCATTAAATTATTACCAGTTTTAGAAGGACCTAACACTTCGAAGTCTAAATTAACTTCGTCTAACTCATATGGGATATAACGATCAGCTTCTAAAGCTATTTCATTTGATATTTCTTTGTCGCTTATGCCAAGTTCTAATTGAATAATCTTTGATATTACTGCAGAACTTGGTATACATATACACCCTAAATTACTAGAAATTTTAGATTTGGCTAACGCCTTAGTTAAGGCTTTAGTTACCGCTTCCTTATTTCTAATATTTTTTTCTATAATATTTCCAACCTGTAAATACTCTACTGCAAAATTCTGTATACAGTAACGATCGTTTTTTTTAGTTAACTCCATAACCTTAACTGCGGACGAACCTAAGTCTATACCAATAATAGGATCTGTAATTACCCCAAAAAATTCTAAGTATTTTTTTATGTTACTATTATTGATTTGCATAAAATTTTATTATTATTATTATTATTATTTTTAAGCCTTCTAACTTTGATTGTAGCTGCACGGGCAATTAAGTCAACTTGACCTCAACTATGACCATATAGCTATATTATAAATAATTTTTAATTTTAAAAATCTAACAAAATTACTAGGATTTAATTTGGAATTTAAATTAACCTAATAAGAGCTTTAAGCTATAATAATCGTTAAACATATGGATGGAGGTTAAATGTCGGCCAATACTATTGATACTGTAGAGGTAAGTCCAGAAGTACAAGCAAACGCTAGTATCATTTGGATGCATGGCCTAGGGGCTGCAGGGGAAGATTTTTTACCCATTACTGAACAATTTAATTTACCACAAAATCATTCCATACGTTTTATCTTTCCTAATGCTCCAGTTAAATCCATTACTGTAAATAATGGTATGAAAATGCGCGCTTGGTACGATATTAAATGCTTCAATAGCCTTAACTGTGATACTAACAATCAAGAAGATCATGATGGTATTTTAGAATCCCAGGTTATAATTAATAACTTAATTAGAAGAGAAATGGACCAAGGTATCAACCCTAATCGTATTATTCTTGCTGGTTTTTCACAAGGTGGTGCCATGGCGTTACATACTGGGTTAAGATTCGACAATCAATTGGGTGGGGTTATTTGCCTATCTGGCTACCTACCATGGAGTAATTTTTTACCACAACAAAAAAATTCTTCCAACCAACATACCCCAATTTTTATGGCACATGGTCTATTTGATCCTGTTGTACCGTTTTATTTAGGAAAAAAATCGTACGATGTATTAAAATCTTTAAAATATACTGCAACATGGCATACATATCCAATGCAACATACTATTATAGATAAAGAAATAACAGATTTAGGTAAATTTTTTAAAAAAATACTAGGCTACCAATGATACCAAATACAACAATTATATTAGTTATCAAAAAATATAAAACATTTATTATAGCTTCATTAATAAGCATTATATTTATAATGTCATGTGGACTTAATTGGAAGTTATATAAAAAATCAACGACTACAGCTTCTAAAATTAGCCGTTTAGAATATAATTTAGGTCAATTACAAAAAAATAGTTTGCAAAACATAGAAACTATAACTCAACAATTAACATCTTCTACTGAACGGCTACAACAAAAATTTACTGAATTAGCTAACAGTATAGGTCAGGTTGAGGCTACCGAACCAGGCTACCAATTACGCTCAACTTTACGATTAACAACTTTAGCTGCTATGGAATTAATTTTAAATAAAGGAGAACCTCTAGCTAAAGAACTATTAAAACAAGCTATTAATAAATTAATTAAAATTAATGATACTAGGTTAAACCCAATATTATATAACTTACAAGATGAATATAATTATTTATTAAACGAAGATAATAATATAACTACCCAAGAAGTATTTCAAAAAATCACTCAACTACAACAACTACTAGAACAATTACAAAAATCAGAATTTCCTGAAGTAGAAATGAGCGATCTTTTTATTGATTCTAAATCTAATAACCCTCTTTCTAAAACTTCTTATTTTACAATAGAAGTATTAAATATTTACTTAGAACAAGTAAAACTAGCATTTGCACAAAATAATGAATTCTTGTATAAACAAGCTTTAGCTGCTTTTAATAAAACTTTAAAGCTAGTATTCTGGGCTCCAGAAGCTACACTAAAAATCCAAGAACATTTAAGTTGGCTAGAAAATGTAGAAATTAAAAATTATCCTCTATTGTTACAAGCAATTTTAAATTTAGAAGATTTATTGTGAACATATTAGATCCAATTATTAATGCCATTGATGGCTTACTTGGCTGGGTTGGCGTTTCGTTTGGCCAATGGGCAGAATCTTATTGTAAACTAGAAAGCGCAGAAGATACTTATAATTTAGTAGCTAGAGATGGATCGCTAGTTTCTATCGTTAAAATTAATGGAATAAAATATTTAGTTGGACCTGATGAATTTGAACATATTCATAGTGAATTAACTACTAGCTTAAAAACTGCTCTTAGTCGTGAAGGACATGGTATACAATTATTTTTTAAACACGATACAGAAAATATAAAGCAACACCTAAACAATATCTTATCGCCAGCCAGAGAAACCGCTGAACGACTTAATTTAAAATTAGAAGATTTATTTAATGAAAAAGTCAATTTTTTAGAAAATTATTGTCATAATGAAGAAATGTATTTGGTTTTATGGACTATGCCAACCTCTATGTCTAAAGTCCAAACAGAACAAGTACAAAAACATCGAGCAGAGCAATTTAAGGAACAAAAAATTCCATTAATGGATAATGCTCAAAATTTTTTAGCATCTATTCCAGAAATGCGTGAAAACCACAACACTTTTGTTAATTTAACTATCAATAGTTTAAACGACGTAGGATTTTCGTGTGCTCAACTAGAAGTACACGCTGCTTGCTTAGCAATCCGCAAAAGTATAGATCCTGATTTTACCGATGATTCTTGGCAACCATTTTTACCAGGAGATCAAATTCCAGTTCGTGAAACAAAAAATTTTTCTGGTACTATATCTGATATACTTTGGCCTCCTCTATACAAACAGTTAATTCCTAGAGACGCCACTATTAAAGATTTACGTATTGCCAAAATTGGCGATAGAATTTACGGCTCTGTATTTATAGATTTATTTCCCAAAGAATTAATAGCTTTTGTTACTTTATTACACAGATTAGAACATTATAGTTTACCGTGGCGCATATCTTTCTGGGTAGAAAGCGGTGGGGTAGAATCTCTAACCCTTAAATCTACTGTAGCTTCTTTATTAAGTTTTGCTTCAGAAAATAATAAACTTATTAATAAATCTATAAATTATTTAAAATACTTACACAATAATACCGACGAAGCTATTGTAAAATTAAAAATCACTGCCACTACTTGGGCTTTAGATAATGAAGAACCTTTGCTTAAAAGAAGAATATCTGAGCTAGCTAAAGCTTTACAAAGTTGGGGTTATACTGAAACTTCAGAAATATCAGGAGACGCATTAGCAAGCATTATTTCTAGTGCTTTAGGCATAACCAATGAAAGCGTTGCAGCAACATCCGTTGCTCCACTTTCCCACGTAACTTATATGTTCCCTTTAACCAGACCAACATCACCATGGGTACAAGGCGCAATTTTATTTCGTTCTCCAGATGGCAAAGTCTGGCCATACCAACCAGGATCTACTTTACAAACCACATGGATTGATATTATTTACGCTAGACCTGGTTCTGGTAAATCAATATTATCCAATTCAATAAATTTAGCTTTATGCCTATCTGCTGGTATTACTAGATTACCAAGAATTGCAATTATAGATATAGGCCCTTCTAGCAGTGGTTTAATTTCGTTAATAAAAGAATCTTTACCTAAAGAACAACAACATTTTGCAGCATACCATCGTTTACGTATGATCAAATCTATGTCTATTAATCCTTTCGATACTCAACTAGGCTGTCGCTACCCATCTCCACAAGAACGAGCTTTTTTAGTTAATTTTTTAACACTATTAACCACCCCGGTAGGTTCAGAAAAACCTTACGACGGTATTACAGATATGGTTGGTTTAATCGTAGATGAAATGTACAAAAAATTTAGTGACGAGAACACACCAAATTTGTACGCTGCCAATTTAAACACTACTATTGATGAAAAATTACAAACACTACCATTTACTCCAGATCCGCATACAACATGGTGGGAAATAACAGATTTATTATTTAAAAAAGGAGAAACACATTTAGCAACCATCACGCAACGCTATGCTACACCATTATTAGCTGATGCAGCTTCAATATGTCGTAATTCAAATATAGAAGATTTATACGGAAAAATTAAAACACCAACCGGTGAAGAATTAATTAATGCTTTCGGTAGAATGATATCTTCTTCTATTCGTGAGTACCCTATTTTATCTGAAATCACTAGCTTTGATTTAGGTGAAGCACGCGTTATATCTTTAGATCTAGATGAAGTCGCTAAATCTGGCGGGGAAGCAGCCGATCGCCAAACTGCGGTTATGTATATGCTAGCCAGATATATTTTAGCAAAAAATTATTATCTAATAGAAGATCACGTTAAAGAAATGCCACAATTATATCAAGAACATCATAAAAAACGTATTAAAGAAATTAGAGAAGATCCAAAACGTATAGTATTTGACGAATTTCATCGTACTTCCAAAGCTAAGGCCGTAAGAGACCAAGTAATTGTTGACATGAGAGAAGGTAGAAAGTGGGGTGTACAAGTTGCTTTATTATCCCAATCTATAGATGATTTTGATCCAGTAATGATCGAATTCGCCACTGCAATATTTATAATGGATGCTGGCCCAAAGCAAGCGATCGATAAATCTGCTAAAATTTTTGGATTATCTGATACTGCTAAATTAGCTTTAGAAAAAAAGGTACACGGACCAAGACAAGATGGTTCAACGTTTTTAGCACAATTTTCTACCAAAGAAGGTATTAACACTCAGCTAATTACCAATACCATTGGTCCAATGGAATTATGGGCATTTAATACTACTGCCGAAGATGTACGTATTAGAAATGCATTATACGACCATATTGGCGCAACTAATGCAAGAAAAATTCTTGCTCAAAAATACCCAAACGGCTCTGCTGCTAAAGATGTAGAAAAACGCTTAGCAGTATTCGAAGGTCCTAGTAAAGGCGAATTAGAAACCTCCTCTAAAAATTTAGCAAATTCTGTAATCGAACAAATTATTAACGAAATTTTAGAAGATTATAAAAAAATTAAGGCCTAATTTTTATAAGCCCAACAATCACAGTTCTCAGAAACACCAAACAGGAGAACCTTAGCATTAGTTTTCATTAAGCTCATCGGATTCCCCCAAAGATTAAATTTCTAGAATCCAATTGTATCAATTAATAATTTAAAGATTTATACTATGTTAACTATAATTATATTAATTTTTTTATTTAAGGAACATATAAATGAGTACTAAAAAATCATCTTCTATTAAACGCAAATCTACTACCTCCAAGAAACCAAGCGTAAAACGTAGTATTGTTAAAAAAACCACCAAAAAAACTGTTTCCAAAAAAGTGAGCAAACCTAAAAAGCAAACGACAAAACCTGTTGCTAGCACAAAAACCAAAGCTAAATCTAAATAATCAAACTGTTTAATGAAAATAGTTGTTTCCAAGCATAAACAAAAAAGATTCCTTATACTAACTATGCTATCGTTGTTTTATAAAACAACAGTAATTATCCAAAGGATGAAAAACCTTAATTTTAACAGGAATTTATGATTAACGGGTGATTTCTTTACATTATTTTTATAGCAAGAGGAGGAGTCTATGTTTTCTAAAAGTATAGCAAGTATCAGTTGTGCTTTATTATTATAATCTACCAACTGTTCTTCGAGATGAGCTGGTAGTTGGTACATTACCAGGATTTTCGAGCTCTCTGCTTAACATGTCAAAAAAATCAGGTGTTGGTGCTTCAAAAAGTCTTCTTCTTACAGACGGTTGATTATCGATTGCACGCTATAATTAAAAAGGCCTAGCAGTCATTTAAACAGCAAACAGTGAGCGGAGATCTATATCTATAATCATGATTTTTATACCTGTAGGCAGTAATAAAGTCATTTGCGAACAAGAATACCTATCGTTAACGCCTATCGTAAGAACGAAAATTTTACAATATACCGATGGTGAAACCGATAGTTTAGTTATAAATACCATCTTCCCTTATGCCGACCCAATAATAAAGGTATACGCTTATCTTAGAACTAAACAAATTGCGGCGAACGGATTGCTATCCAGGAAAGAAAATGAGCTACTATGCGATCTATTTGATTTAGATTATTTTGGCCTTAATTTAGACAAGTACATAAACGATCAGATTAGAGCCAGAAGTAATTGATTTCTTTAAGACCCAAGGCAAAGGCTACCAAACTAAAATTAACGCCGTTTTAAAGTCTTATGTGAAAGCCCATAATAAATCAAAATAAACTTATTTGTTACTTATACTAATAATACCATTTATCAGCAATTACAGAAATGAAGCCGGCGTAACTTTAAACCTGGCTGCCAACTCCTTGATTTGTCTAATATTTAGCCGTCTTTTGCCGCTTAAAATCTCTGAAACTATTCCTTGGCTACCAAGCTCAGTTAAGTCTTGTTGACGTAGGTGATGCTCTGTCATTAGTAGCTTTAAAACCTCCAAACCGCTAGCTTTTGGTGCTGCTGATTGGTGTTTGTGGTTATATTGTTCCAAGAAATGGCTAACCACTTCTAGTAATCCGACCAGCTTGTGTTTTTCATCATCCCCAACCAGCTCCACTAGCTGTTCCCATTGCTTAAGCAGCGCTTCATATTGCTTCTTGGTCTTAGGTTCACCCACGATTGGGCTAATATGCTGCCAATGCTTGATAACTTCTGATAGTTGCTTGTTCATAATTTGCTCCAATAACCTTGATCATATTCTTTATGGGTTAATACCGCTCTCACGTAAATTTTACCGCGATTAAAATGAATGACAGTAATGATCCTTAGCTTGTTACCACCAACATCAAAAACACAGAACTTACCTACTTTATCTACGCTACTAAAGGTCTGTTTTAACTCGGCAAAGCTCTTAAAATTGTTGGCCTCTAGCAATCTTAACCAGGCGGTCAAGGCACTGGCTGAATGATGGTGTTTGCTTTGGGCATCACGAATAGCTCGCGGCGAAATTACATGCATAACCATATCTCAAATATAGATAGATTATATCGCAAAAAGAGATTTGTCAAGAAAAATTCGAGTGTATTCTGTTGTTATTGTAGCTTCTCTTTAATATCATATTAATAAACAAACTATTAAAATAATACTTTAAATGAAAAGGGAAGCCTATTATGCACATGGTATTAGAGTTAAACCAGCCTATACGGCATCTACGACATCAATTGGATTTTTCACCAGAAGACTTCAATAACATAACAAAGCTAGTCATAACAGCCTGGCACACATATGGAGTTCCAAGACTGCATGGATTAAGCGATGAAGAATTTAATAAAATTTGTAACGCTATTAAATATATGCCAAATCTAGAAAAAGTAGATTTATCTGATTGCCAACTATATTTACTTAATCATCAGCGACTACAAGCATTAATAGAGGCCATTTTGACTCGGCACACACCATTAAAAAAACTTAGTTTAGGTGACATGGGTGGTCAACACTGGAAAAATGAAGCTTGGCAAGTATTACTAAAATTTTTAAAAGCCTGTTGTCCATTTTTAAATTCCTTAAACTTAAGTGGTGATGCCATAAATACGTTTTGGAAGATCTCAACAAACACAACTAAATTTAAACAATTAAATGATGCTTTGGCGGAAAATAAATTATCTAAATTAGGATTAAAACGAGCTTGCTTCGAAGCATGGAGCGACTATATAGATGATGAACAAGGTTTACAAATGTTTTTTGAATTTATAAGAAGAAGCGCCCTGCAAAAATTATCCTTAACACAAACCAATATAGGTCGCCTTACAGCCATTACTATGAAACGACTATTTGTGGCTATAAAACACGCTAGGGTAACTGTATTAAATATTACTGAAAATGGTTTTTATTATCCTTCTGAGGGGCGGTATGACGTGATTGAGGAGCATAACGATACATTTGATGCTTTATGCCAAGGATTATCAGCATGCAATCACCTTAAGAAGCTCATAATTACCGAAGAAGAATTTACTTCTGAAGAATTGGAAAAACTGAATCAAATTTCAGAACAACGAATGCAAAAATATAATGACCAAAAGAGAGAACTAAAAGCTATACTATACAGCATCAAGAAAGGACAACTTGTTTCTCCTCTTCCATTAGAGCTATTAAACACAATATCAGCTTTTTCTGGTGGATTAACCATTACAACCGATCATAATGGTAACCAGCAACTAAAGAAAACAACGGAACTCCTTACAATAAGCCGCAAACCAAGGGTGAGTTGGTAACCTGCGCAAACAATTGGTTCACTTCCGAAAAGAACAGTTATCAGAAATTAAAACTGTCATTTTTAAAATTTTTTCATAAACCATATAATACACCAAACAATTTATTTGGTTGGCGGTCGAAATGTTTTATAAAAGCAACGAACTTCTATTTTAATGGGCATTGAACAACCAAGTTATCTACCCTAATATTAAACTGTGCACAAATTTATTCTATATATATTAATATTTATAGCTGCTCTTTATGGCTGCTCTAAAAAATCAAATAATACCTACACTGGCTATGTAGAAGGAGAATTTGTACAAATTTCTGCAGAAATTTCTGGAAGATTACAAAATTTAGCAATAGATAGGGGTCAATACGTTAAAAAAGATCAATTATTATTCTCTTTAGAGGCTAACAATGAATTATACGCTAAACAACAAGCCCAAGCAGTTGTAGATCTGAAACAAGCTAATCTGGATAATCTTTTAAAAGGCCAACGTCCTGATGAAATAGAAGTATTAATAGCTAAACGTGAACAAATAAATAATTCTTTAGCTCTAGCTGAAATACGCCTTCACCGTAATAAAAAACTAGTAAAGGCTGGAGCAATTACTCAAGATCAATTCGACGAATCGTATACCATTTATAAAACAACTAAAGAAGAACTAATCGCGGCTGATGCCCAAATTCGAACTGCTAAATCAGGGGCTAGGGTTGACGAAATTATTGCTGCCAAAGCCGATCTAGAAGATGCTAAAGCTAATTTACGAGAAGCTGCTTATAGACTATCGAAAAAAACCATATCAACCAATATAGAAGCTTTTGTTCAAGATACTTTATATAAACCAAACGAATGGATCGCAAGTGGCGTACCAGTTATTACGCTACTTCCTGCCGACAATCTAAAAGTCCGCTTTTTTGTGCCAGAGCAAGATATTTCTTCTATTAAAATAGGCCAAAATGTAAGAATTTTTTGTGATTCCCACAAAGGCGTCATAATAGCTTCAATAAACTATAAATCTACTGAAGTAGAGTACACACCACCAATTATTTTTAGTAATAATGCCAGAAAAAAGCTAATGTTTTTAATAGAAGCTAAAATTCCCGCTCAATATTCAACTATTTTACATCCCGGACAACCAGTAGATTTAGTGGTAGAAAAATTATGAATATAACTCCAGCAATAGATGTACAAAATATTACTAAATATTTTAATAAAAAATGCGCAGTCAATAATTTAACTATGCAAATAGCACCTGGAGAAGTATTTGGATTTTTAGGACCAAATGGTAGCGGTAAAACTACAGCTATTCGTATGATGTGTGGCTTATTAATACCAGATAGCGGTAATGGTCATTGTTGTGGATTTAATATTATTAAAGAAACTTCAAAAATTAAACATCAAATAGGCTACATGCCACAAAAATTTAGTCTTTATGACGATTTAACCATAAAAGAAAATTTAGATTTTATGGCACGAGTATATCAAATTACCGATCGACATGCTGCCGTTAACAATACTTTATTTAATTTAAAACTTACTCAATATGCTAATCAATTAACCGGAACATTGTCTGGCGGATGGAAACAACGTTTAGCTCTAGCTGCTTGTTTATTACATCATCCAAAAATACTTTTATTAGACGAGCCTACTGCTGGTGTCGATCCAAAAGCACGCCGTGAATTTTGGGAACAAATACGTACCATTGCTAATAATAACGTTTCTATATTAGTAAGCACCCACTATATAGACGAAGCTGAACATTGCGATCGGCTAGGGTATATTGCTTATGGAAATTTAATTGCCATTGGTACGTCTTTAGAACTGACTAAAAAATTTAACCTGCCAACGTTAGAATCAGTATTTATTAATTTAATGGATAATATAAAAGAAAATATTATATGATAAATTATTGTTTTCCAGAGTTCTCAGTAACTCGTTTTTTAGCTATTATAATTAAAGAATTTATTCAAATGCGTCGTGACCGATTAACTTTCGCCATGATCATTCTAATGCCTTTAATCCAGTTAACAATATTTGGGTATGCTATTAATACTAATCCTAAAAATTTACCAACAGCGGTTATAACTGCCGACAACAGCATGTTTTCTAGAAGTATTGTGCAAACCTTAAAAAATAGTAATTATTTTCGAATAATGCCTAATATAGCTAATGAACAGACAGCTATAGATCTATTAAAAAAAGGGAAAGCTCAATTTATTATATCTATACCGGTTGATTTTTCTAAAAAACTACTAAGAAAAGAACATCCGGCTATTTTAATAGAAGCAGACGCTAGCGATCCGAGCGCCACCAGTAACGCATTAGGAGCAATATTTTATCTTAATCAAATAGCACTTAATCATGATTTTAAAGGTCCACTTGCTTTTCTAAAAACCCCTCCTGCTGCCTTTGATATTAATATTCACAAAAACTATAATCCTGAAGAAATTACTCAATATAATGTTGTACCTGGCTTAATCGGGGTTATTTTAACTATGACTATGATTATGATGACCTCAATTGCAGTTACTAGAGAACGCGAACGTGGAACTCTAGAAAATCTACTAGCAACACCTGCCAAGCCATTAGAAGTTATGTTTGGTAAAATTATCCCATATATTATAGTCGGTTATATTCAAGTTGGTATTATTTTAATATTTGCTAAATTTCTATTTAAAATCCCTACGGAAGGAAATATGTTGTTATTATTATGTTGTATATTTATTTTCGTAATAACCAATTTAAGTGTCGGAATTACTTTTTCTACTATCGCAAAAAATCAAATGCAGGCAATACAAATGACCTTTTTCTTTTTTCTTCCATCTGTTTTACTATCTGGTTTTATGTTCCCTTTTTATGGTATGCCAGGATGGGCGCAAATAATTGGTGAAATATTACCGCTTACTCATTTTCTAAGAATTATCCGCGGTATATTATTAAAAGGCAATGGTTTAGCAGAAGTTATTAGCGAAATAATTTGTTTATTATTTTTCATGTTAACTATAATTTTTTTAGGATTTAAAAGATATAATAAAACTTTAGATTAAAACATACTAAAAAAAATCAGTTGAATAATTATTAAATGCAACACATAAATAAATATCATATTACGACTAATTACACTTATATTTATATTCAACAAAATTTCTTGATCAAATGTTTTTATAGTCATTAAAAAATATTCTAATGCTCCCAAAATAATTATTGTTTTTAAATAAATATTAGAAAATTTAAACATTATGAACGTGTGTAATATAGATAACACTATAGAAATAAAAACAGCCATTTTAAAATGCTCTGCAGCATGCTCTGCAGCAAGATATCCGCACACCATAATAGCTACAGCTAAACTACCATAATCACTAAAAAAGCATGTAACGGGACCCAATACTCCTAGAATAACAATATGCATAAAACCAACAATAATATTGTGTAATTTATTGCGAAACAAACATAAATAACATTGCCCTATATAAATAGAAATCAAAATATTACCAGCGGTAAATTGCTTAAGTAAAATGGTAGTTATTAAATAAAGTAATATTCCAAACAATAATATTTTTGATTTTGGTTGTTCTTTAAAATTATACCCAGCAAAAAAACAAAAAACTGGCATGGCTGTACGTCCTATTAACCGCATTAAACTATACTCAGGAAAAAAATATAAACCTAGGTGATCTATTATCATAGTTATCATTGCAAAAATTTTTAATAAATCTTGATAGTTAGAGGCTGTTATCATATTAAGTTAATCCTAATAGACATATAAAAAATATATGATTATTATATGAATTATAAATTATTCTAGACAAAACTAGATCAAATAACTTGGACCAACTAACTATGACAACTAAATCTAATAATTTTTTTTTTAAACCACATCTAATTGCGCTGGCTTTTTTAGGTTTTAATTCTGGCCTGGCTTTTATTTTACTTAGTAGCACGCTTACTATAGCCTTAGCATTTTCTGGCTTTTCGGCAGCCTCCATTGGGATATTATTCCTAAATAGCTTGCCTTATTCATTAAAAATACTTTGGGCTCCCCTAATGGATTACTATGCCATTCCTGGTTTAAAGTCCTGGTTAGGACATCGTCGTAGCTGGCTGTTAGTCACTCAGCTAGGTTTGTTCGTTGCTAGTCTTGGACTAATTTTAAAACCAAATAATCCTGTACTGTTATTTATAATATCAACTATCTGTGTCTTCTTAGCAGCTAGCCAAGATATTTCTTTAGATGGATATAGACTAGAAAGACTAGAGCCAAATGAATTAGCAATAGGTTCAACTTTTTCGTTAACTGGATTTCGTATAGGCATATTAACTGGCAGTACTATCCCTCTATATTTATTGAAAGCCCATGGTTGGTCTACAACTTTTTTAGTAGCATCGATTACCTTACTAATTGGACCAATAGTTACTCTAATAGTTCAAGAACCTAATGGAATTAAACGAACTACTAGATCTAGTTTACCAAGCCCAATAGAACATTTAAAATCTGTAGCGGCAAGTTTATTAGACTTTTTTAAACGCCAAGAATGCTGGTTAATTATCTTATTTATTTTCTTTTATAAAGTAGGAGACACCATTCCAAATGCCATGAAAGGCCCTTTATTAAAAGCGCTAGATTTTACCGCTATTGAAACAGCCAATATTTCTCAACTTTATGGAACCTTATTAATGATCTTCGGCGGATTCTTAGGAGGAATTATAACCAGTCGTTTGGGTATTTTTCGTAGCATAATAATTGGTGCGGCCATCCAATTATTATCTCCATTTATGTATACTTGGCTTACAATAGCCGGGCACGATATTCAAATGCTTATAATAGCTACAACTGTACATAGTTTATGTTGTGGACTTGCAGCAACCATTTTAGTTATTTATGTGTCTAGCCTATGTAAAAAAGGCGCTGCTGCTAGTCAATTTGCTTTAATCTGGTCGTTTAGTTCATTAACCCGTACGTTGCTTTCTAGTGGATCAGGATTATGTGCTAATTATACCGATTGGACTACTTTTTTTATAGGTACTACCCTATTAGGATTACCGGTATTTTTTATTATTAAAAAGCTAGCCAGTTCCTTTGCTCCTCAACCAGTGATAGATCGGTAATTTTTTAACTTTAATTTTTTCACAAACTAGCTGTATATTTAAAGGAGAAGCAAATTATGGTTATTGTGCTTCAAAAGAAGAAATTTATTATGGTTTTAAGGGTAATGTTTTGATTAACTCTGAAGGAATAATAACAGAATACTCTTCATTTAAAGACATTGCTGAAAACTGATGTAAAATCTCAGAAGATCCGCTCTCTTTGCTAATAAAAGGATGATCTAAAGCATATTGAAGTTTAATAGATAATTCTTTTATATTTCGTTCTTCGAATAATTCTTGATGAGCACCAGGTATACTGTATACTTCTATTTCCGAACCTATAATATGTTCCAGGTTGTTAAACACACTATTTTCAGTAATAACTTTAATATCATTTTGAGCTTTTAATAGCACTGCGCGACCATAGTATTTTTTAGGTGTATATTTTTCTAATAATCTTAGATTGCCAGTAATTTCTAACTGTAAACTATCATATTCTACAGACGGTTTTATTATGTTTAATTTTTCTAGAAGCTTAGTATCATCAAATAAAACAATTTGAGAGCTAGATTTAAAATAACTATCTATTAACAACACTACTTCAACTTGTTTGTTTTGAGCTTTTAATTGATGTGCCATTTCTAAAGCTACAATTCCGCCAAAAGACCATCCACCTATATAATAGGGTCCTTCATTTTGTACCAAACTTATAGCATTAATATAAAAATTAGCCATTGATTCAATAGTTGTAAAATTATTATCTTGAGCAAAATAAGGATTATTGATGCCATATATTGGCCGATCCACCAAACCTGATAAAGCCATATATGGAGTAGCAATTCCTAGCAAAGGGTGTACTAGAAATAAAGGTTTATTATTACTTTGTCCCTTATTAATAGGAAATAAGCAGGCAGCATAAGGTATATTAGGACAACAATTTAATTCATTTGCAATATTTTCACGTATTAGTTGAGATAGAGTTTCAATAGTAAGATTTTTAAATATATTATTTATTGATAAAGTTTGATTAAATGTTTTTCGTATTTCTAAGATTAACTTCATACCTAAAATAGAATTTCCACCTAGAGCAAAAAAATCTTCATATATACTAATCTGCTCAAGGTTTAATAATTTTTTCCATATATTTACTAATATAAACTGTAATGGATCTTTACATACATATTGTTCATCATATACTTGTAATTGATCTTTAACTTCAAATGGATCTGGCAGTGCTTTTAGATCAATTTTTCCATTATCATTTAGTGGAAAATGATCTACTAATATCATTCGATTTGGGATCATATAATGAGGCAAATGTTCTCTTAAGCTTATTTGTATTTTTTTATATAGAGCCATTTTTGATGGTTCATCTTTAACTTCAGTTAAAGTAGTAAAATATGCAGCCAATTGTTTTTGGTTGCAGGAATTTTCTCGTAACATTACTAACGATTGTTTAATTTCTGGCTGTAAATTTAATGATACTTCGATTTCTCCTAGCTCTATTCGGTACCCATATAACTTGATCTGTTGATCTTTTCTTCCAAGATATTCAATATTACCGTCCCAATTATATCTAGCTAAATCACCAGTTTTATATAATCTAAGTTGATCTTTATTTGGCCAATTAATAAATGATTTTTCTGTTACAGTTATATTGTTTAAGTAACCGCTAGCTAATCCTACCCCTCCTATATATATTTCTCCAATAACTCCTATGGGGGTCAAATTAAGATAAGGATCAAGAATGTAACTTTGGGTATTAACTATAGGCCGCCCAATAGTCGTTGCTGGCCTTGCTGAATTATAAAGAAATATGCTGGAGTATACAGTAATCTCAGTAGGGCCATATGCATTAAATAACTGTGTTACTTTTTTGCTCCATTTTTGTAAGACGTTCGCACTAGGAGCCTCCCCAGCGACTACCAAGGTTTGTAAACAAGGTAATTCTACGTCTGGCAGAATATTTAATAAGCTTGGAGGGATTATAGCCATTGTTACATTCTGTGCAATGCAAGTTTGCATTAATTGTCCCGGAGAAAAGCGCGCTTCTAAAGTAGGTAATAAACAAAGTGATCCACCTGAAAATAATGCTGTAAATATTTCCCAAATAGAAACATCAAAACTTATTGAAGAAAATTGTAGTACACGAGGTTTATGAACGCTAAAACAGAATATTTCTTCATTAGCATAGGCTAAATTACATACTCCTGAATGTTGGATCATAACACCTTTAGGTTTACCGGTAGAACCAGAAGTGTAAATAATATAAGCAAGATCATTTGGCTCAGTAAAATTAATTAAATTTGTGGTTGGCATTGGTTTAAGTAACGAATAATAATTATCATCACAAAAATCTATTAGTCTTAAATCATCTATTTGGTATTGTTGAAATTTTTTAGCAAAGCGTGATTGCGTAATAACAGCTAATGCTCTAGCATCTTTTAATATAAACTTGATACGTTCATCTGGATAGGTAATATCTATAGGTAAATAAACAGCACCAGCTTTTAATATTGCAAGCAAGCTTATTATAAAACCAAAACAAGGTTCCATAGCAACGGTTATTACATTATCAACTTTATTGCTAGAAATAATGTATTGTTCTCGTAATAAATGCCCAAATCTATTTGATATGCTATTAAGTTGTTTATAGGTTAATGTTTTATCTCTGTGAATAACTGCTATAGCATCAGGATCTTGGTTAACAATTTTTTCAAAAAGTTTGTGAATAATAAAATCACTACGACCAACTTCCTTACCCATGGATTGCATTAATAGTTCTTGCTCTTCTTTATAATCTAAAATTCTAAGATTGCTTACTTTACACTCAGGATTTAATAAAACTTGATTAAATAAATTTTTAAAATGTCTTGCTATTTGGCTTATCATTTTTTCTTCGAACAAATCGCTAGCGTAAATAAATTTTATGTTTATATTGTTACTTTTAACCTCCATTTGAACAGTTAAATCAAATATCGAAGTATTTTGTTTAATTGGTTCAAACTGTACTTGTAACCCATCAAGTTGTAGATCTGTTTTTTTTAGTTCCTTAAAAACTAGCATTACTTGAAATAACGGATGAAAACTTAAACTACGTTTAACTTGTAAATGGTTGACTAGATCTTCAAATAGTAAATCTTGATGTTCATAAGATTCTAAAACCACTTTTCTAACACTATGTAGAAGTTCATTAAAAGTATGCTCACCATTAACACAGATCCGCAATGGTAGGGTATTGACGAAAAATCCGATTAAATTTTGTACGCCAGGATAATGCCTGTTAGCAATAGGAGTACCAATAATAATATCTTCTTGGTTGGTATATTTGTAAAGCAAGACATACAAAATAGTCAAACAAGACATAAATAATGATGCATTTTGACTTCTACTAAACTGTTCTATATTTTTTAATGTGGCATTATCTAGTTCAAATGCATATTCTATTCCATTATTGCTTGGTTGTAACGGACGATGCATGGTAGGTAAATTTAAAAACCCAGATGTTCCAGATAATTGTTGTTTCCAATATGCCAACTGTTTTTCTAAAAAACATCCTGATAGTAGTTCACGTTGCCAAACTGCAAAATCTACATATTGGACTGGCAATAAATTATTTGTATCAAGATCTTTTACGCTTGTGTTATCTAGTATATTATATAATTCAGCCAGTTTTTTATAAAAAATATCCCATGAATATTCATCTGATATGATATGGTGCATCGAAATTAACAACAAATATTCGTCAACATTAATTGTTATCAATTTTCCACGAATAAGTGGATCTTTTTGCAAATCAAATAAAGTCTTAACTTCTTGTTCTATGCTTTCAGTGATTTTTTCATTTGTTGCTACTCCCAAAAGATTTTCTTTATTTAAAGAAAAAGCAACCTCTAAAATAGCCTGCTTATATTCGTTATCTTCGTTATTATCGATAATAACGCTTCTAAGAATGCTTTGATACTGTGTAATTAAATTAATTGCCATTTCTAATTTATCTACATTTAACTTTCCTATTATACGTAATCCGGTTGTAACATTATATGCGTATTTATTACTCATAATTTTATGAAGAAGATAAACGCGAAATTGTGCAAAAGATAGTGGATAATGCTTGCCAAATAATAGCGCTAGTTTTATTTCACTATAATTTAATTTATAATGTTCTCTATGCTTTTTATAGATCAATACCGATAGATCCGATATGGTTGGATGGCAATATATGTCTTGCAAACTTAGCTCTATTTTAAATTCTTTATAAACTTCATAGCAAAATTGCACTCCCAAAATAGAATTAATTCCTAAATGAATAAAATTATCTTTTATGCCTATAGAATTGATCGCTGCAACATTTTCTAATATTTTTATAAGTCTTTGTTCATATTCATTGCTAGGAGCCATATATTCAGAACAAATTCCAGCTTGCTCCCTTGATTTACGTAAAAACGTTTGTATGGCATCTTGGATTAGATCAACTTTATAGAGTGTAGTTGTAGCATCCAGAAAAATATGTTTCCCGGTACCGTTTACACTATTAACTATTTGTCCTTCTTGGCTTTTTTGTTGATCTATCAAAACTTCTTTTGACGGATTTTCTTCCAGATCAAATTGTAATGTTGCTGCATGGTGTACATTTAAAGAAAATAAGATTTGTCCAACATCTAAACATTCGGCTTTTTTATATACAGAGGCGCCATGAGTGATTTTTTCTAAAAAATGCAGCACAGGATCATTCCTAACTGTTGGCTTATATAAAAACTCTATTCTATTAATTTTTTGATCGTGATTGATAGCATACTCACCTAACCACTTAATTACTTTATGCTCTACTCCACGTTCTAACACTCTACAGCTAAGAAGAAAAGTTTGTACTGCTAGCTTGTTTTGCATAATTTTAAAAATTAATACTCCAACCAATCCATAATCACCAAAGCGATCTTTAACATGAATTACCCGACATGAATATTCTGTTTGTTTTAGTAACAATGTAACGCTTGACTCATCAAGACGAATGGTAGATAAATTAAATTGATTGGTTCGTTGAGTTAATTGAGCAATACGAGCAACATGTTGTTCATTAGGTTCTAAAATATCTATAACTATCTCAAGATTAGAGATAAATTCCTTTAAACTAAAAACTTGCTCTCGATATTTGGTACGATGTTGATCTTGTAAATATAACATATTCCGCTGTTTGTCTTCTTCTGTTAATTTATTAACATCAAGCATCCAAATATGCTGCAAAAATGTTGGTATTGTCTCAGAATTTGGTACCTGTAAAACTGTAATTTCTGGAATAGCACTTTTTACTTCAGCACATTCTATTGGATTATCATCCAGAAAAACAAAACTATTTAATCCTAGCTTTAATTCTTTGGCTAATTCTATAATGTTTTTAGATTTTAATTCCCAATTAATTTTATATGCTACGATATGTTTTAAATTCAACAACATATTCTTGTTTGATTCAAAAACTTGTAATACATCTCTTAAATTGTTTTTACTGCAAAGACAAATTAATCTTCCTTGTACATATTGTTCAATTAAAAATTTTTGTAATTTTGCATAAAAAGGTGTAATTTGCACTCCTTCAGCACCAACTTCGGCACAAATTCCACCCCATAAGGTATTATCGCAATCTACAACAATTACTTTTGCTAAATCGTGAGTCAAAGCGTATATTTTTCTATATATTAACGTTCCTAAAGCCACATATAAAGATGGAGTATACGGTACATGCCCAAGTTCGTCAGAATAAGAATTATAATAATCTTCCACATAATATTTCTCTAATAATGTTTTACTGGTTAAAGCATGGACTCTTGGTAAACCATTTAATGCCAATACTATTTTTTCTTCTTGTTCATTAAACTCTAGTAACAATTTGTCACTAAATTTAGGAGATGGCGGACATATGCAAACAATAAATGAATTGTTAATATGTTGTTGAGATGCATGTTCTATTGCATTCACCAATAAGATACAATTATCTTGCAGCTTTTTATATTCTTTTTCATCCAAGTCTTCAAAACGCACTAAAACAACACTAAAATTAATGTTGTTTGTATCGTCTTGTAATGTAGCTAGATAATGAAAAACTTGATTATAAGGAGCAACTTTTATATTAACTTGATCGTTTGATTTTTCTGACCAAAAAAGTAAAGTTGATACTAATGGATCACTAACAAAAGTTCCAGATATAGTAATGTTCATCATTTTATAACATCCATATTGATCTATTTCCATCTTACTATAAATATTAAAAATTAACCTACTCTACCCTTACACAAAGATTTAGGTTGAACAAATTGATTTTTGTTAGTAATTACGCTAGGTTGTTACATGTAACAACCATCAAAATAAATAACCATACAACGGATTAAAACTTGTTTGCGTCTCTCCTGGCTTGTGGTCTATTATAAATAATAAAATTGTCAGGATGCTATGTTTAACTAATCCATAATAAACTTAGTTATGAAAATTATTGCCATAGGATATTAGAAAAATTTTAAATGGAAATATTAAAACAAAATGCAAATAAAGCATATATTCTAAATGTTGGACAAGAAGCTAAAGATCGGCTTGATTTACTTGATAAAGTATATGGCACACATAGTCGTAATTTTCTAAAAAATATACTTAAGGATGGTATGAATATTGCCACATTCGGTTGTGGCACTGGAAATTTAGAGCTCTGGATCAGTCAACATATTGGTAAAAAAGGTAAAATAATAGCTTCAGATATTAGCGAAAAACAGATTGAAATTGCCAAAATAAAAGCAGAAAATTTAAAAATACAAAATATTGAATTTGTTTGTTCTTGTATTCATGAAATAAATTTGCCATATAATTTTGATTTAGCTTATTCTCGTTATCTATTAATGCATTTACCTAAACCTAACGATGCTGTTAAAAAAATGATTTCTCTATTAAAGCAAGGTGGATCGATTGTTTTAGAAGAAATTACAACTAATTCTGGGTTTTCCGATCCAAAAAGTATTTTTGCAGATCAAGCATTAGCTATTATGTTAGATATAGCTAGGAAAAAGAATTTGGATTACAATATTGGCCATAAACTTTTCGGGATACTAACTAAAGCAGGGATGGGTGATGTTGAAATTAATTCATACCAACCAATATTTTCTTCAGGAGAAGAAAAATTTTATGTTAATAAATCTGTTGCCGAAGCATTTAATACTATTATTGAGTCCAAAATTATTACCGCTACAGAGTTAAATGATTTATTAGAAAATGCAAATCAATTTGCAAAGCAGCCAAATACATTGATTGGATTACCAACTTCATATCAAGCCCATGGTAAAAAAATATAATTTAACAGCATATTAAGACTAGGGTTGTCTAATACTGGTTTTTTCTAGTTTAGCAAGGATCATAAAGCCTATTATAGCGATACTTAAAGCTATAGGTATTACGCTAATACCGTAAATAAATGATTGTGCTATATTAATATCGCTGTACACATTAATTACCCACCCAATTACGGAGTGGAATGCATACCCAAAACTAATTATTATCATATTAACGACTGCGGTTGTTAGTCCTACTAGGTTTTCAGGTACATAGGTAGACGCTTTATAAATAGCTAGTATTTGGTAAGAGCAGCATATTCCTACAATAATAAAACTAATTAAAATACTATTTACTGATAATAATTTTGTTAACAAAGCAATAAAAATTATTAACATAATAATGCCTGCTCCAATGATAGAACCTATATATTTACCTGTTTTTTCAGCAATAATACTTAAAACTGGCGCGCCAAAACATAAACCAACAAACACCATAGATGGAAGGTAACTAGCAACTTTATAGTCAAAATCATATACTTGCTTTAAGAATTGAGAGGCCCATACATCAGCGAAACCTTCTAATGGCCCAACCATAAACCCAGCAAAAAAACCTAATATAATAACTTTATAATTAGCCAAAACTTTTTTTAGATCATCAATAATAGGATCATGGTTATATGATTTATTTTGTGGGACTATAATATAGGTTATAATTGCTATCAATATACCTACTAGAATAAAAATTTGTAGAACCATTTTATAACCCAACATGCTGCACATATAACTGACAGGCCCACTACCATAAATAGCTCCTATAAATCCTATAGTTATAGAAAAGCCTAACATTCTAGTAAAATGTTGTTCTTTAAAAATCATACGGATCATTTTGAATATACCTAAAATAGCTGCTGATGAGCCCATTCCGATCATGGCTCTACCAATAATCAAATAAATCCAGTTATTAGTAAAAATCATGGGTAGCAGGCCTATTACTGTAAGCAAAATGCAACCAGTCATAATTTTTCTAGTTCCGTAACGATCAAGCATAATACCTATAGGCAAATGTACTAAAGAGTAACTTATATAATAGACCCCAGAAAATTGCCCAAAAATTGTACTGTTCATTTGAAATTGTTGCATAATGTCATTAAACATAACATTTGGTATAACTCTTAAAATATACTGGTATGCGTAGAATACACATGCGATTACCCATATAAGCCATGTGATTAGAGGTTTAGTAGCCATATCTTTCCAGTTTAACAAATTAATAAAACAGTAAACTTCATACTAAATAATTTTCCTTAAAGACATTTTAGGATAATTTTCTATAAATTATTGGTTTGACATTGACATACGTTATATATTTTTGATATTTTATAAGTTCTGGTTAGGTCTATTTAGATTGTTATGATAATAATGAATTTAATTACCATTTTAATATGGAGACTATAATTGATGAAAAACAGTAGTAAAACTATACCTCAAGCAGAAAAACGTAAAAATCACGAACTTCGTTTAGAACAAGAAAAAATAGAGCGTGAACAAGAAAATAAGGCGCGCGCTGAAGCTACTAGAAAACAATATGAAGGATCTACAGTACAAGTCCTACAAACGCCAGAGCGACCATTAAGTAATAAAGAACGAAGACTATTGGCTAAGAAACAACAATCTGAAACTCAATTGAGTACTAGTCAAGAAGATCAATCGCACATTGATCTAGGTTCAACAAGCAGCAGTATATCAGAAATTCAAGAAAACAAAGCTCCAATAACTAGTATTGATAATACAAGAACTGCAACTATAGACCAAGCTCACATACATGGATTATTACCAGTTATTACTCGTTTAGAAAAAGAATTAACTGGTTGTAAAATTATTCTAGGTTCGTCTGATATATCTCCAAATAAAGTTGAAACATTTGAATTAAACGTTCAAAAAATAAAGGAAGAAGATAACAAATATAAATGTATAGCTAGAGAAGGAACCAATAGTAAGGAAATATTCATAGTTGATTCTATAGGATATTTAACTGAAGAGAGCTTGCAAGATAAGATTAACATGGTATTAGAAGATAAGTTTAAAAAACTAACAGTATGCAACAAACCAAATGATTCTAGTAGTCCAAGTATATATAATAGATCTCTTCATTTCCAACTAAGCACTTCCTGGAAAGAACAACATAAAGCAGAAACAGAAAGAATAAAAGATCAAGAAAAGCAAGCAGAAATAGAAAAGAGGATCAGTGAGCGAGGAAAAAAATTAAAATCAAAAGTTGGTCGTGATTCAGTACAAGACTATGCAAAAAGGGATGATGGTATTGTAACTGGTAAAACTCGCACAAAAAACAGCATGAAATAATAGAAACTTTTACATAATACAAATTAAAAAATCTTAATCTATTTTTAATTTTAAGATGAAGTTTAATTACAGATCATCAAAAATGTCCAGCTCCTGGACTCCATGCCATTAATTTAGATTTAAATGGCCTAAATTTTGGTGATTTTTTCACATATAATTCACCTATATCTAGAAAATCATTTTTTAAGAATAGCTGGTAAGATAATTCATTTACAAATGGTTTTGGCCAATAGATCACGTCAGCATATAACCAGTTGTTATATTGTTTTTGACAAGCATTTAATATAAACCTACCAATCCCTTTTCTTCTATGTTGAGGATGAACAGCAAGTTCATAAATATAAATTGAATTAGAAACAATATTTTTCCACTCATGTTCTGAGATTGAAAAAGTATACTCTAGATGTCCTGATTTATTATTTTGAAAAAAATATTTAGTTAATCTAAGAATGGCATAACCAACCAATTGGTTAGTTGAACGTTTTTGCTGATCTGCATAAGCGACTATAATAGATCCTCGATCCTGCATTAATGCTTCTTTTAAATGGACACTATCCATTTCTTCAACAAGAAACCCATCTCTAACATCAAAATCAGTAACTTCTTGTATCGGTTTTTTATTAATTAAAAGAGATTTCTGTAAAAACAATACTTGTTCAATAATTTCTGAAAAATGCTGGTTGGTGGGATAAATTGAATAAACAGACACTTTACCTAATTCTTTATTAGACGAAGTTAATATTGGTTTTTCATTTTCTAAAAAAATAGAATTAGGATAAGTGACGGCTACTGTATTTGTTGCATTAATAAAACTTATAATTACTACAATAACAAAATTAATCCATCTCATAGATCAAAATTCTCCATTTCATTATATAATTCTTTTGCCCCTTTATAGTTACAAACAGCCAATATATCTTTAACTTGTTCAAAAGTTCTTATTGCTGTATTAAAATAATAATGGCTTTCTGGTTGCGATTTAAATAACACTAAAGCTTCTTGTATCAACTGAAACCCTGAATCGAAATTTTTTTCTGCTAACTGCATTATCCCTAAATTATACATTGTTCTAACAATATGTGAATGGTTTTTTAAAAGTTTCTGTTGAATGTTTAATGCATCTTTTAAATATTCTATTGCTTTTCTACTATTTTCTGGCCCAGGTAAATCATAATATGCCAATCCTAAATAAAATAGCGTAACAGAATATTCAACATGTTCTTCATTACTATATAATTTTCTTTGAATATTTAAAGCCCTATTTAAATGCTCAATCGATAGATTTAAATTTTCTTTACCAAGGCATCTATAAACTCCTCCCAAGTAACTTAAGGTAATAGCTAGTCTTGATTGATCATTTTCTAATTCAAATAATTCTTTTGCTTTATTTAAATATACTACTGCTTTGTCCATATTGCTTTTACCACCAAGATGGTGATGATTTGCACCTTGGTTAAATAATGCAATTGCTTTTGTCTGCTGGATAATATGAGTTTGTGGTAGCTTGCTAAGTATTCCTAAAGAATTGTCTAGATAATCAATACCTATTTTTATATTACCTAAATCTCTATAAGTATTACCTAACATATACAAAACACGAGCTGTGCAATAAGTCCCATTTTCTTTATTGGTTTCACATATATTTAAAGCTTTCTTAAAATATTGAAGAGCTTTTGTACAATTCTCTTTTCCTCTTGATTCGTTATAAGCTGCTCCTAACGCCATTAGGCTGTTGGCAATATCCAAAGATTTAGGATCTAAAAATTTTTCTCTGATTTTTAACGCTATTTGATGATGTTTCTTAGCCAATTCTTGACTTTGTGTATCGCCTAACCTGCGATAGATATTTGCCCCTTTAAATAAAGCATTTGCCAATATAAGGCCAGATGTTGGATCTAAACGATCTATTGGTAAAAGAATTATTTGTGATAAAAACTTTTCATAGCGGGTAAATAATGGACGTTGTTGGGCTACCACTAAATATTCTTCTTCATTAAAAACAGTTAAAAAAGTCTCGGCTAGCTGTTTTATTATTATAATTTTTTCGTTTTCTGATATACCATTAATGGCATAATCTTGTACTGAACTGTGCATAGATATGGTAGGTAATAAAGGTTGTTGGTTTGTTGCTTCTTTTTTATTTTGTCTTTTTAGTATCATTTTATCATATGCAAAAATCATAACAATACTAAATATTAACAACACTGCCACTATTAACAATCTTTTATTTTCCATAACTAGCACCTAAACATAAAGGAATTATCTCATATTAATTCTTTAATTTTTTGTTTAATCTCACTAATCACAGGAAGATGATCTAGCGATAAAGAATAATATATTGTTAAGGCTTCTTGGTAAAGCTGTAATGCTTGAGTTTTATTTTTTAACGCAAAGTTAATATCCCCTAAACTATACAAAGATTCCGCTAGTTCGTGATGATGTTTTACATCAGAATATAGTTTTTTTCGTAAAATGACTGCTTTTTCGGCATATTCTAATGCGTTTTTATAATCTTTATTTTTAAAATGTCCAACTCCTAAGTCATGCAAAACAAAACCAGTAATACAATGGTTGCGCATGCCAAATTTTTCAATAAGAACTAATGCTTGATTTAGAGTCTCTAACCCTTCTTTAATCTTATTTGTTTTTATTAAAGATTCAGCAAGATCATCTAACGAGTAAATTGTGCGTGGACGTCCATCAGGATACATCTTTTTAAAAATATTTACGGCAGCAGTTGAATATGTAAGTGCTTTTTTATGCTTACCTAACTTATTATAGTTATACGCAATGTTGCTTTGCAAAGCAGCTGTTTTTTCGTGACTAACGGGGTTTGATTTAGAGAACATTGCTAAAGCTTCTTTAAAATACTCTAAAGATTTTTCAAAATCTCCTAAATCAAGATAACCTATTCCAACTAAATTTAAATTACTACCAATCTCATAATAGTTATTATGGTATATCTTTCTAGCCATCTCTAAAGCCATTTGTGAATACTGTAATCCTTTTTTGGTTTCTCCGTATTGGTTATATGCACAACCAATAGTATGAAAAGATTCTACTAAATCAGGATGATCTCCTGAATACAATTGTTGTCGAATTTCTAATCCTTTACTCAAGTGTTTTAATGCTTCTTCTACAGCACCAATTTTTCTATAAATAACTCCAGTCACGTTATAAGAATCTGTGATGATTGGATGATTATCTTTATATATAGAATTCCTTTGCTCTAATGCTATTTTAGAGCACTTTAAGGCTTGTTGGTAATTTATGTTAACGGCAGAATAATATCTAGCCAATTTATAATAAAGATTAGCTAAATTGATTTTATTTTTTTCAGTTGCTTTTATAGAGTATACGTTTAATAATTTCCCCACATGAGGATGTAGGCTGATTGCTGTTTGCCAATCGTCAGTTCTTTGGAACGTTAATGTTGGAAATATTTGGTCTAAGCTTTTCAGCAAATTATCGACTATTAATTGAAAATTTATTTTTGCAATATCTATTGCCAACAAGTTAACATCTTTCATGAACATCTCTCCTTTTATATTTAAATAGAATACTAACATTCTATTTTGGCTCTTTTGAAGCCGGATTAATAGGCGGGATGTTACATGTCATTGCTTTTGCAGTTGGACCCTAAAATGGCTTAGGTTTCCATGCATGTTCCCAATGAATAACAGTCGGACTTTTCATATAACGTTGCGAATATTCTGCTAAATTACGATTAATAGAATCTTGCACATATTTTAAGTCTTCTACATTATGGCTAAATAGTTTTGGAAAAAAATTACGTAACCCTCCAATATCTTGTACAGTTTTCCAAAAGTATTTACTTGTATTTGCTGATGTTTGGTTTTCTACATAACCTCTCATTATCCGTAATTCTCTACCACCACAAGTACCACAGGAACACATATTTAATGTTAGCTTTCTACCGCCATCAATATGATGAGTATGAGTACTAGTTAAAGAACATGCTTGTTGTTTAACATCCCTTAAAGCACTCCAATCATTAGGACTATCATAGTGAGCAGGATCGTATTTTAAATCTCTAATAGCATCAGAACGGCAACAATCAGATAGCATTAAAAAATTAACCTCGGCAGGAACATTTAAAATTATATTAAGGATCTCATCATAGGTAATTTGGCTATCAACTTTATATCCAAATCCCAATATTCTAGGTTCCATAAAATCGATTGGACAAATAGTTTCTTTACTAATACTATCTTCTTCATAACCATAAAAATTTGGAATTTGGCTACTATGTCCACTATAATGAAACATTAATGTGTCACCAGGGTTAGCAGTACTTACTAATGTTGTTAATCCATTGAAAATATTATCTCTAGTTGGTTTCACTAGAGTATCGTCGGTTATTAACTCAACATATGCATTTGGATATTCAGATAAAATATTTCTTCTTGTTATTAATACATCATTTATACAACTGCCAAGCGCATTTCTAGATGCTGTATAATTAATGCCTACTAATAATGCTTTTACCGAATTTTCTACTACTACACCTCTAGAATTATGTTCACGACGTTTTTTAAAATTCCCCAACATAAATGACCCTCCTTGTTAATCCGCTAACAATATGATTTGGTTGAAATTAAAGCACAACAGTAACCCACCTTGTAAGCCATAATCTTATCCTTAAATGATACAATTTTCTAACGAAACATTAAGAATATTATAACAAAAATAAAAATTTTTACCAATGATTTTTTGCGTTTACCCGTGTTTTTATAGGGTTTTTTAAATTTTTTATAATATCGTATTTTGTTTATGCTGAATTTTTAATAAATATTTTAGAAAATACTTATTAACGTTACTCGATTCAGGCTGTTTGATATTCTAATTGCTTTTTTATACTAAATTACACCAAAAAGACATAAAAATTAAAATAAAAAAAAGTGACCAGAATGTGTTCTAGCCACTTTCTACAATTTTTCTGTTTTTTGTTTTTTGTTTTTTGTTTTTTGTTTTTTAGAAAAATTGCAGCAAAACCCCAACCATATTTAATTAATTGTATAGAAAAAATATTATATTAATACCTATATAACATAGGTAAGAATATAATTTCATGTTCAAATACAACTATTAATTAATAGATTTTGTTCTGTATTTCTTATTTTAAGGTACGACGAAAGACTTAAGAACATATCTAAGGTTTCCCTGGTAATTTCTATAATTTTTTCGGGAGCTTTAATTTTAATAGTTTGCATATTATGTAACCTATCAAAATATTTTATACACAAAAGATCATCTTTTTTTTGTTGCAATAACGATTTAACCATTTCCGATGAGCTAATTTTTCTGGTTTTCTTGATTCTAGTTAAATTTTCTACTTGGCTACCAATCACCGAGCCAAAAATATAATTAATCATTTTCTCGGTAAGCTGAGTATCTTCTATAGTATCGTGCAATATGCTAGTAATAATAACGTCTGTTTTAAATCGGTAATCAGCAGACATATATGCAACTTCTAATGGATGAGAATAATACGGTTCACCAGTTTGTCTTTTTTGATTACCGTGATATTTTTTGGCGTAATAAATAGCTTTTTTTACTTCTGAAATATTTATTTTTTGATTTGAAGTTTCATTTAGTAATGAAAGTTTTTTTAATAATCGCTCGGAATAGTAACAAGTCTCAAATTTTGATTCCCAGCAATATAAATCTAGCATAAATGCTTGTATTGATAAATCGTTTCAACATTAAACATTTTATCCCCCCTTTCTTGTATTGATTTTATAGAAAAAATATTATATTAATACCTATATAATGAAGGTGTTTTATGACCACCGCAGTCATCCTATATTAATAAGGCTAAGACATAGAAATATGGCTATAAATATTCTATTAATCATAGCAAGGGGGTAATGAATGCTAGCATTAGAAAAAATGTATATTGGATTATGTGCTTTATTTTCTGTATTCATGGTTATAACCAACTTAACTTTTCAAAAATTTGTTTATTTACCAATTTTACCTTTTCATACTTTTGAATTATCTGTAGGAGCTATATTATACCCTTTCATGTTCATGTTAACTGATCTTATTGCAGAATTTTATGATAAAAAAAGAGCCAATTTTTGTGTAAGACTAGCAGTTGCTATGGATGTAATAGCGGCCTTTATCGTTATTGGTATGGATTTATTACAAGCAACCCCATGGTCCAAAATTGATAATGTAATTTTTCATAAAGTATTTGGACACTACGGTTTAGCCTTTATTGCTAACATTATTGCTTGTTATACGGCACAATTAATAGATATAACTTTATATTTATGGATTAAAAAATTAACCAAAGGTAAATATTTATGGCTTAGAAACAACGGTAGTACAGTAATATCTTTATTTGTTGATACAGTTACAGCTATTAGTCTATTAACTATTTTAGGGGTGTTTCCAAAAGAACAAATGTGGATCATCATGATAAACAGCTACTCATACAAGTTATTTATTACTATTTGTAATACTCCATTATTTTATTTATTGGTAGGAATTATAAAAAAATTCATTGTTCCTAAGAAATTACCACTTACAGAACCACTGTTAAATACAGCCTAACGATTCTAAAATTTCGGCTTTTTCAAATAACTCATTTTTGTTAATACAATTAAGTTTGTTCTTTATGTTTTCTATATAACTAGTCACTGTTGTTATTCCTAGATTTAAATCTCTAGAAACTTTCTTTATACTGTGAGTTGTAAGATATATTCTAAGACAATTTATTTCTTGTGGAGATAAATAAGCTTCAATTAAAAAATTTTTACCATGCCCGCTCAATAATCCAGCTTCTTTTAATAATTGAATTTTATTTTGATGTTCGTATTGTTCATTAAATACCAGTCCCTTTTGGCTATGAAATAAATCTCCTTTCAACGAAGCAAAGTCCATTCTATTTTCTTGTAAATCTTTAGAGGCCATTAATAGTACTTTATTATTTAAATTTCTAATAAATTTTTTAATTATGTGGGCTTCATTAATTAATCGATTAAAAATTTGATAATTATCTTTAGTTGTTGCAAAAGCAAACCCAGAATAACCATCATTATTAGCAGCTTTTTCTATGAAAACAAAGCTATGGCACAAACCAAAGTTAACGACTGCATCATAGAGTAATCTATCTTTAAATTCTTGTTCATTGCTAGCATTATCAAAAGAAAATCCATTATGTATGTTATTTGGATGTACCATTAATGGATCTAATTTATAATACTTCTCTTCCAAAAATCTTTCCATCCACTTAAAATTATCAGAAGTAATAAACATCCTGCCATTCTTGTCGATATTCAGATAGATTACGCTCGTTATACCTAAATATTTTACAATCGGCTTACACAATTCAGTAAATTTTTTATGATATAATTTAGTTCCAAGAAAAAAATCATCAGTTAACATAATGTTTTCCTATTTTGAGGTCAAAACTCCCAGCCTAATACCAGACACTGCTTATGCAGTCTCTAATTTAGAGTTTTTTAACTATAGTACTTATAAAATATTTTATGAGCAGTATGTTGTTTAATAATTTATTCATAAAAACAAAACGATTATTCTTAGTGAAAAATCTGAAGCAAAAATACTTTGATCCTATTCTATTTTCAATAGATACAAATTCTTCAACATGAAATATCTTATATAAATCATATAAAAATCCATTTTGTTTAAAACTGTCACAATCTGTTCCAAGAGTTACCATCCATGATAATTTATCTTTATTAGATTCAACATTGATATTAGGATCATGTAGATAGTATTTTTTATCAAAATAATGTTCAAATATATGCTGATCAGTAACGAACACATTGAATAAATTGTTATTTGGTCGGATTATAATCCATAATAAATTACAGTTTAATATTTTAAAAATTATTTTACATAATTTATAATTATTCTCATTGGAGATAAGAAGACTCTTTATAATCATAATTATATTTCCTCTATTTTTAATGTACTACTTAAATATGTATTTTACAAAGTTTGTAATACTCATACAATATGAGAAAGCAAATCAAATAAAAAATATTTTTACTTTAAAAGTATACGACCACAATGAGGTAAACACTATTTTAGGCTTTAGGTTTTGCCGTTAAAATCAAAAAGGGGGAATAGATGTTTTCGTCTTTCCATAAGAACGGATCATTTACGTTGCCTAAAGGATAATAAATATCAAGCAAAATTAGACCTGATTTTTCAAAGAAATATCTGTAGTCAACCTCTGTCCAATAATAATCTGTAAATTCAATATTGACTTCTGGCACAAAAATTTTAGCTTTATCCCCACTTTTAAGGTTTTGATTCTCTCTATACTTATTATTAAAACAAAACCAATTTTTCAAGTACATATGTTGGCTTCCAGTTACTGCAATAAATATACCTTCTTTTTTCATTCTCTTTCTAGCTTCTGTTAAATATCTAAGGATGTCATCTTCAGTGCCCAGTTCAAGTAAAACAAAACCAGAAAAAATAAAATCATATACTTTATGGTTATTTAAAAATAGAGTATCGTTAATTTGATAAAATGAAGCTAACGGACAATAAAGTCTAGCATGTTTTAGCATTTCTTCACTTGTATCCACCCCTGTGACTATAAATTTTTGATTTATAAGAAATTGAGTCGAAATCCCAGTTCCACAACCATAATCTAGAACATCCTTACCTAAAACATACTTTTTTATTAAATAATGAATATCGCGATATGCTAAATAACGATATGAAGAATCAAAAGTCTTGCAATATTCTTGGGCAGCCACTTTAGATCTTTTTTTGTCAGAGCGGTAAGTTGTAATAGGAATAAAATTTTTAAAATTCATTTTGCACCTCTAAAAAATTTATTAAATTTTCCTACAAGTTAAGCTCGCCTATGGCTCGCATCTTTTCCATTAGGAGGGTGAATGTGTTTTAAAACAAATTTTTTTGGTGTGGACACTGTTATTCTTATCATTAACAATGCCCACGCTAAAAAAATTGAAAACGTTAAAAATTAAACCATGACAGCTAACGACATTTTTAGTAAAAACCACTGATTTTTTCAGGGCGATCGTTTTACCTCCAGCTTTTTTTAAGAGATAAAGAAACTCTCTGGCCATCAACATCCAAGTGCTTTGTTGCTGTTAATAAAACAACATCTATAATATTTTTACTTACTGCAACAACATGTTCTAAATCTGTTAGGTATTCTAAAATTTTCGATTTACCGTACCTAATATTTAGATCATCATGTTTATCTGGTGATGTCAAATTTTTAATTTTATGGTTTTTAAGACAACACAATTAATATATAGATTGAACGTTCTTGATTAAATTCTTAGAAAAGTTCTTTTTATTTTGTTCTTTCTTGGATAATCAACTGACCTCTCCTGCCTAAAAACTGTTGGAAGGCTTTAGTTTTTGAGCAAATTTTTCTAGTGTATTTGTTATATCTGGTATAATTTATTTCATAATTTTGGATAATTAGATAAGAAATTATAGGTAACATAACATGAAAAATTTATTTATTGTAATAGTACGTTACATCGTTGATAATTCAGAAATTGATGCTCATTTAGAAGATCATATTAAATTTCTTGATATTAACTATAAAAATGGAACTTTTATTGCTTCTGGACCTCAAGTTCCCCAAACAGGTGGTCTTATAATAGCTAAAAGTGATAGCAGATTATCATTAGAAATGATATTAAATCACGATCCGTTTGCTGCTCGCCACCTTGGAGAATATCAAATTTATGAATTTACCCCAATGTTTCATACGCCTGAATTTAAATTAATACTAGATAATTTAACTAACGTAAATTTATAATTACCAAATTTATTCTTGGTGTAAATATAAACTATCTATTTTAGCAGCGCAAATAAAGTCATTCTCAGATAAACCTTCAATAGCATGAGTCCAATATTCCACAATGCATTTATTATAATCTATTTCTAAATGAGGGTGATGTTCTTCCTGATGAGAGAGCCACGCAATTGCATTAACAAAGGCTATTGTGTGGTAAAAATTTTTAAATTGAAAACACCTATAAATCTTAATGCCGTTTTGACTAACTTGCCATATTGGAATTTCTTGTAACATGACATTAGCTTGTTCTGCTGTTAAAGACGAAATTCCACCATTACATGGAACACAATGTTTTTTAGTTAATTCTAACATGTTTTTACCTCCTCCAACATCAATCGGTTTGTTTATCATGTTAGTAATAAACAAATATAAAGCAAACCTTAAGTCTACTAGTTCGGCATCAAATTAAACGTGTGCAACTAATAGTATACTAAAATAAATCCAATTAACCGCATGCCAAAATAGAAGGCTTAAAATTACCTATCATCTGGAATTTAAAATAAATCTTAAAACAATTTAATGGGCTCCCACAACATAATACGAGATTTATAGGATCTAAATCCCGGTGAGTTTTCGATATATACTTCCCCTATGTCTGTAAAGCCATTTTTTAAGAAAAGTCGATAAGATAATTCATTTACAAATGGTTTCGGCCAATAGATCACGTCAGCATATAACCAGTTGTTATATTGTTTTTGACAAGCATTTAATATAAGCTTACCAATCCCTTTTCTTCTATGTTGAGGATGAACAGCAAGTTCACAAATATAAGTTGAATTAGAAACAATATTTTTCCACTCATGTTCTAAGATTGAAAAAGTATACTCTAAATATTGGTTTTTCATTTTCTAAAAAAAATAGAATCAGGATAAGTGGCGGCTACACTACAAACAAAACTCACCTCTCTCTAAACGCACCATAGAAAGTCCTGTTAATTGGCTTCAAGAAGTACGTTAGCAACGATCGATGATCTGTCTGAATATCTGCGACTACCGTCATACCTGGCGTTACTAAATTAGCAGTTGGATCGTCCCCTAAATAATTTCTATCTATAGTTAATACTGCTTTATAATATGGTTCCGCATTAGAACCATACCTAGGATCATCAAAGGTAGTAGCTGAAATATACTTAACCTTACCGCTTAATTGTCCATATGTTGAAAAATCATAAGAACTTACCTTTACTTTAACCGGATCACCTAAACTTATATGCCCAATATCTTTTGCAGAAATTTTTGCTTCTACTACTAAATGTTTGGTAATAGGAACTATATCAAACATTACTACTCCGGGAGCTATTACTTTACCTGCTCTAACATCGTAACCTTTTACTATACCGTATATAGGTGATTCCACCCGTAACCGATTAACTCTATCTTGAGCTTTATCAATTTGTTTAGTTACTTCTAATAAATCTGAAATTTGTTTATTTAATTCTTCTAACGCCAATCGACTAGTATTCATATCATTAGTACGTTTTTGATTATTTAATTCTATTATAGAAGACTCCACATTAGCTCTTTCTCTTACAGCTGCTAAATAATTACCAAAAATTTCTTGTTCACGATCTTGACTAGTTATAACATTTATTTTGGAAGCATATTGCTCTTTATTTAAATCTTTATAAATTTCTGTTTGCGAAGATAATAAATCGGTACGTTCAGATAAATTAGAAATTTGCTTATTTAAATTAACAATATGTATTTCTTTATTTTTTATCAATTTTTCAACCGATTCTTGATCATTTTTTCGTTGTTGGGTTTGATGTTGAAATAATAACAAAGTATTATCAATTAAAAAATCTAATGATTTTCTATTGCTATTACGATAATTAATAATTTTTTCTAATTCCTCTCTACTAACATGTTTATTAGATAAAAACCCATTTAATCTAGCAATGTTAAACCTAAATGCCGTTTCTAAATTATATAGTCTGTATAAATCAGAAACCGCCGGTTCTGGTGAAAACTCAAACAATGCCTGACCTCTTTGAACAACATCACCATCTTTTACAAAAGATTTATAAACTACTCCACCTTCCAAATGTTGAACAGGATAAACATTGCCAGCCGGAATTATAACCCCAGGAGCCCTAGCTATTTCTTCTACATTTACAAAATACATCCATAAAGTTAATAACGTAAAAAATATAAAAATAAAAACTATGCTCATATTGATTAAATTAGAAGCACCCAAATCTTCTAACTTCTCTGACAAAGATAAATTGTCAATCAATCGCATTTTGTCAATCTTGTTGTTATTGATCATTTTTTTACCCCATATTCTTCTAATATTCCAGATAATACTTGTGAAGGATGCCCAGCAGCCGCTACTTGCCCTGCTTTTAAATAAATAATTTGATCTGCCACTTCCAAATATGATAATTTAGAAGTTGTTAGTAAAATAATACGGTTCTTCTTTAACTGTTGTATAGAATCTATAAATTTCTGTTCTTCAACACGATTTGCTGAAATATATGGATTATCAAAAATAAAAACATTAGAATCTTTTAAATATACTCTAGCTAAAATTAATTTTTGTATAAAACTAGATGATAACCTAAGTATACTCTGATCACCTAAAGGAGTATCGTAATTGTTTTTAAGCTGCATAATATCTTCATGCACTCCCGCAAGAGTGGCGGCTTGTTTAATTTCTGTCTGAGTAGCCAAAGGATTTGCTAATAATAAATTTTGTTTAATAGTACCAAAAAACAAATTACTGGTCTGCGGCATATATGCTATAGATTTTCGCAAAATTATTGGATCTATCTGATTAATATTCATATTGTTTATTTTTACAATACCAGCTTGTATATGATAAAGAGCTAAAATCACTTTAATTATCGTAGATTTACCAGAACCATTTTTACCAGCAACACAAGTAATACTTCCTGGCTCTAAATTAAAGGAAACCCCTAACAAGCTAGGATTTTCTTGCGCCGAATACCTGAAACTAACTCTCTGTAATTCAATTCTATTAACAGAAACTACCTTTACCAAATCCGTTCTTTTAGTTTCTAAAGGTAAACGTATTAAATTATTAATTTGTTTGATACTATTAATAACTTGTTCTATGGTTGGCAAAGACATAATAAATACTTTTAATGGATCCACCACCTTCCAAGTTAACAACATAATAGCAATTAACGCTCCTGAAGATAATTTATTATCCATAGTCAAAAACGTTCCAAAACCCATCACTAATACTGCAGATAACAACATAAGATAATCGGCAGTTGCCGATAAAATATAATTAATCACCTGCGCTTTAAAACTATATTTAGCTATATTAGTTAAAACTTTATCAAATTTGTCTACACATACCTCTATAGCACCGCTTGATTTAACCCAGCGCATATTAGAAAAAGTTTCCATAATAAATCCCTGTTTTATTGCACCATCCTGACTTTGCAATTTAACAATCTCGCTTATCAAAGCCCTACCACCAGCAAAAACTCCAAAAAATATTGCCACCAAAACAATTGGCACCATCATTAACCAACCACCCATATACATTATTACTATCAAAAACACTAGACTGAGAGGCAATTCAAAAAATAACATTGCTATCGGACCAGCAAAAAATTCACGAACATTATCAAAATCTTTAATTCTAGCCATTTGACTATTTAATGTAGCATTTTCAGTATAAGAAGGCGGTAATTCTATAATGTGTTTAATAGTTGTAAGAGCTACAGTTTTATCTAATCTGACTGCTATATATGCAATCATTTTGTTTTTTAATGAGCTAATAATATACATAAATAATAATACTATCCAAACTCCTAAAGAAAAATTCAACAACATACTAATAGATTCTGATGGGATAATTTTATCGTATATAACCATTATAAAAATTGGTATACTAGTAGCTAACAAGCTGTATAACACATTTACTAAAAAAATTTGTCCTATGATAAATTTAAAACTTTTAAAAGCAAACCAAAACCAATTTCCTTCTTTAAACTCTTCGTTCTTTTGAATTTTAGAAAAGAAATATGCGGTTCCATATAAATCAATAATTTGATGTGCAGTTAATGTTTTTTTATTACCACTTTTTCCATCTAAAACAATTATTTCTTTGCTTATATTGGTAATAATAATTTGCTCAATTAACATTACCTGATTATTATTAGATACAAATAAACAAGGTAATTGTTGGGATGACAACTTCGTTAACCTAATATCTTTTTGAGTACTATTAAAACCCAAATTAATCATTAAGTTTCTAAATTCAGTTAAAGTTAATTTTTCCGAAAAATGCGGTAAAGATTCAATTAAAGTTCTAGTATCTTTTTCCCAACCTAACTCTATTAATAACGGTAATAATAAATTTAAAAAATCAGAATCATAATCAAACGATTGTTTAATTCTGTGCTGTAACGCTTCCATTTCAACAGTTAAAACTACATTATTATTTTCCATTATTTTATATTGCTTTCCATAGGTATAATTTTTCGACTTTTTATTAAATAATGTTGATCTGCCATCAACAATAAAGATGGTCTGGACGTTGCCATAACTAAAGTAATCCGACCCTTTATAACATTAAGAGCCCTATGCAAAACCACGTCAATTTCTAAATCTAAATCCATATTTGTTTCATCAAATAAGATTATTTTTGGATCTTTAATAAATTCTCTAGCTATTATAATAAATTGTTTTATCCCTCTAGTTAACGAATCATCTACTCCTATCATTGTTTGATAACCATTTGGCATAGAAGAAATAATGCTATGCAATCCAATTTCCATACAAATTTTTTGCACTTTCTTTAACTCCATATTAGAAAACCTAGTAAGATTCTCTAATATAGTACCCTGAAATATTGTGGATTTTTGAGAAATAAATGCTATTTGCCTTCTTAAAAAATCTAAATCTACAGAATTAATGTTTTCACCATCTATAAACATCTCTCCTTCTGCTTTAAACAAACAAGCCAGTATATGGATTAATGTAGATTTACCCGATAATCTATCTCCATGAATGGCTATTACTTTTCTAGATGGCACCTTAAATTGTATGTTTTCAAATATTGGTATTTTATTACCATTTTGATCAACATAAGAAAAATTCAAGTTTTTTAAAATTATCTCTCCTCTTTCAATGTTAATTTTTTTTGCTTTATCAAGTTCCGTGTTTTCTAAACTTTCAGCTTTAATGTTTATAAATTTATTAAATTCTTTATTAGCAATAGAAAAACTTTCCCACCTTACCATCAAATTGATTAAGCTAGCAATCGGCTGCATTATTTTACCAGCTAATAAAATACAAGCCGACATCCCACCTAAAGTCATATAATTTTTAAAAATGGTACAACAGCTAATAACAGCCGCCATTATAATTATAATTTGACTAACAATATTAATGTTTTTTCCAGAAGACATTCTTTGCTGAATAAATTGAAATTCTTTTTGAATATGATTTTTTTGTAATCGCTCATATCTTCTTAACATTTGTTCTTCTAAACCAAGAGTTTTTATTGTGCTAACACCACCTAACAATTCCACTAAAAATTTAGAAATAACTTGGGTTTCTTTAGTTTTTTGTAATTGTTCCTCTTTTAATTTGCTTGCCTGCAAATAAGATATAGACAGTAGTCCTAAACTAAGTATAGTTACTCCTAAACCAACATATACTTGAATACAATAAAAAAAAATAAAATAAAAAATTACAAATGGTGCATCACAAATAGCAATTAAATATTGCCCAGAATAATATTCTTTTAAAAAAACTATTAAGTTAAACCGATCTACTTGTACACTAAACGGATCCCTTTCAAACTCTATCAAATCAGAATTAACCGCTGTTTTGTACGCACTTAAACTCATTCTATAACCTAACTTTACATCCAAAGATGAGCTTACAACACCCCTCATAATTTTTAGACTAGCTTCAATAATTAGTACTATAAAAAGAATTATCATAAATGCAGCAAAAGTATTATACGAACTATTAGGAATCACCCGATCGTATATTTGGATAATTGTAAAAGGTAAAACCATTCCTAAAACATTAATTAAAAATGATGACAACATCAGGCCTATAAAAAGATCTTGTTTAGATAAATGCCCAATATTTTGTTCAACAATAAAATTAAAATTTTGTTTAAATTTTTGTTTAACTAACTTAATTGCTTTTAAAGATTCCGTAATAAACATTTTATTTATATTGTTATTTTGTTAATTAGGTTGCTATACATCAATTATAGGAAAAATTTCTATAATTTTCATTTATATAGCATACCTTCTATGCGCATAATGAATTCTTGCCTTTGTCTACTATAAAAACTATTTAATGCCTTAATTTTTGCTTTTAAAAATTGGATCTCTCTATTAGCGTTAATTAACTGTCTGCTACATTTAGAAAGCTTTAGAGAAGTTGTATTTTTAACGTTATTAGAAGCTAATTTTATTGATTGTATTGATTTACCAACCATAGAGAGTCTCCACAAATTAATAATTTTTGGAATATAATCCTCTAAGTTACTATGGTTAATTTGTTCAAGTTGTAATTCAGATAACATTAACAATACTGATTTAGTAGTTATTAGCTTATTTTTACTTAATAATACATTGCATATATTATATATTTTTTCCTGTAAATCGCTCGTTAGACCAGCATCCATACAAATCCCCTGATATTTTTTTATTGATTTTTTTATTTTTTAATATTATATATTTGTTAATTTAAATTATAAGCATGGTAATATACTCGTGACAAATGCAACGGAAATATTAGTTAAAGCTGATCCTTGGTCATTAAGGACATTAATGGAAAGCAATATTAAGTTAATCAAATTATTAACAATAATTAGTTTCACCTTGTTTTTATGGTTTTTTGTTAAGCCAGACGGATTAACAAACGAAGCTTGGCATTTATTAACCATATTTATTTGCACAATTGTAGCTATGATTGCCAAAGTATTGCCAACTGGCAGTCTTGCAATACTAGCTATTACTGCTTGCTCAGCAACTGGCACGATAACTTTAGAAAGCTCTATAGCCGGTTTCAGCTCTAAGATAGTATGGTTAGTGGTATGCGCTTTTATCTTAGCTAAGGGTTTTACTAAAACTGGCTTAGGTACCAGAATAGCTTACTATTTTGTTTATTTATTTGGCAAAAACACTGTAGGGTTAAGCTATAGTTTAATTATAACAGAATTATTTTTGTCACCGCTCATCCCAAGTAATACCGCTAGAGGCGCTGGCATAATGTTTCCTATAGCTTCCTCTATTAGTAAAGAATTTAACTGCAATTCTTTTGGCGCATTATTAATGAAGCTTTGTTTTCACACAAATATTATAACTAGCGCCATGTTTTTAACAGCATCTGCTGCTAACCCACTAATGACTTCTATTAGTAAAACTCTTGGCTACGAACTAACTTGGTTAGTTTGGGCAAAAGCTGCTATAGTGCCTGGATTATTAAGCTTAGCTATTTTGCCATTTATTTTATTTTTCTTTTTCCCTGGCGCACTAAAAAAAACCGAAACAATACAAGCCTTTGCTAAACAACAAATAAAAAATAGTGGCCCATTATCTAAAAACGAATGGATCATGCTGGCTACTTTTGGGTTGTTATTATTAATGTGGGTTACTGGTAGTGTAACCAAAATAGACGCCACAATAAGTGCCTTTGTTGGACTAACTTTATTATTGCTCACTAATGTATTAACTTGGGACGATATAGTTAGCGAAAAAGAAGCATGGACTACTTTTGTATGGCTAGCAGCTTTATTAATGCTAGCCACCAATTTAGAAAAATTAGGGACTATAACTTGGATTAGCAACCAAATTCATAGTCAAATTATGGATTATCATTGGAAAATTGGCTTACTATTCTTATGCACTACCTATTTTATGGGGCATTATTTATTAGCAACTTTAACCGCTCATGTTAGCGCTATGTATGGGGCTTTTTGTTCCATTGGCATTATGTTGGGCGTACCAGTACCATTAATAGTTCTAATATTTGCAGGAATTTCTAACTATAGTAGTGGCGTTACTCATTACACAACCGGAGCTGCACCTTTATTTTTTGGTGCAAACTATATTGCTATGGGTAAATGGTGGCGAATAGGTCTCACTATTGGTATTATTAATTCTATAATTTGGTTGGGTGTGGGCAGTTGGTGGTGGAAGTTTTTAGGGATTATTTAAGTATTCATCCGACGGCTAACGCCGCCACCCTCCTTCGAAGCGAAGGAGGGAAAATCTAACATAAATTTATATATTTTCTCTATTAAATAATTAAATAGAAGGTTTTAAATCCTTTAATTCCCCATTTTGTTTTAATAAGGCTATTCCAATTTTACCTTGATAATTTTGCATTATTTTTGAACAACCAACATATTTGCTTTCCATTACAGAGACTGCTTTTAAAGCTTTTTTATATTTTTGTTCCTTATAAAGTTGTTCTATTTGCTCTATATCTTTATGCCATTCTTCTTTATTGTGTTCACTGTGGCTATACATGGATTTAATACAAACATGGTTTAATTTATTACTAACAACTCCAGCTTGTTTTGATAAAAAATGTGTTAATGTATACACGAGCTTTCTTCAATCTTTCAAACAATTAGTTCATCAATGTTTACCCCAGTAACTTTTATAATAGTCTTAATATCTAAACCTTCTTGCATCATTTTCTTTGCAACTTTACGACAATTAATTTGCTCACCTTCTTGACGACCTTCTTGACGACCTTCTTGACGACCTTCTTGACGACCAATTTCAATTCCCCTACGCATACCAACTCGTTCTGCTGTTGTAATATAAGCCATATTATTTTCCCCTTCAAATTGCTCTATTGCTATTTGATATTGTAATTCAAATTCTTCCGGTAAAACCATGATCCAGTCA